>Ga0172382_10000805_pt1 | contig 58028 bp, 49 predicted proteins | sample Leawel138RmetaG_FD_122245 | JGI IMG/M metagenome (GOLD analysis project Ga0172382, IMG submission 122245) | Leachate microbial communities from a municipal landfill in Southern Ontario, Canada - Leachate well 138R metaG | ecosystem: Engineered > Solid waste > Landfill > Unclassified | place...
GCCGGTCGGCCTTCATCAACGTGCAGCGCATGATCAAGCGCGACACGGTGTTCTCCGGCGTGACGATGAAGGCTGGCGACGCGGTGTGGAACATGTGCTGGGCTGGCAGCAACGAGCCGGGCGGCGAAACCGAAGGGCCGCGCCATCTTGCCTTCGGCAGCGGCTTTCACATGTGCGCGGGCATGCACTTGGCCCGGCTGGAACTGAAGGTCATGTACGAGACCTGGTTCCGGCATATCGGTCCCTTTGTCCTTGCCCCCGATGCCGAACCGGCCATGGCCGGTGGCCAGGTCATGCACATCAAGCGCCTGCTGCTTGCCATGGAACCGATGGGCAGCGCGGCATGAGTCTCGTGTCGGTGACATTCGTTGCGCCCGACGACAGCACCCGCACGGTTCGCGGGGAGCCGGGACAATCTGTCATGGCCCTTGCAGTCGCCCATGGCGTGCCCGGCATCGACGGCGATTGCGGCGGATCGATGGCCTGCGGCACCTGCCACGTGCAGGTCCATCCCGACTGGTGGAACAGGACTGGCGGACCGTCGGAATTCGAAAGCAGCCTGATCGAGGTAGCCATCGATCCCGGGCCGCGCAGCAGGCTGGGGTGCCAGATCGTCCTGACACCGGACCTTGACGGACTGACTGTCACGGTTCCCCAGGCCCAGAAGGCCTGATCCCGGCGCGAGGCCGAAAACGGCTGGCACCGCTATTGCGGGAGGATGAATGATGACGGTGGATGAGGTTCTTGGCGCGGCGCGGGCAAGGTCGGGCCTTGAGGATATCGGAGACAGGGCGGTGCTCGATGGCCTGGAGCGGCTGCTGCGCGCCTACGAAACGGAAGCACGATTCACGCCGCAGGGCGCCGCGATGGCCTACGATGAACTCGTCACCTATCTTGTCGTGCGGATGAAGGTCGAGGACTGGCTGAAGAAGCATCCCGACCTGCTGCATGCCCCGATCGACAAGCCGCTGTTCGTCTTCGGATTGCCGCGAACCGGCACGACCCTTGCCATAAACCTGCTGGCTGCCGATCCTGCGCGCCGGGCCTTTCTCCGTTGGGAGGCCTACGAACCGGTGCCGCCGCCCATGCCTGACGAGCTGCATGCCGGCCCGCGTTACGAAGCGGCTCAGGTCAAGTCCGACATGTCGCTTCAATATGCCCCGCAAATTGCCGCCATCCATCACGAGAACGCCGACAGCCCGACCGAATGCCAATTCCTCATGACGCCCAGCTTCTGCGCACAGGTATACGAGGCGCTGGCTGACATCCCGAGCTGGCGACAGTGGTTCCTCCACGAAGCGGACTACCGTCCGGCATTCCGATTCCACAAACGCATGCTTCAGGTCCTGCAACAGAACACTTCAGGCCGTTGGACGCTCAAGAATCCCTGGCACCCCCTGTTCCTTGAAGAACTGACCGAAGTCTACCCGGACGCGCAACTGGTGATGACCCATCGCGATCCCGCCGAAGTCGTGGGATCCTGTTGCAGCCTCATAAAGTACGTCCGACAGATCTACAGCGACGATGTCGATCTCAAGCGGATCGGCAGCAGCTTCATCGACACCTTCCGGATCATGATCGACCGCACGCTGGACTTCACCGCGAAGCGCGGTGCAGATGCGATCCACCACGTGCAATACGCCGATACGCTCCGCGACCCGATTGGCACGGTCCGCGGAATTTACGAACATTTCGGCGAGCCACTGACCCCTGAAGCGGAGGCGGCGATGCGCGCGTACCTGGCCGACAACCGGCAGGGCAAGCACGGCAAGCACGTCTACGACCTGTCGGAATACGGACTGTCCGCTGCCGAGGTGCACGACCGCTTCGGCGACTACATCGAGGCTTTCGGGATACCGGTGTCGGCGTGACAATCAGCAATCGGAGCTGGACTGCACCGGATTTCGGCGGGGACAACCCGGATGCTCGTTCAGGAGGTGGAAGCCATGAACTACCATCACGATGCGACGGCCTATCAGGACGGGCGGGAGTTGCTCGGGACGGATCCGGGCCCGGCGCGCCATTGCCACGACACTGGCCTGCGACACCTTCCAGGCGAAGTGCCACCTGCGCTTCATCCACCCCGAACCGCAGCGCCTTACCGCGTCTCGGTCGCGACATCCTGATAGACTGAGAAACTGAAACAGGGAAATCTGGGAGAGAACTGATGGGAACTGGCGAGAGCGGAGCGAGAATCCGGGTTGCGCAGTGGGCGACCGGCACCGTCGGCGCGTTCGCAATGCGCGCGGTCATCGAACACCCGGGGATGGAACTGGTCGGCGTCCGGGTCTATTCGGCCGCCAAGGAAGGCAAGGACGCAGGCGAACTGTGCGGCCTTCCACCTGTCGGAATAATCGCCACCCGGAGCATCGAGGCAATCATCGCTGCCCGCCCGGACTGCCTGCTCTACATGCCCGAGAGCACCGACGCAGCCGACATCTGCCGCCTGCTGTCAAGCGGGATCAACATCGTGACCACGCGGTCGGAGTTCTTCCATCCGGACATGATGGAGCCGGCGCTGCGGGTGGCAGTCGAGGCCGCCTGCGTCAGCGGCGGTTCATCGATCCATGCGACGGGCTCGAGCCCCGGCTTCATCACCGAGGCCCTGCCGATCGCGATCACCTCGATGTCGCGCCGCGTCGATTTCCTCGACATCGAGGAGTTCGCCAACTGCCTCGAAGGGTGTTCGGAGGACATGCTGATCGATGTCATGGGTTTCGGAGACACGCCCGAGGCGTTCGCCGCGCGCCATACCCCGGACCATGCATCGTTCGAGCGGTCGCTCAATGTCGTCGCGGCGGCCATGGGCCTGCCGCTCGACAGCTTCGAGACCTCGGTCGAAGGCGCCGTTTGCCGGAAGGAGACCTTCCTGCGGACCAAGGCCATCCCCGCGGGAACGATCGGCGTGCAGCGCGTATCGGTGACCGGATCCTGCAATGGCAAGCCGCTGATGCGCTTCAGCTCGAACTGGTATGTGACCACGGACGTCGATTGCGACTGGGACCTGCGCAAGGACGGGTGGCGGGTATCGCTGCAAGGAGATGCTCCGGTCGAGATGACCCTCAACCTGCCGATGCCAATCGAGGAAACCATGCGCGCATCCGCGCGGTACACTGCGCATCGGCCGGTCAATACGATACCCTTCGTGGTCGCAGCACCGCCTGGCATCGTAACAACGGCAATGCTGCCGAACATCGTCGCGCGTCTTGCCTGAACCGGACCCTTTTGGCGGGATCGGCAGCGTCAAGCCAATGCGAGACAGCTATGCCACAGGCGGTCGGCGGCGCGGGCATAGCCGCGCTTTCTCATGGTCGCATGAACCCGCCGCCATCCACGGCGATGACCTGACCGGTGATGAAGTCTCCGTCGTCTGACATGAGCAGCGCGCTCACGGCAGCGATGTTGTGCGGCCGGCCGAGGCGCTTGATCGGCGCATAGTCGGCATATCCGGCCTTTTCGGCGTCGGTCAGGGCCGCGTCCAGCGCCGGATGGATGATCAGGCCAGGCGATATTGCGTTGGCGCGGATGCCGTCGGGTCCGTATCTGGTGGCAACATGGCGCATCAGCGGCAGGATCGGCGCTTTGCTCATCGCGTAGCCGAGCAGGTCGGCGGCACCGTTGTAGATGGAATTGGTGGCAGTGTAGACGATGGCGCCCCCGCCTCGCTCGATCAGTGCCGGGACCACCGCCCTGGTGCACAGCAGGTAGCCGCGCGAATTGGTCCGCATGGCCTTGTCGAACTCGTCCAGGTCCTGACCCATCAGATCGGTGGTCATGCCAGAGGGCCGGGCATTGCCGAGATACGCAAAGTTGATGTGGATGCCATCGAGCCCTCCGTAACGAGCGACCGCGAGCGCGACGATCTCGTTCGCCGACGCCTGGTCGGATCCGTCCAGCACCGTAGCGATCGCGGTGCCGCCCATGCGTGTGATGGACTCGGCCGTTTCCGCAGCCGCATCCGGCGAAATGTCCCCGACAATAACCCTGGCACCTTCTTCCGCCAGCCGGGTGGCGATCCCCGTGCCGATTCCACCCGCCCCCGCCACGATCAGGACCTTGCCTTCGAGTTTCAGTGCCATCTAACCATCCTCATGCATCGTATCGAAACCATAATGCGGCCCCGCGCCCATCCGCTTGCAGTGTCGCTAGGGGACGGACATGGCGGAAACCGCAATCACAGCCCTCCTGAAAAACCGGCGGGCCTGCGCTCGTAAGCGGGTGAAGCTTTGGCCCGCAGGCTCGCTGCGCGCGCGCGCAGGTAGTGCCGGATCGCCTCGCGCCGGGGCGTCTCGATCTCCGGGAAGGCGGGCATTCCGGTCGAAGTCATTGCGCCATCGCGGACGACCGCGGCAAAGGCGCCTTCGTCGGCCAGCAGCGCCGACCAGCGCAGGTCAGGGCCGTTCCCCAAGGCCACAGCCCCTTCGCCATGGCACGAACTGCAAAGGACCAGATAGGGCATGGCCCCGGCCTGCTCCAGCCCGGCATCCGGCCGGTAGCCCGGATCGGCAGGCACTGGCGGCATCGGCGAACGCGGCGGCAGGCTCGCCTTGCCGTCGAGGGCGAAGACCAGCAGGCGGCGCGGCTGGGTCCGGGGATCGCGCAGGAAGCGGGAAAGGTCCGGTCCGACCATCGAGGGTGCATAGGCGGCGTTCGCCGTGCCGCTGCCAGTCGTGACCGCAAGCATCTGTCGTCCGCCTGCGGAAAAACTGATGGGGGCTGACAGAATCGGCGCCTGGGCATCGAACTGCCAGACAATCTTGCCGGTCGCGGCCTCGAAGGCCCGCAGGATGCCATCGAGCGAGCCTTGCCAGACCAGCCCGCCCGCGCTCGCCAGCACACCACCATTCAGGAAGGTCGGATAGGCAAAGCGCCAGACCTCGCGCTGGAGCACAGGCGACCAGGCGAGCAGATGTCCCGTCGCCTTGCGCGTGCCTTGGGCCGGACCGCCCAGAATGACCTGCGCTCCGCCAAAGGTGAAATCCTGCGGTGGCGTCCAGGGGCCGGGGAGCTGGGAGTAGTCCGCCTCGAAGTCCTGCGCCGGGATATAGACGAGGCCGCTGGCCGGATCGAAGGCCATGGCCATCCAGTTGTGCGCGCCGATCGACGACGGCGCGATCCGTGCCTGGGCTCCGGCGGCAAAGCGCGCTCCGGGCACTTCCACCGGGCGACCGGTCTTCCGGTCGATCCGGCTGGCCCAGGTCGTGCGCGCGAAAGGTTCGGCGGAAATCAGTTCGCCTGTCCGGCGGTCCAGCACATAGAAGAACCCGTTCTTCGGGGCCTGCATCAGCACCTTGCGCGTCCGCCCGCCGATGTCCAGATCGGCCAGCACCATGTCCATCGTCGCGTCGAAATCCCAGGTGTCGCCGGGGTTGACCTGGTAATGCCAGCGGTAATCGCCGCTGCGCCCGTCCAGCGCGACGATCGAGGCGGCAAACAGGTTGTCGCCTTTGCCTTGGCTGCGAACGCGATGGTTCCATGGATAGGGGCTGCCTGTGCCGATATAGACCGTGTCGGTTTCGGCATCCCATGCCATGGAGTTCCACACGGTCGCCCCGCCGCCGAACTTCCACCACTCGCCGTTCCAGGTCTTCGCGGCCATTGCCATGGCCTTGTTCTCGAAACCCTTCGCGGGATCGCCCGGCACGGTCCAGAAGCGCCAGAGCTGACGTCCGCTTTCCGCGTCGAAAGCGGTGACATGGCCGCGCACCGCGCCCACCGTGCCGCCGAAGCCGATCAGCACCCTGCCGCCGAAGACACGCGGCGCGCCGCTGACATAGGCGGCCGTGCCCTGGTCGAAGGCGCGCGTGGTCCATACCGGCTTGCCGCTGGCAGCCGCGATGGCGATCAGTCTGCCGTCCTGGGTGCCGACGAAGACCTTGCCGTTCCACCAGGCCAGCCCGCGAACGCCCCAGCCCGCCCGCATGTGCTTGCCCGCCACGGCGCCGACTTCGGGATCGTATTCCCACAGCTGCCGTCCGCTCGCGGCATCGATGGCGCGCACCACGCTGAGGCCAGTGGCAAGATAGATCACGCCATCGACCGCGATCGGCTCGGTCACGGTGTTGACCGGCGGCAGATCGAGCGACCAGGCCAGCCCCAGCCGGTCGACAGTGCCTGTCGCGATGTCCCGCAGCGGACTGAAATGCTGCTGCCCGTCGGTGCGTCCATAGCCGGCCCAGTCCGCGCCATCGCTGGAATCGGCCAGGCGCGCCGCCGATTCCGGCGAGGCAACCCTGCCGTCCCGCTCGCAGCCGGACAGCGCCAGAACCAGCACCGCCGCGACGATCCGGCCTGTTCCCTTTCGGAGCGTTCCCATGGCGGGTTCCGGCTCGTCAGCCATCCATCCAGGCGTCGAGCCGGGAATGGAAATGCGCCACGCGCGGTTCGCTGCGGGTCAGCACCAAGTGTTCCAGCGCCTTGTTACGCAGGCCGACCTGCTGGATCGGCATCTGCTCGAAATCCTGCTCGAGCACCCAGTGATAAGGGAAATGCTCGTCTTCGGGCATGGTCTGCACTGGAGTGCGCAGCGCAGCCCGCTCGGCTTCAGGCACCCAGTGCAGGAACATTACGTGCCAGACGCAGCGGTTGTGATCGCCCGAGGGGTGCGGATCGGCGACGATGACCGTGGCATCGCCGACGCAGACCTGGATGAACACGTTGGGAAAGAACACCCAGTATTGATAGTCGGTCATCTGGGTGTCGGTCAGCCTGCTGACGTCATAGCCCTTGGCGGTCAGCGATTCGCGGATCATGCTGCGGAACAGGCCGTGGGGGGTCTGGCCTTCGGGCAGGCGCAGGGTGCCACCGGCGTCCCGCATCGCCTCAATCCGCGCGGCAAAGCGCGGCAGGACATCGGCATAGAGCGGGAACTGCTCGGACGGCACCGAGAGAATGGTCTTGATATCCTCCTCCACGTCGCCGCTCGAAGGCGGGCCGAACGGCACGGTCGAGGCGCTGTGGAGTCCGAAGGTCTCAAACCGTTCGCGCTTCATGTCCGACAGACCGACGAGTTCCGGGTGAACGCCCTGCACGTGGTAGCCTTCGCCGAACGCGTCGATCACCACCTTCCAGTTGCAGTCCAGTGCCTCGCGCACGTTGACGCCGACCGCGACCCATTCCTCCATCCGGTAGGCTTCCAGCACGGCCTTTGCCGGGCCGAGGAACTCCGCCAGCGGCGCGGCGTCCGGATCGGGGTTGAGGAAGATGAAGCCGGCAAAGCATTCGACCGATGCCCGCAGCAGGCCAAGCTCCGCCTTGGGCGCAGCGAAGTCCTCGACCGTGCTATCGAAGTCGGGATGGGCGATCCCCAGAACCTGCCCGTCGAGCCCGAAGGTCCAGTTGTGATAGCGGCAGGTGAAGCGCACGGCATTGCCGCTGCCTTCGCACAGCCGGTTGCCGCGATGGCGACAGGCATTGACGAAGCCGCGGATGACGCCGTCCTTGCCGCGGACCAGCAGCCAGGACTGGTCATGCACGCGGTGCACCTTCCAGTCGCCCGGATCGGGCAGTTCGTCGGTGCGCCCGGCGATCTGCCAGACACGGCGCCACAGGCGCTCGCGCTCGCGCGAGTCGTAGTCGGCCGAGCGATATCGTTCGGTCGATATCCGCATGGCCCAATCGCTGAAGTCGACGTCCTGGATGAGCGGAGCTGCCTCCATCCAGGCTCCCGGCGGCTCTGCGTCCATGACCGGCATCCTTTCCGAGTTGTGTTTGACATATTGTTAGCAACTGGTCATGGTCTGTCAACTCGCTTGATCTTGGCGTCCGGTTGACCGATTGACCTGCTGCGCCGTCCAGGGGAGGAAACCGCAGACATGGCAACGAAACGGCGAATGGGCGACCCGCAGTCCCCCACCGCTCAGGCCATCCTCGACGGGGCCGAGCGCGTGCTCCAGTCGAGCGGCTACGGCGCGATCACTTCGCGTGCCATTGCCGAGGAGGCGGGCATCAAGCACCAGCTTGTCTATTACTATTTCCAGGACATCGACGACCTGCTGCTCGCCGCCTTCAAGCGCCGCATGGCCCAGGGGATCGAGCGCCTCAGGGAAAACGCAAGCGCCGACAAGCCGGTGCGCGCCATGTGGGAGAACTTCACGAGCGCCATCAGCGCGACGCTCGAATTCGAATACATGGCGCTGGCCAACCACCACGACGGGGTGCGCCAGGAAATCGTCCGGTTCCTGACCGAAGCCCGCGCGCTGGAGGCTGCCATCATCGAGCGCGCCTATCGCGAGAAAGGCATCGATCGGCCAGCCATCTCGCCCAATGCGCTCGCTTTCCTCATCACCTACTGCTCGATGTCGCTGGTGCGCGAAAAGGGCATTGGCTGCACCGTCGCGCACGGGGAGATCGAGGCCTTGTTCGAACAGTTCCTGAATACCCTTGAATGATTGGCCGCAAGACGGCTCTTGCACTATGCTGCCAATTTGTTAGCAGGCGCATGGAGCAGCAGTCGAAACGCATTGCTGCGCTTTCATGAACGACCGGGTCGAAGCCACGGCGCCGGCGTTGCGAGGGGATCGGAAAAGGCCATGCTGAACAACCTGCCCGCGTCGTGGGATGCACAATTCGATCTTGTCGCCATCGGTTCCGGCGCGGGCGGCCTGTGCTCGGCGATCACCGCGCACGAATATGGCCTGAGCGCGCTGGTGGTCGAGAAGTCCGACCAGGTCGGGGGCGTCACCGCGCTGTCGATGGGCGAGGTCTGGGTGGCGGGCAACCATCACGCTGAGGCCGACGGCTTGCCCGACACGGTGGAGGAAGGCTTCAACTACCTGCGCACTTTGTCGATGGGATACGGCAGCGATCTCGCCATCCTCAACAAGGTGGTCCACGCGCGGTTGGCGCTGCGGTATTTCGAAGAGCGGATCGGCCTGAAGATGGAGGTCATCCGCAACTGTCCCGACTATTACTACAAGGCCAATCCACATGGGGTGGCCGAAGGCCGTATGCTCGAATGCATTCCCTTCCCCGGTGCGGAGCTGGGCGAATGGCAGCACAAGACCCGCCTTTCGCCGCAGATGCCCTATGGCATGACCCATGCCGACATGTTCGATGGTGGGGGCGCCGCCAACCTGATGAAGTGGGACTTCGCCCGCATGGGCGAGCGGCTGACCAAGGACGAGCGCTGCCTCGGCCCCGGCCTTGCCGCCTATTTCGTCAAGGGCGCGCTCGATCGCGGCATCCCGCTGTGGACCGGGGCAGCGGCCGAAGAGCTGATCTGCGACGGCGAGCGCGTGGTCGGCGTGCGCGTCAGGCGCGAGGGGCGCGACCTGTTCGTCAAGGCCGGCAAGGGGGTTGTCATCGCGGTGAGCAGCTACGAGCGGCGGCAGGACTACAACAAGACGCTCGGCACCCAGCACGAGCTCGGCTCGATGATCTTCTCGACCATCGACGGGGCGAACCTGCGGCTGGCCGGACCCTTGGGCGCGCGGATCGCCAAGGTGCCCGACATCACCTCGCTGGGTTTCACCATTCCGGGCGAGGAGGACGAGGAAGGCTATCCCCTGTGGCGCAGCGCGCTGGGCGCGATCGGCCAGCCGCACTGCATCGTCGTCAACCGCAAGGGGCGGCGCTTCGGCAACGAGGCCTTCTACCGCTCGTTCTACTACAAGATCGACGAGATCGACGGCGGTGACCAGAGCCATCCGAACTTCCCCTGCTGGGTCGTGATGGACGGCCAGGGCCGCGAGAAATATCCCTTCGCCTCGGTCACGCCCGACATGGACTGGCCCGAAGGGCTGGGCGTCGTCGCCGATACGCTGGAGGAACTGGCCGACAAGGCCGGGTTCGACCGGGAGGGCTTTGTCGAGACGGTCGCCCGGTTCAACACCCATGCCGAACGCGGCGAGGATCCGGATTTCGGGCGCGGCAGCCATCCGTGGTCGGCCTGGATGTGCGGCGATCCCCATCACCAGCCCAACCCCAACCTCGGCACTCTGGCCAAGGGGCCCTATTTTGCCGTTCCGCTCAAGCGCATGGGCGGAACGGGCATTCCCTCGACCGGTCTGCTGACCGACCATCACTCGCGGGTCGTCGGCTGGGACGACCAGCCGATCGCCGGACTCTATGCCGCAGGCAATTCGGTCGCCCGGATGGAGACCGGCGCCGTGATGCAGAGCGGCATCTCCAACGCGCGCGGCATGACTTATGGCTGGCTGGCGGCGCGCCATGCCAGCGGTGACCCCAGCCCCATGCTGGAGCAGGAAGTGGCCCGGCTCGGCCTGACAGGCTGAGACCATGATCGAGACCGCGCAAACCGTCACCGTGGCCTGCGGCATCGACGATGTCTGGAGCTATGTCCGCGACATCCGCAACTGGGCGCAATTGATGCCGGGGCTGCAGGAGTGCGACATCCGCAGTGACGACGATTCGCACTGGGTGCTCAAGGTCGGCGTTGGTGGCATGGTCCGCACGGTGAAGGTCAATGTCCACGTCGACCAGTGGGACGGACCGGGCCGCGTGCTGTTCTCCTATCAGTTGCAGGGCGATCCGGTGCGCGGCGGCGGTTCCTATACGGCCATGGCCAAAGGTCCGGCGGAGACCGGGATGACGCTTGCCATCCAGGTCGAAGGCAGCGGCCCGATGGCGCCGATGTGGGAAGCGATGGGCGGGCCGCTGCTGCCGAAGTTCGCCCTCGCCTTCGCTGAACAGTTGCGCGACGGCATCGAGGCGCAGATGGGCGCCAGCCCCGAAGCCACCGTCGGACGCAAGCGCGGCAGCTTCTTCTCGTGGCTGCTAGGCTACCTGCGCCGCCTGTTCGCCAACCGGCAGGGCTGAGCATGACCACCGCGCCAGCAACGCTGATGGCGGCGGAATTCGGCATCCGCCAGCTGCACGCGCGCTGCGCCGATGCGGTCTGGCGCAAGGACGCTTCCGCCTTTGCCGACTGCTTTGCCGAGCATGGCGTCTGGAAGGTCGCGGGCCTGCGCCTGGCCGGGCGCGAAGCCGTGGCCGAAGGCTTTGCCGGACTGACTGCCATGAACCAGCGCATCCTGATGCGCTTCGCCACGCCCATCGTCTCCATCGATGCCGAAGGGGTCAGCGCGCGGACCCATGTGGTCGAACACGTCAAGCGCAACGACGGCTCGGGCATGACTTCGATCGGCATCTATTTCGAACGGTTCGTCGAGGTGGGAGGCGCATGGCAATTCACCTGGCGCCACTTCGATTTCTGCTATTTCGGCCCGCCCGATCTTTCGGCCGAGCTTTATGCCTTCGTCGACCGCGGACCGCCGCCGGGCCTGCCGGACGCCGATGCCGCGACCGCCGGAATGCAGGCACCCTGAGCGGCGCGCATGGCTTCAGCCCGGCACCCGGCCGGCGCGGATCTGGTCCATCGTGTCCTTGCCGAAAAAGGCATCCATGAAATCCGGTCCGCTGACCTGGTCCATCCCGCCATCGGCAGACAGGGTCTGCCCGGTCACCCAGCCCGATTCCGGACCGGCGAGAAAGCGCACCACCCTGGCGATGTCGTCGGGCCGCCCCAGGCGACCAAGCGGCGTCCCGGCGGTGAAGGCTGCTGCCATCGCGGCAAATTCCGGCCTGTCTTCCGCGCCTGCGGGCAATGTCGCGCCCGGCCGCACGGCATTGACCCGCACCCCGGCACCGCCCAGTTCGAAAGCGGCTGCGCGCACGAAGCGTTCCAGCGCCGCCTTGGCCGCAGCGTAGATCCCCAGCCCGAAACTGGTCTGGGTGACCGCTGCCGTCGATACGCAGACGATCGCACCGCCCAGCTGCATCAGCGGCGCACCGTGACGCACCGCGAGAAAGGCAGTCATGAAATTGAGGTCGATCTCGGCGCGGACCTCGTCCGCCTCGCGCATCAGGATCGGCTTGAACACCGGCCCGCCGACCGTCGAGACAACAATGTCCAGACGGCCTTCCATGTCCCGGGCAAGGGCCAGAGCGTGCTGCATCGCGGCCTCGTCGCCCGCATCGCCGACAACCATCCCGATCCGCGCAGCAGGCAGACTGGCGAGCAGATCGTCCCGCGCGACAGCGAGCGCCTCGGCCTTGCGCCCCATGATAACCACCGAAGCCCCGTCCTGCGCCAGCGCCCTTGCACTGGCCAGTCCGATCCCCTGACTAGCCCCCGTCACCAGTGCGCTTTTACCCGCGAGAACCCGATCAGCCACGGTATTGCTCCATGCAATCAGGCGGTGATCGGATCCAGGGTTCCGATCACCGCCCATTTGTCAGATCTCCAGCGGCCTGCCTATCAGCCGCAGCGCCCCGATCAGAACCGGAAGCGGACTTTCGTTCCGTACATGCGCGGCGCGCCGACCTGACCGACATCGAAACCATAGCCCAGCAATCCGGCCACATGGGAGATGTATTTCTTGCCGGTAAGGTTGGTCGCCCAGAAGGTGAGATCGAACGGTGAACCGAAGGCACCCCGCCAGTTCAGATTCATGTCGAGCAGGCTGGTGGACGGAATCTTGCCCAGATCAGCCGTTGTCGTCACGACCGCGCCGTTCTTGACGACGAGCGGTGCGCGTCCGCCGGAACCGAAGGTCGTATAGTAGCTGCTCGTGTAGGTGAAGGTCGCGCCCAGCGAGAGCCTGCCGAGATCTTCAGGCAGCGGCAGGGCATAGTCAGCCCCCAGCACCAGCTTGTGTTCCGGTGAGTAGCCAAGCGGAAACCCGACCTTGGCCTGGGCATTGGTCAGCGCGGTCTGATTGTCGAAGACAATCGGCGCAACCCCCTGAAGGGTCTTCACCTTGGTGTTGACATAGGCATAGCCCGCGAAGGCCGTGAAACCGTCGAACAGGTCCAGAGTCACGTCGGCATCAAAGCCATAGATGCGGGACGAACCGACATTGACAGGCGCGCTCGTGGGCACACCTGCGACGGTAACCGGCACCGGGCAGGGCGTGTAGGGCGTCAGCGTGCAGGCACCAGCCGTTCCGCCAAGGAAGGCGTTGGGCAGCAGGAAAATGCCAAGCGAAACCTGCTGGTCGCTGAAATCGTTGTAATAGGCGGCCAGATTGACGGTTCCCTTCACGGCCCCGTCAAACGAGGCCTTGAGGCCGACTTCGTAGGAATCCAGCTTTTCCGGCTTGAACACCGTGTAGTCAGGCAGGTCCGCACGAACCTTGCTGAAATTCGGAGCATCGTTTTTCACGCCGCCAGCCCGGTATCCGCGCGCATACTTGGCATAGAGCAGAACATCCTCGACCGGCTTGAAATCAAGGCCGATCAGCCAAGTAGGAGCGCTTGATTTCTGCTGGATGTCGACAATGGGGCAGGCAGGCCCGGCAGGCGCCGCATAGGTCTCGATGCAGAACAGGGTCCCGGTGTTGACATCGCGGGCTTCCTCCTGGGCGACGCTGCGCATCTTGTCCCAGGTGTAGCGGAACCCTCCGGTCAGGCTCAGCGTCTCGGTGAGGTCATAGGTTACCTGACCATAGAGCGCCTTGTTCTCGAACTTGGTCCGGGCGACCTGGAAGTTGTAGCTGCCGGCAAAGTCGGGAAGCCCATAGCAGCCGGGAAGAAAGCCGTTGGCGGTGCCGATTGCCGGACAAAGACCGAAGCCCACGGTCTGGTTCCCTGAGGCGCCGAGCGGGCTGGACTTCTCGTAATAGGCGCCTGCCTGCCAGCGCAGGCTGCCATCCATGGCACTGCCCTGGAACTGCAGTTCCTCTGTGAAAGTGGATTGCGATGTGTTGTTCAGACCCGGCGCCGAATGGATCATGTTCGAGTAAATCGGCAGCGGTCCGAACATCGTGGGAAGTGTGAAGTTCGTGCCGAAGACCTGTATGTTGGTCAGCATCTTCAGTTCGGCGTAGCTCACGATGTTCTTGATGGTCAGGTTGTCGGAAACCAGCCATTTCGTCGTATTGATCACCTGCCAGGTCTTTTTCCGGCTTTCCTGGTTGGGCATGATCGATGCCGCAGTGTAGAAGCCCAGCGCAGCCTCGCGGCGCAGCTGTGCCTCTGCCCCCAGGACCGCGGCCAGCTGAGAAGTCGGATCGACGGCGATCAGCTTGTTGGCTGTGCCGTTGGTATCTGATTTGGCATAGGAAGCGATCGTGTAGTTTTCCAGCTCAGGCGTCAGGTCGACGACGGCACTGAAGCGCAGGGCCAGATAATTCACGTCGTTGAAATCGCTGACCCCGGTGCCGGACACGTTCTTCACGTAACCATCGCGGCTCTGACGATCGACGCCGAGACGGACCCGGATCGAGTCCGAGAGCGGCGCGTTGACTACCGCCTGGACGCCGCGCGCATCGAAGTTCCCGAAGTTGCCTTCGACATAGCCTTCGAAGCGGTCGACGGGCCTCTGGGGTACGAGCATGACTGCGCCACCGGTCGTGTTGCGGCCCTGCAGAGTACCCTGCGGCCCTTTCAGGACCTGCACGTTCTGGAGATCGAAGAAATTGCCGACCCCCGCGCCGTCGCCGGCGAAGATGCCGGCCGAGCCACCGCGCGGCGCCACGACATCACCGAAATAGACGCCGACAGTTGCCGCCGTGCCGATATCCTGCCTGAAACCGCGCAGCGTGAATGCCGTGTTTTCATTGCCGAACTGGCTGTTGGAAGTCAGACCCGGCGTGACCTTGGCCAGATCGTCTCCACTGAGCACGTTTCGCTCGGTCAGCTTTTCCTGGCTGAAGACCGTGATCGAGATCGGCACGTCCTGCAGGCGCTCCTCAACCCGGCGAGCAGTGACGATGATGTCGTTTGCCGCGACAGCCTCACCGCTGCCCTGAGCGAGCGCAACATCCACCCTGGTAAGTCCGGTAGTTGCACACAGAATGATTGCCGCCTTGCGCAGATCCATCGCCATCCTCCGTTGTTCCGCAGCTTTTCCCGCTGCTCGTTTGTCGAAACACAGTGTTTCATTAATCGAGCGATGGCAAGCATGTTCGTCATTCTGATAGCATTTGCGTGGTAGCTCAATATCCAGGGGACAGCGCGCTGAGGAGACGGGGATTGGTCTCCGTCTAGGGCGTTTTCGAGCGCAGTGGAGCGATGCGAGGCTCCGGAACCGCAGGTCAGAGAAGCTGAAAGCACAGCAAAACAACACTCTAGGGTATTTGTGCGGATCCCTTTGGGTCGAAAGCCGTTAAAGGGCCAGGGGAGGCCTTATTGCCAGCCGATCGACCATCTCGGCGACGGTTTCAACAGAGGGCATTTCGTCCTGCCTTAGCCACCAGGCGACGATCTCGATAACAACAGTCACGCTGAAAAGGATCCCGAGATCGTTGGGAAGCCAGGTTTTGAGATCGGGATGATTCTGGGCATATTCCTCGCTGAGCCGAGCGACGAAGCTCTCGCGCACGAAGGCTGCCGCGCCGCCATTCAGCAGCAGGTTCCACAGATGCCGCTGCTTATGGAGTCGTCGCACCTGCGCAATGGCCACTCCCCGACTTCCCGAAGATACCAGCAGGGTGGACGACATCTTGACAAGTAGATCAATCTCCTCGCTCGCGATTGCCCTCAACAGATCTGCCTTCGTGCGGTAATGGCGATAGAATGTGGCTGAGGAGGTGCCGGCTTCGGTCACGATGTCCCTGGTCGTGATCTCCTCGAACGGCCGCCGGTCCAGCAATTCCAGCAGAGCCGCCCGCAAGGCAGCGAGTGACCGATCCGTCGGCCGCCCGCGTCGCGATCGACCATGCTGACAACCCGCCGATTTCCCGTCCGACTGCATGAGGCGCTCGCTGCAAGGTTCCGGACATCGATACCCGGAAACCACATCCTACATGGTATTGCCTGCAAGCAAATGTTCTTCGAGGCCATCCCGCGAGCGACGGCATCAATTGTTGCACCGACGTTGAAACTCGGCACTCCGCTTCACCCGCAGAAGGTTGCGGACAAACATCGGGCCAGGGGCGCAAATGCAGGAGACACGACCGCACCCTCGACTGGGGTTTAAGCTAGATATCGGCTTGGGTCGCAGGGCGCTGTCCGGGCATTATAAGGTCGGCGTGACAGATGCCTACAGCAACGAACCGCCGTCGACAGGATAGATTTGTCCCGTGATGAAGCTAGCCCTGCTGGATGCGAGAAACGCCACCAGGCCCGACATTTCCTCCGGTGTGGCGAACGGCTTGCCGACAAAAGTGCGACGCTGACGGATCGCCTGTTCTTCCGGGCTGATCGTGGAGGCGTGCGATGCAAAAAAGTCGCTTGAGGGATTGAAGCGGCTTCCCTTACTGAATGCCGCACGGTCGGTGGCAAACGTCGCATAGGGCGCGATGGCGTTAACCCGAATGCCGTGTTGCCCGACTTCCTTTGCCAGCACCCGGGTGAAGCTGTGGACTGCCCCTTTCATGGCCGAATAGACGGGCAGCATATAATCGCCGACAAGTCCCGCAGTTGAACCAATGTTCACAATCGAGCCAGCTTGGTGCTGGATCATTCCAGGCAAGACCGCATGGGTCATGCGCAGCATCGTCCCAAAATTGAGATCAATATCCAGATTAAATTTTTCAGGGTCCGAATTGGCGAACAGACCCTGATCCACATTCCCGCCCAGGCAGTTCACCAGCACCTCAATGGTACCATGCATTTCTGCTGCCTCAACGATGCTACACGGAGATCCGCGATCACGAAGGTCGGCCCTGACGAAGGTTGCAGACTTCGCGCCGCGCTCCTGCGCAGCCGCCACCAACATGGCGCCTGCCTCCTCGTCGCGGCCGACCGCGATCAAGCTTACGCCTTCGGCTGCCAGTTCGAGCGCGATTCCCCGGCCAATATTCGCCGTGGCAGCCGTGACGATCGCGACCTTTCCTGAAAGTCCGAGTTCCACTTCCACCTCCATGAGTATGTTTCTTAAATTGCTCGGACAATTGACCCGACGCAGCTTACCCGGTCGTGACTACGTTGCGTGGATCATGTCGGAGCCGCAGCCCTGTTCATGGCAGCAGCCAAGAGCGGGCGGGCATCGCGGATGGGATCGCTGCCGTCCCAGTGGGCCGCTGCCTCGCGCATGGCGTCGAACCAATGGTCGAACAGCCCAGGCCGCAAGAATTGATAGTTGACGGGGTTGTCGACACCATCCGGTTCGCAGTAGATCTCTATCGACCAGTCACTCCCCGGCGCACGCAGGTCCTGCACGACGGTAAAAGGCTTGCCCTCCGCAGCGAGCGTGGCCAGCGTCTTATCGAAATCATCGGAAAAATATGCAACGTGGTGCAGCCCACCAGTCGGATTTCGGCTCAGGAACTCACTGTAGGTGGATTGCTGCTCGCCGATGGGCGCGATGATTTCGAAGCAGGTATCGCCAGTATAGACGAAGGCGACCTTGATGCGGAGGGGATGCTCCTCGCCCCGGAATACACTCATGCCACCGGTCTCGTCGCCAAGAACAAAAAACGGCCCAATCCCGGCTGCCGCGAAACGCTCAAGCGCGGCATCGAAGTCCGGATAAACATAACATTGATGAACGGGCTTCCCCAGCAATCTGCTCATATTGATCGATCCTTCTTGGAAAAATCGGGCTGCCTCTGGCTACGTCAAATCGACCGCAGTCGTCCAAGGGGCTTATCCGGCCTGCATTGCCCGTCCGCGTTCTCGCATCCTTCGGGCACATGTGGAAATGCCGTTGAACTCGCTGGTGAGATTCACTCCAATCATCTGATCAAAGCTCTCCGGCGTCTGATCGGGATGCTCTTGCAGCACAAGATGCTGGTCGGGCCGAAACCATTGATGATGTGCGCCCATCCTTTTGCTTGCCCCGCTCAGCCTGGCATTACCAACGGGTCTCGTCATCGCTTTGCCCCCCGTCAGAAGCCAAGGCCCGCGACCTGCCCCCCATCGACGAGGATGTCGGTACCGGCGATGAAGCTTGCCGCCGGAGAGCACAGGAATGCGGCGACGCGGGCGATTTCTTCAGGCTGTCCGACACGCGCGACCGCCGCTTTGTCAAGCATCTGTTCCACCATGCCGGCTGTGCTTTGCGCGGTCTCAAAGCGGAACATGTTGGTGTCGGTGGCGCCCGGAGACAGCGAGACGAGACGCGCGCCTTTCAGGCCAAAGGATTTTGCTTCCCGCTTCACCAGGGCGATGACGCCCAGCTTGGAAAGCGGGTAAGCTTGTTGGGGAGTGGGCGCGATGCGGTGCAGATTGGCCATCTGATCCGGAGAAAGCGGCCCTCTCACAATCGCAGCAGCCTCGTGATCAGCCGGAAAATAGGCGGAATTGGAAGCTATGAGCACAGCGGCCGAGCCTTGTGCCATGTGATTACGGATAGCCTCGACCAAGCGAATCGTACCTGCCAGATTCACTTCGAGGACACGCGCAGGTTCAGCTTGGTTGGGCCCCAGTCCCGCCATGTGAACCAGGGCGCTTATCGGTCGTCCTGCAAGTGCGGCAACGAGCCCTGCCGGATAAGCGGCATCCGCAACATCGCCCGCAAAGACAGACACCTGCGCGCCTTCGTCGCGCAGTGGCACAGCAACGGCTTCGATCGCATCGGCATTGAGGTCGCACAGGAGCAGGTCCTTCCACCCCCCTTCGAACAAGGCCCTTGCAGTCGCCCTGCCCATGCTGCCGGCGGCACCCGTGACCACACCCACGCCTTCGGCGCGTGTATTCCCGTTCATTTCGAACTCTCCCTGATCCTTCAGATGATGGCGGCGACGTCGGCGGCATTGCGCACGGCGCCCATGATGTATCCGACGCCCTGGCAGTCTCCGACCATGTGTGCGTCAAAACCGGCGGTTTTCAGATCGTCAAACAGGCCCGTGTTCGGCTCCGTCCCCTTGGCGATGATCACGGTATCGGCAGGCGCTTCGACCGATTCGCCCGCCTCTGTGCGGAAGCTCACACTCCTCTCATGGATCGCGATGTCCGTTGCTCCTTGATGGAGCGCGATGCCATCGAGCGGCATCTGGCCGAGCAGGACCTGTCGACGCGCTGGCGACAGGCCGCGTCCGAACTGCGGCTCGCTATCCAACACTATCACGTGCCGACCCCGATCGTGCAGGAACTCCGCCAGTTCAAGGCCGACCAGCTCGCCACCAATGATGACCACACGGTCGCCGATCGGCATCCACAACTTGCTGGCCCTCCGCACCAGGTCGACGCTGCGCGTCATTCCGACCGCGCGCGCGGTTCCGATCGCGACTCGCTGCACGAGCGACCCCCTGGTGCTGGCGCCTTCTTCGGCTTCGCCCAGCAGCAGCGCGCGAAGCGATGCGCCGTCGTGGACATGGGGCAGGTCCTTGCCGGGAATGTCGGGTGCCCGGCGGATCGCGCCGGTAGCGATGACGACGCTGTCAGGCGCCAGTTCACGGATCAGGTCCACGCTTGCTCTAGTGCCGAGCCTTACCTCGACACCCAGCGCGTCGATCTGGTTCTTCAGCCAATCCACGAAATCGCCGTTCGGCGCATAGGCAATCGCGGCGATGCGAGCCGTGCCACCCAACTGGCCGGAAGCCTCAAGCAGGGTCACCTTGTGGCCGCGCAGCACCAGTCTGCGCGCCGTCTCCATGCCGCCTGGTCCACCGCCCACGACCACGACCTTGCGGGGCGTCTCAGCGGGCGCCAGCAGGTTGTCCTTTTCATAGCCGACATCGGCGTTGACCGCACAGCGCAGCGGCAGCCCCATCATCGACTGGCTGAGGCACTGGTAGCAGAAGATGCAGGGGCGGACGGCCTTCTTGCCGCCGCTCGCCAGATGGTTGACGAACTGGTCGTCGGCGATCTGGTTACGGCCCTGCGCAAGAAAATCCAGCCGGCCCTCGGCAATTGCCTTGTCCGCGGATTCAGGATCGACCCGGCCGACGGTGATGACCGGAAGATCGACCGCCTCACGGATCGCAGCCGCAAGCGGCAGCAGCTTGTTCGGGATCTGCGGCATCCATGAACTGAGCAAGGCCCGTGCGACCCCGTAATTGTGGCTGGCGGTCACAGTGATCGCATCGGCACCGGCCGCCTGCGCGATGCGGGCAGTGACCTTTGCGTCCTCGATCGAGATGTTCTCGTCAAAGAAGTATTCCTCGGCGTTCAGCTTGACCTGCATCGGGAAATCGCGGCCGATCCTGGCGCGGATGCCCTCGATCACTTCCTTCATCAGCTGCGCCCGGCCCTCTGCCGATCCGCCATATTTGTCGGTGCGGCGGTTCCAGTGCGGGGAAAGGAAGGAGTTTATGAGGTAGGTATGGCCGGCGTGCAACTCGATCACATCATAGCCCGCTTCGACCGCGCGGGCTGCCGCCGCGGCGAATTTCTCGATGATCCAGGCGATGTCCGCCTCATCCGCCTCCTTGAACAACGGCGGCCCCGTTAGCTCGGGTTTTGCCGGGGAGCGCGCGATTTCTTCCGGCAGCATGACGTCCTTCGTGGGCTCTCCGCTAGTGCTCGGGCGCGGCTGCGAAGGGACGAGGATGGGCTGCCTGGCAGCCATGTCGTAGAGCGAAGTGACGCCGCCATGGTTGAGCTGTGCACAGATCCGCCCATCGACGCGGTGAATTGCATCGGTCAGCCGCTGCAGTCCGGGAATGAACCGATCCTCCGAAATCCACAGCTGGCGTGCCTGCAGGCGGCCGACCGGATTGGCGATGCCCATGGTCCCCATGATCAGCATTGCCGTCCCGCCAGCGGCGCGCGCCGTGTAGAAGCCAATGCTCTCGTCGCTCATCGTACCGTCTTCATTGCCCAGATTGGTGCCCATCGCGGTCTGGCAAAGACGGTTCTTCAGTTCGAGCGTGCCGATGCGCCCCGACGACAACAGATGCGGATAATCCGACATGGACGCCCCTTTTCTCCCGACGAATCTCGTTCCTGATCGTCAGGTTGCACCCCCTGCCTTTCGCGTCCAATGAATACGGATCACCGTTCTGATGAGAGGAATGCATAATGCTGGAACTCCGGCGCCTGCGATATCTCGTCGTGCTGGCGAAGCGGCTGAGCTTCTCTCGCGCAGCCGAGGACCTGGGCCTTTCCCAATCGGCTCTGAGCCGCGCGATCCAGTCGCTGGAAAGCGAACTCGATGTCCGGCTGTTCGACAGGGACCGCGCGGGGGTGATGCTGACCGAACAGGGGCGCTGGATCGTCGAGAAAGCCGAAGCGCTGCTTACCAGTGCAACGGATTTCGAGCACCAGGTCGGGTTCGTTGCGAAAGGAGCCGAAGGACGCACCCGTTTCGGGATTTCGCCCGTTCTGGCATCCGCCCTGCTGCCCGCGCTCGCGCCCCGATTGCGTGACACGCCAGGCTTTGTTCACGAAGTCATGGTCGGCGAGGTCGAGGCGATGTGGCTGAAATTGGCGCTCGGCGATATCGAATTCATGATCTGCTCGGAATGGACCTCGGCCTGGCCGATTCCAGAGGGTATGCCGGTACGCATAGAATCGCTCGGGCATTTTCCGATCAACCTGATTGTGCGCAAAGATCATCCGCTGCTGTCGGGCGTTGATTGCGCGCGAGGTTTTCCGTTGCTGGTGTCGAACCCGGCCAGCTTTAGCTCGCAGCTGCTGACGGAGTTACGCGAGCGCATGGCCTCGAGCATACAGGTGATCGAGGAACTGGCCGCACTTCGCGCGCTGGTCAGGCAAACGGAGGCGATCTGGCTCACGTCGTCCTATCTTGTGATCGACGAGCTTTTCGACGGCATCTTTGGTCAGGTGCCGCTGCCCGATCATGCAGGTCCGCGGTCATTCGAAGTGTTCATGTATTCTCTTGTTCGTCGTACAAAGTCGCCTCCGGCCAATGAGATTGAAGAAGCGTTCCGGAGCCGGATTTCGCAACTTTCCATAACAGTTCCTGACATCGAGGGCAGTCTTTGACCCAACCAACGCATCATTTTGCGTCTACTTAATCATTGGGCGTGTTTTGGATTTTTGCGACGGCAAGTAGGCAATAATACCAACGCACGAGCAGAATGAATTGGAACCGCCGATACAGTTCCACAACGTCCGTTTTGTTGTCGTGTCCGGTCAGATTGCTTCGGGTCGAGAATGCCGCAGAGCCGACCCTCTCTTCGTCGTAGAGCTAGTGTCCACTTTCGCAAAATTGCGTTGCGATAGCTGCCTGTCAGGACTGCCCGACATTTCGGACATTGGCGCCCGGAGTTGTCTTGGTGATGACCTGCCACGGGTAATTTCCTCCAGTTACGCTTAGAGGCCGGCCATCACGTGATCTGATCCCGGAAAACTGGATCGCTTGGAGTTAGAGTTTTTCGCCGTAATCTCCCCAGGCTGGGAGGAGTGAAGGACGATGAAGGCATCCAGATTCTCAGACGCGCAGAAGGCGTTTATTCTGAAGCAGGGCGCGGACGGCGTTTCCGTAGCGGACATCTGCCGCAGGGCCGGTATCAGTCAGGCGAGCTACTTCAACTGGAAGAAGAAGTACGACGGCATGCTGCCGCCGGACATGCGCCGGTTAAAGCAGCTCGAGGACGAGAACGCGAAGCTGCGCAAGCTCGTGGCGGACCTCTCCCTCGACAAGGAGATGCTGCAGGATGTCATCCGCCGAAAGTTGTGAGGCCTGCTCGTAAACGCGAGCTGGTGAACGGGGTTCGCAGTGATTGGGGCGTGTCGATCCGCCGGGCCTGCAGGGTTCTGGAGCTGGACACATCGACCTACCACTACAAATCCCGCCGCCGCGAGCAGGCCGGCATTGAAGCCCGCATCCGCGAGATCTGCGAGACGCGCGTCCGCTATGGCTATCGTCGCGTCCACGTTCTTCTTCGCCGCGAAGGCTGGGAGATCAACATGAAGCGAACGCACAGGATTTACAACGAGTTGGGCCTCCAGCTCCGCAACAAGACGCCCAAGCGAAGGGTGAAGGCGAAGCTGAGGGAAGACCGCTGCGCGGCCTCCCGCGTCAATGATGTTAGGGCCATGGACTTCGTCCATGACCAGTTGGCCACGGGTCGCAAGATCCGCGTGCTGACCGTGGTCGACACGTTCTCGCGGTTCTCGCCGGTGATCGATCCACGCTTCAGTTGCCGCGGCGAAGACGTCGTCCAGACGCTCGAGGCGACCTGCGCTGTGGTTGGCTATCCCAAGACGATCCGGGTCGACCAGGGCTCCGAGTTCATCAGCCGCTCGACCTGTGGGCCTATGCGAACGACGTCACGCTGGACTTCTCCCGGCCAGGCAAGCCCACGGATAACGCCTACATCGAAGCGTTCAACGGTCGCTTCCGGGCCGAGTGCCTGAACACCCACTGGTTCCTGACGCTTGCAGATGCCCGCGAAAAGTTGGAGAAGTGGCGCAGATACTTGTATGTTGGGACCCCGCGTCAAGCGGTCTATTCATTGCCATCTCCTTGCTGATACAACAGTGGCTCGAGCATCTCCTGTCGGGATCCATGCGCCGTCCTGGGCGCATTCACTTGTATCCGGTTGAGGCGCTGTGCCTCCGACCATAATCTCATTCACGACCTTGGGATGCTGCGCGGGGCGACCTAACTACAACTCGGCGCGCTGGCGCCATACCTACGCCCGGTCGATACCCACGCCCGCGACGGCTGCCGTGCCGTCGAAGCTCAATGCTATCAACGCGCGTTCACGACCGCGCCTGCTGGGATCACCCCATGTTCGACGAAGTGCCATAAGGCGATGGCGAGCTTCCTCGCCATCGCGACAACGCCCACCTTGCGGCTCCGCGCGCCATTCTCGGCGAAGCGCGCGCGATACCAAGAGGCGAGTTCGCTCGTTGGTTGGTGGCGCAGCCAAGCCCACGCAATCTCGACAAGTAGTGTCCTTGCCGGCTTGTTCCCGGCTTTACTAATGCCCTGATCTCGTTGGACTTCGCCACTCGCATATGGAGTTGGGGCCAAGCCGAGGTATGAGGCTAGATGTCGACGGCTCGCATACTGTCGGTGGAATACCTCGGCTACCAACAGAGTAGCGCTGAGTTCGCCAATACCGGCCAGCTTTGTCAGCGTTGCGACTTTGGCCCGATCTGGAAATGGCGACGCGGAATCGAGAAGGGCATCACGACGTTCCGCCTCGAGGGCCTTGACCTGGTCCAAAACCAGGTGGAGCCGCTCAAACTCACGGCTGATCTCTGCCTTGATATAGCGACCCAGGGGCCGCCCATCGCCGGTCTCAAGACTATCGAGTTGTGAGCGCCACCCACCACCCCACAGACCCTTGATGTTCCTGATCCCATGCAGAGCGAGAAGTCCTCGAATGCGATTTACGTGTCGTGTCCGCTCCGATGCCAAGCGTGTGCGCTCCCGACTGATCCGCTTCGCGTCTTCGGCCTCGGGCGTCGGGACCGGCACGTCTCGGCAAACACTAGGATCGCCGGCGAGATAGGCGCGCAGGGTGAAGGTCATCGCCTCAACATCGATCCGGTCGGTCTTGGTGCGTCGCCCACGGCGCGAAATCAGGAAACTCGATGCGTCGAGCACATAGATATCGATGCCGCGATCACGAAGAAAACGAGCGAGCCAGAATCCGTCATATCCAGCCTCGAAGCAGACCTTGATCTCAACGGTTTGCCCGAACTCCCGGGTCAACCGCGCTTCGATCTTATTGAGGTGCTCCATAAGACGCTCGGTATCGCCTCCGCGAACCGCCCCGACAGAGACTTTAGTCTGCTTCGGCGGCAGCGCGCCGATTACCCAGCGCGCGCGGCTAAGTTCGATTGCAACGGTGCAGATCAGAGGTGCATCGGTCATGACTGGTCTCCGGCTTTGCGCCGGACCACCCGGCACACGTCCGAGTCGGACAGTCATAGGATCTACAACGAGGATCGGCCGCACGGTGCCATCGGCAACAAGCCCCCGATCACGCTGATGAATCCCGGTGACGCACCCAGCCCGTCACCGTGACAATGGCCGGGAAACTCTAACCCCCGGTGGTCCAGAGAATGGTGTCGGATCACAACCGCCGCGGCTCTAATCAAAGCTGGATGAAAGTCCCGTGGCAGGTCAGTGAATCTCAGGATTTCCACAGGCATCTAACGCTGCAGGGGGCCTTATTGGGGGCCACCGCCAAGTTGAGCTATCAAAAAACTATTATAAAACAGCTTAATGCGCTGATTTTTGGCTTCCCTTCACCGCTCCATATTTTTCGATGGCTTGCATCAAGCCAGGGTGAACCCCGCAACATTTCCGATGTTGGAATCTCAACAAGCGATCCGGCTGGCGATCGTCTGAATTGGTGGCGCGGGCCGGGGGCCTGGCTGTGCACGCTGGCGGGCGCGATCGCCCATGCGCGGCATTCCCGTCGGCAGAGGCCGCTATAGCATCCATTCTATCGGCAAGTGCGACAGAACCCAGATGCCGATCCGCTGGAGCCGGCTTGTCCCCGGCTCCAGCTCATGCCGTTTTTCCCCATCTGGCCCGCGCTCGATCCAGTTGAGATCGTCGTCTTCGGTCAGCACCACCTCATAGGCCGTGAAGGGGATCTGGTGTGCGAAGACATCGGATATCGTTGCGGCGAGTTCTGGGCTTTCGATCACGAAGCCCAGTTCCGTGTTGAGGTGGATCGAACGCGGATCGAAGTTGAACGAGCCGACGAAGAGCTTTTCCCGGTCTATCGCGAATGTCTTGGCATGCAGGGTGGCATTGCTGGAACGCAGCACCGGCCCCTCATCGCCGCTGCCGCTGCCGCTGCCCGAGCCGGTGCTGATGAATTTCCGCCCGTTGGATGGCGCTCCCTCCCCCTCGGACCGGCGCAGTTCGAACAGCCGGACGCCCGAGCGCAGCAGGGCCTTGCGCCGTTCGGCGTAACCGGCGTGGACGATCCAGACATCGGTTGCCTCGAAGGCGTTCGTGAAAATGGCGACATCGCGGCCCTGCCCGCTCAGCGCGGCGAACCTTTCGACGCCCGCCCGTGTGGGGACGAAATAGCCCGAGATCAGCCGTACCTCCTTGCCGGGGCGACCAATGATCCGTTCCAGCGCCGGGCCCAGCAGCGCCTCCCTGCCGGCCTTGCCCACGCCCTTGGCGGGATCGTCGCTGACCACGCGGACGTGCGCCCATGCGAGCGGCAGCGAACCTGACACGACCTGCTCGATGAAGGGCAGCGATTGGATGGCGGAGATATAGTCATGCGCGGCGGGATTGTGCTCGACGATCGACGCCTGCTCCGCGAACCGGACCAGTTCGCGCTCGGACACCGGGGGAAGAATGCGATCCGCGGGATAGGCAGACTGGCTCGTCCAATAGCGGTCGAAGTCGCTCGACACCGCATTCACGATCGGGCCGATGGCCAGCACGTCGAGATCGACGAAAAGGCCCTGTTGCCGCGCGCCGAAATATTCATCCCCGACATTGCGCCCGCCGATGATCGTCGCCTGATCGTCGGCGGTAAAGCTCTTGTTGTGCATCCGCCGGTTCAATCGCGGGAAATCGGCGAGATAGCCAAGCATCTTCGGCTTTCTGAGCACGAAGGGGTTGAACAGCCGGATCTCGATATGGGGGTGCCGGTCGAGCGCGGCGAGAGTGGTATCAAGCCCGGTGATGCCGTTGTCGTCCAGCAGCATGCGCACCCGCACGCCGCGATCGGCGGCCTGCCGCACGGCTTCGAGCAGCAATGTACCGGACAGATCCCCGTGCCAGATATAATACTGGATATCGAGACTGCGCGTCGCCCGTTGCGCCAGGAGGATGCGGGCGGCGAAGGCCTCGCGGCCGTCGTTCAGCATGTGGATGCCGGTCAGGCCGACATGCCCCTCCATCAACGCCGCCGCGCCGCGCCCGAGCGGCGTATCCGCGGTGTCGCCAAGGTGCCGTGAGACGGATCGCGGTTCGAGCGCGGGCAGGGGATAGGCCAAGCGGATGGCGATGCCCGCCACCAGCAGGAGCAGCAGAAGGCTGCCAAGGCATTGGAGGAGCAGCAGCATGGATGTCTTGCGGCGCGGGAGCGTCAGTTCAGGCCTTCCTCGTTCTGCGCAGCCCGATCGCTCGAATCCGACGCCATCACCTTCGCCTCCCCCGCCATTTCACGACGCTCCGGCACAGTGCCAGATCGGCCGAAGGCTCTCCACCACATAATCCGTGCCGGCATCCGGCGTCCCGTGGAAAGCACAAGATCGCAAAGGCTGTCGTGGACGGGCATCACGATCTTGCGCGGCCTTTCCGCCTCAGATCATGCGCCGCATGACATCGTCCTTTTTGACGAAGTGGTGCAACAGGGCCATGCCGATATGCCCAAGGGTCAGGATCAGCAGCAGCCAGGCGATGGGCGAATGGAGGCTGCCGATGCTCGCGGCCCAGGGAATCTTGTCGCCCTTTGCGACGATTTCGATGCCGAAGGCGGTCCAGCCATAGCCGCCGCCCAGCATGGTCAGGATGCCCGTGACGGGCATCGCCGCCATTCCGGCGTAGAGCAGGCCATGGCCGGCCTTGACGAGAAAGGCCATGGCCGGGTCCTGCCTGGGCCGGACGCGCTGCCTCGCCATCCATACGATCCGCGCCGCGATCAACAGCAACAGCAGCGTGCCGATGGAGATGTGCCAGGGCACCAGCGTCTGGCCGACCCAATGTTCGCCATCGGCGATGCGATCGAAGAACTTGAGCATCTGCCAGCCGATCAGCAGGGCCATGCCCCAATGGAATATCCGGGTGACGCTGCCATAGCGGGTCGAACTGTCAGTCCTCATCATATCCTCCCGTTGAAAGTTGACGCTCAGTCGAAGCGGAACGCCGAGATGACGGTTTCCATGACCGTTTCGGAATAGACCTTGCGGCCCGGTCCATCCCCGCCCGCGCCGGCCGCGACCAGCAGCGGGACAAGATGCTCCTCACCACCCACCGGGTGGCAGATATGAGCATGGGGCGCCGCAGTCCAGCCGGTCAGCAGCGCCTCGCGCCGTTCGGCCGGGCTTGCGACCGCATCGGTCAGCCAGTCGTCGAATTCCTTCGAGACGGCCGTGAAGCGGGCATCGCCATAGGCCCGCATGTTGTGGAAGCTCATGCCGCTGCCGATAATCAGCACGCCCTCGTCGCGCAGACCGGCCAGCGCGCGGCCGAGCGCCAGATGCGCGGCGGGATCGAGATCGCCGCGCAGCGAGAGCTGGACGACCGGAATATCGGCGTCGGGCGCCACCAGCTTGAGCGGAATGAACACACCGTGGTCGAAACCGCGCGCGGGATCGACCTGCGCGGCCAGCCCCGCCTCGCCGATCAGGCCGGCGACCCGTTCGGCCAGCGCCGGATCGCCCGGTGCCGGATAGGTCAGTTCATAGGTGTGCTGGGGGAAGCCGTAATAGTCATAGATCAACTCCGGCCGGGCATGGCCGGTGACGCTGAACTGCGGCTCGAGCCAATGCGCGGACACCAGCAGGATCGCTCGCGGCCGGGCGGGCAGCGTCTCCATAACGTCCTTCAGGAAGGCGCTCATCCCGCGCCATGTGTCGGGCGGGTTCCAGTCCATGAAGAAGCAGGGACCTCCGCCGTGCGGGATGAAGAAGGCGGGCATGCGGGAACTGGCGGACGTTGGCTCGGGTGACATGATGCTTTCCTTGGCTTGGCTCATGACAGCAATATGGATCGCATATCCAGCGGAGATAAGCGGCCAATGATCTCCAACACTTTATACCGTAAGTAGGAGATGGCATTGCGAGCCGGATCGCCGGCACGCGGCTGTGCGGCGCCCTTCGGCCGCCGCGGGCAACGCAACGTTCGATACCCCCTGTGCCAAGGCGCCCTTTCGGGGCTATAAGCATGTGGGCGCGAATGAGGGCTGTCCGGCCGAATCCAGGCGGAGGAAGGCGGGTGCGTTCATTTGCGAAAACGGTTGCGGATGTCCGGACCAGTTCCGCGGCAGCCGCGTCCCTCTGGGCCAGCCAACGGAAAGGTCATCGTCATGCAGCGCTACAAGGTCGGCTATCTCATCGGCAGCCTCGCGAAAGAATCGATCAATCGCAAGCTGGCCGGGGCGCTCATCAAACTGGCGCCGGCAAATCTCGATTTCGCCGAGATATCCTTCGCCGAGTTGCCGCTCTACAGCTATGACTACGATGCCGATTATCCGCCGGTCGCCCGCGCGTTCAAGGACGCGGTCAAGGCGGTCGACGCGCTGCTGTTCGTGACGCCGGAATACAACCGCTCCATCCCCGGCGGCCTCAAGAACGCGATCGACTGGGCGAGCCGGCCCTATGGCACCAACAGCTTCACGCACAAGCCTTCGGCCGTCATCGGCACCTCGCCCGGCGCGATCGGCACCGCCGTCGCGCAGCAGAGCCTGCGCAGCGTGCTCGGCTTCTGCAACTCGCCGCAGATGAACGCACCCGAAGCCTATATCCAGTTCACGCCCGGCCTGATCGACGATCAGGGCAGGGTGACGGTGGAATCCACAGAGCAGTTCCTGCGCAACTATATGAAGGAATTCCACGACCACATCGAACGCGTACTCACCGTGCTGCCGAATAACGCTTGAACCGCTGCCGGCTCCGGAGGGGGGCTGCAAGGACTGCGGCGGCCATGGCGCGGAACGCGGGCGGGATGAACGATTTTCGGCAGATCCATGATTGAGGCGCAGGGGACCGATGAACTGCTGCGCACGCTCGTCCTGCTTCTCGACCTTGGCGGAACGTTCGCCTTCGCGCTGAGCGGCGGCATGGCAGGAACCCGGCGGCGCCTCGACATCTTCGGCGTGCTGGTGCTCTCGTTCGCGGCTTCCACCTCGGGCGGGATCGCCCGCGACCTGCTGATCGGCGCGGTACCGCCGGCGGCACTGCGGGACTGGCGCTATCTTGCGGTATCGCTCGCGGCGGGGCTGCTCTGTTTCTACTGGTCATCGCTGATCGAGAAGCTGCGCAATCCGGTACGGATGCTCGACGCGGCCGGCCTCGCCCTGTTCGCCGTCGCCGGGACGGAAAAGGCGCTTGCTTTCGGGCTGAGCCCGATCATGGCTGCGCTGCTCGGCATGCTGACGGGGATCGGCGGCGGCGTCGCCCGCGACGTGTTGCTCGCCGAAATTCCGGCGGTGCTGCGCGCGGATCTTTATGCGGTGGCGGCACTTGCCGGCGCGACCATCGTCGTGGGCGGCAACCTGCTGCACCTGCCCATCGTCATCACCGCGATCGGCGGCGGGCTGGTCTGTTTCGTGCTGCGGATGATGGCGATTCGGCGGGGATGGCGCCTGCCGGTTGCGCATGGGCACGATGGCCCGCCACGTTCGGATGACCCGCCACGTTCGGATGCAAAGTGACGTGGCTTCGGCGCCCTGCCGGACGTGCAGGGCGTGGCATCGTTCATGAACCGCGGCATCGGGGACAGGGGTGCCGGATATGCATCGCGGACCCGCGCCATTGATACCCCGATCCTGAATGGCCATCTGGCTCCATGTACCGCCCCATGGGCGCGGTCGCCTCGCCAACAGCGCCAGAAGGATATTGTGATGAGCGATACCGGCCAGCATCCTGCCCACCAGAATAATCCTGCCCAACAGAATGTTGCTGCCGATCGCCGGCCACAGCGCGTCCGCCACGAGCTTCGTTTCCGTCTGCTCGAGGTGCGCCATGTCGAAGAACTGACTCCCCATATGGTGCGCGTGTCGCTGGGCGGGGATGAACTGGAGGGCTTCTACAGCCCCGGCTTCGACGATCACGTCAAGGTCTTCTTCCCCGCACCGGGAGAGGTGGACCCGCCCCGGCCGGAATTGGGCGACAAGGGACCGATCTTTCCCGACGATGGCCCGCGGCCGGCGATGCGGGATTTCACGCCACGCTACGATGCCGGCGCGGGCGTGCTCGTCCTGGACTTTGCCCTGCATGACAGCGGACCGGCGAGCGACTGGGCCCGGCAGGCGAGCCCTGGCCGGAAGCTCGTGATCGGCGGGCCGCGCGGCTCGTTCATCGTGCCGGTGGGTTTCGACTGGCACCTGCTGATCGGCGACGAGACGGCGCTGCCCGCCATCGCCCGGCGGCTGGCGGAGCTGCCGGCAGGCGCGCGCGCCGTCGTGCTGGCGCAAGTCGACGGCCCGGCCGACGAACTCGCGTTCGAGACGCAGGCGGACGCCGCCGTCCACTGGGTTCATCGCGGCGGCGCGCAGGCAGGAATGGATACGCTGATCGCGGCGCTGGACAGTCTGTCCTTTCCCGCCGGCGACTACCACGCCTGGATCGCGTGCGAATCCTCGACGGCCAAGCTGCTGCGCCAGAAGCTGATCGCCGACCATGGCGCCAATCCCAAGTGGGTCCGCGCCTCCGGTTACTGGCGGCAAGGCGCGGCCGGTACGCACGACAGCTTCGACGAATGACGGGTCGGTGCATGGTCATGCCGAATGCGGCGGCGATCCTGACGTAGCAGGGGCTCGGGTTCTCGCCCCGCGCAGGTGCCGGGCAGGCGCCGCGCCTGCGCTTTCGATACCTGCCGGTTGGCGCGAAACGATTACATATTTACGTTATTTCATGTTTTCTAATTAAGGTTCGAGCCATTGGATCACGCGACCGGCCACGCAGCCCGGCAAATTGGGGCAGCCCGCAAGGGAACGCGCGATCTCCACATGCCGCTGGACGCGCTGTGAGCACGCTGTTCCCCGGGGCGATGCCGGGCATGGGGTTCCTCGGCGGGCTGCTGATCGGCCTTGCCGGCGCGGTCATGCTGCTGGGGCTGGGCCGCATCGCGGGCGTCAGCGGCCTTGCCGCGCGCGCCCTGGGGATCGGAAGCGGCACCGATTCACGCGGCGTCGCGCTGGCCTTCATCGTCGGTCTGCCGCTCGGCGCGGCCTTGATCGCGGCGGTTCGGCCCGTCGCCGTCGTTTTTCCGCCGTCCCTGGCCGTCCTCATCGCCGGCGGTTTGCTGGTCGGCTTCGGCACGCGGCTCGGCAGCGGCTGCACCAGCGGCCATGGCGTCTGCGGCCTGTCGCGCCTGTCGCCCCGCTCCATGGCGGCGACGGCGCTGTTCATGGCCGCCGGGTTCGCGACGGTAGCGGCGATGCGCGTTCTGGGATGGGCCTGATATGCGCGTGCTGATCGCCTTGCTGGCCGGAACGATCTTCGGAGCGGGGCTGGCCCTGTCGGGCATGGCCGATCCCGCGCGCATCCGCGCCTTTCTCGATTTGTTCGGAGCATGGGACCCGACGCTGGCCTTCGTGATGGCCGGAGCCATACCGCCCATGGCGCTCGCATGGCTGGTGCAGCGTCGCCTGCCTCGCGCCCTGTCAGGCGATGGCTTCGCCCTACCCGGCACAAGGCGCGTCGATGCGCCGCTGGCCTGGGGCGCGCTGCTGTTCGGCATCGGCTGGGGCATCGCCGGCCTGTGCCCCGGTCCGGCCATCGCCAATCTCGCGCTTGCGCCATTGGCGGTGCTGCCGTTCCTCGCTGCGATGATCGCGGGGATGCTGCTCCATCGCCTCTGGGCGGCAGGGCGCTGACGCCAAGCAATTCCGCGGGCGGTCCCGCGAAGCGCGTCAGTAACCGAGCCTCAGGCCGACGGCGAGATATTTGGGGCCGATGTTGCCCTTGACCTGGACCTTAGGAAGCAGCGGCATCGCGACGGTAGCGTAGGGCCGGGGGCTGTCGCCGCTGATGCGCACCCCGGCGCCGAGCGTCAGCGATGCCGGAATGGCATAAGTCGCCTCGATACGGCCGTAAAGCCGCGTCCCCCCGTCGCGCAGATAGACCCCCGCGCCCGGTGTCAGACTGAAGCCGGCGAGGTCCATGGCAAAACCCGCCCCCAGCTCTGTTCCCCAATGGCCGTTCGCGCGCGCATAATTCGCTTCCACGCCAAGGCCTTCGGCGTGCGCGGACGATGATGTTCCGATTGCCGCCAAAACCATGCCGGCTATAACGGCGGTCGCATATCGCATCTATTCGATCCCTCATGTGATCCGGCCGGGTTGCCGCATCGCTGCGGCGGTGCAAGCCGGGCAGGATGGATCGTGCCCTTGCCGGGACCAACGGCCGGAGCAGGGCCCAGGAACCCGCCGCCGCCGCTACGACACGGCCGCCGTGACCTGCCTCAGCCGATCGCCGCTTTCAGCTTGTCGACGAGGTCGGTCTTTTCCCAGGGGAAGAAGTCGCCGTTGGGCTTGCGGCCGAAGTGACCGTAGGCGGCCGCCTTGCGGTAGATCGGCTTGTTGAGCCCCAGCCCCTCGCGAATGCCGCGCGGGGTCAGCCCGCCGAGCGCTTCGCGGGCGACCTTGGTGACGGCGGCTTCGAGCCGGGCGTCGTCCACCGTGCCCGTGCCGTGGGTATAGACGTAGAGCGAGAGCGGCTCCGACACGCCGATGGCATAGGCGACCTGGATCGTGCAGCGCCGGGCGAGGCCCGCGGCGACGACGTTCTTGGCGAGATAGCGCGTCGCGTAGGCGGCGGAGCGGTCCACCTTGGTCGGGTCCTTGCCCGAGAAGGCGCCGCCGCCATGGGGCGAGGCGCCGCCATAGGTGTCGACGATGATCTTGCGGCCGGTGAGGCCGGCGTCGCCGTCGGGCCCGCCGATCTCGAAGCTGCCGGTCGGGTTGATGTGATAGACGGTCTCGTCGGACAGCAGCCCGGCGGGCAGCACCTCGGCGACGACCCGCTTGACGTAGGCCTTCAGCTCGGCCTCGTTCGCGCCCTGGTCGTAGCCCTTCTTGTGCTGGGTCGAGACGACGATGGCGGTGGCGGCGACCGGCTTGTCGTCGACGATGCGCAGCGTCACCTGGCTCTTGGCGTCGGGCTCCAGGAAAGGCGCCGCGCCCGAATGGCGGTCGGCCGCCATGCGTTCCAGGATCTTGTGGCTGTAGTCGAGCGTCGCCGGCATCAGGTCGGGCGTTTCGTCGCAGGCGAAGCCGAACATGATGCCCTGGTCGCCCGCGCCCTCGTCCTTGTTGCCGCTGGCATCCACCCCTTGCGCGATATGCGCGGACTGGCCGTGGAGATGGTTGGCGAAATCGAGCGTTTGCCAGTGGAAGCCGTCCTGCTCGTAGCCGATTTCCTTGACCACGTTGCGGACGGTCCGCTCGATCTCCTCGAGCGCACCGGGCACCCACTGGCCGCCCTCGTAGACGCCCTTGCAGCGGATCTCTCCGGCGAGCACGACGCGGTTGGTCGTCGTCAGCGTCTCGCAGGCGATGCGCGCTTCGGGGTCTTTCGACAGGAAGAGGTCGACGATCGCGTCGGAGATCTGGTCGGAGACCTTGTCCGGGTGGCCTTCGGAAACGCTTTCGGAAGTGAACAGGTAGTCGCTGCGCATGGGTAATCCCGATATAAAGAAATCTTTATGTGGTGTGCCGCTCTACCGCTTGCCGCGTCGCAACGCAATCGCTGACAGCATCAGCAGGGCACCGGCCCAGCCTAGCGGCAGGAGGTTACCGGTTCGTGCGAACGGCGTCGGCGCGTGCGCGGGCGGCACCAGCCCGTCGAGCCGGCGGGCGGCGTGGCGGGGGACGTGCTGCCGGACCAGCCCGTCGGCGTCGATTACGGCGCTGATCCCGGTGGTGGTGGCGCGCAGCACCGGCAATCCTTCCTCGATCGCGCGCATCCGGGCCTGCGCCAGGTGCTGCGGCGGGCCCCAGGCGCCGAACCAGCCGTCGTTTGACGGATTGAACAGGTAATCGGGCCGGTGGGCGCGGTCGACGACCTCGCCCGAGAACACGATTTCATAGCAGATCTGCAGCCCGGCCCGGCCCCAGGGGCCGAGATCGAGCGTGCGCGGTCCCGGTCCGGGCCAGAAATCGAGCGTGCCCGCCACCAGCCGCGCCGCGCCCAGCGGTTCCAGCAGCCAGCGCATCGGCAGGTATTCGCCATAGGGCACGAGGTGGGCCTTGGCATAGCCGCCGCGAATCGCGCCGTCCGCGCCGATCGCGGTGATGACGTTGCGCGCGGCGACCGCGCGGCGCCCCTCGATCTCCAGGTCGACCGCGCCGGTCAGCAGCAGGCTGCCGGGGCCGATCACCCGGCCGATGCGGCTTCGCGCCAGTGCGGGGTCGGCGGCGAAAGTGGTCTCGGCGTAGAGATAGGCGGGATAGCCGTCGCGCAGGTAATCGGGCAGGCCCGATTCGGGCCAGAGCACCAGTCGCCGCTCCCCCGGCCGCCGCGGCAGCGTCAGCCGCGCGGTCTTGACGAACTGCGCTTCCCATTGGGCGGGGTCGTTGAGGTCGTCCTGGCGGATGTCGGGCTGGACGAGGGTGAAGCGCAGGCTGCCGGCGTCGCGGCCGAGATCGGGCCGCGGCAGTTCCATCGCCAGCGTCACGACTACCGCGAGCGCGATCGCGGGGCCCCAGACGCGCAGGCGCCGGTCCTGCCCGGCCCGGCGGGCGAGGATCGGCCAGACGCGGATCATGCCCGCCAGGATCACCACCAGCCCGGACAGTCCGTAAGTGCCGGTCCACGGTGCGAGGCCGGCCAGCCCCTGCGTGTCGAACGCGCCCAGCAGCACCATGGCCAGCGGGTTCCAGGCGAAGCCGGTGAAGAGCCAGGCGCGCAGCCATTCGCCGACGATCCAGCAGGCGGCGAAGGCGGGCACCAGTGCGATGTCGCGCGCCTCTTGCGAAGCGCGCCGCGCCAGCAGCCAGGCCCCCGTCGCCGCCAGCATCGGAAAGACCGCGAGATAGAGCGACAGCACGACCACGGCGATGCCGCCCAGCCAGGCGGGCATCTGCGCCTGATAGGTGAAGGCGGTGGCGATCCAGTTGTTGCCCAGGCTGAAATGCGAAACGCCGAACAGCCAGCCGATCAGCGCCGCGTCCCGCCAGCCGCGCGCCCGCGCGACCAGCTCGATCAGGCCGGCGACGGCGAGCAGCGTTAGCGGCCAGAGCGCGAGCGGCTGGAACCCGCACGCGGCCAGCCCTCCCAGCGCAAGCGCGAACCCGCGCGGACGGGCGAGGCAGAAGGCGAGCGGTCGGTGAAGCGGCGGCATCGCCGCAGGCTTGTGGCGGCTTGCCCCGCCGTGCGCAAGCCGCATGCCGCGAGGCGCGGGGGCCGCGAGCGGCAAGCGCGGCGTCAGCCGGGCCCGATCGGCCTTAAGGGGCCGGCGGCCCCGGTTTTGCGGGGGCGACGCGAACGTGCCTATGCCTGCTGGCGCCCCGGGCGGTCAGCTTGCCGCCTTGAGCGTCTCGCCGGCGTCGTCGGCCGGCGGGCGCGTGCGACGGGTGCGGCGGCGGGGCTTGGGGGCCTCCTCCTCTTCCGCGGCGGGAGCCTCGGGAGCTTCCTCGCGCAGCGTGGAGATGGCCGGGGGCAGCACCGAAGCGTCGAAGGCGACCGGGGCTTCGCCGGCATCGTCGTCGGCGGCAGTCTCGGGTTCGGGCTCGGCCGCTGCCTCGGTTTCGGCCTTGGCCTCGCGCGGCTCGCGGCGCGGGCGCCGTTCCTCGCGGCGCGGGCGCAGCCCGCGGGTGGCGCGGCCGTCGCGCACGAAGGGGTTTTCGACGGGCTCGTAGACCGAGCGCGGCCCCTCGCCATCCTCGCCGGCCTCCTGGCCCGCCGCTTCGGCGGCCGGCTCGGCCGGCTCGGCCGGGGCTTCCTGCCGGGGCTGGCGCTCCTCGCGCTCGCGGCGACGCGGCTGGTCGTAGGTCGGATAGTCGCCCTCGGCGCCGTACTCGCCGGCGTCGTAGCTCTCGTCGCGGCCGGTCTCGCCGGACTCCTGCCACCGCTCGTCGCGGCGCTGGCGCTGCTCTTCCTGGCGCTGGCGCTGGTCGGCCATCACCCGGAAATAGTGATCGGCGAACTGGAGGTAGTATTCCTCCGTCACCCGATCGCCATTGAGGTGCGCGTCATGCGCCAGCTTGCGATACTTCTCGAGAAGCTGTGGCGCGTTGCCGCGCGCACGGCTGTCGATGCGGTTGACCTGCTGCCCGCCCTGCTGACGACTGTTACCCCGGCCACGCCGGCGGTTATTCCCACGATTATTGTTCAAGGGTGATCTTCCTCAACAGCCCCTGGCCTATTTCCGGCACATGCTCGGATGGCATATCGCACGCCTCACAGCCACGGGGCATAGTGGGCCACGTGGCCCCGACATCTGCGCGTGGCGAACGACATCTGACCGCAAGCCCTATGCAAATGTAGGAGTTGAACCGGCCGGATGGGAAGCGTGCATCCATCGGCTAGTTACACAAAGCGCAGATAAGCACGGCAAACGCAAATGCAAGCGAAAATTATTGCACCCGCGAAAGTTCCAGCACGCGCGGGCGGCCGCCGAGATCGCGGTGAAGCCGCGCCGCGAATCCGGCCCCGGCGGCGATCGCGGCCACCGCTTCGGCCTGCGCCGCGCCGATCTCTATCAGCGCGACGCCGGCGGGGGCGAGCAGATGTGGAAGCTGCGGGATCAGCACGCGATAGGCGTCCAGCCCCTCCGGCCCGGCGAAGAGCGCGCCGTGCGGCTCATGCGCATGGACCGACGGGGCGAGGTCCGCGGCGTCCTCGACATAGGGCGGATTGGCCAGGATCAGGTCGAACGGTTCCCCCAGCGGCCCGTCCCAGTCCGGTGCGTCCCAGTCGGCTGCGATCATCCGCGCCCGGTCTGCGAGGCCAAGCCGCGCGGCGTTGTCGCGCGCGACGGCAAGCGCCGCCGCCGACCGATCGATGCCGATCCCGCGCGCGTCCGGCAGCCAGCTCAGCACCGCCAGCAGCAGCGCGCCCGAGCCGGTGCCGCAATCGAGCACGCGCGTGGCATCGGGCCGCGCCGCCAGCGCCGCCTCGACCAGCGCCTCGCTGTCGCCGCGCGGGATCAGCACGGCGGGCGTGACGCGCAGCTCCAGCCCGAAGAACTCCTGGCGGCCGAGGATATAGGCGATGGGCTCGTGCTCGGCCCGCCGTTCGAACAGCGCCGCGAAAGCGCCGGGCACGGGCCGGTCCATGTGCCGCAGCAGCAGTTCGGAGCGCGAAACGCCCAGCGCCTCGGCCATCAGCAGCTCGGCGTCGAGGCGGGGCGTATCGGACGTCGCGCCAAGCCGCAGCGCCGCGTCGCGCAAGGCTTGCGCCACGAGGCCACCACCCCCAACCCCCTCCTCTGAAGAGGAGGGGGCTTCGGCGTCGCGCGACCTGCTCCCCCTCCTCTTCAGAGGAGGGGGCCGGGGGGTGGTGGCGGCGGGGCGCCCGGCCCAGCGATCCGGCAGCCCCGCCAGCCTCTCCCCCAACGCGATCAGCACGCCGTCGAGATTGGTCATCACATCCAGATTCTTCACCCGGAACGTCTTGAAGCCGAAATCCCTTTCCACGGCCCGATCGCGCCGCGCATCCGTCTCGGGATCGTGCGTCTGTCCGTCGACCTCGACGATCAGCCCTTTCGCCGGGCAGAAAAAATCGACGATCCGATTGCCGAGAACCGCCTGCCGCCGGAACTTGAACCCGTCGAACCGGCCGTCCCGCAGCGCTGTCCAGAGCCTTCTTTCCGGTTCCGTCGGATTGCCGCGCATGGCCGCGGCGCGTTCGAGCAGGGCCTTTCGCGTGGGGCCTTCACCACCCCCAAACCCCTCCTCTGACGAAGAGGGGACCTCCGGATCGCGCGACCTGCTCCCCCTCCTCTTCAGAGGAGGGGGCTGGGGGGGGGTGGCCGCCGGGCGCCTAGCCATCCATCGCCGCCAGCCGCTTGGCCTGGTCCTCGGCGGTCAGCGCGTCGATCAGTTCGCCCAGGCCCGGACCTTCGAGGATTTCGGGCAGGCGGTGGAGCGTCAGGTTGATGCGGTGGTCGGTGACGCGCCCCTGCGGGAAGTTGTAGGTGCGGATGCGTTCGGAGCGGTCGCCCGAGCCGACCATGGCCTTGCGCGCTTCCGCTTCCGCGCCCTGCGCCTCGTCGCGCATCTTCTCGTAGAGCCGGGTGCGCAGCACCTGCATCGCCTTGGCCTTGTTCTTGTGCTGGCTGCGCTCGTCCTGCTGGGTGACGACGATGCCGCTCGGCAGGTGGGTGATGCGCACGGCCGAATCGGTGGTGTTGACGTGCTGCCCGCCGGCGCCGCTCGCCCGGTAGATGTCGATCTTTAGGTCCTTGTCGTCGATCGCCACGTCCACCTCGTCGGGCTCGGGCAGCACGGCGACGGTGGCGGCCGAAGTGTGGATGCGCCCGCCGCTTTCGGTCACCGGCACGCGCTGGACGCGGTGGACGCCGCTTTCGAACTTCAGCCTGGCGAAGACGCCGCTGCCGGCGACGTTGGCGACGATCTCCTTGAAGCCGCCGATGTCCGAGGCGTTGGCGCTGATCACCTCGACCCGCCAGCCCTGCTCGGCGGCGTAGCGTTCGTACATGCGGAACAGGTCGGCGGCGAACAGCGCCGCCTCGTCGCCGCCGGTGCCGGCGCGGATTTCCAGCATCGCCGGCCGCGAATCCGCTGAATCGCGCGGCAGCATGGCCACGGCGAGGCGGTGCTCGGCCTGCGGCAGCTCGTCGCGGATGCGCTCGATTTCCTCCTCGGCGAGCGCGCGCATCTCGGGATCGGCCTCGTCGAGCTGCAGCAGGCCGGCGAGTTCCTCGCGCATCGCGGCGACAACGCGCGCGGCGCGCGCCACTGGCTCAAGCTCGGCATAGTCGCGGCTGGCGGCGACGAAGCCGGGCCCTTCGAGCGTGCCCGAGGCAAGCCGCGCCTCCAGCTCGGCAAAGCGCGCGCCGATCTGGGCGAGGCGGGCGTCGGAGACGGTCATCGGGCCTCGGGCAGCGTCTGGCCGGCCAAGGCGCGTTCGACAGCCAGATCGTCCTCGCCCTTGACGCGAAACTGCACATTGCCGTCGCGGATCGACAGGGCATAGATGGCCAGAGGAGCCTGCTTCACGGCCTTGTCAAAGCGTTTGCGCGGAGACCCGCTGGCCAACAGTTCGGCGCTGATGCCGTTTCGGCGCAGCCTTGAGACATGCGCGACGCCGGCTTCCATGGCCGCGTCGTCTTCGACGACCACGATCACATCGGTCCTGGCTTGGGCGATCCCCCCCGCGTCCCCCACCAGCATCGCCAGCCGCTCGATCCCCGCGGCCCAGCCGACCGCCGGGGTGTGCGGGCCGCCGAGCGTCTCGATCAGCCCGTCGTAGCGCCCGCCGCCGAGCACCGTGCCCTGCGCGCCAAGCCGGTCGGTGACGAATTCGAAGGCGGTGTGGCGATAGTAGTCGAGCCCGCGCACCAGCGCCGGGGCGCGGGTCCAGGCGACCCCGGCGGCGTCGAGCCCGGCGCAGACCTTGCCGAAGAAATCCTGCGCCTCGCCCGACAGGAAATCGTCGATCTTCGGCGCGTCGGCCGTGAACGGCTTGTCGCGCGGGTCCTTGGAATCGAGAATGCGCAGCGGGTTGCGCTCCAGCCGGTCCTGGCTGTCCTCGCTCAGCGCGGCGCGGTGGTCCTGGAAATAGGCGACCAGCGCCTGCCGCCACGCCTCGCGGCTGGGTGCGTCGCCCAGCGTGTTGAGCTGCAGCGTGACGCCGTCCGCAACGCCCAGCTCCTTGAGGAGCTGATCGGCCATCGTCAGCAGCTCGACATCGGCCTGCGGCTCGCCTGCGCCGATGATCTCGGCGTCGATCTGGTGGAACTGGCGGTAACGCCCCTTCTGCGGCCGCTCGTAGCGGAACAGCGGCCCATGTGCGGCAACTTTGAGTGGTGTAAACTGCTGCCAGCCGTTCGTCAGGTAGGCGCGCGCGATGCCGGCGGTGAACTCGGGCCGCAGCGTCAGCGATTCGCCGCCGCGATCCTCGAACGAATACATCTCCTTGGAGACGACGTCGGTGGTCTCGCCCAGCGAGCGCGAGAATACCGCGGTCTTCTCGAACACGGGCATTTCCGCGCGGCGGAAGCGGTAGAGCTTGCGCACCCGCTCGAAAGTCTCGACGACGTGCGCGAATGCCTCGGCGTCGGCGCCGAAGATGTCCTGTGTGCCCCTGATGGCCTGCGGTGTGGTCATGGGCGCGCGCTTAGACCGATTGGGCGCCGGGGAAAAGAGTGCCGCTCGGTTGCCCGCGCGCGCGCTTGGCGGCATGATCGCACCAATGAGGAGCCTGATGACCGCCGCAGCGCTGCTTGCCGCCCTGCCCCCGTCCGCCGTCGCCCAGAACCTGCCGGCCGCCGTGCCTATTGCGCCGGCGGTGCCCGATCCGCAGGATGTGCCCTATCCCGGTGGCACCATCCGGCTCGATATCGACGCGGCGGATACGCAGCGCGGCGTGTTCCGCGTCACCGAGACGATCCCGCTGGCGCCGGGCACGCGGCGCATCACGCTGCTTTACCCACAATGGCTGCCCGGCCAGCACGGCCCGCGCGGGCCGCTGGCGGAACTGGCCGACCTGAAGTTCACCGTCGACGGCCGGCCCGTGGCCTGGCGGCGCGACCCGGCCGAAGTCTATGCCTTCCACGTCGAACTGCCGGTCAATGATGCTTCGCAAGGCGCGCGCGCGCTTGTCGCCAGCTTCGTCCACACCTCGCCGCTGCAGCGTTCGGAAGGGCGGATCACGATGACGGCGGAGATGCTCAACCTGCAGTGGGAGAAGATGAGCCTCTATCCCGCCGGGCACTATGTCCGTCGCATCCGCGTGAAGCCCGGCGTGACTTTCCCCGCCGGCTGGACCGCCGCGACGGCGCTCGACGGCCAGGCGGTGGCGGCGGGCAACCGCGTGAGCTGGGACGAGACCGACTACGAAACGCTGGTCGATTCGCCGATTTTCGCCGGCGCCCATTTCCGCACGTGGAACCTGGGCCACGGCGTGACGCTGGACGCCGTCGCCGACGAGCCCGAACTGCTCGCCGCCGCGCCGGCCAACATCGCGAGGATCGCGGCGCTGGTGGACGAATCGCTGACGGTGTTCGGTCGCCCGGCCTTCGACCGCTATACCTTCCTCGTCGCGCTGACCGAGCGGATGGGCGGCATCGGGCTAGAGCACCTGCGTTCGAGCGAGAACCAGCTGGAACCCCGCACGCTCGTCGACTGGAACCTATTCGACTGGGACCGCAACGTGCTGCCGCACGAGTTCGCGCATAGCTGGAACGGCAAGTACCTGCGCCCGGCCCGGCTATGGACGCCCGATTACCGCACGCCCATGCAGGGCGACCTGCTGTGGGTCTACGAAGGCCAGACGCAGTTCTGGGGCTTCGTCCTCGCCGCGCGCTCGGGCGTGCAGAGCAAGGCCATGGTGCTCGGCATGCTGGCCGCCCAGGCGGGCGGCTACAGCGAGCTGCCGGGGCGCGGTTGGCGCTCGGTTGAGGATACCACGTTCGATCCCGTGGTCGCCGCGCGCAAGCCCAGGCCCTATGCCTCGCTGACGCGCAGCGAAGACTATTACAACGAGGGCGCGCTGATCTGGCTGGAGGCGGACCAGATCATCCGCGCGGGTACGTCCGGCCGCAAGGGCCTCGACGATTTCGCCCGCGCCTTCTTTTCCTGGCGCGACGGCGGCGAGCGGGTGCGCACCTACGAGGCGGCGGACGTGGTCGCCGCGCTGAGTGCCGTCCATGCCTACGACTGGGCGACGTTCCTCCAGACGCGCATCGCCGGAACCGGCCAGCCCGCGCCGCTCGCCGGGATCGAGCGCGGCGGTTATCGCCTTGTCTGGAAGGACACGCCCAACCCCTACGACGCGGCGCGGATGGGCTATACCAAAAGCCTCAGTCTTACCCATTCGCTGGGGCTGACGCTCGATCGCGAGGGCAGGGTCATCGCCACCCGCTGGGACGGCCCGGCTTTCAACGCCGGCGTGGTCAGCGGCGCGAAGGTGGTGGCGGTGAACGGACGCGCCTACGATCCGGAGCGGCTCAAGCAGGCGATCGCCCAGGCCAGGGACCCGGCGCAGACGATCGAGATGCTGGTCCAGCGCGGCGATCGTTTCCTGACGGTGCCGGTTCCCTATGCCGGTGGCCTGCGCTGGCCGTGGCTGGAGCGCAGCGGCAAGGGCGAGGCGCCGCTCGACCGGCTGCTCGCGCCGCGCCGACCGCAAGCGCGGTAACGGGAGGGGGCGGCATGACGGCGCTGAACCTCGGCCGCCGCCTCGCCCCGCCGCGCTTCCTGCTGTTCCTCGCGCTGCTCGCGGGGGGCTTCTTCGCCTACGAAGCGGCGTTCCATCCGCCGGACTGGGCCAATTCGCTGGCGATGGCCTTCGATCTGGCGGCGGCCATATTCGTGCTGTCGCTGATCCCGCTGCTGCGCGAACGCGGCGCCCAGGTGATCCGCCGCCATGCCGACGCCAACGACGCCAACCGGGTGCTGGTGCTGGTCGTCACCTCGCTGCTGACGGTGGTGGTCATGGCGGCGATCGCCGGCGAGCTTCCGGCCGCGCGCGCGGGAGACATGGCGGCGGCGGCCAGGCTGGTGGCGACGCTGGTGCTGATCTGGCTTTTCGCCAATAGCGTCTATGCGCTGCACTATGCGCACGACTGGTACCTGCCCGGGAAGGACGGCGGGGACGCCGGCGGCATCGCGTTCCCCGGCACGCCGGAACCCGCCTATGGCGATTTCGTCTACTTCGCCTTCACGCTGGGCATGACGTTCCAGACGTCCGACTGCGACATCACGTCCAGGCGCATCCGCGGGATCACGGTGCTGCACAGCCTAGCCGCGTATGTCTACAGCATCGGCGTCATCGCTTTCACGATCAACGCGATCAGCGGGTAGACCCACGCTTTTCCGCAGGATTGCTGTTGCGGCGCAGCATGAGCCCGGCTAGGGGCGCGGCCATGCGTATCGACATGATCCCCGTGGGTGACAACCCGCCCGAGAGCCTGAACGTCATCATCGAAGTGCCCGTCGGCGGCGAGCCGGTGAAGTACGAGTTCGACAAGCAATCGGGCGCCCTGTTCGTCGACCGCATCCTGCACACGCCGATGCGCTATCCGGCGAACTACGGCTTCGTGCCGCACACGCTCTCGCCCGACGGAGACCCGCTTGACGCGCTGGTGATCGCCCGCTCGCCTTTCGTGCCCGGCTGCGTCGTCCGCGCCCGGCCGATCGGCGTGCTGAACCTGGAAGACGAGCACGGCGGCGACGAGAAGCTGATCTGCGTGCCGGTCGATTCGACCTTCCCCTATTATTCGGACGTCGGCGAGCGGCAGGACCTGCCCTCGATCGTGCTCCAGCAGATCGAGCACTTCTTCACCCACTACAAGGACCTGGAGGCCGAGAAGTGGGTGCGCATCGGCAAGTGGGGCGATGCCGCCGAGGCGCGCCAGATCGTCGTGGAAGCGATCGCGCGGGCGAAGGGGGCGAAGGCTTCGGCCTGAGCCGGACTGCCTCCGTTCCGAGTGGGAACGCCTCCGCTGCCGACTCCGCTCGTGCCCAGCCGGCCGGCGGGCGCCTTCAGTCCCCGGCTATCGTCATCCCGTCCACGCGGATCGTCGGCACATTGATCGGACGGAACCATTCGAGGTCGTCGGCCGGGGTCAGCGCGGCGAACATGTCGATCAGGTTGCCCGCGATGGTGAACTCCGCGACCGGCCCGGCCCGCTCGCCGTCGACGATGCGGAAGCCCGAGGCGCCCCGGCTGTAGTCGCCGGTGACACCGTTGATGCCGTGGCCGATCAGTTCGGTCACATAGACCCCGTCCTTGATGTCCGCCATCAGCGCGGACGGGCTGGCCGTCCCCGCCGCCAGATGGATGTTGCCCACCGCGACGCCGGGCGCGCCGCCGTGCCCGCGCGCCGCATGGCCCGTGGGCGTGAGGCCGAGCTGACGAGCCGAGGCGCTTTCCAGCAGCCAGCTGGTGATCCGGCCGCCGTCGACGAGGTTGCGGCGGGCGGTTGCCAGCCCTTCGCCGTCGAACGGACGCGAGCGCAGCCCGCGCGGGCGCAGCGGGTCCTCGACCACCGTGATGCCGCTGTCGAAGAGCTGCTCGCCCAGGCGGTCGAGCAGGAAGCTGGCGCGGCGCGCGATCGAGGCGCCGGCCATGGCGTTGATCAGGTGGCTGACGAGCGAGCCGCCGACGCGTGGATCGAACACCACCGACATCGGCCCGCTCTTGAGCCGGCCGGGATTGAGCCGGGCGACCGCGCGCGTGCCGGCGATCTCGCCGATCTCCCCGGCGCTCGGCAGATCAGCCGCATGGCGGGCCGAGCGCCAGCCATAGTCGCGCTGCATACCCGCGCCCTCGCCGGCGACGACGCTGGCGGACAGGCCGCGGCTGGTGCTGGTATAGGCGCCGGAGAAGCCGTGGCTGGTGGCCAGCGCGAAAAGCCCGCGCCCGGCGCTGGCGCCGCCGCCTTCGGAATTGGTCACGCCGGGCACGGCGCGCGCCGCGTCCTCCGCCGCTTCGGCCAGCTCGCGCAACGCCTGCGGGCTCGGCTCGGCCGGGTCTTCCATGTCGAGCGCGGGGAAGGGGCCGCGGGTCAGCAGGTCCTGGGGCGCCAGACCGGCATAGGGGTCCTCGGGCGCAGAACGGGCCATGGCGACGGCGCGTGCGGCCAGTTCGTCGAGCGCGGCGTCGCCGAGATCGCTCGAGCCGATCGAGGCGGAGCGCCTGCCGATGAAGACGCGCAGGCCGATGTGCTCGCTTTCCGAGCGTTCGACGTCCTCCAGCTTGCCGAGCCGCACCTGGATGCTTTCGGATGCGTCGGCGGAATAGACCGCGTCGCCCGCGTCGGCGCCGGCACGGCGCGCGCGGTCGAGCAATGCCAGCGCGCGTTCCCGGGCGGCTTCAAGGCTGAGCATGGCATACTCCTTCACACGCTGACGATGCGCACAGGAGTGGCGCTCTAATCGTCCCTTGCGGGAAGGGCAACGTCAGGTGAAGAGCAACGCCAGAAGCTTGAACAGGCCGGTCAGCGCGAACGGCAGGCCGATCGCCAGCAGCCACAGCGCGATGCGGTCGCGGCGGAAGTAGGCAGCCATGGCGGGATCGTGGGCCTGGGCCTCGCTCAGCCGGTTCCAGCGCCGCTCGAACCGGCGGCAGGCGGGGATGATCGCGCCGACCAGCACCACCAGCGCGAGGTAGGGCAGCAGCGAGGCACCGTCGGACTTGAGAGCGCCCATCGTCACGAAAATCTGCAGGCCGGTGTAGACCAGGAGGGCATAGGCGATGTTGTCGCTCATCCGGCGGCGCCAGTCGACCGGGCGGGAACGAGCCGGATGGACCGCCGCCTGCGGCGCGAGCCGGCCGCGCTGCCACACCTTCGCCATTCGCAATCCTCTCTATGTTCTCTAGCGAACAGTTAATCATCGATTCGCCGGCCGATCAAGCGGGTTAACTTACGCTCCGCCGGGGTTCTGCCTGACCATGCATAAAACCTGCCAAACCGTGCAAAGGGCGCTTGCCCATCCCCGGCGCGCCGCCTACATCGCGCAGGGCATGACCGACATGAGGCAGATCGCATCGGCCGAAGCCGCCGCGGCGCAAGACCAGGGCGCGGCACCCTCTCTCCCGCAGGGCGGGCTTGAGGTCGTCTCGATCGCCAAGAGCTACGACAAGCGCGCGGTGCTGACCGACATCTCGCTCTCGGTGGCGCGGGGCGAAGTGCTGGGCCTGCTCGGCCCCAACGGCGCCGGCAAGACCACCTGCTTCTATTCGGTGATGGGGCTGGTCCGGCCGGACGCGGGCCGCATCCTGCTCGACGGTGTCGATATCACCAGCCTGCCGATGTACCGGCGCGCGATCCTGGGGCTTGGCTACCTGCCGCAGGAAACCTCGATCTTCCGCGGCATGACGGTGGAACAGAACATCAGCTGCGTGCTTGAGATGGTGGAGCCCGACAGGGACCTGCGCGCGCAGGAGCTGGACCGGCTGCTCGACGAATTCAGCCTGACCCGCCTGCGCACCAGCCCCGCCATGGCGCTTTCGGGCGGTGAGCGACGGCGCTGCGAAATCGCGCGGGCGCTTGCCGCCAGGCCGTCGATCATGCTGTTCGACGAACCCTTCGCCGGCATCGACCCCTTGTCGATCGCCGACATCCGGCATCTGGTGAAGGACCTCAAGACGCGCGGCATCGGCGTGCTCATCACCGATCATAACGTGCGCGAGACGCTCGACATCGTCGACCGCGCCTGCATCATCTACGGCGGCCAGGTTCTTTTCACCGGCAGCCCCGAGGCGCTCGTCGCCGACGAGAACGTGCGGCGGCTCTACCTGGGCGAGGGCTTCACCTTGTGACCGGAACCGTTCTCGCGCGTCCTTCGACAGGCTCAGGACGAGCGGATATTGGTAAACTGGGGAATTCCCGAACCCCGTTCGTGCTGAACCTGTCGAAGCACGCGCGCTATCCTGGCGACTGACCGCGATGGCCCTCGGCCCCCGCCTGGACCTGCGCCAGACCCAGTCGCTGGTGATGACGCCGCAGCTCCAGCAGGCGGTCAAGCTGCTGGCGCTGTCGAACCTGGAGATCGAGGCCTTCATCGGCGAGGCGATCGAGGCCAATCCTCTGCTCGAAGTGGGCGAGAGCGCGCCGGCGGCGGCCGAGGCGGTCGAGCTGCCCGAGGAGGCGCGCCGCGCCACGACGCTGGAAAGCTCTCCAGTCGACCGGCTGATCGGCGAGGGCCGTGCCGACGACGACCGCCCGCTCGACATCGACCCCGCCGCGCTCGACCGCGACCGTCACACCGGCGAAGGCGAGCAGGCCGATTGGGGAGGCGACTGGGGCGGCGATCTGCGCTTTGCGCCCGGCGAGGACGGGCCTTCGATCGAGGAGCGCGGCGGCGGCGAAGAGACGCTGGTCGAGCATCTCGACGCGCAGATCGGCGCCGTCACGTCCGACCCGCGGCTGGCCGGCATCGTCCGCTACCTTGCCGGCCAGCTCGACGAGGCGGGCTATCTGCCGGTGCCGCTGCGCGACGTCGCCGACGACCTCGGCCTGCCGCTGGCCGAGATCGAGGCTGGCCTCGCGCTGCTGCAGACGCTCGACCCCACCGGCGTCGGTGCCCGCACGCTTGGCGAATGCATCGCGCTGCAGGCGCAGGAGGCGGACCGCCACGATCCGGCCATGGCGCGGCTGATCGAAAACCTGGATCTCGTCGCGCGCGGGGATTTCGCGCGGCTCAAGCGCATCTGCGGTGTCGACGACGAGGACTTCGCCGACATGCTCGCGGAGCTTCGGGGCTACGATCCCAAGCCGGGCCTCCGGTTCGGCGGCGGCCTGGGCGCGCCGGTTACGCCGGATATCCTCATCGCCGCGCGCGCCGATGGCGGCTGGGACATCTCGCTCAACCAGGCGACGCTGCCGCGGCTGATCGTCAACCGCAGCTACTACGTCGAGCTGCGCGGGTCGTGCACCGACAAGCCGTCGAAGGGCTGGCTCTCGGAGAAGCTGGCCGACGCCAACTGGCTGATCAAGGCGCTGGACCAGCGGCAGAAGACCATCCTCAAGGTCGCGGCCGAAATCGTCCGCCAGCAGGACGGTTTCTTCCGCCACGGCGTCTCGCGGCTGAAGCCGCTGACGCTGCGCACCGTGGCGGAGGCGATCTCCATGCACGAATCGACCGTCAGCCGCGTCACCTCGAACAAGTACCTGCAGTGCGAGCGCGGCATCTTCGAGCTGAAGTATTTCTTCACCTCGGGCGTCGCGGCAGCGGATGGCGAGGGCGCGGTCTCGGCCGAGGCGGTAAAGGCGGCGATCCGCGCGCTGATCGAAGCCGAGGACCCCAAGGCGATCCTGTCCGACGACGCGCTGGTCGAGCTGCTGCGCGCCAAGGGCTTCGACCTCGCCCGCCGCACCGTCGCCAAGTATCGCGAGGCGATCGGCCTCGGCAGCTCGGTCCAGCGGCGCCGGCAGAAGGCGCTGGCCGGGGTGCGGTAGCGTCCCCGTTGCCGGCGCGTGCTCCGCGCGGAAATTCGGGGTGGCGCGGCCCGGTCCGAAATGGCAGTGACCCGTTGCGACATGGCAAGATATCGTCGCGCAGAGCCGGGTCCCATGCGTGATCGCGCGCAGGGCGCGCTCATTCGATTCGAGGATGCGTTCGCGCCGTGATCCCGCCATCCGTCAGCCGCGATCCCCGCACGCTCGTGAGCGATCGGCGCGGCGCCGCCTTCGCCCTGGGTCTGGGCGTGGCCATGTTCATCGTTTCCGTTTTCTGCATGCAGGTTCCGCGCGGCAGCGACGGCAACGCGTTGGTCTGGTACGCCAACGGCATCGCCTTCGCCGCCCTGATACGGGCGCCCGGTCGGCTGTGGCCGGCGCTGATCGCCTCCAGCGCGTTGGGCATCGCCGCCGCGGGGCTGCTGACCGGAGACTCGGGCCTGCCGCTTTTGGTGCGCACGCTGGCCAGCGCCGGGCAGTTCACCGCGACGGCCTATGTCGCGCGCCGCAAGCTCGGCCAGGGTCTCAAGCTGACGACGTTTCGCGGCGCCACCAGGCTCGTCGCGATAACCGGCGGCGTCGCCGCGCTGGCGGTGGCGGTGCAGGCCTTGCTCGCTGCTGACCCCCGGCGGGGTCGAGCTGACCGTCGGCAGCCTGCTGCGGTGGCTCATGATGTCGGGCCTCAGCATGCTGGTGCTCGGCGTGCCGCTGCTGGCGCTGACGTCGCGTGTGGGCCTCCGGCACATCCGGCTGGACTTGCGCGGCACCGCCGTCCTGCTGCTGCTTCTGGCGATCGAGATCGCCATCCTGTTCCTCTCCTTCGGCCCGACCTCGCTGCCGGGCACTTTCGCCGTGATGCCGGTGCTGATGCTGATCGCCTGGCTCTATGGGCTGCAGGGTGGCGGGCTCGCCAACGTCCTGGCCACGATCGTGGTCTCCTACTTCGCCTACCGGCACCTCGGCACGGAGACGATCCTTACGCGCGCGGGCTATGCTTCCTATTCCGCCGGCATCTATCTTGCGGTGTTCCTCTGCGTCTGCCAGCTCACCACTTTCCCGCTGGCGATCGCGCGCGCGCGGCAGAACGCCCTGACCGAAGAGCTTGCGGCCGCGCTGGCCGGGGCCGAGGCCCGCGCCGTCCGGCTGCAGCAGAGCGAGCAGGCGGCCAAATTGGCGGAAGGCGAGGCGGTGCAGGCGCGCGAGCGACTGCGCAACATCATCGAAACCTCGACCGACATCATCTGCACGCTCGACGCCGAAGGCCGCTTCCTCGAGATCAGCGAGAACTGCCGGGACCTGTGGCGCCTTCCGCGCGAGGCGCTGATCGGCCGGTCGTTCCTCGATCTCATCGTCCCCGAGGAGCGCGGCCCGACGCTGCAGCTCTACGACCCGGTCGCCAGGCAGCCGGTTCGGCAGGCGGTGCGCACCAACCACCTGCTCCCCGACGGCACGATCATGCCGATGTCGTGGTCGGCGACCTGGGTCGAGGAGGCGGGCGTGCGCCACTGCGTCGGCCGCGACATGTCCGAATACAACGCGATGGAAGCGCGCGTTCATCACGCCCAGCGCATGGATGCGATCGGCCAGCTGACCGGGGGCGTGGCGCATGACTTCAACAACCTGCTGACGGTGATGCTGGGAAGCTGCGAAGCGGTGGCGCTGGAACTCGACGATCCGGAGCAGCGCCAGCTCATGGAGCTGGCTCTCCAGGCGGGAGAACGCTGCGCCGAGCTGACCGGCCAACTCCTCGCCTTCGCCCGCCGCCAGACGCTCGCGCCGCAGGCCTTCGACCTGAACGAGAGGATCGCCGCCGCGGCGCCGCTGATCGAGCGGACGCTGGGAACGGGTCTGGAATTCTCGATCTGCGCGTCGAAGAACCTGCGCAAGGCCTTCGCCGATCCGCTGCAGACCGAGACCGCCATCCTCAACCTGTGCCTCAATGCACGCGACGCCATGCCGGGCGGCGGCAAGCTGCTGATCGAGACGGCGAACGCGACGCTCGGCCCGTCCTACATCAAACGCAATCCCGATGCGCGGGCCGGCGAATATGTGATGATCACCGTGAGCGACACCGGCACCGGCATCGCCCCCGACGCCCTTTCGCGCATCTTCGATCCGTTCTTCACCACCAAGGAAATCGGCAAGGGTTCGGGCCTGGGACTCAGCATGGTCCACGGTTTCGTCAACCAGTCGAACGGCCACGTCAAGGTTATCTCCCGGCTCGGCAAGGGGACCAGGTTCCACCTTTACCTGCCGGCGGCCGATCGCCGCCTGCGGCCGACGGCCAGGCCCGATCCGCAGGCGCGGCCGCTGCGGCGCGGCCATGAGCACATCCTCCTCGTCGAGGATCACCCGCTGGTGCGCGAGCATCTCGAGAGCAAGCTGCGGAAGCTGGGGTACCACGTCACCGTCGCCGGCAGCGGGGCGGACGCGCTCGCCGTGCTGGAAGCGCGGGACGACATCGACCTCCTGCTTACCGACGTGGTCATGCCCGGCGGCGTGGACGGGCTGGAACTGGGCCGGATCGCCGGCCAGCGCTGGCCCGGCGTCCGCGTCCTCTACACCTCCGGCTACGCGCCCGACACGCTGGCCCAGGGCGGCTGGCGGCTCGACGCCGCCGCGCTGCTGACGAAACCTTATACCAGGAGCGAACTGGCGGCGAAGGTCAGGGCGGCGCTGGACGGCACGACATCCTCCTGAACCTTATGCAAAGCTGCCCTGTCCGGCCCGGCCATTGGCCCCGTTACCCATGGCGCGCGCCAAGGCAGGAGCGACGGCTTTGCTGCCGGAACGCCGCCTTTGCGGCTTCGCGTGAGATCGCTCGGCGCGGTGCTTCTGCGCCATTCAGGCAAGAGGGAGGGTCCCGCTGCGGATCGCAAATCGTCCGGCGCGCCGGACGGGCAAAGAAAAGGCGGCGCCTTGGCGCCGCCCCTTGATGCATCCTCTCCTGGTCCCTTGTGTTCTACCCCGTTATCTTATCGGGCCTGGTTGTCGTTACCGTCTCACGACGGAATCTCTCAGGAATTCGCGGCGATCTGCATGTAGGGCACCGGGTTAACCGCGACGCCTTCGACCCGCACTTCGTAGTGCAGGTGCGGGCCGGTCGAGCGGCCGGTGCTGCCCACGAAGCCGATGATGTCGCCCTTGCGGACTTCCTGGCCCGCCGCGACGTTGAGGCGCGACATGTGGCCATAGCGGGTCTCGATGCTGCCGCCATGCTCGATCGAGACATAGAGGCCGTAGCTGCTGAACCAGTCGGCGCGGCTGACGACACCGTCGGCCGTCGCGTAGATCGGCGTGCCGACCGGCGCGGCCAGATCGATGCCCTTGTGCGCGCGGCGGCCGCCGACGACGGGATGAACGCGCATGCCGAAGTCGCTGCTCAGGCGCACGCCTTCGACCGGCATGCGCGAGGGAATGGCGACGCTGGGGCGGCCGAGCGTGCCGAGGCCGAAAGCCGAAGCGGCCGGCGTGGTGCGCGAGGCCGCGGCGAGGCCGGCGGCCGGCGCCTGCTGGCGTTCGATCGCCTGCCAGTTGGCGAAGAGCTGGCGGAACTGTTCTTCCGAACCCCCGGCCGCCGGCTTCGCGGCCTGGGCGGCGCGCAGGGGAGCGGCGATATCGGAGTTGGCGCTGCTGTTGGCGAGCGCCGGGCTGGCACCGAAGACCATGGCGGCGGCGGCGAAAACCGAACCCGTAACCGCGCGCACCGTGGCGAAGAAACCAGAAAGGACCACTCGGAATACCTTGCTTGACCGGCCGCACTGCAGGCAACCGCGACCGTGTTCTCCCCCGCCGCCAAGGCGCCGAGGTCTGTTTTTGGAGATGGTCGGAACCCCCCGCCAACTCGCGAGGCAGGTGGTAGACGGCCAAAAGTTAACTAAGCAAGCACAGCGTAAAGGCTGCGCGATAAACCGGCTGTCGCACGCGCTGAGTCGTTGAACGGTGGTTTAACGGCGCCGCGAAAGTGGCGCTTCACCAGCAGAATCCACTGGTTTTCCACCGCCTGGCCGCGCTGCGCACAGACTTGCGAGAAATGGCTTGCGCCGAACCGGACGTGCCGAATTTCATCGTCAAGGATTCGTTCGAGCAGGCGTACGCCCCGCTCGTCGCCCGCGGCGCGCAGGCGTTCGATCGTCAGCGGCGTGACGTCGAGCCCGCGCGCTTCCAGCACCATCGGCACGATGGCGAGCCGGGCGACGACGTCGTGCCGCGTCTCGTGCGCCGCGTCCCACAACCCCTCGTGCGCGGGCAGCGCGCCGTAATGGCTGCCCAGCGCGCGCAGCCGGCGCTCGAGCAGCGCGAAATGCATCGCCTCGTCCGCCGCGACCGACAGGAAATCGTCCATGAAGCCGCGTCCCCGCTCCGCGCCGAAGCGTCCCGCCATGTCGAGCGCGAGGTCGATCGCGACGAATTCGATGTGGGCCAGCGCATGGTAGAGCGCGATCCGCCCGCGCTCGGATTGGCCGCGCCCGCGCTTGGGCATGCGGTTGGGCGGCAGCAGCTCGGGCGTGGCGGGCCGCGCCGGGCGGTCCGGCATCGCCGCGTCGAACACGAAGGTCAGCCGACCCAGCCGCCAGTCGCGCGCCACCGCGCGCGTCGCCATCGCCTTGGCGCGCGGATCGCCGGTCAGCAGCGCCGCACGAATGGCCGAAGCGACCGTTGCGCTCAAAGCGCCTGCGCTGCCGCCAGCACCTCGTCGGCGTGGCCTTTGACCTTCACCTTGTTCCAGACGCGGGCGATCGTGCCGTCCGCTGCGACGAGGTAGGTCGTGCGCACCATGCCCATGTAGGTGCGGCCGTAGTTCTGCTTCTCGGTCCAGATGCCGAGCGCGTCGGACAGCCCGCCCTCCTGCGCGTCGCTGGCGAGCGGCACGGCCAGGGCATGCTTTTCGATGAACTTCTGATGCTTCTTCGGGGGGTCCTTGCTGACGCCGAGCAGCGCCGTGCCGGCCGAGTCGAACGCATCGGCAAGCGCGGAGAAATCCTTGTTCTCGGTGGTGCAGCCGGGGGTGTCGTCCTTGGGATAGAAGAACACGACGAGCTTGCGTCCCCGGAAGTCGGAAGGCTTGACGCTGCGGCCGTCGGGCGTCTCCAGCGCGATGTCGGGCAGAACGTCGCCAACGCCGGGCCGCGCGCTCGTCGATGTGGTCATGGCATGATCTCCAGGTTTTCGCCGAACAGTTCGCGCCAGACCGCGGCGACTTCGCCGCGCGCCTGGCGCAGGCTGGCCAGCACCGCTTCCCAATCGCCGCAACCGCAGGCCTTGGCAAGCACGCCGCGCGCCGCCGCCGGTGGCTCCTGCGCATCGGGCGCCAGCAGGCGTGCCGTGATCAGCAGCCGGCCCAGCGTGCCGTGCGCCGCGATCATCGCATCGGGAAGCAGGCCCTCCGCCACCAGCGCCGGGATCGCTTCCCCCAGCCGCGGGAACAGCGCCTTGCCCTCGCGCAATTGCAGGTAGTGGACGATGAACTCCACGTCGACGAGCCCGCCGCGCGCCAGCTTGACGTCAAGCGGCCCCGCTCCCGGCTTGTGCTGCGCCATGGTGGTGCGCATCTCCAGCACCTCCGCGCGCAGCCTGGCCGGATCGCGCGGCGCAGTCAGCACGGCGTGGATGATCGCGGACAGCGCCTCGCGCGCCTGCGCCGAGCCGTAGAGCGGCCGTGCGCGGCACAGTGCCATGTGCTCCCAGGTCCAGGCTTGCTCCTTCTGGTAGCGCTCGAAGCTGTCGAGGCTCACTGCCAGCGGTCCCTGGGCGCCCGAGGGCCGCAGCCGCGTGTCGACCTCGTAGAGCGCGCCCTCCGCGGTCGGCACGCTGAGCGCGCCGGTCACGCGCTGGCACAGCCGGTTGTAGTAGGGCGTCGCCGCGAGCGGCCGGCGGCCGTCCGATTCGGCCTGGAAATCGCCGGTGAAGAGATAGACGAGATCGAGGTCCGAGGCGTGCGTCAGCGCCCCGCCGCCCATGCGCCCGAGGCCGAGGACGACAAGCTCGCTGTCGGGCACGCGCCCGTGGTTGCGCTCGAACTCGGCCGTCGTCGCGTCGGCCAGCACGCGGATCGCCGCTTCGGCGACGCGGGCGAGGCCGGCGGAGATATCCAGCGGATCGGTGGCCCCTTCGACGAGCTGGACGCCCAGGGCGAAGCGCTTTTCCCCCACCCGCCGGCGAACGCGGTCCAGTACCCGCTCGTAGTCGTCGTCGCTTTCGCCCAGCGTGAACTCGGCCACGAGCGTGTCGACATCGCCCGGCAGGGCGAAGGCGCTGGCGTCGATCAGCGGGTCCAGCAGATCGGCGCGGCGCGCCAGCTCGTCGGCGAGCGGCGGTGCGAGGCTGAGGATGCGCGCCAGCAGGTCGACCAGCGCCGGCCGCGCTTCCAGCAGGTTGAACAGGTTGATCGCGCTCGGCAGGTTGGCCAGGAGCTGCTCCCAGCGCAGGAAGGCGCGCTCGGGCTCGGGCGCGGCGGCCAGCGCGGCGAGCAGGCGCGGCTGTATCGCGTCGAAGGCCATGCGCGCCGCGTCGCTGCGAAGCGCCCGCAGCTTGCCCGAGCGCCAGCCCTCGATCCGCTGGGCGAACTCCTCCGCATCGGCAAAGCCCAGCCGTCCCAGCTCCTCGGTCAGCGACGCGCTGCCGGCGGGCAGGCCCGGCGTGCCGTTGCCGGTGCTGGCGATCAGCGCGTCGTAGCGTTCCCCCACCCCTTCCGTGATGCGGGCGATCTCGCCGATCAGCGCGTCGCCGCCGGGCAGGCCTTCCAGCAGGGCGACGCCCTCGATCGCCGCCGGGTCGGACGGCAGTGCGTGCGTCTGCTGGTCGGCCACCATCTGCAGCCGGTGCTCCAGCGTGCGCAGACGGTCGTAGCTTTCGCCCAGTAGCAGCGCATCGCCGGCCGGGATGATCCCCGCGTCGGCCAGCGCGTCGAGCGCAGCGCGGGTGCCGCGCAGGCGCAGCGCCGGGTTGCGCCCGCCATGGATGAGCTGGTGCGTCTGGGCATAGAACTCGATCTCGCGGATGCCGCCGCGGCCCTTCTTGAGGTCGAAGTTCGGCCCCACGGTCCAGGCCTGCCGGGTGTTGGAGCGGATCTGCGCGGTCAGCCGGCCGATCTCGGCGATCGCCCCGAAATCCAGGCTCTTGCGCCAGACGAACGGCCGGATCGCGGCGAGGAATGCCTCGCCCGCGGCGAGGTCGCCGGCGCAGGGACGGGCGCGGATGAAGGCGGCGCGTTCCCACGCGAGGGCGGAGCTTTCGTAGTGCGTCAGCGCCGCTTCGATCGGGATGGCCAGCGGGCTGACTTCCGAGGCGGGCCGCAGCCGCAGGTCGACGCGGAACACATAGCCTTCGTCGGTCGTCCGGGCGAGCGTCTCCATCAGCGCACGGGCGACGCGCTCGGCCGCCTCGCCGGGCTCGTCGCGCTCGCGGCGGGGCAGCAGCGCGGGATCGTAGAGCAGGATCGGGTCGATGTCCGAGCTGTAGTTCAGTTCGCGCGCGCCGTGTTTGCCCAGCGCCAGCGCGAGGAAGCCGGCGGGTTCGGCATCGGGAACGCGGCGGCGGATGGCGTCGGCGATGGCGGCGTCCATCGCCCGGTCGGCGAAGTCCGACAGCTCGGCGGTGACGCGCGCCACCGGGAAGGCGCCGGCCAGGTCGCCGATCGCCAGCGCCAGCGCCAGCGCCAGCCGCTCGCGCCGCAGCGCAACGCCGGTGTCGGCGATACCCTCGCCCTGCGCCTTGGCCCAGGCCAGCGCCGTTTCGCCCTCGCCCGTCGCCAGCAGGTCGACGAGGGTGGGCAGGCGATGCATTGCCCGCGCGAGGAAAGGGGCGTGGGCTTCGGCGCGGGCCAGCGCTCCGGTCCAGTCGGGTGCGGTCATCCGCGCGGCATGGCGCGTCACGGCGCTTCCCGCAAGCGGGTTGGCGCGGTAGAGGCGCCGCGATGAGCTTGCATTTCCCCCCCGAATGGCATCCGCAGGACTGGTTGTGGATCGGCTTTCCCCACTTTGCCGAGGAATGGCCCGGCTTCCTCGAAGCCGCGCAGGCGCAGATCGCGGCTTTCGCCAGCGCGGTGGCGGACAGCGGGCAGGCGGTGCGCCTGATCGTGCGCGACGAGGCCAACGAGGCGCGCGCAAGGGCACTGGTCAGCGCCGATGTCACGCTCGAACGCCGCGTCTACGGCGACGTCTGGCTGCGCGATACCGGGCCGCTGGTCATGATCGACGGCAAGGGCGGTCGCCGCGCGCGGCGCTTCGGTTTCAACGGCTGGGGCGGCAAGTATCTGATGGCGGGCGACCGGACGATCGGCGCCGAACTGGCGGGCGATGCCGGGCTGGAGGTCGATACCTGCGACTGGGTTCTCGAAGGCGGCGCGATCGATGCCGACGGCGCGGGGATCGTCGCGACGACCGAGCAGTGCCTGCTTAACCCCAACCGCAACCCGGCGCTGTCGCGCGCGGAGATCGAGGCGCGGCTCTGGGCCGACCTCGGCTTCGCGCGCGTGCTGTGGCTGGGCGAGGGGCTGGTCAACGACCACACCGACGGCCATGTCGACAACCTCGCGCGCTTCGTCGCGCCCGGCGTGTTGGCGCTGCCGCGCGCGACGGGGGCCGACGATCCCAACGCCGCGATCTATGCCGACGCGCGCGCGCGGGCCGAGGCCTTCGGCGTCACGGTGCGCGAGGTGCCTTCGCCCGGCCGTGTCGAGCGTGGCGGGAGGGTCGAGCCGGCAAGCTACATGAACTTCGCGATCACGACCCGGCTGGTGGTGGTCCCCACCTTCGGCACGGCGCACGATGCCGAGGGCGTGGCGGCGGTGGCGGCGCTGTTTCCCGACCGTGACACGATCGGCCTGCCCGCCGACGCGGTGCTCGCGGGCGGCGGCGGCTTCCATTGCGCCAGCCAGCAGATGCCCAGGGCATAAGGGAACGTCGTTTAACCTTTCGGCAAGCGGCCCGGCGCATCATCGCGCCATGGCCCGAATCGTCGCCCTTGCCCGTGCTGCCCGCACCGCACGCCATGCCGAGGCACTGCGCGCGCTGGTCGTCTGCGGCTGCGCGCTGGCGCTGATCCTCGCCGGCCGCGCCCTGCCGCTCTGATCCTGCCGTTCTGAACCCGCCGTCCCGGGCGCGATCCGGGACGACGTGCAAATCAGCGCAAGTCCGGTGGGGTCGCCTCGGCCTTCAGCAAGGCGATCGCCTCGCCCAGCGGCAGGAACCGCTGCCGCTCCTCGCCCAGCGTGCGGATGGCGACGGTGCCTTCCTCGGCCTCGCGCTTGCCGACGACGAACAGGTGCGGGACCTTGGCCAGCGAATGCTCGCGCACCTTGTAGTTGATCTTCTCGTTTCTGAGGTCGGTCTCGACCCGGATACCCGCCGCTTCCAGTTGCCGCGCGACTTCGCCGGCATAGCCGTCCGCGTCGGAAACGATTGTCGCCACCACCGCCTGCACCGGCGCCAGCCAGATCGGCAGCTTGCCGGCGTAGTGTTCGATCAGGATGCCGATGAAGCGCTCGTAGGACCCGAAGATCGCGCGGTGGAGCATGATCGGCCGGTGCTTCTCGCCGTCCTCGGCGATGTAGCCGGCGTCGAGCCGCTCGGGCAGC
>Ga0172382_10000807_pt1 | contig 57977 bp, 48 predicted proteins | sample Leawel138RmetaG_FD_122245 | JGI IMG/M metagenome (GOLD analysis project Ga0172382, IMG submission 122245) | Leachate microbial communities from a municipal landfill in Southern Ontario, Canada - Leachate well 138R metaG | ecosystem: Engineered > Solid waste > Landfill > Unclassified | place...
AGCGCCCAAACGCAGACCCGAAAGGAAGGTCGAGTTCCATCTCGACCAGCAGAGCTGCATGAGACACCGCAGGCCGGGATGGAACCCGGCCATCCATAACACCGGGTTGTCGAGCCCCCGCTCGACGACAACACCACTGGCGCAGCGCCCAAACACAGACCCGAAAGGAAGGTCGAGTTCCATCTCGACCCGCGCAGGTGCATGAAACGCCGCTGGCCGGGATGGAACGCGGCCTTCCACTTGTCTTCCGGCTCCTGCACCACCACGCCGCAGCTCGCTCTCTCCAAATACAGCACAAGTCAAAGGTACCCACCATGCTGAACAATCAAGACGGCATCATCCGCTCCAACGAACCCATACTCGCAGTCATCCAGCGCTGGCTGGATATCCTGGTTATCGGCCTCGCATTGCTGCTGGTCCTCTTCTGGCGCGATCCTCCCTATGACACGCACCACTGGATCAACCTGCTGATCGCCATGTTCAGCTTCTATCTGCTCAGCGACATGAGCCAGCTGTATGGATCATGGCGTGGCGAGCACACCTTTCGCGAGCACCGCCGCGTGGCGGCCAACTGCGGGGCGGCCTTCATCGTCATGGCGATGGTCGACTACCTGTGGTTCGAAAACGCCCTGCTCTCCGACGGTGACAAGCTCTACTGGTTCGCCACCACGCTGATCATCCTCAGCGGCTACCGTATCGTTCTACGCCAGATCATGCGCACCCTTCGGGCCAATGGCTACAACAGCCGCACGGTCGCCATTGTCGGTGCCGGTCCGCTCGGTCAGCGGCTGGCCAACAACATCATCACCAACCCATGGATGGGCCTGGACCTGCTCGGTTTCTACGATAACCAGATCACCGGTACTGTCCCCCTGCCAGGCATGCAGGAACCCATGCCGGTCAAGGGCGATATCCAGGCGGCTATCGAAGGTGCGCGTAACGGTTATATCGACAAGGTGTACATCACCCTGCCGATGCGCTCGGAAGAACAGATCAAGACACTACTGGACCAGCTCAGCGACAGCACCGCCTCGGTCTACCTGATCCCCGACGTATTCATCTTCGACCTGCTGCATGCACGCAGTGAAAGCATCAACGGCCTGCCCAGCATCAGCATCTTCGACTCCCCCATGGATGGCGCCAACCGTCTGGTCAAGCGGGTCGAGGACGTTCTGCTGTCGTTGCTCATCCTGTCCATCATCGCCATCCCCATGCTGCTGATCGCCCTGGCCGTACGCCTCACCTCACCCGGCCCGGCGTTGTTCCGGCAGAAACGCTACGGCATGGATGGTCGTCCCATCGAGGTCTGGAAGTTCCGCAGCATGCGAGTCATGGAAAACGGCGGGACGGTTACCCAGGCCACACGCAATGACACCCGCATCACCCCACTGGGCGCCTTCCTGCGCCGCACCTCGCTCGATGAACTGCCCCAATTCATCAACGTACTGCGCGGCGAGATGTCCATTGTCGGGCCACGGCCACATGCCATCGCCCACAATGAGGAGTACCGCAAGCTGATCACCGGCTATATGTTGCGACACAAGGTCAAACCGGGCATCACCGGCTGGGCGCAGATCAATGGCTGGCGCGGCGAGACCGAAACCCTCGACAAGATGCAGAAGCGCATCGAGTACGACCTCAACTACATACGCCGCTGGTCATTGTGGCTCGACCTGAAGATCGTCGTCCTGACGATCTTCAAGGGATTTATCAACAAGAACGCCTACTGAGCTGTTTCCCCCAGAGCCGCCCGCCCCTTGGCCAGATAGGCTGCCATCTCATCATCCGGCACCATGCTGCCACCGGTAGCCCAGGCCAGGTGCGTGGCATTGGCCAGCGCCTCGGCACTCAACTGCAGACGCTGGCGATAAGCCTCCTGGTCCGCTGACAGGATACGAGCAATCCCCGGCACACCAGCCAGCGCCGAAGGCTCCAGACGAATGCCCTCCTGTTGCTCCAGCAATGCAAGCAACGCATACATCTCTTCATCGCTGATGGTGTAATAACCGTCGATGAGCCGCTGCATGGCCTTGCCGACAAACCCCGATGGCCTGCCCACGGCCAGGCCGTCAGCAGCAGTGATATTGTCGATGCCGAAATCCTGCACCGATATTTCATCATGCAGCCCGGTGTAGACCCCCAGCAGCATGCACGGAGAATGCGTGGGCTCGGCGAAAATGCAATGCACAGCATCACCAAACGCCAGCTTCAGACCGAACGCCACACCGCCCGGCCCACCACCCACACCACAGGGCAGATAGACGAACAGCGGGTGCTCGGCGTCGACCACCACACCGGCGTCCGCCACCTGCGACTTCAACCGCCCGGCAGCCACCGCATAGCCGAGAAACAGACTGGTGGAGTTCTCATCGTCGATGAAATGACAGGCCGGATCCTGTTCCGCCTGCTTTCTGCCCTCGGTCACCGCCACACTGTAATCCGAGGCATGCTCGACCACCGTCACCCCGTGCGAGCGCAGCTTGTCCTTCTTCCATTGCCGGGCATCGGCGGACATGTGCACGGTCACATCGAAGCCAAGCGTGGCGCTCATGATACCGATCGACATTCCCAGGTTACCGGTGGAGCCTACCGCGATGCGGTACTGACGAAAGAAGGCCCGCACCTCGTCGCTGTCCAGCTTCGAATAATCGTCATCCGTGCTCAACAGCCCTTCGGCCAATGCCAGATCTTCGGCATGCTTGAGCACTTCGTAGATCCCGCCCCGCGCCTTGATCGAGCCGGAAATCGGCAAGTGGCTATCCAGCTTGAGCCATAGCTGGCCCGGCAAGGGCAGGCCATAACGTGTGCTGATGGCCTCCTGCATACGCGGCACCGCCTGGATCGGCGACTCGATAATCCCACCGACCGGCTCGGTTTGCGGAAATACCCGGGCGATATAGGGTGCAAAGCGACCCAGTCTGGCACTGACGTCCGCCACATCCTCCCGCGTCAGCCCCACGTCAGCCAACGCCACAGCTGCAGGTTGCACAGCCGGATTGAACCAGGCCGTCTCCTTCAATGCCACCAGCTCCTGCACCAGGGGGTGACCTTCCAGCCAGCGATCAATCGATACTCCCGCGCTCATGATATTTCCTCGCATTCACGGTTATTCAGAGGGTGAGTGGCATGATAGCAGCTGGTGGAAACAAAAAAGGGGCATCCGAAGATGCCCCTCAAACCCAAACGTAAAGCGTACTACAGCAATCAGCGTACCCCTGCGGCCCTCAGAGCAGCCGGAGTGAACTGGTTGTAGGTCGGAGGCGTACCGCCAAACTGCGGAGCGGAGGCTTCCTCGGTGTACATGCCCAGGGCGATGTAACGACCAGCCAGCAGGTCATACAGGGTCTCCAGAGCATAACCGGGGATCTGGTGCTTGTAGTTGAAGGAGATATGTCCCTCACCGACACGCCACAAGGTGCCACGGCCGTCGTAATGATCAGCCAGACCGATCTGCCAGGAGTCCTCATCTATGAAGAAGTTACGCTGTGCATAGATATGACGCTGGCCCTGCTTCACGTTACCCTGTACTTCCCATACACGGTGCAGCTCGAAACGGGTATGTTCGGGGTTAACGTGGCCTGCTTTCAGTACGTCCGCGTATTTCAGGCCCGGCGTAGTCAGCTTGCCGGAGTTATAGGGCAGGTAGATTTCCTTCTTGCCGATCAACTCCCAGTTGTAGCGGTCAGGAGCACCGTTATACATGGAGAAGTTATCCGAGGTACGCATACCGTCCGATGCAGTACCCGGACCATCGTAGGCCACCTGCGGCGCACGACGTACCCGACGTTGACCGGCGTTGTATACCCACGCCATACGCGGCTCTTTCAACTGGTCAAGGCTGTCATGCACCAGCAGCACGTTACCGGCCAGACGCGCCGGCGCGTTCACCCGCTGTTTGAAGAACAACAGCGTGTTGGGCATGGTGGTTGCGTCGATATCGGGCATCAGGTTCGGGTAGCCCACTTCCTCTTCCAGCTTGATCAGCGTGTAGGAACCATTGGTCTGCGGCATGGCCTGCATATACCAGCGATGCACGTTCAGGCGGTAGCGCGTCATGTGGTTCCAGATCACTTCCGCACCGGACTTCGGCACAGGGAAGACGAAGGAAGCGCCCGGGGTAACGTTCTCGATACCGTCACCACCATTCACCAGCTTGGCCTGACCTGCAGTCTGCTTGACCTGGTCATAGATACGCTGGGGAAAGCCAACCGTACGCTGGCTCTTGTAGACCGGCATGCGGAAAGTTTCCGGATAGCGCTCGAACATCGCCACCTGGCCAGGAGTCAGGTTGTCCCTGTACTCCTGGTAGTTCTGCGCCGTGATTACAAACTCCGCCTGCTCCCCCTCGAATGGGTTCTGCAGGAAGTTGTTGGGCAAGTCACTACCCGCATCCGTCGGCAGACCGCCGGTCCACTCGGGAATGGTGCCTGCCGCGTTACCGGCCTTTTCCGCACCGATCGGAGTCAGGGTGTTGCCCAACTGGTCGATTTCAGACTGGCTGACACTCTGGGCCGATACCGCTGTGGCAACCAGGCTCAGGGCCAGACCGCAGGCGCCGATTATCATTTTCTGCATATGCATTTTTTTCTCCTAGCCTGCTTAGAAACTTACGCCAAAGCTGACGGCGGCGAAGTCGCGGTCAACCAGGGTGTTGTACTTGCCATCAAAGAAGTTGGTGTAGCTGATGCTGGCGTTGTACTTGTTGGCGTAATCGGCATTCAGACCGAGGCTGACCGACTTGGCATTCTCCACAAAGTTCGGGCTGTAACCCTCCACGTCATGCGACCAAGCAATGTTCGGGCTCAGGTTGATACCGGCAAACACGTTGCTGTAATCCAGGGAGGCGCGCAGGCGGTAGCCCCAAGAGAAGTCGGTGAAGAAGCCATCGTTTTCACACCAGCTGGCACCGTGTGGGTTGTCCGCCGTGTCGGACGAGCAGTTACCGTTTGCATCAGGGCTCTGGCCGAACAGCGAGTCCCGACCGAACTTGGTCTGGCCATTGCCGCTGCCAATACCGCTAATATAGTTAGCACCCACCTCACCGATCAAAGACAGACGACTGGCACCCATTACTCGGTCGATAAAATGTACAGCGCTTATGGACGCCTGCCAGAACTCCTTGCGCTCATAGCCCCGGATATAACTGTGCGCCGCTGCATCCCCATAACCTCGATAGGTATTATCCAAGTTCCCGTCAGTTTTGATGGCGTTCGAGAGAGCTGTACGGCTCATATCGCCACTGTTGACCTGGAGTGGCATATTCGGGCGATAGCTGATCTCACCAGCTACCGATGTACCACCTATATCGGTGCCGAAACTCAGACCGTACAGACGAATATCTTCAGGATGCTCGAAGAAGTAGCCAGCAGAACCACGCGCCCCATCAATACCGATTACATGCCCGCTCAAGTCAGTTGGATCATTTCCTCCTTTGATGTTCGAGTACAACGGATTGCGACTGTGGTAGTTCATTGCATAGAAGCCAAACTCAGTGTTATTCAGCGCCGGTGCAAACCAACGGAATGCAACACCGAACTGCCCACTGTCACTGGCTTCCTTGTCCTTGCTTGCACGCACAATGTAAGGCACGGTACCCAGCGGGCTGGGGTCAAAGGCACCCCCGGCGGGATAATCAGGCCCGAACCAGACCAGCCTATCAAGACAGTTGCGGCCCACCACATCCGAGCCGGCGAAGAAGGTACCGCAGTTGTCAGCAATGGTGCCGTGCCACTTGAGCTGATAGAAGGCCTCTATCGTCAGGTTCTCGGTCAGTCCCTGGGACAAATACAGCATCTCAACCGGCATCAGGCCCTCTTTCAGCTCCGCACCGGGACGGCGGAAGGCAGAAGCGTCGATCGGGTTGATCGAGTTGATACCATTCTGAATGAAGACACCCTCACCCCAACTGACCACCTGGCGCCCCAGACGCACGTTGCCGGGGTTATTACCAATGGAGTAGTTGTGATACACGAAAGCATCAAGCAGCTGAATGCCCGAGCCTTTCTGCAGTGGGTGACGACCGGAGTCACTCACATCATAGAAACGCTGACTGCCGTCCTTGGTTTCAAAGTCATACCAGTAGTTGCCACGAATGAAGGCACCCGAATTGCCGTAGCGTAGTTCCAGATCGTGAGAACCCTTGAAGATCTTGGAAAACACATCATGTTTCTTATAGTTGAGCCGGCCATCATCTGACGTACGCGCAGCAGCTTCACCACCCTCGCTACGCTGAAAGACGAATCGGGAATCAGGGCCACTCATCGACATACTTGCACCGATCGACAGCTGCGAGTCGAGTTGCGCCTCAATCTCCCCGATGTTGAAGTTCACTGCATTTGCCGAGCCTGTGAAGCTGGCTAGCCCAATTGCCAGAGGCAACGCGGCCAGCGCCCAAGCATGCTTTATTTTTGTCATTGTGCTGCTCCGTTAGATTGGATCCATACCCTCCGGCCTTGGGGGAGCCGAACGGTCGCTATCAAGTCTGTCACGGAGCGCTGAAACGATTTGGCTGATTCGGACCAATACCTTGGCCCTGCAGGACATTCACTGGATGAATGTGATCAATTTCTCGACGGCAATAGTCTGTTGTATTTTTTTGCATAATGGCTGCAGCTGCTCTATGTTATGTCTCAACGACAAGAATCGTTACAAATAAGAACAACAAAGAGGAATGCCGGCATGAGCCACGTACTTCCGCCACTTCCCTGCCATCGCCTCAAGGAAAGAGCGCTATGGGCCAGGGGCATCATTCAGGCATTGAGTACCTATGGGAAACAGATTCGCGATTTGCCCGAGGATCTGCGCTCATACAACGGCCCCGATGACGTAAGTCTGCGCCATATCAGCCAAACAGACATGAATCGCCTCTGGCACGCCGCGGCGAGCCTCAGCAAGGATGAGTGTTTCGCCCTGCGCATGGGGCAGGCCTTCACCAGTCCAACGATGCAATTATTGGCCCTTACAGCCCGCTCCAGTGAGACAGCTGGCGCAGCTGTCCAACGCATCGTGCGTTTCATACAAGTATTCAGCACCCAGGTGCAGTTGTATTCGGTTGAAGACGAGCATTCAGTGACAGTGTATTTCGAACCCAAGGGTGCCGCCCACCCCCTGCAGATCGAGGCATTGGTATCCCGCTGCGTCAATTCATGGAAGGAAATGGAAGCGGAGAACCTGCCGCTGGTCATGGAAGTCCGCCTCGGTGGCGATGCCGAAAAGAGGCGGGAGGACTGCGAGAAGATTCTCGGTACGCGGGTCAGGCTGAGCAGCAAGCGAATCGCCGTACGCCTCAGCCGCCGGGCCCTGGACGCCCGACTGCCGACCAGTGATGCCTTTCTGCTCAAGCGCCTGGACGCCTCCCTGGAAGACATGCTCGAGGATCTGCCCAACGTGGACTTCGCCGAACAGGTCAAGCAACGAATTCGCGTGTTGCTGTCCGAGCGGGAGATCTCCGAGGAGCTGGTCGCCATGCCCTTCAACGTCAGCCCGCGGCACCTGCGGCGCAAGCTCAGCGAAACCTGCACCACCTATGAAAAACTGCTGGATGAAGTGCGCATGGAGCTGGCCATCAAGCTGATCCAGGAAAACCGCCTGAACCTCGGTCGCATCGCCTTCGAGCTGGGCTTTCTAGACCCCAGCAGCTTCACCCGCGCCTTCCGCCGCTGGACCAACATGAGCCCAACCGCCTTTCGTGAACAGACGTTGGGCCGACCGGAGAATACGGTGCTGGTATAAGCCCGCACGCCCCTCACCCTGCACTCGGTCATCCTTTGAGGATGAAGGATGACCGAGCCATACATTGTATCCGTCGGGCATCAAAATAAGCCGGATTCGGCCAGCTTGAGTCCTGAAGGCTACAATCCCTCTTTAAATGCTCCTTCCATCTTTAAGCAAGATTCCAAGTACACTCCTTGCGGCAATGTAGCCTGCAAGCTACATTTTATCTTTAAAACCCAAAATTTGATGCCCAGAGGACACAGTGACAACATTAGCTGACGTTGCAGACTTTCTGCGTAGCGTGCGCCGGGAAGCAGGCTTGAGCCAAGAAGTCCTGGCCCAACGCGCTGGAGTCTCGCGCACAACCGTCGCCCGTATGGAAACGCTTGCCAAAGGTGACATGAGCGTTTCCGCATTGCTGCGATTGCTGGAAGCAGCAGGCTACGACCTCCAGCCTGTCAAACAGGGTCACGTCCGAACTATCGAGGACATCCTGGCCGAGCAACGGCGGGGGGACGATCCATGAAACTCGATGTGCATGTGTGCGGAAGGACTGTCGCCAAGCTCTGCCGAGAACGTGACGAATACCTTCTGAGCTATTTGCCGGATACCGATCCCCCACCGGCTTGCAAGACGTGGCTTACACGCCGGTCTATGACCTCGTCACCACCCAGGCGTATCCACGTTATGCTGCCAACCCACCGGGGTTGCCAGTTGATGGACGGCAAACCTGGGCAGTGGGAAAAACCTTGGAGCGGTTCTTCAAGGCGAGACTGGGCCTGAAAGTGAGCGAGAGGTGATCGGGCGATCGGAGTTGTTGGGCAGACCACGTAAGTAGTGCTGTTTTGGTATAGGGGTGGAAAGCATAGGCACCGTGCCCTGAGGCGTACGTGGGTTGTCGAGCGCCTCGGGCCGCGATCGGACCGGGCCGCGATCGGCTCGACGACGGGGTTGGAGGTTGGGTCCGCAGGCGTAGCGCAGGCGCGCTACACCCCGAGCAGTGCCCTCGGGTTGTCGAGCGCCTCGGGCCACGATCAGCTCGACGACGGGGTTGGAGGTTGGGTCCGCAGGCGTAGCGCAGGCGCGCTACACCCCGAGCTGCGTCCTCGGGTTGTCGAGCGCCTGCTCGACGACGGGGTTTGGAGGTTGGAGTCCGCAGGCGTAGCGCGGGGGCGCTACACCCCGAGCTGCGTCCTCGGGTTGTCGAGCGCCTGCTCGACGACGGGGTTGGAGGTCGGGTCCGCAGGCGTAGCGCGGGGGCGCTACACCCCGAGCTGCGTCCTCGGGTTGTCGAGAGCCTCGGGCCGCGATCGGACCGGGCCGCGATCGGCTCGACGACGGGGTTGAGGTTGGGTCCGCAGGCGTAGCGCAGGGGCGCTACACTCCGAAAGCGGGCGCTACACCCCAAGGACTTTACTATCGCCTACCACGTCTTCCTGCCTGGCATGCTGCTCGTACAGCAGATCAACGATGCCGTTGGTGGGTGCGTATCCCTGGACCGTCGCCAGCAGGGTTTCACGTACCTGGTTGTAGTCATCATCCCGCACAGCCTGGCGCAGGCTATCCAGGACCGGCAGCAAGGCGTTCCAGGTCATGTACACTTCGTTGGCCCGATGGATCTTGCTGTGGGTGGTGGCTTCGGGGTTATCGCCGATCAGCAGCTCCTCATATAGTTTCTCGCCCGGACGCAGGCCGCTGAAGGTGATGGCGATATCGCCGTTGGGATTGACATCGTCACGCACCGTCAGGCCCGAGAGCATGATCATCTTGCGCGCCAGCCCCAGGATGGTGACCGGCTCGCCCATATCCAGCACGAACACATCACCGCCCTGCCCCATGGCCCCGGCCTGGATCACCAGCTGCGCCGCCTCCGGGATGGTCATGAAGTAACGGGTAATGTCCGGATGGGTAACGGTAATCGGACCGCCCCGGCGGATCTGCTCGCGGAAGCGCGGAATCACCGAGCCGGAAGACCCCAGCACATTGCCGAACCGCACCATGGTAAAGCGAGTACGGTTGACCTGATTGACCGAGGGTGTCTCACCCCACAACCGCGGCGCCTGCTCGCGGCTCAGCGCCTGCAGCACCAGCTCGGCCAGACGTTTGGTCGAGCCCATCACATTGGTCGGACGCACCGCCTTGTCGGTGGAGATCAGTACGAAGTTCTCCACCCGGCACTTGATCGCGGCCTGCGCCGCATTCAGGGTGCCGAACACATTGTTCATGATGCCTTCGGCAATATTGTGCTCCACCATGGGCACATGCTTGTAGGCCGCGGCATGGTAGATGGTGTTGATCTGCCAGGCGCCGATCACATCCTGCAGCCGCCCAAAATTGCGGATAGACCCCATGATCGGTACCAACTGAATATCCAGCTTGCGGGTACGAATCCAGCCTTCCAGCTCACTGTGAATCTCATACAGCGCGAACTCACTGTGCTCGAACAGCACCAGGGTGGTCGGCTCGGACTGGACGATCTGGCGGCACAGCTCACTGCCGATCGAACCGCCAGCACCGGTTACCATCACCGCCTGCCCCTTGATGCAGCGCTGGAACAGCGAAGGGTCCGGCGGTACCGGGTCGCGGCCCAGCAGGTCGGCAATATCCACTTCCTGCAGGTCGTCCACCTTCACCTTGCCGCAGGCCAGATCCATGATGCCGGGAATGGTACGCACATGCACACCATGGCCCTGCAGATTGGTCAGGATCTCCTGGCGGCGCGAGCGCGGGGCCGAAGGCAAGGCGAGGAAAATTTCCGCCACGCGGGTGTCAGCGATCATGCTGCCGACCTCGGCACCGGAATACACCCGTAGCCCGGCAATGGTACGCCCCACCAGACGCGGGTCATCGTCGACGAACGCCAGCGCCTTGTACAGGCGGCCAACCTTCAACGAAGCCAGCAACTGCAGGCCAGCGGCGCCAGCGCCATAGATGGCCACGGGTTGGCCGCTGTGCTCGCCATCCTTGTTATGCTGCAGCGTCGGCAGGCCCGCAGTCAGCCAGTCCCCCATGAAGTATTCACGGGCCAGCAAGCGCAGCCCGCCAATCAGGATCAGGCTCAGCGCCCAATAGGAAAAATACACCGAGCGCGGGAACAGCACTTCCCAGCCCAGGTCCTTGGCCACCAGCAGAATCAGCGCGAACGCCAGAAAGCCGAGAGTGACGGCCTTGGCGATGCAGTACAGAGCCACGTTACCGAAATGCCGCATGACTGCGCGATACATGCCCATACGCACATACAACGGAATGGCCAGCAAGGGCCCGAGCAGAAACAGAAAGCCCTGCCCATCCTGCGGCCATATCCAGCCTTCATCGCCCAACCGGAGATACAGCGCCAGCCACAGGGCCAGCGACAATAGGATGACATCGGCAACGATCTGGATAGATCGTTTCTGGCCATGACTCAATTCAATCAGTTGTTCTTTCAACACCGACTCAAACCTCTGATGTGATAATTGGGAACATCCGCTGCTCTAGTGCGACAGTGGTATGTTACAAAATGTTCCAGGTATTTTTTTAACTTCGTTATCTTCGGCTTCCCCGCCGCAACCCTCAGCATCCTCAACCACTGCCCTCGGCTTCCCTCTCCGTTAGCCTCATATCCCGCACCGTCATTCTCTACATCCCTCTCCGTCATCCTCGGCGCAGGCCGAGGATCCGTGGTTCCGGTTGACTCGGAGTGGCCAGTGGACCCTTCGCCTTCGCGAAGGATGACGGAGTTTTTTTGCGAAGAATGACGGAGTTTCGCGCAGGATGACGAAATCAAGTGCGCCTCAGATACTACCGATACCCGTTCGGGTTATTCGACTGCCAGCGCCACGCATCAGCACACATGGCCTCCAAGCCCAACTCCGCGCGCCAGCCAAGTTCCTCGGCAGCCATCGCCGGGTCGGCATAACAGCAGGCCACATCGCCGGGGCGGCGGTCGGCCAGGACATAGGGCAACTTCTGACCACAGGCCCGTTCGAAGGCATGCAGCATATCCAGCACTGAATAGCCCTTGCCCGTCCCCAGATTGAATGCCTTGAGACCCAACCCGCGCTCCAGCCATTGCAGTGCCTTGACGTGCCCTTCGGCCAGATCCATCACATGGATGTAGTCACGCACACCGGTGCCGTCATGGGTCGGATAGTCACTGCCGAACACACTCAGATGTTCGCGCCGCCCCACCGCCACCTGGGCGATATAGGGCATCAGGTTATTGGGAATGTCCGCCGGGTCTTCTCCGATACGGCCACTGACATGCGCACCCACAGGATTGAAGTAACGCAGCAGCGCCACATTCCAGTCGCTATCGGAAACGTACAGGTCGCCCAGCAGCTCCTCGATCATCAACTTGGAGCGGCCATAGGGGTTGGTCGCGCTGGTCGGGAAGTCTTCACGGATCGGCACCGAGGCCGGATCGCCATATACCGTGGCCGAGGAGCTAAACACCATGTTCTTCACACCGGCGCGCTGCATGGCCTCGCACAACACCACCGTGCCGCTGACATTGTTATAGTAGTAACGCAGCGGCTGCGCCACCGACTCACCCACTGCCTTCAGACCCGCGAAGTGAATCACCGCATCGATGGTGTACTGCTGAAACACCTGATCCAGCAAAGCGGCATCGTTGATGTCCCCCTCGATCAGCGGTAACGTCTGGCGGCTGATGTCCTCCACCCGCCGCACCGCTTCCCGGGAACTGTTGCTGAAGTTATCCAGCACAACGACCCGGTAACCCGACGCCAGCAATCGGATGCAGGTATGCGAGCCGATGTAGCCTGCTCCTCCCGTCACCAAGATGGTCTTGCTCATACCCAATTCCTTAATCTCTTGGGGTGTAGCGCGCCCGCTGCTAAGCCTGCGCCCCCAACCTCAAACCCGTCGTCGAGCCGATCGCGGCCCGGTCCGATCGCGGCCCGAGGCTCTCGACAACCCAAGGCGCGGCTCGGGGTGTAGCGCGCCTGCGCTACGCCTACGGCCCCAACCTCAACCCCGTCGTCGAGCAGGCGCTCGACAACCCGAGAGCGTAGGGTGTAGCAGCCCGCGCTACGCCTGCGGACTCCAGCCTCAACCCCGTCGTCGAGCAGGCGCTCGACAACCCGAGAGCGTAGGGTGTAGCGCGCCTGCGCTACGCCTGCGGCCCCGACCTCAACCCCGTCGTCGAGTCCGATCGCGGCCCGAGGCTCTCGACAACCCGAGAGCGTAGGGTGTAGCGCGCCTGCGCTACGCCTGCGGCCCCGACCTCAACCCCGTCGTCGAGCAGGCGCTCGACAACCCAAAGGCGCGGCGCCCGCTTTCGGAGTGTAGCGCGCCCGCGCTACGCTTGCGGACTCAACCTCAACCCGGTCATTGGTCAGATCGCCCGTATCGCTTCCAGCAGCTTATCGGTCTGCTGCTGCATCAGCGCTGCATCGCCGCGGCTTTCCACGTTCAGGCGGATGACTGGCTCGGTATTCGATGCACGCAGGTTGAAGCGCCAATCGGCAAAAGAGACACTCAGACCGTCAGTGTAATCCACATCCAGCGCATCAGGCGCATATTGATCTTCGATGGCCTTGATCACCGTCGGGGCATCGCTGACCGTCAGATTGATCTCGCCGGACGAGGGATAGGCAGCGATACGCTCGCCGACCAGCTCGGACAAGGGCTTGCCCTTGCGGCATACCAGCTCGGCCACCAGCAACCAGGGAATCATGCCACTGTCGCAATAGGCGAAGTCGCGGAAGTAGTGATGCGCGCTCATCTCACCGCCGTACGCCGCGTCCTCGGCACGCATGCGCTCCTTGATGAAGGCATGCCCGGCCTTGGTCTGAATCGCCACCCCACCGCTCTGCTCGACCTGCTCCACGGTGTTCCATACCAGACGCGGGTCATGAATGATGCGCGCGCCCCGCTCCTTCTGCAGGAAGGCTTCAGCCAGCAGCCCAACGATGTAATAACCCTCGATAAAGCGGCCCTGCTCATCGAACAGGAAGCACCGGTCGAAATCACCATCCCAGGCAATCCCCATGTCCGCTTCGTACTTGAGCACCGCATCCCGGGTCACGCCGCGGTTCTCGGTCAGCAGCGGGTTGGGAATGCCATTGGGGAAACTGCCATCAGGCTCATGGCAGATCTTCACCAGCTCCACCGGAATATGCTGTTCGGCGAAAGCCTTCTCCAGCGCATCCACCACCGGACCGGCCGAACCATTACCCGCATTGACCACCAGACGCATGGGCGTGAAGGAAACCGGATCGATATAGCCGAGCAGATGTTCGATATAGTCAGCGCGAACATCGATCAGCTCATAGCTGCCACGATCCTCCTCGGCCACGGTCGGATCGCAGCCGTCGACCAGTTCATACTCATTGGCCTCGGCCAGAGCGCGGATATCCGCCAGCCCGGTATCAGCCGAAATCGGCCGCGCACCTTCGCGTACCAGCTTGAAGCCGTTGTAATCGATCGGGTTATGCGACGCCGTCACCTCGATACCGCCATCCACGCCCAGGTGGAAGGTAGCGAAATACACCTCCTCGGTGCCGACCATACCCAGATCGAGCACATCCACACCCTCGTCACGCAGCCCGTTGGCCAGCGCTGCCTTCAGGGTCGCCGAGGTCTCCCGCACGTCACCACCCAACACCACCCGCTTCGGCTTGAGCCACTGGGCAAAGCCACGGGCAATGCGGTAGGCGATCCCCTCATCCAACTGCGTACCCAACTGCCCACGAATGTCGTAGGCCTTGAAACAAGTGATTTCAGACATACAGGTTCCTTTGTTTGAAAATCAAAAACGGTTTGGTGGGGAGTGAGATTGGTTCGTTGTCCCCCTCACTCCCCCAAAATCCGCCTCAACAACCCGGCAGTAGAAGAATCCGCCCCCTCCAACTCCTGCGTCTCCCCCCGAATCCTTGCCAGCGTATCCACCGCCAACCGCTTGCCCATCTCAACCCCCCACTGATCGAACGGGTTGATACCCCAGATCACCGACTGCACGAACACCTTATGCTCGTACATCGCAATCAGCGCACCCAGACTGTAGGGCGTCAGCTCATCCAGCAGCAGCGTCGAACTCGGTTGGTTACCCCGATAGCGCTGGTAAATCGGCATGCTCTCCGGATCTTTCAGCGCGGCATCGCCCAGCGCCAGCAAACGCGACTGCGCCAGGCAGTTGGCCAGGGCCAGTTCATGCTGGGCGACCAGTTCTTCCATCACCTCGTCACCGGTTTCGTGATAACGCCGCGCTGGCATGATGAAGTCACAGGTCACCGCCTCGGTGCCCTGGTGCAGCAGTTGATAGAAGGCGTGCTGGGCATTGGGCCCGACGTCGCCCCAGATGATCGGGCAGGTATGGTGCTCCACCGGCTTGCCGTCACGGGTCACGCTCTTGCCGTTGGACTCCATCTCCAGCTGTTCCAGATACAGCGGCAGATGTTTCAATCGTCCATCATAGGGCAGTATCGCCTGGGCGTTAATTCCCAAGATATTGGTATTCCATACGCCGATCATCGCCATCAGCACTGGAAGGTTGCGCTCCCAGGGAGCCGACTTGAAGTGCTCATCCATCAGATGCGCACCGGCCAGCAGACGGCGAAAGCCATCCATTCCCGCCGTCAGCGCAATCGGCAAGCCAATCGCCGACCACAGGGAATAGCGGCCACCCACCCAATCCCAGATCTGCAGCTGATGCTCCTCACTGATCCCCCACTCGGTCATCTTCACCGCCGCGGAAGACACCCCGAGAAAATGGCAATGCAGCACACCCGGCTTGTTGCCCAGCGTGTGCTGCAACCAATGCCGGGCAGTATCGGCATTGCTCAGGGTATCGATGGTGGTGAACGACTTGGAGGAGATGATGAACAGCGTCGAGTGCGGATTGAGCGTGCGCAGCAATTGCGACAGCTGACTGCCATCCATGGTCGAGGCGAAGTGCATGTTCAGGCGTGATGACGTGGGCATGACACTGTCGCACAGCGCATCACTGATCATCAGCGGCCCCAGATCCGAGCCACCGACACCGATGTTGACCACATCGGTTACCACCTCACCGGTCACACCGCGCCACTGACCAGAGTGGATCTTGTTGACGATAAGCTCCATCCGCCCCAGCTGTTCATGCACCTGGGTGGTAACGTCCTCTCCCCCCACCCGGCATTCGGCCTCACGGGGTAGCCGCAGCGCCCAATGCATGGCCGGCCGGCCCTCGGTACAGTTGACCAGCTCGCCCTTGAACAGCTTGTCGATCCACTCCTGCAGCTTGCTCTGTTTGGCCAGCTGGAACAGCTTGGACAGCGTCTGTTCGGTCAGCCGCTGCTTGGAATAATCGAACAGCAAAGGTCCGCACTCGCAGTGCAAACGCTCGAAGCGCTGCGGGTCGGTCGCGAACAGCTGGGCCAGATGCTGTTCCTTCATGTTTTCGGCATGGTCCGCCAGAACGCGCCAGATCATAATTTTGCCTTTTATAAACTTGCCATCTGCCTATTGGGCGTGGCTAATTTCGAGTTATGGAGCAACGGCTGTCGTCGCGCAGATGCGCTACAACCCGACAACGGGGTGTAGCGCCCCGGTCCACGTTCGGGCGCTACGCCAGCGGACTCGCCCTCCACTCAACGCCTGCCTATACCGTAATAAGTGAACCCACTGCGCTTCATATACGCCGGGTCCCACACGTTGCGCCCGTCCAGCACCAGCGGGTGGCGCATCTCGGTCTTCATCCGCGCGAAATCCGGGCTCCAGAACGACTTCCACTCGGTCACCAGCATCAGCGCATCCGCCCCGGCAACCGCCGCATAGGGATCATCATGCAGTACCAGGTCATCCCGCTGGCCAGCCCACTCCGCCAGCGCCGGCAGTGCCCGCGGGTCATGCACATGCACCTGCACACCCTGGGCCCACAGCGCCTCGATCAGCTTCAGCGCCGGCGCGTTGTCGATGCGCGAGGACTCTGGCTTGAATGCCACGCCCCAGATCGCCACCTTGCGGCCATCCAGGTGATTGTCATAGTGCCGCCACAACTTGCGGAACAACGCCTCCTTCTGGCGCTCGTTGATCTGCAGCACCTCTTCCAGCAACTGCGCCTGCAGACCGCTGTGCTGCAGCGTACTGGCCAGACTCATCACATCACGGGAGAAGCTCAGGCCACCAAAGCCACAACCGGGATACAGATAAGCCTCGCCAATCCGCTTGTCCGCCCCCATCCCCTGGCGTACCCGCTCGATATCCACATCCAGGTTATCCGCCAGATTGGCCATATCGTTCATATAGCTCAGGCGCGTAGCCAGCATGCCGTTGATCGCCAGCTTGGTGAATTCCGCCTCCCGCGGGCGCATCTGCATGATCGCATCGCGGCGGCGGTTGAACGGGCGCAGGATCTCCGCCACCAGGCGTATGGCCCAGGGCAGGTCCGCACCCACCATCCAATGCTCGGCACGAGTAAAGCCATTCAAGGCCGCACCCTCGGTCAGCAGGTCAGGAATACTCACCACTGCCCCATGACGGGAATCCGCCCCCGGTCGCTTCAACAGCGAGGCCTGCAACGCCTCAGTGCTGCCAACCGGAAAGGTCGACTGATTGACCACCAGAAATTCCGGGTCGATATCCACCCGCAAGGAGTTCACCAAGCGGTGCGCCAACTCCAGGGCATCGGGCGACAAGGCCAGCCACAGTACCGTACAGCGCTCGTCCGGCAAGGCATCGAGTCCCGCCACAATCAACCGACCCGAGCGTTTCTGCTCGGCCATCAGACTGGCAAGACCCGGCTCACGAAAGGGAAATTCCTCACCGTCCAGCGCATCGGCTATCGGGCCGGCAGGCACATGCAAGGTAACTTGATGCCCAGTGGAGGCCAGCGCCGCAGAGCTGACCAGTGCGCACAGCGTATCGCCATACACCTCAATGTACATGGATCAATCCTCAGCCTTGGTAACGCGCCAACATCGCCCGGAAATCAGCGCCCAACTGCGGATGTTGCAAACCATAAGCCACGGTCGCTTCCAGATAACCCAGCTTGCTGCCGCAATCATAGGAACGGCCGGAAATATGCCAGGCCTCGACACCTTCTCCCTTCATCAATTCGGCAATCGCATCGGTCAACTGAATCTCGCCACCAGCGCCCGGCTGAGTATTGGCCAGCAGCTCGAAGATACGCGCCGGCAACACATAACGGCCAACAACCGCCAGGTTGGAGGGCGCCTCTTCACGTGGCGGCTTCTCCACCACCCGGGTCATCAGCGCATGGTTACCGGCCTGCAGCTCAATGCCGCTGATATCCACCACCCCATACTGGCTGACCAACTCCTCCGGCACCGGCTCGACCATGATCTGCGCATGGCCACCGGTCTCGATAAAGCGCTGCGTCATCAAACCCAGGTCATTGGTGGCACCAGCGCCCTGCTCCACCAGCACGTCCGGCAGCAGCACAGCAAAGGGGGCGTCACCTACCACCGGGCGGGCACAATACACCGCATGGCCCAGGCCCAGTGCACGGCCCTGGCGCACCGCCGTCACCTTCAACTGCGGTGGCGCTATATCGCGCAGCACCTGCAACAGCTCCTGCTTGCCCCGGCGCTCCAGCTCTGCTTCCAGCTCGTAGTTCACATCGAAGTGATCCTCAATGGCCTTCTTGCTGGAATGCGTCACCAGAACGATCTCATTGATCCCCGCGGCCAACGCCTCCTCGACCACATACTGGATCACCGGCTTGTCCACCACCGTGACCATCTCCTTGGGGATCGCCTTACTGGCCGGAAGAAAGCGTGTACCCAACCCGGCAACCGGCAAAACAGCTTTAGTGACCTTCACGGTAACTCCTGATTCTCAATAAGTTTTTTCAGAAAATAAGAAAGCGTAGCGCAGAAAGAGTTCAGACTGAATCTGTACCCAAACCCAGCTTCGCAGAAACGATATGAAGCGACTGGCAACGGGAGGGAATCGTTAGCCAAACAAGATGCGTACAACCATCACAACAGTCATGGGGTATAGCGCCCGGTTCGCGTTCGAGCGCTACGCCTGTGTCAAGGCCGCATCATGCTTGACATAAAAGGGAACCCCAACACGCTCGATATGTTCAACAAGCGACGCATTGTCAATCCGGTGCAGCAGTGACAGATCCACCGTCCAGGGCAGCAACAAATCATCGATCTGGTTTTCTATCGTCAACAGCATCGACAGATCCAGCATCTCTCCCTTGATCGTCAGATCGATATCCGATCCAGGTCGATAGTTTCCCTTGGCACGCGAGCCATACAGCAGAACCTCATCAATCTGCGGCCACTGGTTGAATACCTGCGTCAACTGCTCAATCGCCTCGGCAGGCAGACCGTATAGCAAGGTTGTCATATTGCCTCGGCCCTACTCTGCATATCCGTCTCGAACCGAGCGAACAAATCATGATAGCTATTCAGGATCTTATCGGTGATCTCGTTGGCAACAGACTCGTTGTAAGTATGGGCAGACTGATTACGACTCTTGATCATCTCCATCCAGCCTTCCCCATCAGCAATCAGCCCATGTTTGAAGGCATTACGGATAGCGTCCCTGGACCCTGTTATGCCTGGGTTGCCCTGATAGAGAAAGTAGTCCTTCATCACATTCCAGGCCAGTTCAAAGACGAATTCGAACGCCTGAATCACTCCTTGCTTCTCCAAGTCACTCAGGTCCCGGGAATGCGCCAACTCCACCGCGCTAACCAGCCGAGCTCGCGCCCGCTTGAAGTTTGCCAAACGCTGCACCCAGCGAATGTCTTGACCATCCATCACTCTTCTCCCAAAAATTGTCGAGGCAAGCATGAGGCGCACACTACCCCACCTCCACACAAAGTTACACTTAGTGTGACTTAACGTAGAGATAATGCCAGGGGTGTAGCGCCCCGGTCCGCGTTCGGGCGCTACGCCTCCCCCCCAAACAACACCAAATGAGCTATACAGAATAACTACCCCCTCAATGACAAGGAGAAAGTCATGCCTGAACGACGGCTCATCCTGTGCCTGGATGGCACCTGGAATTCCAACGACAAAAGCGACAAGGTAACCAACGTCGTCAAACTTCTGCGCTCCATCCCCCCGGTCGCAGACGACGGCACCAGCCAGATCCTCTACTACGGACGCGGCGTCGGCACAGCCAAGGGAGAAAAAGTGCGGGGCGGCTTCAGCGGCGCCGGGCTGGATGACAACGTCATCGATGGCTACCGCTTCCTGGGCAACAACTACCAACCAGGTGACGAGATCTATCTCTTCGGCTTTTCCAGGGGTGCCTACACCGCCCGCAGCCTGGCGGGGCTGCTCAACCTGGCCGGCATATTCCACCCATCCTGCCTCGGCGGCCCGCTGGAACAGCTGCTGGACATTCGCCGCTCGGATAAATACGACAACAACGAGGCAAGAAAGAACGCCATCGCCGCCATCGACAACCTCAAGCGCCACGAGAACGTCAGGATCAAATGCATCGGGGTATGGGACACGGTCGGCTCACTGGGCATACCGGGCGACTGGGCAAAGAACCTGTCCTTCGCCTCGCGCTGGTACTTCCATGACGTACGCCTGGGGGCGCATGTCGATGTAGCACTGCACGCCCTGGCCATCGATGAAAAGCGCGCTGCCTTCCCACCGACCCTGTGGGAAAAACCCATCAATCAGCCATTGCCACCCGGCCAGATAGTCGAACAGGTCTGGTTTGCCGGTGTCCACTCCAACATAGGTGGCTCCTACCCCGACAGCGACCTCTCGGACATCACCCTCGACTGGATGATCAAGCGCCTGCGCACCCACACCGACCTCGCCATCGAACCCCACGACACCACGCTGGATCTGCAACAACCCATCGAATCACGCATAAACGGCAAAGGCATCGAAAGCCGAACACTGCTGTACCGCGCCATGCTCAGCCATACCTACCCATACCTGCGCACCATCTGTGACGTGATCACACCACCAACCGGCAAGCTCGACAGCCTGATCCGCAACAACGTCAGCCTCGCCAACAGCCGCCGCAATTCACCCAACCCAGAAGAAGAAACCGTCAATGAACGCCTGCACATCTCCGCCCTGCAACGCTGGCAACTGGAACATGTCCAGCACGACGCGCCCGTGGACAAAGACATTGTCCCGATACCCTATCGACCACCGAACCTGACCGCAGTGGTCAAGCAGACACACCTTCAAGCGCCGGGGAAAAACATTTCCGTAGTCGGCTGGGACGGTGAACTGGTACCACCAGAGCAAGTGCCCTGGCCCACCAACAACTGAACCAGAACACAGACAATACCAGCAGCCTCAATGGGGTGTAGCGCCCCGGTCCGCGTTCGGGCGCTACGCCACCAGCGGCAAACTCCGATCAATCACTTCCAAACAAATCTCGCGTATATACCTTCCCGGCTACATCCTCCAACTCATCAGACTGCCGGTTTGCAATCACCACATCGCACAACTGCTTGAAGGCATCCAGATCATTAAGCACGCGAGACCCGAAGAATGCTTCCTCCTCCAGGACCGGTTCATAAACCACTACCTCGATCCCCTTGGCCTTGATGCGCTTCATTACGCCCTGGATAGCAGAGGCTCTGAAGTTATCCGAGCCGGACTTCATCACCAGACGATAGATACCAACCACCTTCGGATTTCTGGCAATGATGGAGTCGGCGATAAAGTCCTTACGGGTACGGTTGGCATCAACAATGGCCTTGATCAGGTTGTTTGGCACCTGATCATAGTTGGCCAACAGCTGCTTGGTATCCTTCGGCAGGCAATAGCCACCGTAACCAAAGGACGGGTTGTTATAGTGGCTGCCAATACGCGGGTCCAGGCTCACGCCTTCGATGACCTGCCTGCTGTCCAATCCGTGCACCTGAGCATAGCTATCCAGCTCATTGAAGTAGGCCACACGCATGGCCAGATAGGTATTGGAGAACAGCTTGATCGCCTCAGCCTCGGTCGAATCGGTGAACAGCACCGACACATCCTGCTTGACCGCCCCCTGGCGCAGCAATCCGGCAAACACCTCTGCCCGCTCACTACGCTCACCAACAATGATGCGCGACGGATACAGGTTGTCATACAACGCCCTGCCTTCGCGCAGGAACTCCGGCGAAAAGAGGATATTGCCGGTATTGAACTTCTCCTTGATCGCCTGCGTATAGCCAACCGGAACAGTGGACTTGATGACCATCACCGCGCCCGGATTGATCGCCAACACATCCGCAATGACCGCCTCAACGCTACTGGTGTTGAAATAGTTACTCTGCGGGTCATAGTCGGTAGGCGTGGCGATGATAACGAACTCAGCCCCGTTCAGCGCCTCCTGCTTGTCCAGCGTGGCAGTGAAATTCAGCGGCTTGTTCTTCAGAAAGTCGGAAATTTCCGTATCTTCGATGGGGGATACCTTATCGTTCAGCAACGCAACCTTCTCAGGCACGATATCCAAAGCGACCACTTCATTGTGCTGACTAAGCAAGACAGCATTGGAAAGCCCTACGTATCCTGTACCTACTACGGCGATTTTCATGATTGATGATATTCCAGATTTTTAAACAAGGTGAGATTTGAAAAATAGTACAGGCAGCACCCCGGAAAGGCGGGATCAGGCCCGGTAATAGTCCTGGTACCAGCGGATGAATTCTTCCACGCCTTCCTCGATGGAAAAGCGCGGCTGATAACCCGTATCCTGCTGCAAGGAAGTGACATCAGCATAGGTGTGCTCGACATCACCAGGCTGCAGCGGCAACAATTCTTTCTCAGTGGTCTTACCCAGAGCCTTCTCAATTACCTCAATGTAATAAAGCAGCTCCACCGGCTGGCTGTTGCCAATGTTATAGACCTTCCAGGGAGCACGGCTGCTGGACGGATCCGGCGTCAAGCCAGACCACTCCGCATTGCCCTCGGGGATACGAGCCAGAGACAGCAACACACCACTGACAATATCGTCGATATAGGTAAAATCACGACGATGCTTACCGTAATTGAACACCTTCAGCGGCTTGCCCTCCAGAATCGCACGAGCAAACAGAATCGGTGACATATCGGGACGTCCCCAAGGCCCATACACAGTAAAGAAGCGCAGCCCAGTAGTGGGAATACCGTATAGATGGCTATAGGTATGCGCCATCAGTTCATTGGCTTTCTTGGTAGCGGCATAGAGGGAGACTGGATGATCAACGTTATCCTGCTCACTGAAAGGCATGGTCTCGTTAGCTCCATACACTGAGCTGGAGGAGGCATACACCAGATGCTCCACCTTATTCTGGCGGCATCCCTCCAGAATATTCACGAAGCCGACCAGGTTGCTGTCCACGTAGGCATGAGGGTTTTCCAGGGAATAACGCACGCCTGCCTGAGCTGCCAGGTTCACCACCCGGTTGAACTGCTCCTCAGCAAACAGCCGAGCCATTGCATCACGATCAGCCAGATCCATTTTTACAAAACGAAACTGCTCATAGGGAGCCAGCTCTTTCAGCCGATCCTCCTTGAGCGAAACCTCGTAGTAATCGTTGAGGTTATCCAACCCGACAACACTATGGCCTTGCTCCAGCAATTGTCTGGAAACATGAAAACCGATGAAACCAGCAGCACCCGTCACTAAAACTTTCAAGTATCACCCCTTGCTATACAAAGCAGTTCCGGGAAGCACCATCTCCCCCTCGGCAACCTGCACGTTGTAACCACAGCACGCCCCAGCCTGCAGCCAAGCACGCGCACCAATTTTCACACCACCAGCAAGCTGTACTCCCACACCAATATGCGATAGATCGCCCATTTGCACATCATGGTCCACAGTGGCATTGGCATTAACGATAGCGCCGTTACCTACCTCGGAAGCCGTACCGATCACCGCCCCCGCCATCACCGCACTACCGACTCCGAGCTTGGCCGCCGGGCTGACCCAAGCTTTTGGATGCACAATGGAGACCAGCTCGACCCCAAATTGTTCGATCAATCCAATCCACTGTTCACGAACAGCATTATTGCCAACCGCAGCAATAGCACCCTGGCACTGAGCAGCAACTTTCCCTATATCCGCGACCTTACCCACTACCTTGCAACTCAAGGCTTCTGTCGTCCGTGGCCAAGCATCGTCGAGGAAGATAACAGACTCCCACTCCCCTCTAAGTAACGCTGCTTCGGCAACCGACTTGCCATGCCCGCCGGCGCCCAGGACCAGTAATGTTTTCAAGCTTTCACCTCCAACGCACCAGCCTTGAAACGAACAGCCAACAGCATCAAGGGAATGTAGGCAATCACCAGCCCCAACAACCCGTTCACATGGCCCAACGCCACAACACAGGCCCATGGCAGCAGCCACAATACGTTAATAACCAACACAACCAAGGTCACAGGCAAGTGAGCGCCATACTCCCGGGAGGCATACTGATAGGCATGACTTCGATGCGCCTCATACACCTTGTCCCCACGCAGCAAACGACGAAACAGCGTCCAGGTGGCATCCACCACGAATATGCCCAGCAGAATCAGCCAACTCCACAGCAACTGGGGCTCCACCAAAGTTGCCGTTACCGCCATCAAGCCCAGAATCAACCCCAGGAAGCCACTCCCGGCATCACCCATGAAGATACGCGCCGGCGGAAAGTTCCAGAACAGAAAACCAGCAACAGCCGCTGTCAGCATCAGCAATACCGGTATCTGAGACATATGCCCCAGCAGCCAGTAGATCAAGACCCCACCCAGACAGGCCGTAATTGCCTCAACACTGGCAATGCCGTCGATACCATCCATGAAGTTGTACAGGTTCAGCAGCCAGACCAGAAAGAACGCTGCCAAGATATAAACCAACCAAGCCAATTCAATCGTCAGCCCTGGCAGTTGCAGAATCAGCTTGCCATCCAGCCAGAATAACGCCCACACCGCCGCAAAAAAATGAGCCATCAACCGCCAGCGCGCAGCAATATGGCCATGATCATCAAGAAAACCCACCACTGCAATCAGCAGTCCACTTCCGCCCAAAGCAACAACCCAGGCCCAAGACACATCCGTTAGCACTGGCAAGCACAGCAATGCCAACAGGAACACCACAACGATCGCTACACCACCTCCCCGAGGGGTAGGCACAGAATGGGAGCTGCGCTCGTTGGGAATATCGATGATGCTTTTCTTGAGTGCGTACTGGCGCAAGATCAGAGTAAGAAACCACGAAGCTGCCACTATCAGTAGCAATACCACCATCCACACAATCATCTGCCTTCCTTCAAATACGCCTCAGCAGTCTTGGCCAATGCCTGATCAACCGACACCGGTGGCCGCCATCCCAGCGTTTCGCATGTATGCGACATATCCACCTGCAAAGAGCCACACAAGCGCTGAGCCACAGCCTTTCTACCTAGCACCGCTGCTGCGCTTTGGATCAGCCAAGGCGGTACAGGTATCAAACGCGCTGGCTTATTCAAAGCCCCACCCAAAGCGCGCAAAAGCTGAGTCATTGACAGGTCGTCCCCATCACTGACCAGAAAAGTCTGATTGGCAGCCGCAGGGTGATCGATACAGGTCACAATCAGATCAACCAAGTTATCCAGTGCGACTAGGCTGCGCTTGTTATGAATAGCTCCTAACGGCAAAGGTACGCCCTTGCATAACCAAGCCATCATGCTGCGGAAATTAGCTTTAACACCGGGTCCATAAACCAACACCGGGCGGATAATCACCACCTCTATTCCTATTTCAGCAGCCAGGGCTTTCAACCCCACTTCTGCCTCAAACTTGGAAATGGCATACGGATCAAGCGGTGCAGGAACATCAAAAGCGGTATAAGGCCTACCTAAAAGCGTATCTTCACCATTGACTTTGATCGAGCTGATAAATATGAAGCGCTTGACTCCAGCGGCAGCGGCCTGACGAGCAAGGTTTAACGTACCATCGACATTCACCTTGCGAAACTCAGTCAGAGGATCAGCGGACTGGTCATTCATTATATGTACGCGGGCAGCAGAGTGTATGACTACGTTCTGATTTACCAGCGCTTCTGACCAATCCGTGGCTGCTGACACCTCTGGTACCACTACAGTCTTAAACGGCTTTCCGAATGGTGAAGAACTACGTAACGCCAGCGAGATTGTATTCTCAGAATCAAATTTTAGCTGCTCCGCTATAGCTCGGCCAATAAAGCCTGTCCCACCGGTCAGTGTAATATTCATATCAGACTCAGATAAAGTTATTCACAAACAACCGAGATTTTTTGCTTACGCAACCTCAACTTCCTAAAAACATACCCTGCATGTAAACCAACAAGAAATGCAGATTTAAAATATCCAAAAGACTCCTCTCTATTATATATTTTAAAAACATCGATTATTTTCTTCATCTTACTTCCTGAAAGAGACCCAACACCAATTCTATATCTTGCATAGTTCCCGGGATACTTTTGCGCTGGGACTCCTCCCCTCGTTATAGCAAGCCAAAGCCCCCAATCCTGCCCGCGCCTTACATTCGGCATATAAATCTTCCCAAGAGCACTCTGATCATAGGCTGCAGTTAGACATCCAATAGGACACCCCCGCAGTAGATCTTTATACTTAAGAACCTCTGGCAGGTGATAACAAACAATACCATCCCCAGTCACCCCATCAACTTCAGTATAGTCTCCGTAAGAAAAAAGTACTTTCTCCTCCATCATGTAAGCCACCTGGGCTTCCAGCTTACCGGCAAGCCAAACATCATCGGCATCTAAAAAAGCTATATACCGACCTGATGCTTCCTTAATCCCTTTATTCCTAGCAGCCGCCGCCCCCAAATTGCTCTGCTCTATTATTTTTACATGTGGCCACTCTCGTGCAATCTCTTTTAAAACAGCTGCAGTATTATCTGTAGAACCATCATCAATGATGATATGCTCCAACACCACCCCCCCCTGCAACAAAACTGATTCGACCGCTTCAGCTATTACATCTGCCGCATTGAACGCTGGGGTAACAACTGAAACAAGTCCTTCCGAGCACTTCATAACAGCTCCAAATTAGTAAGCTAGCTCTTCCCTCTAAAACCGGCACCATATAATTAGGAACCAGAACCAATTTTAACAACCAAAGGACTTCCATCTAGGCAAAGAAACCATAAGCAGCTTACACCCCCACCCCAGATGCACCGCCATGCCCCGCTCGCAAACTATCCCACACCAAAACATACTCACTCATTGACACAGCCGAGTCGAAATACTTCATTACAAAATCCACCGCGGACTCTGAAACCTCTTTATAAAGAATTTGATTTTCTATACAGTCAAAAACATAACTTGCAGTCTCCTCTGGAGTACCAGAGGAATTTAAAAATCCATTATTAGAATGTCTCACCAGCTCTGTAATACCATCAGTCAAAGTAGAGACAACTACACACCCCTGCAACATTGCCTCCTTTATCACATTAGGCAATCGTTCTGCGCGATACCTCGACATAAGCACAAAAAAATGAGACATCCTCATAAGCTCTATTAATTCGCGCTGATCTATGTGTCCCAAAAAAACCACATGATTTTCTATCCCAAGCTCTATTACCTCAGCCTCGAGATAAATTCTATTAGGTCCGTCACCTGCAATATAGAGCTTCGCGTTAGGGTAAACGGCCGAGACCAGCTTAAATGCCCTTAAGACATTATCCACACCTTTTTCATCAATAAGCCTACTTGCTGTGATAAGTATTGGCTTTACCACTTTACCATATGTTCTTGGAGTATCTTCTGAGCGGGCAGCAGCATCAATGCCTCGATGAACCACTCGTATTTTATTATTGTCAACTCCAATACATTGTAAGCTCGAAACATTACTCTCTGCATGAGTAAATATAACAGGCAAGCTCTGCGCTAAAGATTCAGCCAGGGGATAACCCTCCAAAAGATCATGTGCCCCTAGAAACTGAGTTAAGACGGTATCCGGCATATATTCTTTAACAAGCGCTCCTATCATTGAAGGATAGTGCCCCCAGAAAAGATGAACCACATCTGGTTTACTTTTATAAATGCTAGAAAAAATCGATATGGCTGACGGATATAACACTACGCTTTTAGCTACATGTCTCCTTGACCTCATTCTCAAAACTCTCTTTAGAAGATATAGAGAGATTATGGGATGTAAAAATAGAAACCCCCAAAACCGAAAAAAAGACCTTATTGAAAAGTTCTCAACATGGAGCCCACCTAGCCCACGTTGTTCAATCATTTCTCGATGCATTTTATGACTTGGACGCATCCCATATACATTCACAACGTGCCCAGCACGCCTCAAAGCCTCAACATCAACCCCTGCAAAAGTTTCACTTGGGACAGGAAACTGCATTACAACATAACTTATATTCATTACACCCCCCTTCCCCGGCGACTTATTAGATAGGCTGAGGCGACAATTGCCAATATGGCGTAGTAGAAAAAAGACAGCCTAATTTGTTCGGTAAAATTATTCCCGATACTCATTAATGGAATCGTCAGCAACCACACAAAAATAGCAAAATATAAAGAATAAAACTCACTTGTCACAGGAGTTGCCTTCAGCAACCTCAAACAATAACAACAGGATATAGATATAGGATATATAAAGTACAAAGCCAAACCAACCAATCCGTATCGATAAAACTGATAGTTGTAAATTGACTCAACATACTCCATCTCGTCCTTTGCGGGACCATTTCCCAAAAGCAGTATCAATGGATTTGTTAGCGCCTTATCCAAAGCAAATAAGAATTGATTAAGTCTAATATTCGCAGAATTCCCTACCCCCTCGCCCTCCAATACTCGAACGAACTGCCCTGTCAAATAGGCGAAGTTCTCAATCAAAAAAGGTAGCATAGCGACCAAGGAAAACAGAACAGCAAAAAAAAGCAAAAAGAAATACAAGACACCCTTTTTCACTCTCAACTTCATAACATCAAAATTAAAAAACAAAAGCGACAATGGTAAAACCAAGAAAAACCCGATCAAAAACCCAACAACTACTGAGCGAGACTGCGGAAGAACAAACATTACTATCGCGACACCCGAAAGAACTAGATACCTCGGGCTTAAAAATATAGTCTTCAAGAAAAAGTAAAATATAAAGAAACTCATCGCAAAAGCATAATCATACGGATTTACAAACGGGGCCGAGACTCTACGCGTACGTATATTTATCTGCTTGGTATAGAGCTGACTAATATCATCAAAAAAGCCATAATAATGATTAACTCCGAGAGCGACAAGAATCCAAAAAACAAAAATCAATAGCCGCTCAAAACCGGCCAGGGAACAGCGATTCTTGAAGGTAAAAAAAGCTAACGTAAAAACTAGAAAATACAAAATTGGTCTATGGAGCTCGAAAAAATCTCTTCCAGAAATATTAACACCGCCCCAAACAGCACCAACGGCCATGGATAAAGGAATATGTAATGCAAAAAAAACAAAAATCAGCGCTATTGATAGATATACTTTCTTTTCTTTATCATCAGAAAAATATAGAACCAACCTTCCTTTGGCAAGAAAGAACAGCGAAATCAATGCGATAATTCCACCGTTTACCAACATTGCTCCTGCGGTCCCTAACTGTTTCTGAAAAACAGGAAAGAAAAATGCAAACAATAAAACGACAAAAAACAAACGACGATCAATCGAATCCCCCGTGATACTATGCATATAGCCCACCCCGGAAACTTTCCAACAAAAACATACTCATATGCACGTCTACCACTCCAATACAAGAGAGACAACCCATAGCCAGGCCTAGCATTCACATAATAAACGGCGTCCATCTCCCATCAAGAAAGGGTGAACAATGCAATAGACTATACTTACCAACAAAAACAGACAGAATTTAAGCTAGAACTTAGCATTACTATAAACAAAAAAACAAACAATATGTCTTACTTATCACCAACCCAGAACAGCTCTCTATCAACTCTTTTATAGGTACCCCCCACGCAGATATTGAACACTTCCAACATCCACAGCCTTGCGAGCTTGAAATCTTTTCTCTCAAGAGAAGCCTTTAACATGAAAGCAGCGATACCAATATACAAAAAAAACCTATTTCTCTTCAGCCAATGGATCTCGCGCTGTGCTTTTTCTCTTGCCTTATTTGAGTATTCATACTGGACAAATTTCTTTTTTGGCGAGTGCGATGCACCATCTTCAAAAACACACTTATCATATAAGCGATCTTTCAAAGCGCGTATAGCCCCAAATTCAATAATTCGCCAGTACAGTTCCCAATCTTGACTATACTTAAATCGTTGATCGTATCCACCAGCCTTTCTAAGTGCACTTGCACGATACATGACCGTTCCATGCGTAAATGGCACCCTTTTTTTTAATATATCTTTAGTAAGATCTTCAACGACATCATAGTCCGAGCCAAATCGCTCTCCTGAATCCCGACATAAATAATGAGAACAGCCAAGAGCCACCACTTCTCTATTTGCTTCCAGATACTCAAACTGCTTTCTTATTTTATTTTTTTCAGCCCTATCTCCTGCGCCATGAATTGCTATATACCTCCCTTGAGCAGCATTAATACCGGTGGTAATCGCCGCTGTAAACCCTGCATTCTCTTGATGGATAACTTTCATACGCACATCGTGGTAAGAATCAAGCACGGCTTTCACATTTGGATCAGGACTACCATCATTTACAACTATTATCTCGAACGAACTAAAGTTCTGCTCCAGCAGACTGTCAATAGAACTCTTTATATACTTACCTCGGTTAAACCATGCACATACAATAGAAACCATCACACACTCATCATTCTTATACATCATATTTCCATCGCTTTTTCCAAGGGAATAATCCCATTTACGCTGTCAACATAACGTGCTTCAATGTCCATCCGGTAGCCAGTAGCATTTTCCACTCCACTCCTCACCTCTTTAATTATATGCATGACATCAACAGCTTTTGCCCCTCCTAAATTAACTATAAAATTTGCGTGCAAATCTGAAACTTTGGCTCGCCCCACTTCTAGTCCTTTGTACCCAGAATCCTCTATCACCTTTCCCGGGGCGCCATATTTTTCATACATTGAAGGGTTGCTTATAAATACAGAACCGCAGTTTGGCTCTTTTCTTGGAAACTTTTTACGTCGAGAAGATAATATTTCCAACATAGTTCCCCTAACTTCTCGTGTTCCACCACCGGCTCTATCCAATTCCATGGAAGCTAAAACAACGATCTCATCTTCTTTTTGATATATTGATGACCTATAAGAAAAATCACACTCATCGAACGTTCGCTTAACAAGCTCTCCACGACTATCGATACTTGTCACTGTGGTAACCACACTACCAACACCTTGTCGCAGACTTCCTCCATTCATGTAAATTAAGCCCCCAAGAGTACCGGGGATGCCACAGGCATGTTCCAACCCTGTAAGGCCTGATTTCATTGCCGTACGGGCCAGCCTAGGCACCCAAACACCTGCTTCAGCGGTGACTATATTGTCTTGAATATCGATCTTTGAAAATAGGCTTCCCATCTTTATGCAAATTGAGCGAACACCTTTATCAGAGAATAGTAAATTACTTGTTTCGCCGATTAGGACGTGATGCATCTCTCTTTCATATAACCATCTTCGTAGCGTAGCAACGTCCTCGATAGAGCGTGGCTGGACGATGATATCTGCGACACCACCAATTCGCCACCGACTAATTTTATCTAAAGGGACATCTATATCAACACGCCCAACAAAAAGCTGTCTTAGCTCTCTTGCAATGACATGCTTTGGTAGAGTTTGATGAGGCGCATTATTCATAAGATACAATCGCACCTAATGACTTTAGCTTCTCAGCAAAGTTCACATATCCGCGGCTTATTTGCCAAGCATCATGGATAACCGTCTCTCCTTCTGCCATAAGACCGCAAAGGGCCAGCGCCGCACCGGCTCTTAAATCCAACGCACGCACCTCTGCACCATGTAATCCTCCGCCTTTACCTTGTATCTTTAACATCTCGCCGACGACCTCGTACTGAACTCCCAAACGCGCCATTTCTTCAGCATAGGCATAACGACCAGGGAAGCGCAGATCGATAATTTTAGACTCTCCCCGCGCCCGCGCCGCCCACGCAGCAAGAATTGGCTGTACGTCAGAGTTGATGCCTGGATGTGGTCCCGTGCTAATCTCTATCGGGTAACAATAGCCACCACATACAATTAGCGAATCATCCCCTTGATACAAACGCGCCCCTGCCGAGCGCAAATGAGCTAGTACGACCTCAAGATCTCTGTATGGAAATGCGTTGATTTCAATATCACCGTTAGTTATTGAAGCAGCAGCTAGCCAAGTGATCGCTTCCATGTTATCTGCAATAACTTGATGTTCCGCGCCATGCAGCCCTTCAACCCCAGTAATCTCGATATGCTCCTGACCATAAACTTTTATTTTTGCGCCCATGCTTTTTAATAGAGAAATAAGATCTAGAATTTCAGGGCGAATATGCGGATTCCAAATACGTGAAATACCTTTAGCAAGACTTCCTGCCAAAATAGCATTTTCAGTTGCGCCTGTAGATCGCAGAGGCAGATAGATGTCAGCTCCAATCAATCCATCACAAGCCTCAGCATACAAGTAGTCCCCTTCTTCCCATACTTTCGCTCCCATTCTTTCCAACAGCATCACGTGCAAATCATACTTTCTCTCTCCCAACTTGCAACCGCCTGGTAAAGGAACACTTCCTCGACCATAACGAGCTGTAAGCGCTCCTAGAATAAGAAGGGTATTCCGAATCGAGCGCCCCTCCCACTGAAGCTGTGTTTTTAATCCCTCCGACTCAGTTATACATATTTCATCGCCAGATAACAAAACCGTCTCTTTCCCAAGAGCGTGAAGCATATCAACATGTATCTGTGCATCTGACAATTGGGAAGGGTAGTTTTTCAGTGTAACTTTATCACTTGTCAATATGCTGGCAGCCAGCAAACGGAGCGCGGAATTTTTTGCTCCAGCCAAATTTACTTCGCCTGACAGTTTTTGCGGCCCACTTAGACGGAGTATCTCTTTCGTTTTATCAAACATTTCTTACCTCTGCTGAAGCATCATACTTCCAAAGTCCACCTAAGTATTCATCAAAGCATTTATCGCTGAAACGTCCAAACCCTGCACTTGGGGTTTGTGTTACCTCGCCAAAAAAAACATCCCCTCCATGGAGATACAAATCAACTCTTGCAAAATCAAATTTGGCTCCTATTTTTTCTGCTACTGGAACTAGCTTATCAAGAGTATCTTTCGGTATAGAGGCTTCTTCAGGTGCTACGTTATAAGCGGAAAAATTGTAAGGAAGCCTATCCCCATCCCTCGAAAAGGCTCCTCGCGTATGTCCAGAAAACCTATCTAGATCAACCTGTATCATAGATACTTTCCCATGAAAAACGAAGAACTTATAGTCCACCGGAACCTTGCCATTCTCCTCAACCAGCATTTTCTCTACCAAAAAACCTCGCTCGATTTCGTGGGCAGCCCATATTAAAGACTCCACTTTATACGGAGAATCCCTCCATCTCTTTAACTTTTCCTTTAGTGACGAAACATCCGCCAAGTCTCTGACGAATATATTCAACCCAGACGCCCAATTGGCCTTCACGACGACAGGCAGTTCCAAACCAGAAAAATCAAAACCATCAATATCATAGAAGCTGACAGCAGGAATTAGTTTAAGCCCAACTTCATTAGCCATAGGTGCAACCCAAGTACGAGCCAATATTTTATCAGTTACTACGGGCCAAACACTGTCTCGAGAGAAAAGTCTTCTATGTATAAGCTTCTCATTAAACGTCTTGGGGTTGCTGAGATCCACATTATAACCAAGCAGTGCTCTACCCTTTATTCTAGTATATTCAAACCTTCTATCCAGCTCCCACTTATAGAAACCCTTATAGTCGGAAAACCTTTTCTGCAGAACACGTTTCTTGGCTCGAGAATATCGATATTTATGTAAAATCTCTTTTAGATCAGAAAACTTATCAATGTAACCCATCTCACTTCCTTTCAATAATCTTTCCAGGAACGCCCACACATACTGCCCCATCAGGAACATCTTTAGTTACCACTGCATTAGCGCCTATAATGCAGTTGTTACCAACTTTAATCCCCCCAATAACAACCGCTCCAGCAAATATCACTGTTCCTTCCCCAATACAAGGAAACGCTCCCATATCCCCATCCCCAATCCGAGCACCTCCCAGCGTTACATTCTGGAAAATTTTTGCGTTACGACCTATTTTTACCCCCCGCCCAATTATGAGGCCAACCGGGTGAGGAAAGGATACAGTTTCGTGAATGTTCGCATTGAAAGATATTTCAACGCAGTATCGGCGCTCTATATAGGTTATGAGAAGCTGTGCACAACTGAGAAATCCTTTACGCTTAAGCTTAAAATATAAAGCCATTAAGACATTAAACCCCTGTCTACCACGACCAAAAAGGACGATCCAGAATGCTTTAAAATATTTCAACACGCACCCCTTCCTTTAGCTTCTTGATAAACGCAGAAAAAAGCGCAAACAAAAACAAATAAAAAGAAAAAACTCATACTTAAAGAGTACACAAGCACTAACTCATCCACACTTACGTCTTCAGGAAAGACAAAAAACACAAAAACAATTACCAGTAACCTTATCCCGTTTACCAGTAAATATATTGACTGTTTTTTTAAGATATTAAAAACCGTTACGAAAGGAACTGAGACAAATAGAAAAAAGGCATAAAAAGATAGATTTCGAGCTATTACCGCACTCAGTTCCCATCCCTCGCCTAGAAATATCGAGAACAGTGGCTCTGAATAATAATAAAGAAGGCAGGCTGGAAAAATTGCTACCAATACTAGTACAGCCGAAACCCTAGCCATTATGGAGAGAATGCTTCTATCCCGTCGTCCATTAGCAATCTCTGCATAGAATGATTTACTTATATTCTGCGACAACAAATTTACAGGAAGCATGACCGCAATAAATGCCAATGAGAACTGACCCACTTCACTCGCACCATACATCGCAGCAATAGCCATTACAGGTAACTGCTGGGAAAGGACCAGCATAGCCTGCGATGGCATTCTATATAGAGGAAATCCTCTATATAAGTAAACTGCCTTTCCCATCCTTTTCCCTGTAACTTTTTTAATCAGCCTGCCACTATCTCTTTTAAAATTGAAAAAGAGCTGAACACTACCTGAAACCATAGATAAAAATTGACCAATTAGTAACCCATACCCTTTCAATGATAGCAGGCCTAAAATCACCTTGGCTGACTCGCCGATCAGCGACTGTTTTGCTACAGTTTTTGAGATAAGAGCATATCTTCGCTCTCTTGTTGCCCACATACTCAACAGTTCATATATTGCCGCTCCGATAGCACCTATCACAACCAGCCAAAGCCAAGGTGCCAACAACTCCATGTTCATAAGGCCCAGCAAATCCTGCCCAAAAAGAAATACTAGAGCACTCAAGATAGAGCCGCTTATAAGAATAACAACAAAAGATGCCGCCAGTAAGTTTACTGCCAAAGCGTTGCTTCGTGGCAAGGGCAACGCAGTAACATATCGCAAGCTTAAAAATGGCGTACTCACCATCACTAATGCGGTATACATCGATAACACACCGAAATTTTCATCGGTATAGATTCTCGCCAACAGCGGCATGGATACTAGAGTAAAAGCCCGGGCCACCACGGTACCAAAAGCCAAGACAGCCATGCCTTTAAATACTCTATACAATATTCCTTCTTTTTCCTCTCCCACGATTTTAACCATTTCTCGACTTCAACCTTTTATAATCTAAAACCCATGCCAAGTTTTTTCAAGTTAGTACGAGTTTTATTCGACAGTTACAGACTTGGCCAGATTCCGGGGCTTGTCCACATCCGTTCCCTTGACCAACGCCACATGGTAGCTGAGTAATTGCAGCGGCAAGGTATAAAGAATGGGCGATATAGCATCGTATACCTGGGGTATTTTGATGTGGATGATGCCGTCGCCGTTATCCAGTTCTACGCTTTCACAGGCAAAGTTGATCAGTTGCCCACCACGTGCACGCACTTCCTGTAGGTTGGATTTGAGTTTTTCCAACAGACTGTCGCTAGGGGCGACGCTGACCACTGGCATATCTTCATCCACCAGCGCTAACGGACCGTGCTTGAGTTCACCGGCGGCGTAAGCTTCTGCGTGGATATAAGAAATCTCCTTGAGTTTGAGCGCTCCTTCCATGGCGATGGGATAATGAGTGCCACGGCCAAGGAACAAAGCATGGTGTTTGCTAGCAAAGGTATGGGCCAGCTCTTCAATTGTGTTACCTAGAGCAAGTGTCCGCTTAACCAAGGATGGCAAGCTGCGCAGAGCGCGCACATTGGCGCTGATAAGCTCTGGAGCCCGGTGGTTAGCCTGCGCCAGAGCGGTGGTTAGCCACAACAAGGCCACCAATTGGGTGGTAAAGGCTTTCGTGGAGGCTACGCCAATTTCCGGTCCGGCCTGGGTCAGCAGACGCCAGTCGGCCTCACGCACCAGAGAGCTGCCGGCCACGTTGCAGATGGCGAGGCTAGCCAGGTAGCCCTGCTCCTTTGAGTAGCGCAGCGCGGCGAGGGTGTCTGCGGTCTCGCCGGACTGGGAGATGGTAATAAGGAGAGTATTGGCGGGTACTGCTACCTGGCGGTAGCGGTATTCGCTGGCGACTTCTACCTGACAAGGCAAACCGACCTGCTCTTCGATCCAGTACCGCGCTACCAAACCGGCGTGGTAGCTGGTACCGCAGGCTACGATATGAATATTCTGGATATCGGCCAAGCGGGTTTCGGCTTCGGGGCCCAATACAGCAGTCAGTACATGGTCGTCGGCCAGAGTGCCATCCAGCGTGTTGGCGATGGCAGTGGGCTGCTCATAGATTTCCTTGAGCATATAATGGCGATACTCACCCTTCTCCAGGCTATGCGCGGCGTGTTCGTAGCGCAGAACTGGATATTCCACTGCCTGGTTCTGGCGGTTCCAGATTTCCCGGCTTTCCAATGTCAGCCGGGCGTGGTCACCCTCTTCCAAATAGATGAACTGGTCCGTTACTTGCAAAAGAGCCAGCGGATCGGATGCGATAAAACGCTCCTCGCTACCCTCACCTATTACCAGAGGGCTGCCCATACGGGCGCAGTAGAGTGTATTTGGTTCGTCCTGATGAATCACCCCGAGCGCGTATGCGCCATGCAACTCGGCCAGGGTGGAACGGAAGGCACAGAGCAGGTTTTTCTTTTGAGCGTAGTGGTGTGCCAACAGGTGGGCGACTACTTCAGTGTCGGTTTCCGAGGTGAAGTTGTAGCCGAGCTCTATCAGCTTTTTGCGCAAGGCACCGTGGTTTTCGATGATGCCGTTATGGACGATGGCCAGACGTTCAGATATGTGCGGGTGGGCATTGCATTCTGCTGGTTTGCCGTGGGTGGCCCAGCGAGTGTGGGCGATGCCCAGATGGCCATGAACGGGCTCTGCTTCCAAAGCATTTTCTAATTCGATGACCTTGCCTACCGCCCTGGTGCGCTTGATGCCGTTGCCACTGGCAAGAACTGCTACACCGGCGGAATCATAGCCGCGGTATTCGAGGCGGCGTAGCCCTTCTATAAGGATGGGGGTGATATTGCGTTTGGCGACTGCACCTACTATTCCGCACATAGGGTTTTCCTGCTTGTACATGTTGGCTGATTGTCGAGCTGCGGCTCGGCAATCCCAAGGTGTTACGGGCTCGCCTTCGCGCCGTGGCGGCGTTCCTACAAGGCGTAGCGCGGGGACGCTACACCCCCAAGTCCAATTTTTGGCACGCTACCGCCCCAAGATTTAATGTCGTCTTCTTGAGGACATACCAAATCAAATTGTTGACGCCGGGACGTTGACGCCGCAGCGCTAATGAGACAGCGGTTGTTTCAAAATGTTCGAATCAGATTTTCAACGCTTTCAACGGCACGCGTATCTGTTGTTGGCGGTGCAGTAAGTTGAGCAGAATGATTGCGCGCTCTTCACCATCCGCTTTGCAGAAGATGGCATCCAGATCCTTGAATGGGCCTTCGGTAATAGTGACTTGCGCACCCGACTCAAATAGTGGCTTATCGCCAATATCCAACAGACGCGACTGCAGGTTATGAATAATCTCATCCGGTACAGGAAGGGGCTCATTGGCAAAGGTGACAAGACGCTGCACGCCCCGGGTGGAGCGTATGCTGTGCCAGTTATCGGTCAGCTTGCAGAGATTGATGAAAAGATACCCAGGGAATAATGGCTGTTGTGTGACAGTCCTCTTTCCTTTATGGATCTTCTCGACGGAATGCAGGGGGCAGTAACAGGCAAAATGCTGGTTGCGCAAGTTCTCTTCAGCACGGACTTCTTGTCTTGGCTTGCTTTGAATTAGATACCATTGTGCTACCACAGAATCATTAGGCACAGCCATTCCTTTCCTGTCGCTTGCGTGGCTCATCGGATAAGACATGTCCTACATGTCGTGTGGCCCACCACAAGGGGTGCGATATTACCGAGGCTTTACCTTTGCTTACAAGTCTTGACAGCCCTAAGGATAAGAACAGTTATCATAACCGAGGCAATCATCTGATCACCTACCTGTTTTCTGGTATTTACAATAATTTTTTCGCTATATAACCAGACGACTAAGGAATAACAATTTCAAACGTACGTTTTTTTCGATGGGCTTCAACCAATAGCGCCTGAGCCAAGCTTCGCTTGGCCTTCTGCTCCCCATGCACCAGGCGTACCTCCTCCGGCCAGTGGCGCATGCGGGTGATAAAGCGCACCAGCCCCGCCTGATCGGCATGCGCTGAATAACCGCCCAAGGTGGTGATACCCGCCCGGATATCAAAGCGCTCCCCTTCCAGCTCCACATAGCCACCCTGAGGGCCAAACTGTTGAATAGCCCTGCCTGGCGTGCCCTGCGCCTGATAGCCAGTGAAGATGACATTGTGCCTTGGCTCTTCGATCATGGCCTTGAGGTAGTTGATGATCCTGCCGGCACTGCACATGCCGTTGCCGGTAATGACGATGGCAAGTTGCCGGGTATGCGCCAGGCGATTGACCATGGCTTGGTGCTGACCATGAGTGGTGACCGTCAACAGTTGCTCAAAACCCAACGGCTTGCGGCCCCTGGCTATTTTGGCCAATGCTTCCTTTGCCCAATAGGGTTTAAGCTGCCGATATAGAGCCGTAAAGCGTGTCGCCAAGGGGGCATCCAGGATGATCGGCATCTCGCTCCAGTCACCCTGCTGGCTGGTGATGATCTCTTCGAGCTCATACAGCAATTCCTGGGTGCGCCCAATACTGAAGGCGGGGATCAGTACCGTGCCGCCATCCGCCAGGGCTTGTTCAAGAGCTGTTTGAAAGCGTTGGCGACGGGTACGTCGGTCTTCGTGCAGGCGGTCGCCGTAGGTACTTTCCAATACCACCACGTCTGCGCGATAGGGGATATCCGGCGGTGGCAGTAGCGGAGCGTGCGGCGCACCCAGATCACCCGAGAAGATGATTCGGCGGCTGCGTTTTTCCTTCGGGTACCGCACATCGCATTCTACCCAGGCAGAACCAAGAATATGACCAGCCCGCTGGAACCGAATGCGACAGACAAGGTCTGTACGCTCAACGATGGTTATCCATTCACGGTAGGGTTTACCGTTCAGCATAGGCTGGACCCGTTTGACAAAGCGTTCGGCGAGCTGAGCGTCACGCTGGATACCGACCATGAAGGCGTCTTCCAGCACGGTGGGCAGCAGCATGGCTGAAGGTTCTGTGCAATAGACCGGACCTTGAAAGCCTGCGGCAATCAGCCACGGAAGCCTGCCCACGTGATCGACATGCACATGGGTAAGAACCAGAGCCTGGACGCCAGCCAAGGAAAATTCAATGCTGAGCTCATTGGCCTGGGCACCGCGCCCCGATGATTCAGCACCCTGGAACAGGCCGCAGTCGATCAGGATACTGGTATCAGGCGTGAGGTGCAGTTGATGGCAGGAGCCGGTGACGCCATGGGTGGCGCCGTGATGCTCGACTTTCGGGTAGGTCATGGCGAAGCCCTTTTGCCTTAGAATTGGATGAGCATGCTATGAAATACAAACTGCTGCCGTGACTTGTGGCACACTTCGGGACAGGTTTTTCAATGAACGGATATGAAGATTTGCGCCATGTCATTGCAATATCACGGTGACATATATAATTCGGCGCCTTCCTTGACGTTACAGGGCGTTATATCTAAAGTTGCGCCCTTTACCAGATAGCCCGCATACCATGGACGCGATAGAACTGCATGTTTAAATCTATTTTGGTTGTTTGTGTGGGCAATATCTGCCGCAGCCCAACCGGTGAAGCGCTGCTCAAGGCCAAGCTGGCCGGCAGGGGTATTCAGGTCAGTTCGGCAGGCTTGGGCGCCCTGGTTGGCAAGCCCCTTGATGCCACAGCGGCGGAGGTCCTGACCACCCTTGGGCATTCCCTTCCCGAACATCAGGCTCGGCAGTTGACCGCCGAGATGCTGCGCGAGGCGGATCTGATCCTCGCCATGGAGCAGAAGCACCTGCAGTCCATCCATGCCATGGCACCTGAAGCCCGCGGTAAAACTTTTCTGTTCGGCAAGTGGTCCGATAACCGGGAGGTGCCGGACCCTTACCGGCAACAGCGCCCCGCTTTTGAACATGTACTCAAGCTTCTTGATGAGTCAGCCGACGCCTGGCTGCCTTACCTCAAGTGATGTCATTTCCGTTATAGAGAGCACCTGATGCAGAACACGCCCGCCGCCGCGCCACCGAAAACCAGTGATGAGATAGATCTTTTGGCGCTGTTGGGCGCACTGCTGGATAACAAGGCAATCATCTTAGCCTGCACGGCTTTTTTTGCGGTCATAGGCATTGCCTATGCCATGCTGAGCACTCCTGTCTATCAGGCCAATGCCATAATCCAGGTCGAGGAAAAGTCTTCCGGTGTTGGCAGCCTGCTGGGTAATAGCGAGCTATTCGCCACCACTTCAGCCGCAGTAACGGAAATCGAGCTGCTAAAGTCTCGCCAAGTAATCGGCCAGGCGGTCGACAACCTCAAGCTAACTATCGTGGCCGAGCCCAAAATGTTCCCGGTCATTGGTTCCTTTATGCATCGGCGCTTCCAGCCTGCGCCGGATCAGCCTGTGGCTTCCGCCCTGCTCGGCCTTCGCAGCTATGCCTGGGGTGGCGAGCAGTTGGACGTCTTCCAACTGGAAGTGCCCTCCGCCTATCAGGGTAAACTGCTAGTCCTGACCACTGGGGAGAATGGTGCCTACACTCTTTCCGATGATGACGGTAATGAGTTGCTGACTGGGAATGTTGGCGAAGCGGTAGCTGCAGATGGATTCAAGATTCAGGTGGCAACCCTTGTCGCACGCCCAGGGACAGACTTTAACTTGGTCAAACGAGCCAGACTGACGACTATTCTCCACTTCCAGCGCGCTATCGGTGCCAACGAAAATGCCAAGGACTCCGGCATCCTGTCCATAGTCCTAGAAGACACTCGGCCCAATTTTGCAAAAGATATACTGAACGAAGTCAGTCGCCTGTATGTACGTCAGAATGTCGAACGCAAATCGGCCGAGGCACAGCAAAGCCTGGAGTTCCTGACCGAGCAACTGCCCCAAGTACGCAGGGATCTGGAAAAAGCCGAAAACGCGCTGAACGCCTACCAGGCCAGCGCCGGCTCGGTGGATATCAGCATTGAAACCCAGTCTCTTCTCAGTCAGATAGTCGAGATTGAAGCCGCAATTTCCGAACTGACCCTCAAGCGTGAGGCACTACAACGTCGCTTCACCCAAGACCACCCCAGTTATCAGGCCCTAATGAGCCAGATGAGCCAACTGGAAAGCCGTCGCAATCAAATGCTGAAGGAAGTCGGCGGCCTGCCGGAAACCCAGCAGGAGCTGCTGCGCTTGACTCGTGATGTGCAAGTGAGCACCGAAATCTACACTCAGATGCTGAACAAGTCCCAGGAACTGGACGTGATGCGCGCGGGCACCGTGGGCAATGTGCGGATCATTGACGAAGCAGCAGTGGATACCAGCGCACCGGTCAAGCCTAGGAAAGCGCTGATTGTGGTACTTGCCACCTTATTGGGCGGCATGCTTGGTGTAGCCATCGCCCTGCTACGTCACGCGCTCAATCGCGGCATAGAGAACCCTGAGCTGATCGAGCAGCTCGGCCTGCCTGTCTATGCCTCTGTTCCCTTCAGTAAGGATCAGGAAGTCATGGAGCGCAGCTTCAAGGGCAAGGCCAGTCATGCCCAGGGCTCCAACCTGCTGGCTGCCACCAACCCGGCTGATCTATCTATCGAGGCCTTGCGCAGTCTGCGTACCAGTCTGCACTTTGCCATGATGGAAGCGAAGAACAATGTTCTGATGATCTCCGGCCCCAGTCCAGGGGTGGGCAAGTCTTTCGTCTCGGTTAACCTGGCAGCCATCATTGCCCAGTCCGGACAGAGGGTCATGCTGATCGACGGCGATATGCGCAAGGGCTACCTGCACAAGCTGGTTGGGCGTGAGCCGGAGCCGGGCCTGTCCGCCCTGCTGGCAAATACCCATACCCTCGCTGACGTGGTTCACAAGAGTGAGGTTGAAGGGCTACACTTCATTAGTCGCGGGCAGATTCCGCCGAACCCTTCAGAGCTGCTGATGCACGCTAATTTCCAGACCCTGCTCGATCAGTTGAGCAATATGTATGATCTGGTCATCATCGACACCCCACCGATCCTGGCGGTTACCGATGCAGCCCTCGTGGGCCGCTTGGCAGGCACCAACCTGATCGTGACCCGTTTCGGCCTGAACCCGGTCAAGGAAGTGGAACTGACCGTACAGCGCTTCCGCCACAATGGCATCGAAATCAAGGGAGCCATCTTCAACGCGGTGCAGAAGAAAGCATCCGCCTATGGCTATGGCAATTATGGTTATTATCAGTACGAATACAAATCGGATGCCAAATAAATAGATTTGCAATACGGAACCATTATACTCGTAAGGGTTCCCATGGGTAATCAAGTCGGTATAATCCGGTAAACGTAATCTTAAGGAGTCGAGACATGAAAAAACAAACAATCGCTCTGGTGGCCAGTGGTCTTCTGCTCGCCTCCGGTATGACTTTCGCGCAGGAAGAAGTACAGAACGAAGCGGCAGCTGGCACCGCTGCTACCACTCCGACTGGCGCTGAAGGCACTCTGGGCAGCTATGGCGGCGTTGCGCTGGGCGTAGCCGCAGTGGGCCTGGCAGCAGCAGCAGCTTCCGACAGTGGCGGAGGCAGCGGTACTTCCACTAGTACCAGCACCAGTACTACAAACTGACCAGTTTGTAGCGGCTGAACGAAGCCACCTGAAACCTTGTTTTAGGTGGCTTTTTTTTACCTACCCCACGGAAGATTCACCATCATGATCCGATTTCCGCTTGTCGCTCTGGGCGCCTTCACGCTTCTCCTACAGGCTTGCATGTTCTCGCCTGGCATGCATATGGATACTGATCGTCTGATCAGCCAGGACTCCGCCGAGAACAGCATGGTGGAAATAGTCCAGATCACTCCCAAGCTGATTGCGCAGGACCAGGCGGTCAACGGTGACGTAAAAGTACCTCTGGAGCTCCTTGATTATTCGCCAGAGAATTATCGGATCGGCGCCAACGACGCATTGTTCATCACCGTTTGGGACCACCCAGAACTCACCATTCCAGGCGGCCAGCAGCAGCCATCCAGCGCCAACGCCCGGGTCGTCCGTGACGATGGCACCCTGTTTTATCCTTTTATTGGTAGCGTGCATGTCGCCGGCAAAACCCTGGAGGAGTTACGCGAAATCATAGCTACGCGCCTAGCGCGCTATATCGAGCAACCTCAAGTTGATGTTAACGTCCTTGAGTACAACAGCCAGAAGATCTATTTCAGTGGCGCCTTCGAAAATGCCGACGTAATACCAGTCAACGCTCAGCGGCTAACTCTGCTGCAAGCCATTGGCCGAGCAGGCATCGACACTCAACGCGCAGATCTCTCCAACCTGTTATTGATTCGTGATGATCAGACCTACCGCCTTGATTATGACCGCCTGACGAGCAGCTCTAGCCGCATCGGTGATATCTATCTCAAGCCCGGCGACAAGGTACATATGGGGCTGAATGATGCACGCAAAGTCTTCGTTATGGGCGAGGTTGGTAGGCAGGGCTCACTAGCTTATCGCACAAGCCGTATGACTCTTAGCGAGGTGTTAGCGACTGTAGGTGGCCCCTCGCCGACGACCTCCAGTGGAAAAGAGGTGTATGTCATTCGCGGCATAGAAAATTTGGACAGAGAAAAAGCTATTGTTTTTCAGTTGAATGCTCAATCACCGTCAGCGTTCATTCTCGCCAACCAGTTCGAAATGCAGCCGCAGGATGTGGTTTTCGTTGGCGCTGCCGGCATCACACGCTGGAACCGCTTTATAAGTCAGCTGTTTCCCACTGCGAATATCTTCAGAACCACGCTTCAAATTGAAGACGACGTAAACGACCGCAACAATTGAGGTAGCCTCCGGTGAAGAGCATCCTTACTGCGGTGGTACTGGGCATGGCCATGGCTGGCCTGGCCGGCTGCAACTCGCTGACCGGCGATGCATTGCAAACCATGAGACTGGCCATTACCGGACCCGAGTCCCCAATTACGGTGGAGCGCGTCAGGTCAGTGAATGCGCCCGTGTTGCTGGCTCAGTTGGGCGTGGCCGAGGCAATGCTGATCAGCAACGGCGGTTATAGCGGCGTGGTGGAGTGGCACGGGGTGACGGAGATGCTGCTCACCTACCACGGCCGCGTGACCCAGACCGCCGGCATGCCTGCCGATATTATCGCGCCGCTGGTAGCAGCTGACCCATTTGCAGCCGGTCTGCATACCGTAGCCGATGGTCTTGAAGTAACGCGCCTTGTGGATTACCCGGCATTGCACCGCACCGGGTTACGCCAGCATGCCCGCTACAAGCGCGGCCGGTTGGAGAAGGTCGAGTTCATGGGTGAAAGCCACCAACTGCTGCGTATTGATGAAGCGATACGCATGCCTGAGTTGGGCTTCAAGGCTACCAACCAATACTGGGTTGAACCGGACACTGGGTTGGTACGGCGCAGCACCCAATATATCGCTCCCGACTTACCGCCCCTGCATTTGACGCTGGCCAAGACCGCAGGAGGCCAGCCATGATCCGCTTGCTTCGTCGCCTTCTCGTGGCTAGTACGGTGCTGGCCGGTTTGGGTATGTCCGCTGCGCATGCGCAGTCCATCTCCATCAGCGGCGCTGTACTCAAGCCCGGTGAATATCAATGGCATGAGGGTGCTCGCCTGCGCGATGCAGCTGTGGCCGGCCAGGTACGCGCTGATGCCTGGCCGCTCGGCGCTGCACTGCTGCGCCAGAGCGCCATCGAGTCCCAGCAACGGCTCAAGGCCGGGGTGCTGTTCGATCTGCGCATCAACAAGATGTACGCCCAGGTGGAAAACGATCCGCAGTTGCGAGAGTTGATTGAACGGCTGGAAGCCTTTGTCGAGCCGCTGCCGGTTACCGGGCGGGTCAAGGCCGAGCTCAACCCGTTCCAGTTACTGGTCAAGAGCAAGAACAACCTCCTGGAGGCCGGCGATAAGCTGCTGTACCCGACGCGCCCCGGCTCGGTGAAGATCATGGGTGCCGTGGCCGATGACTGCGAGTTGAGCTTCGATGCCGGCTTGAGCATCAGGGACTATCTGCGCCATTGCCCTGCCCACCCGGCTGCTGATCGCAACTACCTGTATATCATCCAGCCGGACGGCGCTGCAGAACGTATCGGCATGGCCCACTGGAACCAGCAGCAGGGCCACGTCGCGGTCGGAGGCATTCTGTATGTGCCGTTGAACCCGCGCGACATTTCACCGGACACCGCCGATTTGAACGATGATATTGCCAACTTCCTGGCGACCCAGTATCAGCTGGGAGGCCGCCATGCCGAGTAAGTTCGTTTGCCGGCAGGCGGCGCTCTTTGCCCCTGCCCTGCTCGCCCTGGCCATTCTGCCGCACAATGCCTACGCCGACCGCTACCGCACCACCCAGAGTGATTTTGGTGGCGTAGGCCTGATGCAGACACCCACGGCGCGCTTTGCCGATGAAGGCAATTTCAGCTTCAACGCCAACCGGGTTTCACCCTATAGCCGCTACAGTATTTCCGTCACGCCATTGCCGTGGCTGGAAGGTACACTGCGCTATACCACGCTGAATAACCGGCGCTATAGCAGCGACCCCAATTTCAGCGGTGACCAGAGCCTGAAGGATAAGGCCATGGACGCCAAGTTCCGCCTGTGGCAGGAGTCCTACTGGATGCCGCAACTGGCCGTGGGCTTTATCGACGCGGCGGGTACGGGTCTGTTCTCCAGTGAGTACTTTGTTGCCAACAAGCGCTTCTGGGACCTGGATCTGAGCCTGGGTATGGCCTGGGGTTACCACGGTAACCGTGGCGATATCAGCAATCCCTTTGGCGGCCTACGTGACAGTGAGCGTGCCGGACGCAGAGCTGGTGACCGGGGTGGTAACTTCAACACCAGCACCTATTTCAGTGGCCCCGCTGCCTTCTTCGGTGGCGTGGAGTACCAGACACCCTGGGACCGGCTGCGCCTGAAAGTGGAATTCGACGGGAACGATTACCGCTCCGAGCCGGGTGATCCGGACTTTGATGCTGCGGATTCGCGCATCAACCTGGGAGCGGTGTTCAAGGTCAGGGACGGTATCGATATCAGCGCTGGCTGGGAACGGGGCAATACCGCCATGATCGGTATCTCCTTCCAGACCAACCTCATGACCGGACGCGGGCCGCAGAAGTTTCTTGATCCAGCACCTGAACCACGGACCCAGCTGCCTGCAGGGGTTGCCGGTCAGAGCGTGGATTGGGCTGATGTCAGTAGCCGCCTGAAGGACAATGCCGGTTTCGAGGTGGAAGAAATTGCCATCAAGGATCGGGAAGTCATCATCACCGGTGAGCAACGGACTTTCCGTGACGAGGCCGAGGGGGTAACCCGCGCTTCCCGCATTCTGGACAACAGTCTGGGCGAAGGCAGCTACGACTGGTACACCCTGGTCAACAAGCCACGGGGCATGGCGGTCAGCGAAACCAGCATCAAGCCGCAGAGCCTGCGTGATTACGAGGACAACAGCACCGACGTTGAAGGGCTGCGCCGCGGCATCGTCAACGCGACGCCCAGCGTGGTCAGCAAGGATGTGGTGCATACCCCCGAGCTGGATCCGTTCGATTGGGGCCTGTCACTGGGCTACAAGCAGAACATGGGCGGGCCGGATGGGTTCATCCTCTATCAGTTCCTGGCGCGCGCCAATGCCGAGTACCGCTTCAACCGCAACAACTGGGTGCGTGGTACGCTGGGTGCGAACCTGATCAACAACTTCGACAAGTTCGAGCACCGCGGCTCGAGCAACATGCCCAGGGTGCGGACCTATATCCGTGAGTACCTGGTGACCTCCGACGTGGTGCTGGAGAACCTGCAGTACACCTACACCAAGCGCCTGGATCGCGATGTGTATGCCATGGCCTATGGTGGCCTGCTGGAAAGCATGTTCGGCGGTGTGGGTGGCGAAGTCCTCTATCGTCCGTTCGATGCCGGCTGGGCCATTGGCGTGGATGCCAACTGGGTGAAACAGCGCGGTTTCCGTCAGGACTTCGACTTCCGTGACTATTCGACCTGGACCGGGCATATCACCGGTTATTCCCAGACCAGGTTCTGGGACATCCTGGCCAAGGGTAGCGCTGGTCGGTACCTGGCCGGTGACTACGGTGCAACACTGGATCTGTCGCGTCGCTTCTCCAGTGGCGTGATCGTGGGTGCCTGGGCGACCAAGACCAATGTCTCGTCGGAAGAGTTCGGTGAAGGTAGCTTCGACAAGGGTATCTATTTCACCTTCCCGTTCGATGCCTTCTTCGCCAAGTCATCCACTTCCAGCGGCACCATCGCCTGGAACCCGACCACCCGGGATGGTGGCGCGCGGCTGAACCGGCAGTACAGCCTGTATAACATGACGGGGGCGCGGGATATCGAGTGGTTCAATGACGGATTCGGGCGCATGGTAGAGTGATGCAGTTGGCCCTTTTCCGTCACTGGGCTCGCTATCGGCCGTTCTACAGGGTCCTGTTCTTCTCGGTTCTGTTCCTGGGCATGTACCTCGGTATGCGCCCGGGCCCGCCACCCACGCCGTTCAAGTTCAGCATGGTGGACTCGCTCTATCATGCTGGCGGGCTGTTCGTCTGTACCTTGCTGAGCTACATGGCCTTTCCCCGCTGGCGCTGGTGGCTGCGCGGGGTGCTGATGTTTGCCGTGGGCCTGGCGGTGGAGTTCGTGCAGTCCTTTCACCCTACCCGCTCGGCGGATATTCATGATATCTACGCCAATAGCGTGGGTGTCGCGGCTGGCCTGCTGGTGATTCTGGCTTGGCAGTGTCGACCGGTGCGTCGGTAAGCGACGACGGACGTGGCGGGATGCAAACTCCACCGTTCTCGCCAGCTCTGCTAGACTGCCGCCCTCACTACCCCGGCCCAGGAGTCCATCATGAATACCAACCTGCCCTACCACCGCTACCATCTGGCTTTGCTGAACAGCCTGTACGATACCCTGCGGGCGCAGGCCGTGTTGATGGCGCAGGTGCCTGAGGAAAGCAGCATTCTGTTTCTGGAGCGCTTCGAGGAACTGATAGCCCAGCTGGAAGCGGGCGACCAGGAGGCTCTGTATGCCGGCCAGGAAATCCTCTGCCAGGTCATCAGCCGCTACCCTCAGGTAGCCCATATGATCCCGCGCGATCTGCTGTGGTATTTCGGCGGCGACTGCCTGCACTACATGCCTGACGAGGAGATTGCCCAGTATCAGCTGCTGGATGAACACCAGGCCGAGGCGGAAGCTCGGGGCGAGGAGTTCAATTGGGAGCAGGCTCGGCAGTTGTTGATGAGTAAGCCGGTGGGTTGAGGGGTGGTTGGGGGCTTTCCCCCTCTCCCCAGCCCTCTCCCACGAGGGGAGAGGGAGCTTGTTAGTGCTTGCGGCCGATTTTCCTATTTATTGGGCTCATGAGGCTGGTGATGTTTTTTCAAAGAAGAACCAGGAAGAAAGAATAACCTCAGTCCGCACGGCCTTCCCCCTCTCCCCTCGTGGGAGAGGGCTGGGGAGAGGGGGAGGCAGTTCGCCCTCACCCAAACGCCGTATCCAGGAACATCATTACCGCAAAGCCCACCATCAAGCCGATGGTAGCCGGGGTCTGGTGTGCATTGCAGTTGGCTAAGCCTATGCCAACCGCGATATGGTCGCCGGCGCGCCCTCGAAAATGAAGGGATTGAGGAACATCCGTCCCCAGAACAGCTTGCGGTCCACTTCGTTCAATCCCACCTCATCGCAAACGCTATCCCAGCGCGCACGAACGGTTTCGATGTGATGCTGAATAATTTCGATAGCTTCAGGTTTGCTCAGCAAAAATTTGGGGGCCGCATCCAGACAAACAGCGAGATTGCTCATTCGGTTCTCACCAGTGATCAGCATCGCCTGTGTTGCCTCATTACCCGTCCGATTCTGCGGACAGATATCGTAGGCTGGTGTCAGTTGCAGTCTTTTGCCGTCCCAGAATGCAGCATGATTTCGGGCATGGTCGTCCGTATTGCCACAGACAATGTTGAAGACCAAACGGCCATACAGCTCCCGTAATGTCGCTTTTGGTTCGTCAAAACGTTGACGAATGATATCCGTGAGCTCTTCATAGCTCGCATATCGGGCCATCATTTCATCAAGGCCAAACAGGGTCAGCGCTGATACCATCAACCGGCGTTGCCAGCCGGCTTCCGTCTTCAGACGGTCAAAACGCTCGATGAGAAGAACGTCCCTGCCAGCTGTGTGATGAAACTGCACCGGGGCCACCTGCAAACCAGCATCTGCGGCCAGCCGCATGCTGATGTATTCAGCCTTCACTATGTTGTAGGTGTCTGTTGAAGATGAAAATTTCGCGATGAATTTGCGCTTTCCAGCTTCGACCATCGCTTTCGGGCGCGCTCCGCCCAGCGAGCTTCCATGAAATAGCGCCTGATCGAGCTCGGGTGTCAATGGTATTCCCTTCTCCACCATCGCTGCTGCATTCATTAATTCTGCGAGCGGGGCAGCCTGGGCAATCCGAGGGATGTACTCGGTTGGCGATGCCTGGAAATCAAGACCGCCGATCCTGTCTGTACCAGACTCGAGAAGATAGGTCAGTTCGTCCAGCGTACCAATGTCCATGTCCCGACCTTTGGCACCAACCAACCGATTGTGAATGACACGGCGCCCCCACGCGTCGGGGGCAGCATCACGCAATGCGCTCGCCAGATTCAACCCCGCTCTGGGTAAAATAACTCCTCGTATCAATGGCAGTTCAGGCTCATAGATTGGAATTGCATCTGTACGCTCCAGGTAGCTACGGCCGTAGTTGAAGATGAGCCGATCTCCGTCCCGGCTCAAAAGACCAGCCACAACAGGCTTGGTTGCCCCCGGTAACCAGATCCATACATAGGCCTCGTCGACTGCCGTTCTAGAAGTCATCCTTTACCTCCTTTCGGGAAGGATGAACACTGCGAGGCAACAGAGAAAGGGTCTTTTCTGCGTTTGCAATGTGCAAGGCGGTTACAGACTGATCCGCTTCAAAAAGAGACACACCGACGAGAGCTGCGAGCTCAAAAACCGCCCCTATTGCACACCCCATATCGCCCTGCTCAGCGCGATGAACCAAGCCGCGTGATACACCTGCACGCTCTGCCAATTCAGCTATCGTCAGCTCACGTTCTATGCGCCCGTTACGTATCATTAGCCCGAGTAGCCGGGCGGCATCCCGGCTATAGCGAGAATATGTGCGGGTAACAGGCTTTGTCATAAATTGGCAGTGATCCATTAATAGGGCATAGAATGAATTAACGCCCTATTTATAGAACATAAAAATTTGATTTTCAAGAAAGATAAGGAATAGCCTCACCCAAACGCCGTATCCAGGAACATCATTACCGCAAAGCCCACCATCAAGCCGATGGTAGCCGGGGTCTGGTGGCCGTTGCGGTGGGTTTCGGGGATGACTTCGTGGGAGACCACGAAGATCATGGCGCCGGCAGCCAGGCCCATGCTCACCGGGTAGGCAATCGCGAAGGCGCTCGACATGCCGATGCCGACCAGAGCCCCCAACGGTTCCATCAGCCCCGTTGCCGCCGCTACCAGCGCCGAGCCCCAGGCAGACAGGCCGGTGGTACGCAATGCCAACGCGACCGCCAAGCCTTCCGGGATATCCTGGATGGAGATCGCAGCGGTCAAGGGTATCGCGACGCCCATGTCTCCTGCGGCAAACCCTACGCCGATCGCCATACCTTCCGGGATGTTGTGCAGGGTGATCGCCAGGACGAACAGCCAGACGCGACTGATCCGTTCGAAGCTGGGCCCCTGATGACCGATGATTTCATGCTCATGCGGCGTAAAATGGTCCAGCCCGAGCATGAGTACCACGCCGAGCCCCAGGCCCACCACCACGGTCGCCGCCGCTGCCATGTTGTTACCGAGAATGTCCTGACCGGCCTCGATCCCTGGCAGGATCAGTGAGAAGGCTGCGGCAGCGAGCATCATGCCCGCCGCAAAGCCGAGCATGCTGTCCTGGCGGCGCGTGGAGACATCCGTGAGGACCAGCGCCATGAACGCCCCCAGACTCGTGGCGGCAAACCCTGCGGTACCACCCAGCAGCGCATAGCGCACGTTGATGGCGTTATCACCGGTCAGGGCGCTGACGCCGCTGATGATGATCAGCAGCAGAATGACGAGCACCGAACCGATCAGCCCGGCAGAGATATAGGGGCTGCGTTGCGCCTGGCTGATCCAGGCTGTGCGCAATTCGGTTGCCAGGGAGGGGGTCTTTTCCATGATCGCTGCTTCGCCAAGAGAGATGATCTGAGTCTATCAGTTGACAGACAACTGTGACGCTTGATTCATTTTAAGCGGGCCATTGAGGATAGCTATGAAGCTGCCAAGTGACAGATCGTGGCGGAGCGCCGCTCCTACAAGGAAGGGACAGCAAAAAAAAGGGAGCCTGCAATGCAGGCTCCCTTCTTCAATCACCCAAGGTGATCAGCTGTTAACGAACACCCGAGGAGCGCAGGGCTGCCGGGGTGAATTCGTTGTACGAAGGTGACATACCGAACGTCGGTGCGGAAGACTCTTCGTTGTACATGCCCAGAGCGATGTAGCGGCCTGCCAGCAGGTCGTACAGGGTCTCAGTGGCATAGCCCGGCAGCTGTTCGTTGTAGCCGTGGGCGATGTGCCCTTCCGCTACGCGCCAGAGGGTGCCGCGACCATCGTAGTGGTCAGCCAGGTTCAGCATCCAGGAGTCTTCGTCGAAGAAGAAGCTACGCTTGGCGTAGATATGGCGCTGACCATCCTTCACGGTACCTTCCACTTCCCACACGCGGTGCAGCTCGAAGCGGGTGTGTTCCGGGTTGATGTGACCGGCTTTCAGGATATCGCTGTACTTCAGCTTCGGATCGGACAGCTTGTAGCTGTTGTACGGTACGTAGACTTCCTTCTTGCCGACCAGCTTCCAGTTGTAACGGTCCGGCGCGCCACTGAACATGGAGAAGTTGTCAGTAGTACGCATACCGTCGGAGGCGGTACCCGGGCCATCATAGGCTACCTGCGGAGCACGGCGCACACGACGCTGACCAGCGTTGTATACCCACGCCATGCGCGGCTCTTTCAGCTGATCCAGGGTGTCGTGAACCAGCAGAACGTTACCGGCCAGGCGCGCAGGGGCGTTAACGCGCTGCTTGAAGTACACCAGGACGTTGGCGGCCTTGTCCAGATCCACGTCGGGCATGAACTGCGGATAGGCTACGTCTTCCTGGAACTTGATCAGGGTGTAGGAGCCATTGGTCTGCGGCATCGCCTGCACGTAGGAGCGCTGGACGTTCTTGCGATAGCGGGTCAGGTGGTTCCAGACCACTTCGCCACCGACCTTGGGAATCGGGAAGGCAAAGCTGCCATGAGTGAAGTTGTCGATACCGTCACCACCATTGACCAGCTTGGCCTGACCGGCATTCCGCTTGATCTGGTCGTAGGTCGACTGGGGCAGGCTGACACTGCGGTGGGTCTTGTATACCGGCATGCGGAAACTGTCCGGATAGCGCTCGAACATGGCTACCTGGCCAGGGGTCAGGTTGTCCTTGTGCTCCTGGTAGTTCTGCGCGGTGATGACAAATTCCGCCTGCTCGCCTTCATAGGGGTTTTCCCAGAAGTTGCGTTCCAGCTTCTTGCCTGCGTCAACCGGCAGGCCGCCAGTCCACTCGGGAATGGTGCCAGCCGCGTTACCGGCCTTTTCAGCGCCAACTGGCGTCAGGGTGGTACCCAGTGAATCAATTTCTGCCTGGGTCAGGCTTTGGGCCATTACGCTGGTGGCGAGCATGCTCAGAGCAAGACCACATGCACCCAGTACTGTTTTTTGCATACGCATATTATTCTCTCCAAAACCTGCTTAGAAGCTTACGCCGAAGCTGACGGCGGCGAAGTCGCGGTCAACCAGGGTGTTGTACTTGCCATCAAAGAAGTTGGTGTAGCTGATGCTGGCGTTGTACTTGTTGGCGTAGTCGGCGTTCAGACCGAGACTGACCGACTTGGCGTTTTCGTTGAAGTTGGGGCTGTAACCCTCAACGTCATGCGACCAGGCGATGTTCGGGCTCAGGTTGATACCGGCGATCACGTTGCTGTATTCCAGGGATGCGCGCAGGCGGTAGCCCCAGGAGAAGTCGGTGAAGAAGCCGTTGTTTTCACACCAGGTGCTGCCGTGTGGGTTAGCTGCCGTATCGGACGAGCAGACACCGTTGGCATCAGGGCTCTGACCGAACAGGGAGTCACGACCGTACTTGGTGCTGCCATTACCCGAACCGATACCACCGATATAGTTGGCACCCACTTCACCTATCAAGGACAGCCGGCTGGCACCCATCACGCGGTCGATGAAATGCACGGCGCTCATGGAAGCCTGCCAGAAATTCTTGCGATCGTAGCCTCGAATTTCTGTGCCCGGAGCGTAGACACCTTCACGGTAGGTATTGTCGTAGTTGCCATCCGGTTTAACGGCGGCGTGATCCGGCAAAGCTGTACGGCTCATGTCACCAGTATTGATCTGGATCGGCATATTGGGGCGGAAGCTGAGTTCACCGGCAACAGACATACCACCGATATCGGTACCGAAACTGATGCCATACAGACGGATATCTTCAGGATGCTCGAAGAAGTAGCCAGCTGAGCCGAGTGCTCCATCTATACCCTCAACCAGGTCACCAGGGGCAACCCCACCTTTCACGTTGGAGTACAGGGGGTTGCGACTATGGTAGTTCATCGCGTAGAAACCAAATTCGGTATTATTCAACGCAGGTGCAAACCAGCGGAAGGCCACACCGAACTGACCGCTATCACTTGCTTCCCTGTCTTTCCGCGCACGCACGATATAGGGCACGGTACCGAGCCCTGTATTGTCAAAGTCTCCACCTTGCGGGAAGTCTTCCCCCGACCAAACCAGGCGATCAACGCAGTTGCGGCCTACAGTATCCGTGGAGAAGAAAGTACCGCAGTTATCCGCCACAGTCCCGTGCCACTTGAGCTGGTAGAAAGCTTCCATGCTCAGGTTTTCAGTCAGGCCCTGGGAGATATACAGCATCTCAACCGGCAGCAGACCTTCCTTTACCTCGGCGCCAGGACGGCGGAAGGCAGAAGCATCGATCGGGTTGATGGAGTTGATGCCGTTCTGGATGAAGACACCTTCACCCCAGCTGACGACCTGGCGGCCCAGACGGACGTTGCCGGGGTTATCGCCGATGGAATAGTTGTGGTAGACGAAAGCGTCCAGCAGCTGGATACCGGAGCCCTTCTGCAGCGGGTGACGACCGGAGTCGTCGATATCATAGAAGCGCTGGCTGCCGTCTTTGGTTTCAAAGTCGTACCAGTAGTTGCCACGAATGAACGCGCCGGAATTACCGTAGCGCATTTCCAGATCGTGGGAACCCTTGAAAATCTTGGAGAACACGTCGCCTTTCTTGTAGTTCAGGCGCCCATCATCAGAGGTACGCGCGGCAGCTTCACCACCTTCAGTGCGCAGATAGTACAAACGCTTGTCCCGCCCTGCGGTCGACATGCTCGCACCGATCGACAGCTGCGAGTCCAGTTGCGCTTCGATTTCCCCGATATTGAAATTAACTGCGTTTGCAGAACCTGAGAAACTGGCCAATCCGATAGCCAGGGGCAAGGCCGCGAGCGACCAAGCATGCATTTTTTTTGTCATTGTGCTGCTCCGTTTGGGTGACATGAACCTGTGTATCAAGAGACACGTTCAGGACATTGCCGAGTCTGTCATGAGCGCCATCAAAACAACCTGCCCCAAATGGCCAAATCATTTGTCCTGGACGGCCATTCACCAAACGAATCCGACCCATCAGTCATTTGAAGTCAGCTTGACCTCCCTGCAAAAGACCCTCTCCAGGTTTGCAAATCAAACATTTGTTTGATACAACAAATGCTCTGGATTGAAGGTCGGCGCGGGATAGCCTACCGCTGGATAAGGAAATCTGATGCGAGCAGCCAGTCACCCTTCCATATCACCCGAACGGGTGGCCACCCTTCTGGCGCCACAGCCCGCGCACCTTATAATTTCGCCTTGCGAAACTTGATTTCAAGCATTTGACTGACAAGTCACGCCATTATAGCCTAGGCCGGTGAGACAGAAGATTGAACTGTCATACCTCCACGCTTTTGAGGGAGCAGTATGCTGGAAAGCCTGAGAGAGCAGCCGAAAACCAGAATTCGCGAGCATGGCCACTGGATCGCTGTCATCGATCGAGCATTAGCGCACTATGGTGTCGAATTGGCACAGTCCAGCCTTGCGTACAACCTGACCAACAGCCACCTTTCCAGCAACCCGTTCATCGAACAAGCCAACTGCAACCTGATCTGGAATGAAGCCAGCCGCCTGGCGGGCGACGATCTGTTCGGGCTGCGGCTCAATCGTATTTTTTCGCCAGCGGTTTTCAGCCTGCTCAATCTGTCGGCCAGTGCCTGCGCTACGGTGGGGGCGGCCATCGATCAGTTGATCCGCTTCTTCCCGATCATCAGTACCCAGGTCAGGCTGGAGCTGCGCCGCGAGCCGGATGAGGCACTGTTGCAGCTCACCCCGGCAGGCCAGCCGCATATGCAGCAGGTTGAAGCGTTGCTGGGTTTTCTCGGGCAGTTGCTGGGGCAACTGGATACCTCCAACAAGGGTCTGTTCAAGCGCGCTACGCTGCAGCGGCCGGCCGGTGACCTGGAGTTGTGCCGCCGCTTGCTGGAATGCGATGAAATCATCGGCGGTGCCCCCTACTCCATCGCCATGCCCCTGGCGCTGCTGGATAGACCACTGCTGACGGCCGATACCTTTATATGCACCCGACTGACCGAGACACTGCAGGACATGTTGGCCAGCTTGCCGTCACATGACCTGGTCGAGCAGGTCAAACGGCGGGTGCAGTTGCTGCTGGGCTCCGGTGATATCTCCGTGGAGCGCATCGCCTGCCCAATGAACATCAGCCCCCGCCATCTGCGGCGCAAGCTGAGCCAGGAGGGGACGTCTTATGAGCAGTTGGTGGATGAGGTACGCAGGGAGACGGCAATACGCATGATCGGCGAGGGTCAGCTGTCGTTGACCAGCATTGCTTATGAGCTGGGCTTTCTGGATCCGAGCAGCTTTACGCGGGCATTTCGGCGTTGGACCAATATGAGTCCTACCAGTTTTCGGCAGCAGGTGGTGGAGGGGGCGGCGGGGAGCTGAATTGTTGGGTGGGGCTCCCCCTCTCCCCAGCCCTCTCCCGCGAGGGGAGAGGGAGTTGTCAGTGCCCGCGGGCTGTTTTCTGTGTTCTCTGTGCTTTTACGTTGGCTGCAGTTCTTCTGGAGGATCAGGCAGACAAAGTGGTGCCAGCTTCCACTGCCTGCCCCCTCTCCCGCGAGGGGAGAGGGAGTTGTCAGTGCCCGCGGGCTGTTTTCTGTGTTCTCTGTGCTTTTAAGTTGGCTGCAGTTCTTCTGGAGGATCAGGCAGACAAAGTAGTACCAGTACCCGCTGCCTACCCCCTCTCCCGCGAGGGGAGAGGGAGTTTGTCAGTGCCCGCGGGCTGTTTTCTGTGTTCTCTGTACTTTTAAGTTGGCTGCAGTTCTTCTGGAGGATCAGGCAGACAAAGTAGTGCCAGTATCCGCTGCCTGCCCCCTCTCCCCTCGCGGGAGAGGGCTGGGGAGAGGGGGAAACGCCCCGCCCGCCCACTCCCTAGCCCCTTCACTTCTTCACAAACAACAATGTCATCCGATCACTTTCCCCAATCGCCAGGTACTGAGCGCGATTTTCATCGCCCAGACGCAAGGTCGGGGGCAAGGTCCACACGCCTTCGGGGTGGTTGGTGGTGTCCCGTGGGTTCTGGTTTACCGGGCTGCGTGACAGCAGTTCGAATCCGGCCTCCTCGGCCAGTTCCACGACCAGCTCCTCGGTGACGTAGCCGGTGCGGACCATGGTTTCCAGGTCGGTGCCGATGCGAGCCCGGTGCTCGACCAGCCCGAGCATCCCGCCCGGTTTGAGCGCAGCATGCATCTTGGCGAATACCACCGCCGCTTCTTCCCTGCCCTGGGACAGCCAGTTATGCACATTGCGGAAGGTCAGCACCCGGTCCGCCGACTCCGGCGGGGCGATCGGCGTCTGTGGGTCGAAGTTCAGCACCGTCAGTTCGACCTGGTCATAGACATCGGGCGACTTTTCCAGCTTCGCCTGGAACTGCTCCAGGGATTTGCGGAAGTAGTCGACGGAGCTGTCGGGGTCGAAATGCGCTGCGATGTACTTGCCTTCTTCGCGCAGCAGCGGGGCGAGGATTTCCGTGTACCAGCCGCCGCCCGGCCAGATTTCAACGACGGTGTGCTGCGGCTTGACGGCGAAGAATGCCAGCGTCTGCTCGGGGTTTCTTCCGGCGTCACGCATGACGTTGCTGATCGATCTGACGTGACTGCCCACGGCCTTCTTGATCAGCTCCTGCTGTTCCGGTTCCAGTTTCGGCGGGGTTACCGTTTCCTGTGCATTCACCAGGCCGGCAACAAGCAGCAAGGCGCCGCCAATCATACTCTTCAACATCATCAACTCCATGGTCGTGGGTTCCGGATAGTCAGACGGCAGGCCTATCAGACTTGCTTATGCACCTCCATTCCAACTGCAGGACATGCTTTTCCAGGTGCCTGTCCCTCTATAAGGTCAGCCTCAGCCAACTACATACACTGTGGTTCAATTTACTCCGACTCTGCAAGGACCCATTATGTTCGATCTCAGCCCGCGCATTCA
>Ga0172382_10000810_pt1 | contig 57938 bp, 43 predicted proteins | sample Leawel138RmetaG_FD_122245 | JGI IMG/M metagenome (GOLD analysis project Ga0172382, IMG submission 122245) | Leachate microbial communities from a municipal landfill in Southern Ontario, Canada - Leachate well 138R metaG | ecosystem: Engineered > Solid waste > Landfill > Unclassified | place...
CGCCTGGCGGTAGAGCCGGATCACGCCAACCGGCGCGCGCTGTTGCTCTACCACCCCGGGGAAGGCTCGACGGCCGAAGGTGAGGCGTCGTTGAGACAGCGGCTGTGGTCGCTGGTCACCGAGACCTGTCACCTGCCGCTGCTGCCCGCGTGGCGCGACACGCTGCTCGAGGCCTTCCAGGCCGCGGGCTGGATCAGGAACCTCCAGGGCGTCGGCCTTTCCGCCTACGCGCTGGATCTGGGTGACGATGAGGTTGAGAACGTTGTCAGCCGACTGATCCGGGAACGCCGATTGACGGCCGCCGGCTGAGCGATCGACGACTGACTGTATCTGATCGGCTGTTTTGGGATGCCGCCCTGCGGTATCCATTTGTTCCACCCCACCGGGAGACTTCCGTCCCCGGTGGGGACGGTGGTCTCTCCATCCATCAACCGAAAGGAGAACCATCATGAACGAAAATCCAACGGTCACCGAGTTGTTCGGTGAGGTCATCTACCGCTACACCCGCGCCCAGGCCCTCGAGGATGGAGTGCTGGTGGACGTATCGGAGACGGCCCGCGAGGCCGGCTTCCGCTGGCCGGTGGCCATGACGTCGGCGGCCTGGGCAGACTGTGTCGCCTGGTCCGAGGAAGACAACCAACGGCAAGTCTATCAGGACGAATCCGGTCGCCTGTGGGACGTGCTGTGGATGGCGTTCGTCGCGATCCGCAGCGCCGACGGCGGCACGCAACTCGAGTACCAACTCTATCGTGTATCCCGCGATGGCAAGGGCGTCGAGGCAAGACTGACGACGCTGAAGTTGGTCTGTGGACCCGGTGATGCCGGCGAACCGGTGATCACCATCATGCTGCCAGGGGAGGACTGACCATGACCCTGGGGGATGACATCCGGCGCCGCTATTCTCGACTGATCCGCAGCATGCGCCGGGCCGGACAGCTGACCGAAGCGGAAGCCGTTGGGGCCTTGGTGGAATACAAGGTCTTCGGTATGCGTGACGACTTTGGCTCCGAAGCGGTCGTCCATCTGGGCGGTCAACTGGCCGCCATACGCTTCGGTATCCAATACCGGCATCTCACTGCAACAACGCTATGAGTTGAGTTCATAGCCCACCCACTGGGGAGACCTTCTCCCCGGCGGGGTGAGGTCTCTCCTGTTTTCAACCACGCAGACGCGGCCTATACCGTTTGAAATGAAAACCCGGCCCCGTACTCACGGGGCCTTTCCCGAGCATCGCCGCCGCGGTGCTGGGGAAAGGTTTAACCGTAGCCGCTGCGGTTTCAGCGGCACCTTTGCAGGTCGTACACCTGCGCCCGAGCGCCTTGGCCGGACGGTGCAACAGGCGCAGCGATTCCTATGTTGTAGGGGGATCGACGGTCCATTTTGTCACTCAACCCTCACGGGGCGGATTCAGCCCCTCGGGGGATGGTCTGCCCGTTTTTTACTTGAAAGGAGCAGACCATGAACGCAACCGCAGAAACGCTTCAACTCGAAATCGACGGTTCCAACGTCATCCCGCTGTCCCAGTTCGTCTCCGATTTCGGTGACGGACTGCTGGAGGCGGTCACCCGGAAAAACCCGCCGGTCTACGATGGCACACCCGATCCCCATCGTGATGGGGTGATGGAAGTCCTCAAGCGCGCACCCTTTCCGGCACAGCGGGCGGTGGTGCAGGCGGTGACCCGGTTGTTGGTGGACGAGGCCGAACAGGCCGCGGTCATCAACGCTGAGATGGGCACCGGCAAGACCATGATGGCCATCTGCGCCGCCGCGGTACTGCATGCCGAGGGTTACCGGCGCACCCTGGTGATCGCCCCACCCCACTTGGTCTACAAGTGGCGGCGGGAGATCCTGGAGACCGTACCGGGCGCCCGGGTATGGGTGCTCAACGGCCCGGACACCCTGCGCAAGCTGTTGCAGTTACGGGCCGCGCTGGACGAGTCGCCGACCCACCAGGGTCCGGAGTTCTTCATCATCGGTCGCGTACGTATGCGCATGGGTTTTCACTGGAGACCCGCGTATGCCGTTCGCAATCTGCATCTGTGCGAGCACACGGAGCGGGGCAACGAACACTCGCCTACCTTCGTGCGTAGCGTGCGCTATGCCACCTGTCCCGCCTGCGGGACGACGGTGGTCAATGGTGATGGGGATCCGGTGCCCCCGGAGCTGTTCCCCGAGGAACGGCGCCAAAGCTGCCGGGAGTGCGACGAAGCGATGTGGACCCTGATGCGGCCGGGCCGCAGGCAAAAGAACCGGCGTGAGCTGGTGACCGAGGCCATGTGCCAGCTACCCACCATCGGACCCAAGACGGCGGACAAGCTGGTGCGGACCTTCGGCGAAAACCTGCTGTCGGGGATGCTTGCGGACAACGTCCACGAGTTCATCAATCTGATGGACTCTGACGGCGAGCTGGTGTTCTCCGATCGACAGGCGGCGCGTATGGAACGTGCCATGGCGAACCTGGAGTTTTCCTTCGGCCAGGGTGGCTATCAACCGACGGAGTTCATCAAGCGCTACCTGCCGGACGGGTACTTCGACCTCCTCGTGGTCGACGAAGGCCATGAGTACAAGAACGACGGTTCCGCTCAGGGCCAGGCCATGGGCGTGCTCGCCAACAAGGTCCGCAAGGTCCTGCTGTTGACCGGCACACTCATGGGCGGTTACGCCGACGACCTCTTCTACCTGCTGTGGCGCATTATGCCGCGGCGGATGATCGAGGACGGCTACCGCTACAACGGCCAGGGCACCCTGGGCAGCGCCAGCATGGCCTTCATGCGGGACCACGGCATCCTCAAGGACATCTACAAGGAGTCCGAGGGGGACAACCACCGCACCGCCCGCGGCAAGCGCATGACCGTGCGCACCGTCAAGGCACCGGGGTTCGGCCCCAAGGGGATCGCCCGCTACGTGCTGCCGTTCACGGCCTTCCTCAAGCTCAAGGATATCGGCGACAAGGTGTTGCCGCCCTACCGCGAGCACTTCCAGGAGGTGGTGTTGGCTGCGGACCAGGCCGAGCGGTATCAGGCCCTGTCCACGACGCTCACGGCCGAGCTGAAGGAGGCCCTGCGCAAGGGCGACAACAGCCTGTTGGGCGTGGTGCTCAACGTGCTGCTGGCCTGGCCGGACACCTGCTTCCGCGAGGAAGTGGTCAAGCACCCGCGGACCCGGCAGCTGCTGGCGTTCGTGCCCTCGATCCTCGGTGATGCACCGTCCCCGAAGGAAGCGGAGATGCTGCGCATCTGCCGGGAGGAGAAGGCCCGCGGCCGCCGTGTGCTGGTATACACGACTTACACCGGCACCCGTGATACGGCCAGCCGGCTCAAGGGCCTGCTGGAGGGCCACGGCCTCAAGGCCGCGGTGTTGCGGGCCAGCATCGACACGAGCCGGCGGGAAGACTGGATCTTCGATCAGGTCGACCGCGGGATCGAGGTGCTGGTGACCAACCCCGAGCTGGTGAAGACCGGTCTGGATCTCTTGGAATTCCCGACCATCGTGTTCATGCAGACCGGCTACAACGTGTATACGTTGCAACAGGCCTCCCGCCGCTCCTGGCGGATCGGCCAGAAGCAACCGGTGGACGTGTATTTTCTCGGCTACGGCGAGACGGCGCAGATGACGTGCCTGTCGCTCATGGCCAAGAAGATCGCGGTGAGCCAGTCCACCTCCGGCGACATGCCGGAGACCGGACTCGACATCCTCAATCAGGACGGGGATTCCATCGAGGTGGCTTTGGCCAAGAAGTTGGTAGCTTGACCTTCAACCCACCTGGTGCCTTTCGGTGCCGGGCGGGGTTCTTTTTGCGCTCCAGAGACCGCTTCCGGCCATCAAGAGACCTTCCCGGAATTTCAGACGTCCAGCAAAAATGAAAACAGCCCAGAAGGGCCGTTTCTGGTTGATATTGTTAAGTAGTTTTCCTACGTCTCCCAATTCCAACTAAACCCAGCAAGCCACTCCCGAATAACCAAGCAGCTGCGGGTACGGGTACAATAGCCTCGCCTACATCACCCGAATGCACAGCCCACGCACGTGTACTGAAGGAGGCATTAACTTGCTGGCGTCCATTGTTAAAGTCGAATGCCATACCTGTACTTTGACTGTTATCATACGGCGTACCCGACCAATAGAGATCGGGAGTGAGATTGCTAAAGTTCGCTGTGTTGCTTAAGCCCCAGCCGGTCTGTCCGCCGCTGCAATTAGTGGTGGTCGCAAATTCCGGATCACAGTAGCTAAGGTTACCCAGGGTGATGTAGAACAGATGCGCCATCTCGCTACCGATACTGCCTGCATACATCGTTCCGGGAGCGCTGATGTTATAACTGATGTCTGAACTCCCGTCATAGGAAACACTCCAATTATAGGCTACGCCGTCCACCGGATTGGTATCTGGCAACCGCCAGCCGCTGATGCCGTTGATATTGAGTCCGGCCGCCCAAGTAATGGCGGGTGCCCACAGCATATACCCATCTGTATCGTCGCCTGTGGTTTGGGAGTAATTTGCATCCGCAAGCCAGGTGATATTGAGGTCGGTGTCGTAATAGGCTTCGATTGTGGAAGTGTTACCATCTAGGTCACGTGCCTGCAGCGTGGTCTCCCACGTGCCCTGGTCGGAGACGGCGACAGCGTATGCGGTGGTGGAAAAGAGGTTCAGTAACAGTAGGCACGCCGTCAGCGTACCGGGCAGGCGGAATTGTTTCATGTTGCGTTCTCCGTAAAAATCCGTTGTTGTTGGCTCTTACCCGGAGCCGCCGGTCTGTGCCGACTTGGAAATGGCCCACTAATAATAAAATTCAGGCAAAAATTATTCCGGATACCGCGACAGGTCCGTTACGTTCCTGTTTTTTTAACGATTTATTTTGGCTGGATTTTCAGAGCGGAAATGATCGCAAACTTTGTAAGGGATCTCGACAGCACCATCTGCATGCATGTCTGATAAGTTACTTTAATTCAGGTAATTTTACAGATTCCCCTGACCCGCCCACCAGTGTCGAGATCCTTAACACAAAAAGAAGTCCGATTATGCCTGATCGGGCCTGGAATTTACGGAGTCGAATACGGTTCGCATTCGATGAGGAAACACTACACCCACCCTCCCTACAGATCACTGACACATTGCGAACTCACCCAGAATGAGCATTAAGCGAAGGTCTCGAATGAGTCGAACGCGGCTGGCCATGCTCGATCGTTAAGTAGGTGTTAGCAATCTCCAATTTCGGCCCCAATCGCGACTAATCCCTTCAGAAATTCCATAACGTTTCCCCTTCCTTCCTGCCCCCACATTCCAGACCATCCTGCCTCGTACCCGGAACGTGATTTCCGGATGGGTTCCACGCATGACGAGGAAAGCAGGATGTGCCAGTCGAAGAATGCTGTGCCTTTGCCTGATACCGGTCGGAAGCCGGGTTCAGCCAGCTCGCTCCCCCCGGAGGTACGTGAAGCACTGGCAGCCGCGGAGGCCCTATACAGGGCACTCAAGGAACACGCACCGGCCGTCTCTCTATCCAGCGATGTAGTACAGGAATGGAAGCGCCTCGGCGAGTGTTTGGCCTGGTTGCAGCGATAGCTTTGCTGGTTGCCGGCACAGGCCAGGCTGGCGAGCTGGGGGAATGCTTCAGTGAGGCCGGCGAACGGTACGGTATCTCGCCGGCGCTCCTGCGGGCCATCGCCGAGGTGGAGAGCGGACTCGATCCGCGCGCGATACATGTCAATGGGAACGATACGGCTGACATCGGGCTGATGCAGATCAACTCCTGGTGGATTCCACGCCTGCAGCGCTACGGCATCGAGCCGGAAGACCTCTGGGACCCCTGCCTCAACATCGGTGTGGGTGCATGGATCCTGGCCGGAAACGTCCGGCAGTTCGGTTATAGCTGGCAGGCCGTTGGCGCCTACAACGCCGGCACGAAAACAGATCGGAGAACAAAGCGACGACGTGAAGACTATGCGATCAGGGTTTATGGGCGTCTGCCTTGCGGCGCTGGCGGGTTGTGCCTCGACACCGCCCAGTCCGAGTGAGCCAAGCACACCGGCAAGACTGGGCGTGATACAGCAACCCGCCGTTGCGCACGGGGACATGCACGCGTTCTACGTGGTATGTGCCGACTGCGCCGGGCCGACGCCGAAAACGCCTTTCCTGCGGAAGGATGAACCGATCTCCAAAGTCGCGCCCACGAGGATGGAGCAGGACAAGGACGAGATCGATAGCGTGACGGACGAGACCCCATCCGATGCAGCCGGGTCGTCGGACGGGATTCTGTTCACCACCCGCTTCGTCTTCGGCACCGCCCGGCTATCCGAGGCGGACAAACAGGCCCTGCTGAATGTCCTGCCCGAGTTCGAGCAACAGCGGCTGTTCGTCGCGGGATTCACCGACAGTGTCGGTCCCCAGGGTCTCAACGACTGGCTGGCATTGCGTCGCGCCCAGTCCGTCAAGGCCTATCTGGTCGAACACGGCCTGAATGCCAACGACATTGAAGTCAGCGGTCGCGGCAAGTGCTGCTACCTGCAGGGCAACGACACCGCGTACGACCGGGCCGCCAACCGGCGCGCGGAAATCCGGCTCATCGCCTTCTCGACGGACCCCACAACCCAACCTGGAGACAAGCAACCATGATTCGATCCACCGCACTTCATCAACCCTTCGCCCTTTTCGTCCTGCTGATGCTGCCGCTGGCGGCACTGGCCTCGACGACGGGCGCGGAGTTTCAGTCCGCGTATCAGTTCTTCTACGACGCGGCGACCGGTTATCTCGGCCGCGGCATCGCCATCGTCGGCGGCCTGATCGGTCTGGGCTACGGCGCCGCCAAGGGCAGTCCGTTGCCCGCCATCCTAGGCGTGATCCTGGCGGTGTTCGGGGCGCTGGGTCCGACCATCATCGACGCCATCTTCGGTTCGGCCGTGGTGTAACCGATGGACCAGGAGCGCTACCTGATCCCCCGCCGCCTCGATGATCCGCCCCAGTTCTTTTTCTGGGACGCCGACGAGGCCATCCTGGTGATCTTCTTCACCCTGATGGGGGCCTTGCTCGGGCAGATCCTCGTAGGGGTCGTCATCGGCCTGCTGCTGTCGCGCGGCTTTGCGCGGGTGAAGGCGGAAGGCGGCCGGGGGATCATCGCGCGCTTTCTGTACTGGTACACGCCCTCGGCCTGGTGGTTCCGGGGTCGGGCGCCAAGCCATGTCCGGGAGTACGTGGGATGAGGGAGAGCCGCTACCGCTCCCTGCTCACGGACACCCTCTGGCGTCGCAACCTCTGGATGGCGGTCGCCCTGTTGCTGGCCGCCTCTAACTTGGGGCTCGCCTACTGGGTGCTCAACACCGACATGCGGGAGAAGACCATCGTCGTACCGCCGAGCTTTGAGAAGACTTTCTGGGTCCACGGCAACGAGGTCTCGCCCGAGTACCTGGAGCAGATGGCGGTCTATTTCGCCGGGCTCGCGCTGACCTATAACCCCGACAACATCGGCCATCAGGTCAGCCGGTTCCTGCGCTATGCCGATCCCGAAAGCCACGGTGCGCTCGCTGCGCGACTCGAAGGTGATACGCAGAAGATCCAGCGCAACCGCCTGTCATCGGTGTTCTATCCCCAGGAGGTCAGGCTCAAAGACGAGCAGGCCATCCTCGCCGGGCAGCTGACCACGCTGGTCGGCCACAAGCAGACCGCACAGCGTCAGGCACGGTTCCTGATCCGCTTCACCTACCGGGATGGGCGGCTGTTCGTCTCACAATTTACGGAGATACAAGACAGTGAGAATCCATTCGCTCCTGGCGCTGGTTCTGCTCGGCCTGAGTCTTGAAGTCCACGCCCTGCAATTGGTGGACGTGGTCGATGGCCAGACCGTCACCGTGAAGGTCTCGAGCAAGGACCTCACCCGCATCGCCATGGCCGACGGAGGCCGGATCGATCGCGTCTGGGGCCTTGAAGATTACATGCAGGTAGAACCCGACCGCGAAGGCGGCCAGGTGTTTCTGCGTCCCGCGCCGGGTTTGACATCGCGCGCATTCAGCTTCTTCGTACGGGACGACCGGGGCGCCACCCATACCCTGCTGGCGGTGCCGGTGGACATGCCCTCGGACACGGTGCTGCTGCGACCGAAGAACCGGGCAGCTGAACTATCCAATGCAGCCGCACGTGCCATTCCCTACACCGAGCGGATCAAGCACCTGGTGCGCGCCCTGGCTCGTGGTGCGGTGCCCGAGGGTTACATGCCGTCGATAGAGAAACGCGAGATCCCGCTGTGGGCGGAGGCCCGCATCGTGCTGACCGCGCGTTACAGCGGCGAGCTTATGGGCGAGGTGTACCAACTCACCAATATCTCGGATGCCGAAATGCGCCTGGATGAGCGCGAGTTCGCGCGCCTCGCTACCGACATCAAGGCGATCGCCATTGTGGAACACCGTCTGGCGCCCCAGCAGTCGACCCGACTCTATCTGGCCAGGGAGGGGCGCTAGATGGACGACAGCCGCGGCATCAAACACCGCCAGGTCTGGGTGACGCTCGCCGCCGTAGGCAGCCTGGTCTCGCTGGTGATCCTGGGGCTCTACCTGTCCGATCCTTCGCGCCGGATCGAGCAGGCCGCCGACAGCAAGGAACTGGTCAAGAACTACCGCACGCCGGCGAGCAGCCTGGACCCCAGCGAAGTGTGGATCGCCCGCTCCGAAACCGAGCTGCAGGGCTTGAAGCAAACGAATACGGAGCTGCGTCGCCAGATGGATGAACTGCGCGGCCGGCTCGAAGACATACAGCGCCAGCAGCGTGCAGGTGCCACGGCGATGTACAGGGATGTACAGGTGTCGCGGGAGGCAGGAAGCCGGGAGCGACCGACGACCCGGGCGCTTCCACCACCCCCTCCACCTCGGAGTCAATCTGTGGCCCGACCGTTGACCGGTAACACACCCTCACCTCAACAAGCGAACGAGACCGCCCCAGCAACATCTGTCGAAGCGACATCCACTGCCGCCAATCCATTGCTGCCTCCCCCTCCGGCCCCCAGACGATTCGACAGCGCGACCCGCAGCGCGACGACCGCATCCACCGGCGCGGCACCCGGCATCCTGGTGGTCGATCTCACGACCAATCCCAACACAGGGGACAGCAAGAGTGCCGACGGGAAAGACAACCTTGCTGACAGCGGGGCTGCGGGCACCGGCAAACCGGTCACACATCATGTTCGCGACTTCCTGCCGGCCGGGGCCTTCGCCAAGGCCGTCATGTTGTCCGGTCTCGACGCACCCACCGGCGGGCTCGCCAAGACCAACCCGCAGCCGGTGCTGCTGCGTCTGCTGGATCACGGCACCCTGCCCAACCGTTTCCGCTCCCGGGTGCGGGAGTGTTTCGTCACCGCCGCCGGCTTTGGGGACCTGGCCTCCGAACGCGCCTACCTGCGGCTCGAGAAACTGAGCTGCGTGCTGCGTGACGGCACCGCGCTGGAGGTCACCCTGAAAGGCTTCGTCGCCGGCGAGGATGGCAAGGCAGGCCTGCGCGGCCGGGTGGTGAGCAAGCAGGGACAGCTCATCGCCCGCGCCCTGGTCGCCGGCGTGGCCAGCGGGATCGGCAACGGCGTCGCTCAGTCGTTCACCTCCTTGTCCACCAGTGCCCTGGGCAACGTGCAGAACATCGATCCCGGCAACATCGCCCAATTTGGCGTCGCCAACGGCTTCGCCGCGGCGCTGGATCGCATCGCCGAGTGGTATCTGGAACGGGCCAACGAGGTCTATCCGGTCCTCGAGGTGGACGCAGGGCGTGTCGTCGAGGTGGTGCTGAACGAAGGCCTCGAACTAGGGATGGATATGCTCAAGAACGCCAACGACGCTGGAGGATCCTCATGAAACCGACCCACCAACGGCTCGCTGGCCTGCTCGCGATCCTGGCGAGCGGCCTCGCCCCCGTAGCAGCCGAGCCGGCGCCGAGTTTCGCCGCCGTCGAACAGGCCGTGCGCCAGGCCATGCCATCGACCCGGATCGATGCCATCGCACCCTCTCCGATTCCGGGGCTGGTGGAGGTCGTGGCCGGCCGCAACATCCTCTATGCGGACATCTCGGGCCGTTGGCTGGTGGTGGGCCACCTCTACGACCTGACAACCGCGCGGGACGCGACCGCCGAGCGCAAGGCGCAGCTTGCGCGTCTCGATTGGAAGGTGTTGCCGTTTGACGCGGCGGTGCACTACGGCGAGGGACCTTTACGGCTGGCCGTCTTCTCCGACCCCGACTGCCCCTGGTGTCGCAAGCTCCATCAGACGCTGCAGCAGGCCGAGGGCATCGAGGTATGGGAGATCATGTTCCCCGTTCCCGCCCTGCACCCGGAGGCCCGCGACAAGGCGGTGGCCATTCTCTGCGCTGCGCGACCAGCCGATGCGCTCATGCGTGTCATGGAAGGTACGGCCAAGGGCAGCGAGCCACCGGCCGCCGACTGCACCGAACGGGCGCGCAGACTTGTCGATCAGGCCTTGGCCTTCGGTCGTGCCCATGGCATTCAGGGCACCCCGACACTGGTCGCTTCGGATGGGCGCATACACAACGGTTACCTGCCCATCGAGCAACTCAGGGCCTGGCTGGAACAGGGCACCGCCGGGTCCACGGATAGACCCGGCAGAGCGACTCCGGACGCCAAAGCCGAGCGCGGGGTGGTGCAATGACCAAGGCGTTTTTGTCATCCCTGCTGCTGGTCCTGCTGGCCGGTTGCGCCGGCAATCCTAAATATACCTGCGGTGTACCCGATGGCGTGGGCTGCAAGCCCGTCGGTGAGATCTACCAGGCCTCGGTCATGGGTACCCTGCAACGCGACCGCCTCGATGGTGATGGTGGAGGCGAGTACGACAAGAACGATTCATCCGACCGGCCACGTATAAACGCAGCGGACACACCCATCATCGCCACCGTACAGCCGGATGACCCGCTGCTGACGCGGCCGAGACACATCCGCGTCTGGATCGATCGCTGGGAGGACAAGACAGGCGATCTCCACGACGAGACCTACCTCTATTTGCGGTTGGACAACGGCACCTGGCGGCTCGGGCAATGATCGGCCTCACCGACATCAAACAGCTCGTCACCCACGAGGTCCGGCGCTGGTTCCGGGAGGAATCACCGGGTAGCGCCTACGCCGCCGGTGATCTGCCGCCTTCGCTGCGCACCGCGCGCCTGCTGGCCGAGCACCACCCGCTGGCCGGCCTCTTACCCTACGAGCGTTTCGACCCGCAGACCCAGCTGTTCTTCAACGAGGACAGCGTGGGTTTCATGCTGGAGGCCACGCCGGCGGTGGGGCTCGGCGAGAACCAGCTCAAGGTCCTGAGCGGGCTGTTCACCCAGGGCCTGAAACCCGGCACCTCGGTACAGCTCCTGTTGTATGCCTCGCCCGATGTCCTGCCGCTGTTGGAGCATTGGGCGAAGGCCCGTCGTGGTAGTGAAAGCGACGGCCAGGATGCCGTGTTCCGATTTCTCGCGGACAAGCGCGTCGACTATCTGCGCCGCGGCAACTGGCACTCGCTCCTTTCGGACCAGCCGATGCTGGTACGGGACTTCCGGCTGTTCGTCACCGTGCTGCGACCCGCTACGAGGGGCGCCGGCGACACCGCCGAGACCCAATGGCTGTCGCGCACCCGGGAGGCGATCCGCGGCATCCTCTCTTCGGCCGGCCTGCCGAGCCGGACCGTGGACGCCGATGTCCTCGTCAACCTGCTGGATACCCTCTTGAGCCCGGCGCAGGACCGACGCATCCCACTGCATTGGGAAGACGACCGCCTGCTCAAGGAACAGGCGGTGGACGGCGACACCTTGCTGCTGGTCGGCCGCGACGGCCTGGGGCTCGCCCGCGGCGATCACGTGATCGAGGTGCGACCCTATTCCGTGCGCCAGTATCCCCAATCCTGGACGGGCTGGGGGATGAGCGACCTCATCGGGGACCTGTTCAGCAACACCCTGCGCCTACCGTGTCCGTTTCTCTATACCCTCACGGTGCACATGCCGGATCAGATCTCGGCCGCCCACGGCGCGAAGATGAAGGCGGCGCGCGCGACCCAGATGGTGGACTCGGCCATGGGGCGCTTCCTGCCTGCCTGGCGGGAGCGCAAGCAGGATTGGGACTTCGTCACCCGCCTGGTGGAGGACGGGCATAAGCTATTGCAGGCCCACACCCAATTGGTGCTGTTCGCCTCCCGCAATGAGGGCGACGACGCCGAACAGCGGCTCCGTGCCCTGTTCGAATCACGCGGCTGGACCTTGCAAAAAGACCGCTTCACCGCCTTGCACGCCTTTCTTTCCAACCTGCCGCTGATGCCCGGCCCCGGTTTCGTGGAAGAGATGCGTACCCTGGGCCGGCTGCGCACCTTCCTCACCTGGTCCTGTATCAACACCGCGCCGGTGATCGCCGAATGGAAAGGTACGGGCACGCCCCTGCTGATGCTGCTCGGCCGGCGCGGCCAGGTCATGCACATCGACCCCTTCGATAACAAGAAGGGCAACTTCAACGTCGCCGTGGCCGCAGCCAGCGGCGCCGGCAAGAGCTTCTTCACCCAAGAGATGGTCACCAGCCTGCTCGGCACCGGGGGCCGGGTCTGGGTCATCGACTCGGGGCGCAGCTACGAACGGCTCTGCCACCTGGTGGGCGGCACCTACCTGGAATTCTCCGAGGGGACGCGCATCCGGCTCAACCCCTTCACCGGCATCCGTGACATCGCCGAAGAGATGCCCATGCTCAAGGCGGTCCTGGCGCAGATGGCCGCCCCCAAACAGGGGCTCAACAGCTTGCAGACCGCCTTTCTCGAAGAGGCCATCAAGGCAGTCTGGGGCACCCATGGGGGTCGTGCCACCATCTCCGAGGTCGCCGGCTGGCTGCTCGGGAACGAGGATGAGAGCGCCCGCCGTGTCGGCCGCATGCTCTATCCCTACACCGGCGAGGGCAGCTACGGCCGTTACTTCGAGGGTGCGGCGAATATCGACCTGGCCAACCCCTTCGTGGTGCTGGAGCTGGGCGAGCTCGATGCCCGGCCGGATCTGCAGACGGTCGTGCTCCTGCTGCTGATGATGCGCATCACCGAGGCGATGTACCTGGGGGATCGAAACCAGCGCAAGCTGTGCATCATCGACGAGGCCTGGCGGCTGATGGGCGAAGGCAACGCCGGGCAGTTCATCGAGCAGGGCTACCGCACGGCGCGCAAGTTCGGCGGGGCCTTCATGACCATCACCCAGGGAATCGACGACTACTTCAAGTCCGGCACCTCCAAGGCCGCACTGGACAACGCCGACTGGGTGTTTCTGCTGCGCCAGAAGCCGGAATCGATCAAGGCCGCCGAGAACAGCGACCGGATCATGATGGACGAGCCCCTGCGCCGGCTGCTCACCAGCGTCGATACCCAACAGGGCAAGTACTCGGAGATCGCCATCATGGGACCCGGCGGCACCACCGTCGGCCGCCTGGTGGTGGACCCCTTCGCCGAGAAACTCTACTCCACCCGCGCCGAGGAGTACGCCGCCATCGCGGCCATGCAACGCCAGGGGATGAGCCTGGTCGAGGCGATCGAGCGACTGGTGGAAACCGGAGCAAGCCGCTGATGCCCCGTTGGATCTACGGCCTGCTGTTCGGACTGGCGGGTGGCCTGATCGCGCTCCTCGTGGAACGCATCGCCTTCCCGCCACTGACGGTCGCCCAGGTGGACCTCGCCGGCCTGGTCAACGAACACGTCCGCCATCCCGACTTGATGAAGCTGCCGGACGCAGAACGCTCGATGGATGCGGTACGATTCGCGGCCCGCCTGGAACAGGAGACCGCGAACCTGGCGCGCGACTACCGCGTCATCATCCTCGCTGCCCCGGCCCTCGTCTCCGGCGCCCCCGATCTCACACCGGTGCTGCGCCAGCGCATCGAGGCCCCAACCCCATGACACCCCGGACCGCGACCCGCCAACCCGGAGACCTGCGCGTGCCGATCCGCCGGTTCCTGCGATGGCTGGGCCTGCCGGTCGGCATCGTCCTGTCCGTCTGGCTCGCGTCGTTGATACTCTCGCCCTGGTACCGCCTCGGCATCAACGGCACCGAAAGCCTGCCGGGCGTGTTCTACCTGGTGCTCAAGACCGAGACCCCGGCCGCCCGTGGCGATCTGGTCGCCTTCTACCCACCGCAGAATCGCTTCTATCCGCAGGGCATGTTTTTCATCAAGAAGGCCATGGGCATGCCGGGCGATAAAGTCACCCGCGAGGACCTGGATTTCCATATCAACGGCGACTACATCGCCACCGCCAAGACCCGTTCGCGCTCCGGCCAGCCCCTGCAGGCCGGACCCACCGGGGTGATCCCGGCCGGACGCTACTTCGTGTGGACACCCCACCCCGACAGCTACGACTCACGCTATGAAGACATCGGTTGGATTTCCAAAGATCGCATTATCGGTCGCGCTGTTCGCCTGTTCTAGCGTCCTGCTCGCCCGTGACCTCGGCGTGGTAGGACCCGTCTATCCCATCGCCGAGCATGACATGCTGCAGACCATCGAGCATCGCCTCACTGCGCTCGAAGAAAGCGGCGAACTGACGCGTCTCGAAGAAGATGCAAAGGCCAGGTACCAAGCCTATGTGGAACGCCCCGAAGGCGTGCAACTACCACGCGCGACGAAGAACCGCACCTACCATGTCGATCCCAGCATCACCGTGCCCTACGACATCAAGGACCACGAAGGCCGCATCATTCATCCGGCCGGAACGACGATAAACCCGCTCGACTACATGACATTATCGAAGAAGCTGCTGTTCTTCGATGGCGACGATCCTGTGCAAGTCGTTTGGGCGCGATCGATGGTTGACGGCGATCCACTGCATATAAAACCGATTCTTACCAATGGACCCGTGCTGGCGCTCATGAAGGACTGGCAGGTGCGCTTGTACTTCGATCAACGGGGGCAGTTGGTGGACCGATTTCAAATTCAGCGCGTACCAGCATTGGTTGCTAGCGATGGAAGTCGGCTTAAGGTAATGGAGCTTCATCTAAGCACCCAAGAATGAACAGCATTCTTACCCTGGACAAAGCGACCGACTATCTTGATTCGACCCTCTACAGCCATTCGTGGCATCGGATTCAGCGCCCTAAAACCGACGCTCAACTCGACAGCTGAACTACAAGGCACAGACCTACTGACATGACCATCTGCTGCGACAGGCAGCTTCGCGATACCGATCCAAAATGCCCACTGGCACCTGGGACACGATACCGGGCTCGACATCCTAGTCAACCAGCGACACGTTCATCGCGTCCATTTGAAACCCTGTAGAGCTGACCGCGAGAAGGTACTGGCATCTACGACAAGGACGCACTGCGCGTCTCCATATAGATGATGGGACCACGATCACCCATATCGCAAGGCGCGCATGCGACTGCTCAGACGCAGACACGCCGCATTTGCTGAAGTTAGAGCCCGCTCCTCAGACATCGACATCGTCGAAAATGCTCCGGGTGCCATGTGGCTTGTCGATGGTCCCGGCTGTGCCGAGCGATCGGGGTGCCCTATCTGGACGTGCATGGTCGTTGTCGTTGATCCAGTCTTTCACCAGATCGATCTCGCGATCAATGATCCGCACCGCTTCCGCGTCATCGCCGAACTTGTCCTTCAGGGTCTTGAAGCTTTCGAACATATGCTCCATGTATTCATCGGCAGGTTCGTCAGCCCTGTATCCATCCTGTTCCTCTTCGCGCACCCTGCCCAGCCTTGGCAGTAGGTCTGCGCGGACTCTGGTGATAAGCGCGTCGAATTCAGCATCTGTGAACACGCTGCGAATATCCTCGTCGTCGAGCGCGTACACGTCTTCGCCACTGATGGCATATGCGCTCACGGCTTGAACAAAGATTTTCCTGTTCTCCTCTGGTAGCAACCCGAACTCATGCAAACGCACAGCGAGGGCTACCTTGGAAGAAGAGCTAAGCAACAGGCCGGGGCGGCAAACCTCGTCAATCAGTTCCGGGTTCGTCTGAAGGTATAAAGTCAGGAATTCCTTCGAGCACCGCCGAGTGAGGAATGAATGCAGCGACCACTTCGCGCCCCAAATCGCCAGATGCTGGGACTTGTATTTATCGCTCGCAGTGAACTCCGCAAGCCGCATGATCATCTGCGGATAGAGCGGCTTCGGCACCATCACCGCTTGCTCAACACCAACGTTGCCACAGGTTACCTGCTCAATCAGATTCTCGGTGGCGCTTCCCAGCAGGAAGATGCCCAGAAGGTCCGGACTCCGAGCCAACGCCGAAGCGAACGCGTCGCCGATCGTCGGGTGTTTGAAGCGCCATACTGACTCACCGTCCGCCTGCTGGTGCAGGACGAGACTGCCATTCAAGGACTCCAGTGCCGTAATGCATTTCCCGAGGCTACTGCCTAGCCTGCGAAGCGCATCTTCTTCCGTTTCCTGCAATGAAATCGGACTTTCGAGATAGTCCTTCTTCATGTAGATAAGCGCTAGCGCCGCCATGCTGTCCTTATCCAGTCCGTCGAGCACTTCCTGCAGCAATTGTTCCCGCTTCTGCACGAATTGACCAAGGTGATACTCCGTCAGATGGAGTCGCTTGGTGAAGGTTGGGTCCGCAAGCCGCCTAGCGATTTCGGGAATGAAGCGCGGGTGTGCCGCCACCGATGGAAGATGCGGCTTGATCTCGGCCCTGAACGTAGGGAGCTGACTACCGAGCTTCAGATGGTTGTAGAGGATCTGTTCCTTCTCTTGGATTGAGAGGTTGTGAACGTCGATCACTACTTGGCTCTCGTTGAACAGCGGGAAGGCGCCTTCTTTGAGATCACGCCGGGCACGCTTGTAGATGTAGTCCCGCGAAGTCATCACGATCTTGGCCCCCTGGCGCAGCATCGTCCTTACCTGCGGCAGGATGTGGTTCCACGAGTGCGCCAGAGACGATTCGTACTGCATGATGCCGAAGGCGTCATCGACCCAGAAGAACTGCGAGGGTTCCTCCGGATTCCATCGTTCTTCCACCTTGGCGGGATCATTCAGCTTCAGCACTGACGAGCCCCATTTATCGGCAGCGGCCATGGCCAACATGGAGGCGATCGTTGTTTTGCCTGCCGCCGGCTCGCCAATCAGCATCACGAACCCATGTTCGTTTAAGGCCTCCACCGCTTTTCCGTAGGAGGCCGTGATGACCACCTTCGCGAGCTCTTCGCGCATCGACTCCAGAACTGCTCGGGCTTGTGCATAGGCGCGCTCATCCAGAATCTGGCTCAAGTCTCCGAGCCCATACATGCGCGGCACATGCATGCGCAGACTCTTCCTCTCCCTGACCTGCTGATTGATCCAGGTGGAGCCAAAAACCAACACATGCTGAACCCCGGCCTGGGCCAGCAGGGCTTTAACCTTGGTCGTCTGCACCCCTGAAACTCCGGCATTCGTCATCAGTACGTAAACGTCGCACTGACCTGCGGCTACGAGCTTGCGAACCTTCTCGATCTCGTCGTTGATGTCTGATGGCTTTAGGTTATACCCGGCAACCGCCGTGAATTTGCACTGGATCACGAAGCTGCCTGCATAGACTTCGCCCGGCGCAGGAGTCCAGGTGCCGGCAAACGCGCCATCCTTGCCTGCGTCGTTCGAATCGAGGAACGATTCGACAGTCTGCCCCAGAACCTCGCGGCAGATCGTCTGGCATAGCTGCTGAAAGCTGTTCCACCCTAGGCGGTGCAATTCGTACATGGCTACCGGCCTAAGCGAAGATCAAGGCCATCCAGCGCCTCGAGGGTTTGAACCACTGTTTCCACAAGGGCAGCGTCAAAGTCATCCCGGTTTGCTTCTTCGTGCGTGCCCTTGTTCAGATAGGTCCACACTAGGTTGGCGGCCGGGATGCCAAGAATCCGGCCATAGGCGGCCACCAGCACCGGCTTGTTGGCGTGGTTGAAGGTCTCTGCGTCTTCGAGCCGTTTGCGGAGTGCCTCGCAAAGATTGCGCAAGCCGGGCTCCGCGCCGACGCCAGCGAGCTGCAGGTTCAGCACGCCCAGATTGTGGCTGGCGAGCCAGCGCCACGCCTTCTCAGACAGCATTTCGAGGCCCTGCCGGCAAGACGCCAGGGCCTCGCGGTTGTCCAGCGCGTCTTTTGACGTGCGGGCCTTCACCACATAATTCTTGCTCGGGACATTGCCCGTCACGCGCGGTTGGTAGTTACCGATGTGGTTGCGGAACAGGTAGACCTGACAATCGCCACGCCGCTGAGCGGGCAAGTGCTGTTGGATGTCCTTGATGAACTCGTTGCTATGGCAAGTGACAATGAGCTGTGTTTGGGCGAAGTGGTCGCTCTCGAAAATCGTCTCGCGGATGCCGCTGCGGTGATCGTGGTCGATGGCGTTGATTGCGTCATCGAAAACGATCAGCGGACTTTGGATGCTCTGGGCCTTGGCGAGCAGGATCGCCAGTCCCAGGCACCGAATGTGGCCTTCGCTTAGGATATGTAGCGCGTCCACGCGAACGCCCGGATTGCCTCGGAATGAAATCTCTATCTTCTGTTCGCCGGTCAGTGGCAGATGGAGCGCCGCGAGCTTGTCCGGCTCCAAGTCATTGCGGTTGAACTCGTTGTAGAGGTTCATAGCCGCATCGTTGAGGCCAGTCATAAGGGTGCCGGGAAGCTGGTTGCGGTAGGTTCTGAGCAAGGCCAGGAAGCGGTCGTATGCGGCCTTGATTGGGGCATCGCGCGCGATGTCAAGCGCTTCCTGGGCAACGTCGCGGATGAGTGCCGCGTTGTCCACATCGAACGCCGCGATCCGGCCCGTGGCCGCTGCAACGCCATCGACAAGCTGTTGCCGCTTCAAATCCTGGGCTTGGACAGACAGTTGAAAAGCAATGAGCCCGTCACGCTCGGTGATGTTACGTTGGCGCTCCTGGCGGGCCAGCAGCGAGGCCGCGTCTTGCACCGCCACGCGGTCGGCGACCGCCAAAACCTGCTCGAGCGTCACGGCGGCTGCAGCAGCGCCGCCCTCCTGCGGCGCCCGGGCGGGGTAGACTGCCGTCCACCAATCTCCCGCAGGCTCGGCTACCAGGCCGGCAAGGTATCGGCCCACCGGCGTCTCTTGCTCCCCATGGGTCGCGACGAACGCGGCCAGGTTGGCAAGCTGCCGCCGGAGTTCGCGCGACGCGGTGGCAACTTTGCCTTGTGCGGTCTTGCGCTCCTCTTGCAATTCGCCGAGCTCCTTCAACTGCGCCAGGCCAGCCGAGGCCTTGTCGAAGGGGTTGGCTTTCGTGTCCGCCAACGGCGTGTCACACGCCGGGCAGTGGTCGCCTTCGGTGGCTTGCAGAGCCATGACTGCGGTGTAGAGGTCTTTGAAAGAAACCTGGCTGCTGCGGGCCTCGAGCTTGGCGGCGATGCCTGTGAGCTCTTCTTGGCCCAGGCGCGACGCCTCGAAGGCGCTCAGCAGGCCTTCACGCGAAAGGCCGATCGCCGCTGGTGGCACGGCGTTGAGGATGCCTTCGAGCTGTTGCAGGCGGCCGGGCGCGTCGGCTGTGCCGATAAGCGCCTTGAGTCCCGCATACGTCATGCCCGCAGAGTGCGTAAGGGCGAGGGCAGCCTCTTCGCTAGCCAGGCCCAGCAGGGCTTTCGCCTCGCCATTGACCATGGCTTGGTCGGTGGCCAGGGCGTTGCGCTTGCCGGTCAGCGCGAGTTGCTTGGTGGCGGTCAGTACGAGCTGCTGGTCAATGGACTCGTTGAAGTGGCCCACGAACTCGTTGAACTTGTCCATTCCGAACAGTGTGGCGATTAGTTCGGTGCGTTGAGCGGGCGGCCGAGCTGCGATTCGGGAGAACGCGTCGATCCGGTTCTTCTCGATGAAGCAGAACCTGAATGTGTCCGGGTTTGAGTCGACCGCGACTTCCCGGTTCTGATTGTCGGTCGCCCGCAGGGTCGGCGGTGCAAAGCAGCGCGCGTGAAGGTTGGCGAGATATGTGCGTCGGTCGATGCGTTTGGTCTCGGCCTCTTCGACCGAGCCCAGCAGGCTGTATTCCAGGCCTTCGCAAAAGCTGGTTTTGCCGCTGCCGTTGGGGCCGTAGAACAGGATGACCCGCTTTTGTAGATCGAAGGGCTCGGGCGTCCGAAAGCCTCGGAAGGGGCCGATAGTCATGTTCCGCAGCCGTTGCCACGGCCAAGTGCCATCGGCCGCCACAGCTTGGATATTGGGCGGTCCGTCGGACGTCTGGGTCAAGGCCCTGCGAGCGTGATCGACCAAGTAGTTGGACCGCTGGCTGTGCTGGCGAACGGTCTTAGCCAGCCCATCAAAGTTGGCCAAGGCGAGGTTCGCCAGTCGCTTCACCTCTGGTGGGGCTTGGGTGATTGGCAGATGCAGCCACGCTACGAACCGCTCAAAGTCTCGCTTAGCAGATGCCATATACCCCCTTTGTATCGTTGTCTACTACTCACGCACTACGTGAACTGGTTATCGAACAAAAAGGTGACAGATATATTTTATCGTTGATTGCGACGGGCAGCCGCGCAGAAAAATAAATCTGTCACCTTTCCTCTTTCAGTCACCTTTTCTCTTTCAATAGCGAAACCTCTTCGTGACCTTCGCTTCTGAATCCTCTCGCGCGGCATCGCGCTCGTAGGACGCGGCGATACCTTCGAGGACTCCCCCGACATAGGGATAGTCGAAGTGCAAACGTTCGGCCCAGGCACGGTATTTTGCGGCGAGCTCGCGCTCCTGATGGCCCCCTTCGCCCCGCCAGTGAACACCGCGAGAGTTACGAACACCAATATGGAATCCCCTGCCGACTTCCGAGGATGCTATCCCCTCCATCGCCTCGCAGACCGCCTCGCAAGGCCATATACTGTTCTCGCCCTCGGGCGCCTTGGCGAGCAATTGACCGAGACATTGATCACCAATATCGCCGCGGGCGTACTGAAAACACAGACGCCGAACCTCAGCAAGCCACGCAATGAGCGACGCCACTTCGATCCTTCCGCTTTCGTCTGTGCCAGGGATCTTCTTCATCTGGTCAAGAAGGCGATGAGCGGCCAACGCGAGTGCCGTTCGCTGCTCGGGATTCTCGGTCCGCCATTCCGGCGGATCCTCTCCTTCGTCACTCCGTTTGTATACGAGCGCCACGGCCTGGGCGAATAGTGCCGGCGATTGCGCAATCTGACTTTCAAGATTCGGGATTCCGTGCTTGCTGTCGTCGAGAGCGTCGATAAAGAGGAATTCGAGCTGGGCCATTTCATCACGGGTGACGCCCGTGCGGCCATCAAGCGTATCCAGTGCCTCGGAAATATAGTAACGCTCGAGCTTGAAATTGCCTGCCGGTTCGGCATCAACGGTGGCGACGTCCCTGAGCAGCCGCTTGAGGCGGGAAGTCTCTATATCCTTGAAATCCATGTGGGCGGCGTGGAACGCTGCGCGTGGCCGCCGTGCCTCCAGAAGGCGATCGATCATTTCGGTAAGCTCGGTGGGCGTGTGCCGGCCCCAGGACGGGAGCACGTCCCTCCAGTATCCGTCACGCATCTCCTCTCCATAATCGACCAGCAGGCGCCAAGTGGATGCATCGAATGGAGCGCATACAAATAACCGCACTTGCTCTTCAGCAGGCAGACCTTCGGCTGCGGCCTGCAACACCCCTGCGCGCAGCTCGTCGTCGATTCCCCAAAGGAAGCCCTGCAGGCACCACTCCCCTGTGCTCCGAAGCTCTCCTTCGCTTGAAAGGCAGTGCCGGATTAAATCTATCCGCGCCTCAACGCCTGTAACACAAGACGCCACATAACGTCCCACGGTGCCGGCGGCACCGCTGCCGGTTAGCAACGCCTTAACACCTTCGAAACCGCGCTCAGCCCATACCTCAGCCATCGCTTCACGGCGCAGCCGGTCGATCCGCTCTTCGCGCTTCTGATAGTCGAAACCCTCCTCTTCGATCTCGTCAGCCGATTCCTGCACCCACTGGTCGGCGAACAGCCAACCGTGACGGACAACTGGATCGCGGGGTCGGAGGCTATCATAAGCCTCGCGGGCGCGGTCGCGAGTCGTTTCCCCAAGGTTCAGGCGGCGACCACGTCGGGTGAAGGCGAACCTCCGGATGCGCTCACGCAGTGCTGCTTTGGCGGCTTCTTCAGCTTTTTTGGCCCATTCATCGATGAGGTCCCAGACCTTAACTTGGTCTTCCTCAGACATGCCCTGGAGAGACTCGACGAGATCGCCGAGGGTCTTTTCGTCGTGGAACGACCAAGCGATTAGCAGATCGAAAATTTCTCGGGTGAATTCATATATCTCCTTATACGTGACGACCTGTCCAGATCCAGAGGCGTCGCTGCGCCAACGAGGTCGGTAGCTGTCGGAACCGATCCGGGGACCCGGCTTGACCTGCTCAATGCATAGCTCCCAGCCGATATCCGGGAAATGCTTGGTGAGCATCTTCAGCGCTTTGACCCTTTGCTCTACCGAAGCCGCCGTTTGCGGCATCCATGACCTGAAGATGGCCTGAAGGCTGGAGATCGGTTTATTCGCCCAGTTGTCATCGATCTGCCGCCGAGAGAGCCGGGCGAGGATCGCCGATACGCGCGGGAGGTTCTGCGGTTTCCAGGCAAGGCACTCCAGCGCCCAGAGAAGACCCGTCCGCGATGGCGACGCCCAGAAGGAGCCGCTGTCGACCGGCTTAAGAAGGCCGAACACGACTGGGTCATCGCGTCGCAGGTCCTCTTCGATGATCTTCAGGAATTCATCCGGCGCGGCTTCTGCATAGCGCGGCAAGTCGTGATCGTGGGAGAGCAACTTTTCCAGTGTCAGCGGCGTCAATAGCTTGTGAATCAGAACTGCGACCCGGCCTTCGACATCGATGCCGAGACGACTTTGGAAGAGGTTGTTACCGTGGATCGACAGGATCACGAGTGTCTCGCAGATACCCTCGCGCAACGCACCGGAGTGATCGCGTGTCTTGCCGTACAGAGCCGCAGCCCACCTGTCCTTTTCCGGCAGGTCGAGCGCCGGATCGGACTCCGAAAGGACGATTTCGGCGGCGAAGAAGAACCGGTCGAGGTCCGCTGGCGTGACCATCTTCGCAATCGCAAACGTGGCGTCGATCTTAGAGGCGACACCCCGGTAACGTCCGGCGGACCACACCGGGCTGTCATTGAACTGAAGAAGACGTACGACGTCGTCTTCGATTGCCTCGTACTTTCGATCCGCCAAATAAGAGACGACCTCCCGATCCGCCCCTGGCTCAGCATGCCAAGCGCCGATCAGCGCCAGTGGCACGAGGGTCTTTGCCGTGTCGTCATTGTCAGCCCATGCCGGCGTCCTGATCGCGGCATTACTCGAGAGACGGCGGCGCAGGATCGTCGGGGAACGGCCCGACTCCCTTGCAAGCCGCTCGACCTCGCCTTTGTCGATGCCCATGGCGGTGAGTGCCTTCTCAAACGCATCGTAGCCGAGCAAGTCGAGCGCAATATCGGCTTCCGTATCGACCGCATTGCGAGGACGGAAAACGATACAATGTAGCCTGCGATAGGCGTCTGCGAGTTCGCGCTCGGCGTCTTCGGAATGGACAATCGGGATAAAAGGCACGGAAGATACGAGGAGTGTCCTGAGCGTCGCCGGAGAGGTAAAGACCGCGGCGAGGTCTTTGAAATTGCGGAGTTCTTTGTCATTGAACAGGCAAGCGAGGAAGGCGAGTGCCTCCTCCCGCGAGTCAGCTGCGACGACGAAGGGCCTATCGCTCGGTTTCTCGAGCCACACCTTGAACGCGCCCCGGTACGCGGCGATCGAGGGCGCGAAAATATCGGGCGTCAGATGGGGCTCGCTGGCGTTCGCCCAGCGGCGCCATGCCTGCTCCAGCGTCTCATAGCCGCTGACCGGCGGGGCGATTTGTTCGGCAAGCCAGATCTGCGCCGGCACCGACTGCTCCAACCACTGCTCGAGATCGCTCACATCGAAGGCCCTGATGGCCTTCCAGTCGCGGGCCTCGTTCTTCCGCTTCTCCCAGGCGGTCTTGCCGGGCCAATTACGAGGTGTCACGAAGATGAAGGTGCTGTTTGCCCGCTCAACCGGATCCACCGAGGTCAGCCGGGCGGTGTAATCGCTCTCCGCCTTGGCACCCGGCCTCGCATCGGTGCCGAATTCCCAATAGGACTTCCCTTCAGGAACCCACGGTGTGGCAGCGCCGGCCTCGACGAAACCATCGGAGCCCTTGCGCTGCGCGTTGTCGTAGCCGGGGAAGTCGACTTGGCGTAGGTCGTTGCTGGTCGAGTGCACCAACTTCCGAAGTAATACGGGAAGGTGGGCGCGGGCGTCGATTTGGCTGTCAGCCCAACCCTCGATTTGCCGCGCCTTGATCGTTAGGAAACTCGGGACGAATGCGCGAACCGCGACCTCGTTTTCCCCGACTCGCCGCTGCTGCCCGTCATAGGAGGCTTGCATGTCAAGCAACCGCTTCCGGTCGGCGCCGAACGCCTTCTCCAGTCTGACTGCCATTTCGGGGGACAGGGCAGATTTGCCGTTTAGGAAGTTCGATAGGGCCGGCCTGCCGATACCGAGCCGCTTGGCAGCATCCTTTACAGACATGCCAGCAGGGATAATGCTCTCGCGGACGTAAACGCCGGGATGAGAGGGCATTTTTTGCGACATTGCCATCGACATCACTCCTGCTGTGTACTGTGTTGCGTCACACGATACACTAATTTCCTAGTGTCCGCAAGGGGTTCTTACTAGGGCAGTTTCAGCGTGGATCAAGACCAGTCAGTAGCAATCAAGGAACGGGAGCGCTGAGATTCGACATCCGCGGAATGTCCACTCCTGGCCAACCTGAGTTACGTAGTTCTCAACTCGCTGTAACGAAAACCCTCTTGCGCAGGAAGTAACGTTTCCCCTTTCTCGGACATCCTGACAAGTGAACGATGGGCGCCATGAAGCGCCCCTCGTTCCATCAGATCCTATTTGCGACCTGCCTCGCCACAGCACTGGCCTGGCTGCCCGCACCGCCGGCCTCGGCCGCCGAGCCCTGCTACGGCCGTTTCCCCAACCCCTTCACCGACGTGTGCTGGAAGTGCGTGTTCCCGATCAGCATCGGGCCGCTGAAGGTGGACATGGGGATGGAGGATGCCGGGGACAGCGTGCCGCTGATCTGCACCTGTCCGGCGCCACCACCGGTGTTCGTCCGGATCGGGCTTGGGGCCGGGTTCTGGGAGCCGGCCCGGGTGGCGGAGGTGGTGCGCACGCCGTTCTGCTCACCACTGCTGGGCGGTGTCACCCTGGGCTCGTTGGCAGCACCGTCGGGCACCAATGCCAAGACCAGCGACCGGCGGGACGCCTTCTATCACGTCCACTGGTACAGCTACCCGCTGCTGGCCTGGATGAACCTGCTCACCGACCTGGCCTGCGTGACGCCGGAGTCCTTCGACATCCTCTACCTCACCGAGCTGGATCCGCTGTGGGAGGATGACGAGCTCGCCTTCCTGATCAATCCCGAGGCGGTGCTGTTCGCCAATCCCGTCGCTCAGGCGGCGTGCGCCGCCGATTGTGCGGCGGCTACCACCGGCTTTCCGCTCGATCCCCTGTTCTGGTGCGCCGGCTGTCAGGGCTCCATGTATCCCATCGACGGCAACGTGAAACACCACGAGGGCGGCGTGGACAGCTCGCTGCTGCTGGTGCAGCGCATGGCGGCCAAGCTGCACCGGCAGTTCATCGCCCTGGACACATCCAGCCGCGACGCCATGTGCATGCCCCTGCCACTGCCCATCCTGCGTAAGACCCAGTACAAGACCCAGATGCTCTACCCCGTGCCCTACACGCTCGATGCACAGCCCTTCGGCCGGGTCACCATCCCCTGGGGCGCGGGACGGGAGTTTCCGGTGCGCGGCGAGGACTGGGCCTATCTGATCTGGAGGAAGAAGGCATGCTGCGCGTTCTGAGAACAGAGACACTCGCTGCCCTGTGCCTGGCGACCGCGTCGCTCATGGCGGTGGAGCCCGACGCCGGCGATCTGGATACTGCGAGCACCCGTTCGACGGACGCCGTGGGACGGGCCAGCCGTCTGAGCCGGGACACCGGCTTCACCGGCAAGTGGGAGCGTGAAGCCGAACGCGCCCTATCGGCCGCCGGGCAGGCCGGTCGCGGTCGTACTCCCGCTCTCAATGTCCCCGAGTTCGGCAAAAATGCACTGGCCAAGGCGCGAAAGGACATCGAGGCACTGCTGGCCGATCCCGGGCTGGCCGTACCCGATGCAGCGTCCTCCGGGGACGGCGACCCGCATCCGTTGATCTTCGTCTCCTTCTCGCTGCCCGAGGATTCCCTCCGGGCGCTGCTGGCGGAGGCGGGGCGAACCGGTGCGCCGTTGGTGCTGCGCGGACTGATGGAGGACTCCATGCAGCACACCGCGGCGCGACTCGGCGAGCTGCTGGGAACGCAGAACGACCGTGAGGCATCCGCCGAATCCTCCCCCTCCCTGGCCATCGATCCCACGCTGTTCGAGCGTTTCGACGTGGACCAGGTCCCGGCCTTCGTCCTGCCGCAGGACACCCTCGCCCCCTGCACGCCGGAGGGCTGTCCCGTACCCGAGCATCTGAAAGTGGCCGGTGACGTCAGCCTCGCCTACGCCCTGGGCGTCATGGCGCGGGAAGCCGGTGGCACGACCCTGGGCGACCGGGCCGGGCAGTGGCATCAACGGCTGGAAACACGGCCATGAGCCGCTTGCGTATCCTGCTTCTGGTCTGTCTCGCGCTCCCGCTGGCCACGCCGGCGGTGGCTCTTACCCGGGATGAGGCTCTGCAGCTAGGGAAGGATTTCGGTAATACCGACAATACCGGCGTGTCCGATGCGGCCGGCAATCCTGACCTCACTACAGTACCGAGCTACCAGGGCACCAACGTCCCGGAAACCCAGTACTACGGCTCCGGCCTCGGCATCGAGGACGCCGCACGGCAGGCCCTGCCCGATAGCGAGGTCGGCAGCTTCGTCCAGGAGAGCGCCCTGAGCCGCCCGCGCTTCACCATCGAACGCAACGACCCCATCGTCCAGCGCGGCGATGCCATCAGTGCCGATCCGGAGGCCGTGCTCGGGCAACAGCTCAGCGGTCACTACAGCGGTTGTCAGGAAGTCACGACCACCACGGCACCGGAGACCTGGTCGGAGGAGGTCTGCACCGAGTGGGGCATGGAGCAACAACTCGGTTGCCAGAGGACTCTCACACTATCCTGCAGCCACCCGATCGAATGCGACGCCGGCGGGATCGCCCTGGACTCTTTGCAGAGCGACATGCGCTGGACCTACACCTACCCCAATTTGACCATCGGCACCATCAGCGACGACTACTGGCGCGGCTATTGCGCCGTCTTCGACCGCAGCACCACCTTCACCATCGAGGACATCAATAAGGTTCAGGAATTTACGCTGATCCAGGCGGGTTTCGACGACTGGATCAGCGTGATGGTCAACGGCGCACTGGTCTATGTCGGGCCGTACGGCGACGATCGGCTGGAGGTCGTCACCGGTGACCGATTCCAGTATGTGCAATATGGCGCCTCCAACTACGGGGGTTGCGAACTCAGCACCAGCTGGAACCGCCCGCTCAACGTCGATATCAAGCCCTACCTGCGCACCGGCCTCAACACCATCGACATGCGGGTGATCGTCGCCGGCGGCGGCGAGGGCTGGATGAGGTTCAGGGCCACGCAGTACTGCGACTGCCAGTGGTCGGAGACCTGGGAGAGCACCTGCGGCGCACTGGAGCAGCAGGCACGAGACGGGATGTGCGTGCAGCAATCCCAGACCTGTGTGGCGCCGGGGGAGACGCGCCTCATCGACGGCATCGAGGTCTACCGCGACTGCTGGCGCTATGACCTGTCCTATCGCTGCGCCACCGGCGAGACCCGCGAGGAGCCCTATTGCCGGGAACTGCGCGAGCGCGGTTGCAGCCAGGTCAACTCCATCTGCGTGGACACCCTGCCGGACGGGAGCTGCTACGAGTACCAGCAGACCTACCGCTGTCTCCGAGGCGAGGCGGTCTCCCAGACGGTGATGGACTGCGGCGATCAGACCTTCTGTCTTGACGGAAACTGCTTCGATGTCGGCTATGAACCCAACCAGGACTTCGCCCTCGCGGCGAGTCACTTGGGCGGTCTGGAGGCCGCGGCGAACGATTTCGACACCGACGACATGGAAGTCTTCCAAGGCCAGGACCTGCGCTGCGAGAAGACCCTGCTCGGCTTTTCCAACTGCTGCAAGGATAGCGGCTGGGGCATCGACCTGTCGCTGGCCCAGTGCTCCGAGCAGGAGCGGGTCCTGGGCCAGAAGCGCGAGGCCGGGCAATGCCACTACGTCGGTTCCTACTGCAGCGCCAATTCCTTCTTCGGCTGCCTGGCGCGCAAGAACACTTACTGCTGCTTCAACTCCAAGCTCGGCCGCATCATCCAGGAACAGGGCCGCGCCCAGCTCGGCATCGGCTGGGGATCGGCGGAAAACCCCCAATGCCGCGGCTTCTCGCCACAGGAACTGACCAGCATCGATTTCGCGAACATCAATTTCACCGAGTTCTACGCCGATGCCTTTGCCGCCGCCGATCGCGCCGACCGGCCATCGGGCAACCAGATGCGGCAGATCATCGAACAGGGTATCCAGAGGTTGCTGCCATGAGGCGTTGGGCAGTGCTGTTGGGATTCCTCGCCGCGAGCAATGCGCAAGCCGAGCCAGGTGATCCGCAGGTCTATTACAAACGCCACGGCGAGGGTTGGTTCTGGTACCAGGATCCCGAACCGGATCCGGAGCCCGAGAAACCCGAAGCACGAGCACCGGCACCCACCGACCCCGTCGCAGCGCTGGCCGTCTTCCAGAAGGAGATCGAAGTCGCCAAGGCCCGCGCGATCCTGGCGCCCACCGACGCGAACCTGAAGGACTACCTGCGCCTGAACCAGCTCGCCATGAACCGGGCGGGCGACTTCGCCCAGGCCTGGCAGCGGGCGGTGTGGACCACACCGGCCCTCGACACCCGCCTCACCAATCCGGTCAACGACCAGGCGGTGCAGGTGTTCAACGACGAGAAGCTCCGCCTGGTCGATGACTTCCTCGTCAAGACCGCGCGGAGCCATGGGCTGTTTTTCTTCTTCAAGGGCTCCTGCCCGTTCTGCCACAAGCTTTCGCCCATTCTGAAGGCCTTCGCTGAGACCTACGGCTTTCACGTCATCCCCGTCAGCCTGGACGGCGGCACGCTGCCCGACTTCCCGAACCCCCGCGGCAGCACGGAGGTGGCGGTCAAGCTCGAGGTGGACACGGTGCCAGCCCTGTTCCTGGTGAACCCGCGCGACCGGGCCATCCATCCCGTTGCCTTCGGCTACGTAAGCTGGAGCGAGCTGCGCGAGCGCATCTACACCCTGTTAAACGACCAGCCACCGAATCCGCTGATGCAGGCACAGATTTCAGGAGACCCGATCGATGCGAACGAGTAGACCACGTGCAATTGTCTTGGGCTTGTGTCTCGGCGTGACGGCCTTCAGCGCCCGCGCCGACATCGCCACGGACATGGACAGCTTCTTCAACGATCTCAACTTCAGCAACGTCACCCGGCCCGGCGTCTACGAGGGACAGAGCGCTGGCTACTTCACCGGCGGCGGCGTGTTCATGCGAGTTCCGCAGCGCAACTACACCCTCTACTCGGTGCAGTGGCCGCGCTTCCGCGCAGGCTGCGGCGGCATCGACTTCTTCAGCGGCGGCTTCTCCTTCATCAACGCCCAGGAGTTCGTGGCCATGCTGCAGAACATCGGCTCGGTGGCCGTGAGCCAGGCCTTCATGCTGGCGCTGCGCACCATCAGCCCGCAGATCGCCTCCACCATGGAGCAGATCCAGACCTGGGCGCAGAAGTACGGGCTCAACAGCATCAACAGCTGCGAGGCAGGCTCCGCCCTGGTGGGCGGGGCGCTCAAGACCTTCGGCATGTCCAAGCAGGCCTGCATCATGGAGCGGGTCAACAGCCGGGGCGAAGCGTGGTCCGAGGCGGAGGTCGCCTGCACCACCGGCGGCGAACGCATGAGCACCCTGCAGAACAGCCAGATGAAGAAGCTGATGGTGACCGAGGGCAACCTCGCCTGGCGGGCCATGATGCGCAACCCCTTCTACACCAACGACAAGGACCTCGCCCAGGTGATGATGAACCTCTCGGGCACGGTGATCATGCGGGTGGACAACCCCGGCAGCGAGGACACCACCACGACCTACCAGGTGATCCCGTCGATCCTGGCGGACAACTCCGGCCAGGGCCTGCTGCGGGTGCTGCTCGAGGGCGGCAGTGTCACCGTGAAGGCCTGCTCCAACGGTATCGCCGACGAGTTCGCCTGCACCGAGATGAACGGCACACAGACCATCGCCATCAACCAGGGGCTGATCGCGAAGGTCCGTACCATCCTCGACGGCATCGTGTTGAACATCCAGAACGACACCCGCCTGGACGCCGTCCAACAGGGTCTGCTGGCCTCCACCTCGCTGCCGGTGCACAAGTACCTGACCGTGGGCGTGGCCTACATCCCCGGCGCGCTGCAACCGGAGATCGAGAGCTACGCCATGCTCATCGCCAAGGACATCCTCTACACCTACCTGAACGATCTGCTCGGCAAGCTGGTCGCCTCGGTGCGCGCCCTGGAGAACAAGGAGGACGACAAGATCAAGGACTTCCTCGACGGCGTGATCAAGGCCCGGCGCGAGATCCGCAGCTACAAGGACGACGTGCGCCGCGGCTTCGACGAGTCGCTGGTATTCACCCAGCGGGTGCGCGAGTACGAGAAGGCGCTGGTCGGCAAGCTCTCGCCGGGCATGTTCCGCAGTCTGGTGTGGGCCTCGGCACAGTAACCCGGCACGCATGAACTGGGAGATCTTCACCTACGGCGGCGGCGAGTTCCTGCGCCTGGTGTTCAACGGCGTGGCCGCCATCACCGGCAACGGCGGCTACATCACCGCACTCAAGATGACCGCCATCATCGGCCTGCTGTGGGTGCTGATCGAGGGCGCCTTCAAGCACCGGTCGATGAATCTGCAATGGCTGTTCGGCGTCATCCTCGTCTACAACGCCTTCATGGTGCCGAAGGTGGACGTGATCATCACCGACCGTATCGATCCCACCCAGTCAGCCGTGGTCTCCAACGTGCCGCTGGGGCTGGGCGCCGTGGCGGGTACCGCCAGCCTGGTGGGCGACTGGCTGACCCGCGCCTACGAGACGGTATTCAGCCTGCCGGGCGATATGCAATACCAGCAGAACGGCATGCTGTTCGGCCAGTACCTGGTGGAGGCCTCCACCCGCTTCGAGATCACCGACAGCCGGCTGGCCGGCAACTTCAGCGAGTTCTGGCAATCGTGTGTGTTCTACGACATCCTGCTCGGACTCTACGCCTGGGACGACCTGTTCGCCGCGCCGGACCTGTGGGCCTTCATCCGCGCCAACACCTCGGTCTCGCGCAGCTTCGCCTACCGGGACGCGGCCAATAACCGCCTGATCCTGGGCTGCCGTGACGGCGCCGGCAACCAGCTCAACACCGATCTCACCGCCGACGTCGACCAGGCCCGGCGGTACTACGGCGAGAAGCTGGTGAAGGCCCCCACCGCGGCGGCCGCGGTGGCCAAGTTCGCCGCCGCCATGCCGGTCTCGTACCAGTACCTCACAGGCCTGAGCGTCAGCGCCGAGGAGATCATCCGGCAGAACGCCCTGTCCAACGCCCTGCACCGGGGCCTGAGCCAGTTCGCCTCCAGCGCCGGTGCGCCGGCCGCCGCCCAGGACTTCGCCCTGGCGCGCGCCGAACAGGAGCGGCGTACCACCTACGCGGCGCTGGGCGAGATGGCCGCGCGCACCCTGCCCATATTGCGCAACCTGTTCGAGGCCTTCATCTACGCCGTCTTCCCCATCGCCTTTATGCTCGCCATGCTACCCAGCGTGGCGAAGGTGGCGCTCACCTACCTGAAGAGCCTGGTGTGGATCCAGTTGTGGGCGCCGCTCTACGCCGTGCTCCACTTCGCCATGAGCCTCTACAGCCAGTACCCGGCCGCCAGCAGCCTGCTCCTGCCTGACGGCAGTACCGCGCTGTCGCTGGCCAACTACACCGGCCTCGGCCAGGTCATGAGCGACACCGCGCTCATCGCCGGTTATCTCAGCCTCTCCATCCCGATGATCTCCTATCTGGTAGTCAACCAGGGCGGCGCCATGATGGCGAGCCTCGCCAGCCGCGTCGCCCAGAGTTACGAAGCACCCGTGAGCCGGGCCGCCGACGAGGCCTCCACCGGCAACATCAGCCTCGGCAACACCAGCATCGGCAACGCCGGCTGGTGGCAGCAGAACCAGAGCCCGAGCTGGCAGGCCGGTGTCTCCACCATGGGTAATCCGGCCACCGGCGCCATGTACACGACCACGCCGGAGGGCCGCTACGTCGACGTGCCCCAGTCCAACCTTCCCTTCTCCGCCAACATCGGCGACGCCGTGAAATCCTCGGTCCAGACCCAGGCAACCGCCTCGCTTCAGGCCGCGCAGACCCAGGTGGCCGACTACGCGAACCAGGTATCGGCCAACTACAGCAACATGGAACGCTTCACGGGCCAGACCGCCACGGAGACCGGCGTCAGCCTGGACTGGAACCGCTCCGACATGGCCGCGTTCCGCCGCGAGTTCGGCGAAACCCAGCGCCTCGCCGACGAGTTCGGCCAGAATCGTGGTTACAGCGCGAGTCAGGCGGCTCAGATGCTCGGACTGGCCTCGCTCGCAGCCCAGAATCCGAAGCTGCTCGACTTGGTGAGTCCCGTGGCACTGCGGGGAGAGCTCATGCTCCGCGGCCAGAGTGACGCCCAGATCAAGGAGGACTGGCAGGATGCACTGCGTTACGCCGAGGGCACCCAGTACGGCAAACAATGGCAGGCCGCCATCGACGCCGGCCACACCGCAGCCGCCGGCGTCCACCAACGGACCGGCGACAGCCTGGCGCAAGAGCTGTCCGGTGGCCTACAGCAGCAGATCGGTCACCGCCACGCCACCACCGCCACCCTGCAGGACGCCGCCGCCTGGCAGGAGGCACAGTCCAGGGTGGAAGAACAAGGCTTCGCCTTCAGTGCCGATGTCGCCATGCAGGTTCGCGACCACATGATCGGCTCCGACAAAGGCATCTTCTCACGTCCCGGGAGCCTCGACCCGACCTGGATCGAGCAGGAGGTGGACACCTTGTTCGCCCGTGCGGCGGCGGGAGATGGCACCGCCATGCGAGCCATCTCGCATTATGCGGACGAGTACGGACGGCAGGAGGGGCTGGCACTTGCAGGGGTACGCGATACGCCGACCAAAGACGACGTGTTCAGGAAAGGCGAAGCGTACATGGCCACGGTATCCAACAAAGAAACCGAGCCCGGTGGAATCCGGGATCGCACTGCCGGTTTCCAGGGCGCCGCCCGGCATGCGGCCGAGCACGCCGGCATTCCGACCGACAGTCAGGTCCGCCAGGGATTCGCCGCAATTCAGAAGGAAGTGGAAGAAGAGCGCGCCAGCAGTGGCAACATGATCGATCGAGGGGAACGCGATATTCGGGCATCCAGCAGCGCCGTGAAGGCCGAGGCTGAAGGACGTACGGACCCGGACAACCAAACGCTTCTGGGGGATGCGATCAAGAACGGTGTGGATCAGGCACTATTCAGCAAAAAGCAGCTCGGTCAGCTAAAGGACAGGTTCTTCAAGGATGAGGACGAATAGGGTCCGGCAGTCAATCCCGCCACTCGTAGGGGCCGATCTGCCGACGCCGCATGCCATCGTGCCATTCTTCGAGCCACTCTCCAGATTCCCTTCTGTCCGAAGTCCGCTCCTTGTACAAACGAATAGGACCTTTCCGCTTCGTGCGGAAGATGAGTACCAATCCAGCAAAAAACACCACCACGCCGGTCCACCAAGCAAACAGCAGACCCATGACCAGCGCAATGAGCGCGGTCACCAAGATATCGGCGATTTTCCTGGCTGCTACATATCTCATAGTGCAGAGTATGGCATACACCCTCATTGGTGTGTATTCCGCTTACAGGTCGTGACCTTCGACCAGCTTGCATGCGAGGCCAGTGACATTTAAACAATATCAAGTAGGGGTTTGGCGTGCATGACGCGCAGCACCTCCCTCTACCAGCCGAATCATCCGCGCGGGACGCGGTAGGTATTGCCAAGTTTGGTGGCGCATCGCGAAGCTGAAGTCCTTCTACAGGTGTCTGGATGACATTAGGCCGTTGGAATCTACTGGACTGTGCCAGGTGATAGCAGGCCCGCGATTTCCTCCAGAAGCGGATGCAGTTTCTGATGATCTGCTCGAGCGATCACCATATCAATCCGGGATGACCAATGTCCATGTCGGTGCAGGTTCGCAGCCCGTTCCAAAATTCTTCTTGCCGCACGATCACGGACCTCCTGTGCTGGCGCCGCCTCGCCAGACAAACGGGCTGCTACCGCAGTTCTGAGCTCCGAAGTCTGTTCATCTCCACCCATTACAGCGAATGCAGCGAGACCGCAAAGCCCCCGCTCTAAAATGCCCCATCCTGTTTCATATCTCCCGCCTTTGAACGTCCAGGACAGGAGGTTCGCCCCAATTTCATTAGCAATTTCATCGCAGCCGCGATTACGCGCGTCTATTGCGGCTTCGAACAACGTCTCCGTCATCTGGTAGTTTTCAACGAACGTGACCGATTCCTTGTCATCGGGAATCCAGGTCAATGTCGCGATCAACCAGCGCGCATGCTTCTGCAGTTCCTCTTGGCTGTGATGGTCGCATGCGGGCGCATTCGACACAGCCAACAAGATTTCCGTCACGCCCGTTATCCAGTGAATCATGTCGAACGCGAAGGGAGACTTCGCCTTTACAGCTTCGAGAAGGAGCTCCTTCTCCGTTTGGTAAAGGCCATCTGCCCAACGCTCGATGTTTCGTATAACCGATTGGGCGTCCGTGTTGTCCGGATGCGCTTCAGAGATCGCGTTCGCCAATACCGTAAGCCGCGACCTCAAACTCTGTATGCTCGTCGACGAGTAGTACGGCCCCAGGAATGTGCTATGGCTGCTCGACAGGGGTGTATCTGGTACGTTGAGAAACAACTTCGCCACCAAAGCAACATCTCGACGGACTTCCCCAACGGCGAAGTGAATGTCGCGGCTCCCAGAGCGAAGTAAATCAAAAGTGAGATTCGCAAGCTGCGCCATGCCTTCCATCGTGACGGGGCGGTAATCCTCTTTCGCGCAGCCGGTACACGCAATCAAAGCAATTTTTTCGCTGAGCACTGCTATGTCGTTCAGATCTCCATGCGCGAGGATGTATTGCGCAGACTGCCCCATAAGCCGTTGCCCCTCTAACAGAACATCGGCCATGCCATGAGGAACGACGGACTGCACCGCGCTTGCAAGGTATCCTGCCGCGAGCTGCGCGTGGCTTTTCGAGGCATGCGGGCTGGAGTAATCAATGCCGAGATACACCCGGACGAGTGCTTCCATTGCTTGCAGTGTCTGCTCGACCTGCTGCTCATCCCGGCGCGCAATCCCACTCTGTAAGTTTTGCCGCAGGTGCTCCAGCGTGTCGTTGATGAAGCCGTCGCTGGAGAAAGGATTTTCGACAAAGGGGTTGTTGGCGTAGAACGTTTTCCCCTTGGAGTCGATGTAGGCAGCATTGATGCCAACGACGGCGTTCAGTGCAGCGCCGGAAACTTCATAATCTCCCTGCTCCGCATAGCGCCGAGCAAACGACATGGCATGCCGAACCGCTCGTTTAGTGCCATCGGTCCATCGATTGTTGATCTGAAAAAATGCGGTACGGGCCAAGTCGTGCGTGGAGTCCGATGGTGACGACGTGGCACTTGCACTTTCATCACGCTCAAGCAGCGGCATCGCGCGCTGAGCCCGTCGTGCCCATGTCCGCAATTCCTTACGAGTGTCTTGAATGAGTATGCCCAGTTGCTGCAATGGGTTGATGAGAACCAAAGCGCGTCGATAGGCGTACATAAACGAGATCAGTATGAATACGACCGCCCAGGAGGCTGCGAGCACGACGTGCGCCAGCCGGGCCTGATCCACAAAGGTCGTCAGCGTTGCGACGCCTATTGCCAGAAGGAATGCCAACGCGAACGCACCGAGCAACTTCCGATCCGCACTCAGACGGCGAAATAGTCCGTGAGGCATGCGCTCAATGTTCACCTGCATGGCGAACAGTACGAGAGATGTAACAATCGCAGCAGCCCCTATCAGCGCGCTTCCCGTATTTAGGATCAGGCCGCGCAGACTATCGATCGCGTGTTCAGTCGAGTAATAGCTCGCAAGCACATTTTGGAGCGCCGGCGACAGGTAGGCGCTTGCAGAAACGAGAAGGAGCAGCAGAGCATAAAAGGCGATAGTGCCATATCGAAGCTTCCATACCCCAAGCTGGTGTTGGGCTCGGTAGGTGTACTGCCATAATACTGCGATTCGCCTGGCGACCGCTTTACGCATGCGCTTTACAGCGAGGTCGATGTGGGATCGCCAGGACATGAGCAATGACTACCTCTGACGCAAAGCGACAAACTGGTTACTCGGACCTTCCGACCGGAGGTCGAGGTCCGGGCAGTTCGACACCACGATGGATTCGTCCAGCACGCTCATGTCTCGTCATCCTTCATGCATCCGTGGCGTGCTACCGCCAACGATTTCAACGTATCCGATCAATTCGGCCGAGTAGCTGCCATCACCGTTCGCCGCCCCCTTGTGCTTCAGCTCCCGCTGCAGGGAAGGCTCAACGGCTCGTGCAAACAGATCCAGCCGCTGCTCTGGTACGAACTTTGGTGATGTTGCCGGAGCTTGCAGGTAGCGCTCGCATTGACGCTCAACTGCCGGAACTCTTGTGCCGTCCTGCTTGACGGCAATGGGTTGAACCACCACGCGGCGTTCCCCATTGCCTGCTGATGTTTCGACCATCCAGAGCGACAAGAGTACCGGCTCCTCGACATCCCCCGAAACGGCGATGCCAACGTCTTCCGGTGGGACGCTGCGCCACCGACCAAGCTCCTCTTGCAACAAGGGGTGATCCAGACCCATCAGTTCCAGATCGTCCTGGTTCGTGGCGGTGTCGCGGTTCAGCGTGAACCGTGCACGGCGTGCGCCATCGACCATCACGAGGTCGTAGGTTTCGTCGTCGACCTTGATCAGCTTCTGCTGGCGATACGCGACCGCGGCGGAGAGGAATCGCACCAGCCGATCCAAACTGGACGATACGTCGGAGAAGGGCTTGTAGTCATCAAGGCTGAAGCCTTCGAGGTCTTGGAACAGATCGAACACCACCTGCCGCGCTTCGCGGGAATTCGACAAAGCAGCTTCCAGTTCGACCTGCGTGCGCTTCAGCTCGGGGTCTGACAATGCTTCCTGATACAGCCGGTCGTAATTGAGCCGCTCAGACAATTGGCCAAGAATCTGCGCCCGCAGATCTTCGGCAACGTTGCCTTGGTCATCGACCTTGCCCACCGTCCGAGCGATCTCGGTCAGCTTCTCGTCGAGCAGCAGGAAGATGCGTCCCTCGATGGTATCCGACAACACCAGGTTGTAGACCTGCGCCGTGTGGTTCTGACCGTAGCGGTGGATGCGGCCAATGCGCTGCTCCACGTCCATCGGGTTCCACGGCAAATCGAAGTTGAACAAGATGCGCGCGAACTGCAGGTTGATGCCTTCGCGCCCGGCTGCGGTACAGACCAGCACGCGCGGGCCGTCTTTCTGACGGAAGCGACGCTCAGCAGCCACCTTGGCTCCATGATCGCCACCACGCAGTACCACAACGCCCTGACCGGGGAAGGTTTGATCAATCTCCCGGGCGATCAAATCCACCGTGCCGAGGTAGGTGGCGAACACCACGATCTTCTCGTTCGGGTTCTGCCGCCACAAGATGCCTAGGCCATCAAGCAGCTTCTGCGCCTTGGTCTCACGCTGCTGCGGGAAGACCTTCAGCAGATCCCCGATGCGGAGCCGTTCTTCGGGTAGGTGCAGCTCCACAACAGCCGATGCGGCTTCTTCAGCGTGTGCGGCTCCGTATTCGCTGCCGTAGGGGTCGGAGGCCAGCTCCAGCGCTTCCTCATCCAGCTTTTTAACGAGCCGGTACTTGAGATCGGCGAGCACACGATCCACCTCGCTGCGACCGATCGCGTCGCTCGGCAGGCCAAACTCCTCGTGGATCAGCTCACGGGCCTCTTCCATCAGGCGCTCGCGGCCTTCGATGTCGAGGTCTTTGTCCCGCAGCAGGGCCTCGTGCAGGGTCAGCATCAGCAGACGCCGTTTCAGAGTTCGCCGAACGGCGGCGAAGCTCGACGCAGCAATCTTCTGGAAGATCGCCATCAAGAAGCCTAGGGCCTGCCCCTTGCCACCCTGACGGCGTGCCAGATTGAATCCGTCCTCCAGGTACTCGCGCAACTTCTCGTAAAACCGGCGCTCCTCTTCGTTCATGAGGAAAGATTCGGTATGCACCCAGCGCCTCGCAAACAGCGGCGAACCATCCGGCTGGCAAGCATCTGCCTTGGTGCGTCGATACATCACCGTATTGAGCCTGTGCCGGTGCTCCAACATTTCTTCCGGGCTGCCAAACAGCGTCGGATTCAGCAGCTGTGCCAGCATCCAGAATTGGAAATGGTTTCCCTGGTGCGGTGTTGCCGACAACAGCAGCAGATCGCGCGAGTGATCCTTCAGCGCCTCTGCCAGCTTGTAGTTCTCGGTCTTCCTGACCTTGCCGCCCGTGCGGTAGGCGGTTAAATGATGTGCTTCGTCGAACACCACCAGATCCCAGCGCGGCGCGGCCAGCAGGCGTTTGATGCGCGCTGGGCGCTTGAGCGTGTCGATGCTGGCAATCAGCCGGTCGTGCTTGGCGAAGGCATTCGTCTTGCGGTCGGTGATGTCACCCTCGGAGCCGAATACCTCGAAGTCGAGATTGAACACCTCGTTCAGCTCGCGGTGCCAGTTGTTCACCAGCCCCGCAGGTACCACCATCAATGCACGACTGAGTTCGCCCCTGCTGGCCAGCTCGCGCAGGATCAGCGCGGTTTCGATGGTCTTGCCCAAGCCCACCTCATCGGCGATGAGATAGCGCCGGGGCGATGCGGTGGCAATGCGGTGAGTCAGCACCACCTGATGGGGGAGCAGATCGATCTTGGCTGATGTGAGCGCCGAGGCGCTTTCCATCACCGGCAGTGCGTGCGCCTCGTAGGATAGCCACGCCTTGCGTGCGCGATCAGCGCCGCCATCGACGGCGCGCAAGATGCGCTCGGTACGGGAAAGCTGGCGGCGCACCGAGCCAACCGGCACCCGGCGTTCGCCAACGCCAAAGAAAGCGCGCAGGTAGCCATCACGCGCCGAGTCAAGGACGACACCTTGGCCGAATTCGTGATGGGTAATCCGTTCGCCGGGTTGATACTGAGCCTCTGCTTCCACGCGCCGACCTCAGGTAATTCGCAGATGGAACAGGCCAGCGGGCTTGCTGTCTTCGCGCAGCAGAATCTCCTGCGGGTATTCGTTCGCTTCGCCCCACAGAATGCGGCCAAACGCCAGCAGGCTGTCGCCGTGGGGTGCTGCGCAGCGCCATTCGATGGAATCCGTGGCGGGGTGGAATTTGATACGGCCCTGGCCGGAGGGCAGCCAGAAGACCAATGCCGCCTCACCTTCGTAGTAGGACTGAAACGACAGGATCGCATCCTTGACCGTATCACCCAGCCATGTCTCGGCATCGTCCGGCGTCAGCAGATCGAGACTGCCTCCCAAGCCAGCGACCACAAGCGTGTTACTGCCGTTGCTTGGCAGATCGTCTGGCCACCGCCCGACCGCCTGCAGGAACTGGCGCAGGCTCCAGACCTCGCTGGCCGCGCATACCTGATTACGTGCTTCCTCATCCCAAATCCAGCTGGTGCCGCGCCTTTGCCACACGGTATCGAGCAGTTGCTTCATAGCTCATACTCCTCGAACAGCGAACCCTGCGTCGGCTTGACGGCTTGGGTTGCAGACCACGCGTTGTAAATCGACACGGAGCGCGAAGCAGCATTGCGGCTGACCTGATCTGGGCCGTTGCGACTCAGCCACTCCAGCAAAGGCTTCAGTGCCACGTGGGGCTTGAAGTTTTCGTTCTTCAGCGTGTCTGAGGCGTTGATGCCGCTGCCGTCGAAGCACGCCCCGATGAGCACCAGCGCCTGATCCAGATCGGAGGTCAGGCGGCGGCGGTGCTTGCCAGACCATTCGCGGGCGAAATCGAGCGGATTGGTACGAGTGAACACCTTCTTTACCTCGCTGCACCAGCCGCGCTGGACGAAGTCGTCTGGCGTGGTGATGGTGCCGCGCAGGAACTTCTGCAGCTGATCGCGCTTCATCTCGGCGGCCGTGCCGAAGGTGCGCAGGAACTGGCGCGTGATCGGCTCGGCATTGACCGGCGGCGGCTCCTTGCCCTTGTCGGCGTCTTCGTCGATGAGCTGGTTGATGCCGACCAGTGCATCCTTGACACTGATTGCGCGGCCCTCGTCCACGTACACCTTGCCGTAATGGCGGGAGAAGTACTCCAACGCCTTACCACGCCGGATCACCTGGATGTCCGCCGCAGGCAAGCCTTCTTTGGCGTGGTTTTCCAGCATCGCCTGCAGGTGGCGAACATCGGCCATCACCTCGCGCCGCATCCGGCCCCAGCTCACAGACTTGGGTTCTTCGGTGCGCTTGCGGCAGACGTGGATGATATCGTACTCGATGGTCTTGGAACCGAATTCGCCTTCGCCTTTGGTTTCGTCGGACCGAATCGGGTACGTCGCCTCTAGGTAGTACCCCGCGTCGAACAGTGATTCGAGCACCGCCACCCACGGCTCGTCTTCGCTGTGGTGAAATGTGAAGGCGAGGATGCCACCCGGCTTCAGAAGGCGATGTGCCTCACGCCAGCATTGGGTCAAAAGCCGCTGATAGAAACCATCCGCATCCTCGGGTTCCCTTGCACGATTGGCGACTGCCTCCAGGGACTTCGGTGTGTATTCGGCGCCGAAATAATCTGGGAATTTACCTTTCAGGGCGAGTCGCAGCCAAACGTAGAAAAAATCGGCCAGTTCGGAATAGTGGAGCAAGCCTCCAAAAGGAGGGTCGGTAATTACGAGATCCAAGCTATCGGACGGCAACTGGGCAAGATCGGTCGATGTGCCGCAGAAGGTTTCGGCACCAAGAAGAGCATCTCCAGGAAAAACCTTTTCACTCTTCCCTGTGATTTCGCTCGCGACGCTCGAAGCATGGCGTTTAAGATGCTCAGCGCTTACCGCTTCCCATGGGCGAGTGGCCCACTCACCGCCCTTGAAGATCACTTCTACGGTAGAAGACCAAGGGCCATAACCCATGGGTGGGAACACTCCCACCTCCACCACATTGTTCTTTGGGTGGTAGTTGCTGTTAGACATTGCCGGGGCGAGCTTGTCGAGCTTCATGTGCCAGAACGCGAAAAGGTTCTGATTGCGAAGGAAATTCTGGAAAGCGCCAAGTACGTACTCGCGAATGCTCCAGTCGTAATCTCCCACATTAACAATGGCTTTTAGCAGTTGGGCGTGAACCAGGAGCTGGCGAGGGTTGAACATTGTCCACCAATGCGTGAAACCATAGTTCTCACGGAGCTCGCTATTGGCGATGGACGTCATGAAGCCATAAGGTATTTCGGACCGAGGCCAATAATCTGCAAGATCAGTGTCTTTTCTTGCCTCCCATTCCGCAGTGGCAGCGTCGTAACGGTGCGCAACATTCGTATCAAAGGGAGCGAAGAATCGTCCGCCATAAGGAATACCATCTGCATTTCTCTTCGGCGAATATCCTTGAATTGCATAACCAGCGACCTGAGCGCTCTTTTTCGTGACTCTGATTGAGTTCATGACGTCATGAACAGCTCCACATGCGCCGCAAGCAAAATTGGAGCGTTTCGGAACAGTGCCTACTTCTGCCTGGAACGTAACCCCAGTTAATGGGCACGTGACTTCCTCGGGCAAACTGCCTCTCACTTCAAGCAGCCTAATCTTTGATGCGCGCTCTTGATTCCATCGTGCAGATGACACAGCGTCGTCCTGGGCCGAGCCGCCATAAGGTTGGCCATTCGCGTCCTGCTTTGGCGATCCGGCAAGCCATTGCGGATGCACCAGCAGGCTCAATTCGACCTTCTTGTTCTTGCCCTTTCCGAGGTTGACGAGTACCGTGTGGCCGCAATGCGGGCAGACAACCCCCTTCTTTCGGTCGAGCACAGAGAACGGATATTCATCCGGGGCCACATAAAGCGGCACATCAGGCGCCATGCGCGCCGCATTCTCCTCGACGTGGAAATCGCCACCACATTTGCTGCAAGAATACTCCCAGTGCTTAACGCTGATCGTTTTAATTGCCATCACAGGCTTAGTCATGATCGGCGTCCGATGGCCGCAACCGGTCACCTGACAGGGGCCGTGCTTGGCCCAGAAGGTGTAGATGATTTCCGGACCTTCGTAGCGGTAATCCTTGCGTTCGTCACGCGGGATCGTCAGCGGATCGAAATCGGCTGGCATCACCTTCTTGGTCGGCAGATGCGTCCACGTGCCTTTCTCGCCGTTCGGGCCGTCGCAGTAGTAGTACGGCATGATCTGCGGCTTGACCTCGGCCTCGATGTCAGCGAGTAGGCGTTTCACTTCCTCCAGGTCGACATTGGCCAGCTCCTGCTTGACCACGAACCACGCGACCGGATTCAGGTCATTGCCGATCATCTGCATCCCGAGACGGGAACCTTCAACCAGTGTGGTGCCGCCGCCCATGAAGATGTCGGCCACCTTCAGGTTCTTGAAAGCGCCTTTCTTCTGATGGTTGGCGTAGTAGTTGTCCCACACTAGCTTGGCCGCGTGCGATTTGTCTTCCGGGGCCTTGGTGGCCGCCGCGATCAACATTGAACGGAACACGCTGGAGCGACGCCGTGCCCACCACTTCGACATCTGGTAAATCGGCTTGCCCGCGTTGCCTTCGATGATCGCCACCTGATTGACGGGCAGGATCGGGAAATCGACTTCCAGGCAGGTCTTGGGGCGGTTCGGGTCGTTGAAATCGACGGTTTCCATAGCGACCGTCTTGCCAGCGCCCACGGCCTTGGCGACTTCTTGTGCGATTCGTTCTTTTTTTGTTGCCATACCGGGCGATCCTTATTTCGTGAGCTCGACGAAGGGCGACAGCACCTCAAGCAGCGAGAGGCCGCCGTGCGTCAACGTCGGGTAGCCGCCCTGGCTCTTCCATTTCCAGCGGCCAACGGCCAGGAGATGAGCGCCGTGCGGGCTGTTGATCTGGAGTGCAACCGGCGGCACGAACGGGCCGGTTTCACCGACGCCCTTGGCGCTGCGCCCGCTGGCGAATGTTTTCTTGAGGAACTGGCCAACCTCGCCATCCGCGTCAGGGAAGTAGCCGGTAGCGGCGTAGCCGTGGTCGGAGGTGATGACCAGACGCCGCCCGGTCGCCAAGCCCTCGACGAAAGCCCAGAATTCATCACTGCTGAGCTGATCGGCTGCGTCGCGGGTCAGCGTGTCGAGGCCCTGGCCCGCACCTGATCCGTCGTGAAGCTTGCTGTCCGGCCAGTGGTGCCAGAATACCCAGTTCGGCGCGCTGTTAATCAGCCCCTCGCAATCTTTCCACGGCATATCGACACACTCTGTATGTGCCGGTTGAAGCTTGTGGGTAAGGCCGCCACCGTTGTTCTGGAGTTGGCTGCGACTGCCGAAGCCCAAGGCCCGCGCGAACTCATTGGTTTCGCCGGGCAGTTCAGATGCGTTGGCCGTGACCGCGTGCAGGGTGAATCCACGTTCCTTGGCCCCTTGCAGTAGCCAAGGCAATTCGCGCAACGACAAACCGTCGAGAATCAGCACCGCCTTGGCGCTGTAGGGTTCGGCCCACCAGCGGGCAAGGCGATCCGAAGTGCGTTCGACAGTGTTGCCGAAGGCCTGCCACAGATCCCAACCGGTGGACGACAGGAAGTGATCGAGCGCACCGATCTCCCGGTCACGCTTGATGACCTCGCTTGGCGCATTGCCTGCGGCCAGCGGTTTGGACGCAATCTCGACGGCCTTATTGATGATGACGCGCCACGCGTCCTCGGCAGAGCCTTTGGTGAGGCTGTGCAATACCCCGGCGTCGAGTGCCATCAGTTGTCCTCCTTCTCAAGACTCAGCTCGAAGGTCATGCCGTCGGGCAGCTTCTTGAGCAATTCCTTGAGCTGGGCACCGTTGGCCGCAGACACTTTGATCGATACGTCGGCGACCTGCGTGGCGGGGCCAATACCCCAACCTTCGAGCTTGCCGATCAGATTCAACGGTGAGGTGGGCGGGTTGCTCAAAGGGATGCGCGGCTTGCCGCCTGCGCCCGTCGAGCCGCCGCCGAAGATCCCACCGCCGGTCGGGGGCGTACCACCGCCACTTGACGTATCACCGCCCGAGGGCGGCGTTGCGCCGCCTCCGAACAAGCCGCCACCATCCCCGCCAGCAGGCGGCTGGGGTGCAGGAGGCGTCATGCCACCAGTGGTTGGCACCGCCGAGGGCTCCATCAGGAACACTTCGTCGAGCTGGCGTCCGGTGTAGGAGAGCTTGGGGCGCAGCCGCTTCCAAGCCGTGTCCTCATCTTCGCCGGGCTGGGTTTGCAGGTACTCAAGACCGCGCAGGTTGATGGCGATCTTGCCCCGAGCGCACAGACGCAGGATGCGCTCCTTCATCGCGGTTTCGCCGAGCCAGGGGATGCAATCCTGGCCCGCCGGGCGAGGCTCCTGCAGCTCGCGCAGGAGCTTGCCAACCGGAGAGTTTTCGGTGGCCGCTTCGAGCACCAGGTCTTCAAAGTCCTCTGGCACGAACAGGTCGTTGACCAGCGCTTCTTCGATACCTTCGGGGATTTGCGCGCCTTGCTTCTTCAAGCTCTCGACGCTGAACAAGCACTGGTTCGGGTCGGCGAAATTCCAGCGATGCAGCACGGCGAAACGGTCAAAGCGCTTCTTCAGGATGTCGCGCAACGCACCTTGAAATTCGGTGTGCAGCTTCTTGTACTCGGGGTTCTGGCCGCTCCATTCCTGCGCCTTCATCTCGGCGCGGGCCAGGATCAGCAGGTCGCGGTCCTGGAAGGCATTTGTGGAGCCGGATCGCGGCAACAGGAAGCGGATCGTGTTGCGACGCTTCTGCAGATGGTCTTTGAGCCAGCGGCCAAGCCGCTGGTCGACATTATCGGGCTCTTCCGGCAGTACCAGGATGGGCAAGCGGTCGTCCCAACGCTCGGGCTGCTCGGCCTCATCCAGTGTTGACCAAGGGTCGGTCTGCCAGGATTTCGGCAACGCGATCACACGGAAGGTCTTAGCCACCTCGTCGGTGCCGCCGATGACGTACCGAACTTGCTTGGCAAGCTGCGCCTGATCGGAACCATCGGTGAACAGCTTGTCATTGCGCGCGCAGGCCATCAGCTTGGCACGCGGGTTCTCTTCCTCGCGGAAAACCAGACGAGGGCCATCCTGGTGAATGTTGAAGCTGTTTTCGACGATGGTCGCCAGTTCTACCTGGAACGCGTTGTCATCGACGGCCTTGTTGCGCGTGATATCGACCTGAAGCGTCGCGGGCTCGGCACCGGCCAAGTTGCCGACGGCAATGGATCGCAGCCACAAAGCACCGACAATCTCCTGCAGGTGCGGGGCGAGGCTGGCATGGTCGGTCACTGCTTCGGTGACCGAAATGATGTTCTGCTGGGCCTTCGCGCGAAGCGTGCGGTGGTGCTCGTTGGAGACGGAGTCGAGCAGCGCGCCAATACCCGAAGCATCGTCATCAAGACGGAAGTCCGCAGCCGTGAGTACCGGGGCAGACTCACCACGACTCTTGTAGAGGTTTGCCAGGATGCGAATCATGTCGCGCGTTTCCTGCGCGTCGGTGGCAATTAGTACCTGTTCTTCAAGCAGGCGCAGCAAGTGCGGGGCAAACGGCCAGGAGACCAGAAACTCCTTACGTTTGCGCTCGTGTTCGGCAGCGGGCACCTGCATCAGCCGCAGATAGTCGCTGACGTGGGCTTCGATTAGATTGGCGATTTGGGGCTTGGTGATCTGCAAGCGATTAGTGAACAGGCGGTGCAGCAACATGCGACGTCGATCCTGCTGCACTCGTTCAGGATTTCCGCCCGCCATGAAGTCGATGGCGACCGGATTGACGCGGTGCACCTGCTGGTAGGCATCGCTGCCACCGTTGCGAACCGAGATGACAAGCACCAGCAACTCCGGATGCTCCTTGGCGATCTCGGACAGGATCTGGATGAAGTTGAACGCCCAGTTCTTCCAGGGGTACTGCTTGGTGTTGGTCAGACCGTCGTACCAGGTCTGGAATTCGTCCAGCAGCAGCATCGTGGGCGTGTGCTGCAACAGTTCGAGGATCAGCTGGTCGGATGGGATGTCGGTCTTGGCCGCGCCCATGCCTTCCCATTTGCCCTTGATGTAGGTGCCGTGGGGATGGCGCTCGAACAGCAAATCCCACAGGAACTTGTAGCGCTGTCGGTGCAGGCTCTCGCCGATCACCAGCATTCCGCTTCGCAGCGCAATCTTGCCGATCTGCGGATCGCCAAGCGTCGTGGCCCAGGAATTCAGCCACGTGCCAGTGGAGGCAGCGTCATTGACGGCGTGGTAGAGAGCGGCCATCAAGTGCGATTTACCAAGACCGCGCTCACCGATCACCACCACCGGACGCCCCTGGTTCGGACCAACGGCCTCGATCCCCTTCAGCAGGTCGTGGGTCGGATACGTGATCTCCAGGAACTCCTTCGCGGCGATCTGGGTCGCGCCGGTGTTCGTGTCGTTGGAGAGCTCAATGGCTGTCCCTTTGAGGCGTTTGCCCCGAAATTCTTCTCGTAGAGTCAGTCCAAGCATTACTTTCGCTCCCCATCATTCGATTGGCCCTTGGCCGAGCCATCATCCTCACGTCCAGCGTCGAGCCCCTCCATCGACTGCTGCTTGATCCAGGTGTCGATGTCAGCGCGCGAGAACCGCCACGTACCGCCTACCTTGAACGCCGGGATCTTCTTGGCTGCAGCCAAGCGATAGACCGTTCGCTTGCCCACCTTGAGGTAAGCGGCCACGTCGTCAAGGGTGAATATTTCGCCAGTCACGTCTTTCATCGCGTCCTAACCCGCCATGGCGGCATGCACCAGTTGTGATGGTAATCTTGGCAAGGATACGGCAAATTTGTGCATACTTGAACAGCCAAGCAGCAGAAGAGGGCATGCTGCCCCCACCACCCAGACCCATTTCAAGGAGAGACTTCAGAGCACATCGGCTCAGAGTACCCTCCCCACGAACGCGACAGAAGGCCTTAACATACAGAAACCTTGAGCGAACACTTGTTAAACGAAATTATTTCGGTGTAGAATCCGTGTATGCGAAACCCCTACCAGCGGAGCTGCCGATGACCGAACCAACCCAGGAAACCATCCCTGACCTGCTCGTGAGGAACGTACCTCGCGAGGTCGTTTTGGGAGTTGAAGAGGCTTTGGTGGTCGGAGCGCAGCGGGCCTATGTGGGAGGCCGCGGTATGGATGACGGCCATCTGCCTCACGTCGTGGGTCAGCTACGCCACTTCCACATGAATGAGGCGTTTCAGCGGGCACTTGCAGCCGCTGATGCGTCTCCCTCCCCGATCCGAGGCAACGGTATCGTGACCGGGCGAACCGGGGTTTTTACACTCGCACGCTTCAACATCCCTGAAGGGTTCTGGACCAACGGTCGGCGCAGCCACACTCGCAGACAGATGTCGATGGCGAACATGGCCATCGAGCCGCTCGTGCAGCCTGAGCTTTTCCGCGAGTATCAGCCTCCTTCCGAGGCCGTCGCTTTTTTCGTGGCCTGCTTTTCCGGTTCGCTACACAACCAGCCCGAATCCCCAGCTTCGATTCAGATCGCGGTACCAGACCGGCACATGCACGGCTGGCTCTTCAGAGAACCCCTCGATACGTACATAAAACGATACGACCAGAAGCTGGTGTCGCAGCATGATCTTGCGGTTCCGAAGCTCAAGAAAGGCATCGGCAAGCAACTGGATAAAGACGGAACCACACCATGAGCCGGGGTGGAGTACAAGGATTTCAGAAGGACCGCTTGAGTCAGATCCTGGCGGTACGTCGCCTGACGCAGGTACAGCTCGCGTCGATGGTGAGTGTTTCGCCTGCAACTATAAGCAAGTGGCGCGCTGGAACGCAGGCGCCGGAGCGTGAGGCGCTTGAGCGCCTCGCAGGAGTGGTAAACGTGACGCCGGAGTGGTTCACTCGCCACCCAGCGGCGAAAGTATCAACGCCGCTTTTCCGCAGCAACGCATCTGCACATGTTGCAGCACGGGCGATGCTTGAAGCTCGTCTGGAGTGGGCTCAAGACGTCGGCGCCGCCTTGATGGAGTTTGTTGACTATCCCGAAGTCAACCTGCCGGCTCGCTCCTACGCCGATCCAGAAGCGATCACGGCCGAGGACATCGAGCAGGCTGCATGCGAATGTCGTGACTTGTGGCGCCTCGGGCGATCAATGGTCCAAGACTTGGCGCTCGCAGTCGAAGGGGCGGGAGTCATCCTGGTCCGCGAGGAAACCGGCATCGCCCAAATTGAAGGGCTTTCTGCTTGGAGCGAGGTCCTGGGGCGACCCCTCATTCTGCTGTCGGCCGACAAGGATAATGGCTACCGCAGCAGGTTCGACCTTGCCCACGAGCTTGGCCATCTTGTTTTACACCGACACATCAAGCGCCCGACTGAGCGCGACCGCCACAAGCTGCTCGAACAACAGGCTCACCGATTTGCCGGCGCATTTCTGCTTCCCGCAGAGACCTTCGCTGCGGAGGTCCGTATGCCGGCAGCACTGGATGACTTGCTGTTACTCAAGCGCCGATGGGGCGTCTCGGCTGCTGCGATCATCATGCGCTTGCGAGCTCTTGAACTGCTGGACGAGGATGATGCACTGACGCTGTTCAAGCGTCGCTCTGCCCGCTGGGGCGCCAAATCAGAACCGGGTGATGGTGATCGGATGCCCGAGCAGCCCCGCCTGTTGCGCCGTACGATTGACCTATTGGTTGACGAGAAGGTCATGCCGCTGGAGGCCATCCCAAGGCACGTTGGCCTAGCCGCATCAGATGTTGAGTCTTTGGCAGGACTGCCCGAAGGGTACTTCCAGGGCAAGAGCAAAGTTGTTCAGTTTGCGCGGCTGAGAACTACCCAGCCAGTTTCGGATGATCGAATCGAGCGCAGCAGCACCGTGGTTCCATTCCGAACTCCGGTTAAGCCGTGAAACAGAAAGGAGGAGCAATGTCCAAGAACACGAAGCATACTTCGTCGCGGATCGCCAAACTGGCGGCCGAGACTTTGCAGGACAGCAAGTCTTCGCAGGTCGCCAAGAGCCTTGCGGCATCGGCGCTGTCTCAGCGAAGCGCTGCCAAGCAAACGGGAGCGAAGATGGAAGATGTCGCTGCCAAGGTGTTGGCAAGTGACCGGTACGCAACAGAAACCAAGGAGCTTGCTGCTTCCGTCTTAGCTCAGGCGAACAAGGAACGTTGACCCAAAGCCCCCGATGGCACTGGAGGATTCAACCAACGTCGATCTCAAACGGATCTGGCGTCAGGGAGACATTCCGGTCGTTTTCAAGCGAAGACGTCCCCTACCACTTCTTGCGCGCGTCCCATTCGCTGTTGGTAACAAAGACTGGCTGCGTGATGGGAGGCGAAACATACCAAACTGGAACCCGCAATTTAAAGCATGGGAGACTCCCACCGCCTGGTTCGATAGCGTCATCAAGTTATGTTTGAGACGCTACGCTCAAGCCTATGTGATTCAGATTTATCGAGAGCAGCAGAAGTGCGCTCCCGCATGTTGGAATGCCAAGGGTTTTCACTGCGAATGTTCTTGCATGGGAGAGAATCACGGGTCCGGCCACCCTGGTAGCAGTTGGTATGAGGTATCAGAAACGTTTGCTTTCTCATGGGGTCTTCAGCGCTATTCGTGTCGTCACCTGCGGGCAATGGGCAACTGACCAACTTGCTTCTCGTCACTGCCATCAAACTCGCGTTCATCTCTCGATCGACCCCGTGTACTCAAGACGCAAAGGCTACTAAGGGAAGGGGGCCGTAATGGCAAAGGCCCTACCCGAAAGGGCCGCCGCGCTGGAAGAGGCGCGCGGCGCTGAAAGGGTTACTCAAACGGCGGTGCGTCCGCCGCTGCAAAACCCACCCCGAACAGGAATCACGTTTTCCATGGTCTGACCCGGCCGGCGTTGGCACAGTGCCGGCACATGAACACGCTATCTGCCTGTCCTCTCTCCATCTCACGAATTCACCATGCGGGGCTTGGTCCCTGGATCGAGCCCTGCCGGATTATCCTCGAGCACCTCAGTGGCCTGGAAAGGGTGATCGAGAGCCCGGACGAGCTCCCATCGGTCGCCGTTCTGTCCGCTTTGCGCACCGCCATGGCAGCGCCGCTGCCGCGCCAGGCGGCCATCCTGCGCCAGCAGCTCTGTCGGCTATCCCTGTTCGAGTATCGGGCGGCCGCCGCCCGTGAGATGTGGCATCCCCTCGCGGAACCTCTTGAGGATTTTCTTCGACGGAACGGCAATGCCGTGCAGTTTTGGCGCGAATGGACTCCCTGGCCCCGGCCCGAAGCGGTCTCGGAGTGGCTGGACCAATGGGTGCGCTGCTGAACCTCTGGGGCCGAAAACACCCACCGGCACCGCCGATGGAGGGGGCGCTGCCGGTGCTGGACCCCGCTACCCTGCTCCATCCGCACCGTCCGCAACTGGCGGCCATCCGCCAACTGGTCGGGGTGCCGCGCGCCCACTGGGAGGCGTTCTACGCCACGGTCTTCGAGGCCTACGCCGGCTTCGTGCAACAGCTGCCTGCCTCGGAGGCCCATCATCATGCCGGTCCCGGCGGCATGCTGGCCCACGGCCTGGAGGTGGTGCGCGAGGCCCTGAAGCTGCGCCGGGGCCGGTTGCTGCCGTCCGGCGCCGCCGCTGAGGAACTGGCCGCGCGGCAGGACCTCTGGACCTATGCCACGGCCACAGCCGCCCTGCTCCACGACATCGGTAAGCCGGTGACGGACCAGCGGGTGCGCTTGTACGACCGGCAGGGGCGGGAACTGGGCTGGTGGGATCCCTGGGCCGGTCCGCTATCCCTCGATGGGAATTGGTACCGGGTGGTGTTCGTGAGGGAGCGCCGCCACCGCTTCCACGAACAGGTGTCGCCCCTATTGGTCCGGTTCATTCTGCCCCAGCGGGGTCTGAGCTGGCTGGCTTCTGATGCGGATGTCTTCGCGGCCTGGCTGGCGGCGATCAGCGGGAATGCCGATCGGGCGGGCGTCCTCGGCGAGCTGGTGCACCAGGCGGACGGGCTGTCGGTGGCAAGTGACCTCGTAGGCGCACCGACCCGGATTCCGATGGCCCGGCGAAAATCCCTTTCGGCACGATTGCTCATCGGACTGCGCTACCTGCTGGACCAGGACGTGCTGCCCCTGAACCGCCCCGGCGCCGCCGGCTGGCGGCTCGACGATGATCTGTGGCTGGTCAGCAAGCGGGTGCTGGACAGCCTGCGCGAGCACCTGAACCAGGAGGGTCAGGAGGGTGTACCGACGCGCAACGACCGGCTCATGGACGAGCTGCAACAGCATGGCCTGCTGACACCCACCGGCGACCGGGCCGTCTGGACCGTCCGGGTGACCACCGGTGACTGGTCGCAACAGCTGACCGTGTTGCGCTTTCCCGTGCAGACCCTCTGGCCGGACCCGGACGCCCGGCCACCGGTGTTCGAGGGGACGGTGACGCCCGTTGTCGACAAGCCAGAGGGTACGGTGCAGAAGGAGCACCAGGACTCATCGATGCAGGCCTCGCCGCAAAACCGGCGTGCGGAGACCGCCAGCGAGTGCGATTCCGATATAGAAGGTGTCGGCGACAGTCCGGTGATCGCCGTGGATTCGCCATCGCCGGCGCCCGGGGATGCATCGCCCATGGCTACCGGAGATGATTCTGTTTCGGGACCGCAGGAAACCGATGCGCCCGGGGATGACGACGATCCCGGCCGGCGCTTTCTGGTCTGGCTCAAGGAGGGCCTCGCCTCCGGCACGCTCGCCATCAACACGGTGCATGCCCGCATCCATACGGTTCCCGAAGGCCTGCTGCTGGTGAGTCCCGGCATCTTCAAGGACTTCGACCGCGAGAACTGGAGCCTGGCGCAGAAGCGGTTCCAGAAGCTCAAGCTGCACCAGCGCACCCCGCAGGCCACCAACATCTGGGTCTATCTGGTCAAGGGCGAGCGCAAGCAGAGCCGCATCAACGGCATCCTGATCCCCGAGCCGGAACAGGCCCTCGGCCTGCAACTGCCGCCGCCCAATCCCCACCTGTCGCGCAAGGAGTGATCCAGTGGGACCGACCTTCGACAACCGCCTGCGCCCCGTCATCGAGTTCATCCCGGCCACTGTGCTCCTCGGCTTGGCCGGGGTGCTGCTCCACGACCCCGTTCTGTTCTTTCCGCTGCTACCGGGCCTGGCCCGGATCGCCGCGGCGGGTCTCGGGGCACTGGGCCTGCTGCGCCTGTGGCAGGGCTGCGTGATCATCCGCTACCGGCGGCAACTGCGCCGCCTGCCGCGCTATGTGCTGAACGGGCAACGCATCCCCCTCTCGCGCCACAAGCTGTTCCTCGGCCGGGGTTTCGCCTGGGATCAGCGCCACAGCCAGCGGCTGGTGGAGGCGCGTTCGCCCCAGGCCCGGCGCTGGTTGGAACCGGGGGTGTTCTACCGGGCCGCCCGGGCCTTCGAGCTGCGCTTCGAGCACTCTCGGTTGCTCGGCTGGCTGACCCGGCTCACCCGCGTCGATGCGGGGTGGAATCCGTTGCGGCCCCTGCCGCCCCTGGGCGGTGATCCGGCCCTGCACGGTGTCGGGCTGGAGGACGAGTGCCCGATCTGGATGGACCTCGCCGACCGGGTGGGCCATACCCTGGTGCTCGGCACTACGCGTGTCGGCAAGACCCGCCTGGCCGAGCTGCTGGTGAGCCAGGACATCCGCCGCGGCGAGACGGTGATCGTGTTCGATCCCAAGGGCGACATCGATCTGCTGCGGCGCATGTTCGCGGAGGCCCGGCGCGCCGGGCGGCTGGAGCAGTTCCACATCTTCCATCTGGGCTTTCCGGATCTCTCGGAGCGCTACAACCCGGTAGGCGAGTTCGGCCGCATCACCGAGGTGGCCACCCGCATCGCCTCGCAGCTCCCCTCCCAGGGCAACTCGGCGGCCTTCCGCGAGTTCGCCTGGCGCTTCACCAACATCGTGGCCCGCGCCCTGGTGGGACTGGGCCGCAAACCCGACTACGCCGCCATCGCCCGCTACGTCACCAACATCGAGCCGCTGCTGGTGGACTACTACCACCTATGGCTTGAGAGCGAACTGCCCGGCGGGTGGCGCGCCGGGGTGCAGACCATCGAGGCCAACATCGACGATAAGAAGCTGCCCTTCGCGCTGCGCGGCCGCGACCCGCACGGGGTGGCGCTGGTGAAGTTCGCCAAGGAGCGCAACCTCTACGATCCCGTCGCCGACGGCCTGCGCTCAGCCTTCGAGTACGACAAGACCTATTTCGACAAGCTGACGGCGAGCCTGCTGCCGCTGCTGGAGAAGCTCACCAGCGGCAAGAGCGGCGAGCTGCTGGCACCCGACTACGCCGACACCCGCGATCCCCGTCCCATCCTCGACTGGATGCGGGTGATCCGCCAGCAGGGCATCGTCTATGTGGGCCTGGATGCACTGTCAGACGCCGAGGTCGCCGGCGCCGTGGGCAACTCCATGTTCGCGGACCTGACCTCCATCGCCGGCCAGCTCTACAAGCACGGCGACACCCTGGGCCTGCCCGAGGTGGCCGGGCACCGCCGGGGACGGATCGCCATCCACGCCGACGAGTTCAACGAGCTGATCGGCGACGAGTTCATCCCGCTGCTCAACAAGGCGGGCGGCGCCGGCGTGCAGGTCACTGCCTACACCCAGACCGCCTCGGACATCGAGGCCGGCATCGGCGACCGCGCCAAGGCGGGCCAGGTGAGCGGTAATCTCAATACGCTGATCATGCTGCGGGTGAAGAACGAGGAGACCGCCGCCCTCCTCACCGACCAGCTGCCCAAGGTGCGGGTCTACACCAAGGTGGCCGAGTCGCGTACCACCGACAACAACGATCCGGACACGCCGGTGGACTTCGTCGCCCAGAACGCCGACCGGCTGACCGAGGTGGAGACCGAGATGCTCACCCCGGCGGACCTGGTGCAGCTGCCCAAGGGGCAGGCCTTCGGGCTGCTCGACGGCGGCCGGCTCTACAAGCTGCGGTTGCCGCTGGCCGGGGACGACCCCCTGCTGCCGCGGGACATGGACGAGATCGGGGCCTGGGTGGAGCGTTGCCGTGGGGAGCAACCATGAACGGCCGGCGACTGACCGGGGTGCTGTGGACGCTGAAGTGGTTCTTCGTCGTCTGCCTGCTGGTGTTGTGCGTGGACATGCTCTACGTGCTCTGGCCCTATCCGGGCGAGGCGCGGGGCGTGGCCGCCCTCAAGGCCAACCTCACGGCCGAGACGGATCTGATCGGCCGGCTGGCCGATGAGCGCTCCTGGGCCATCATCCTCACCCTGGTCGACGGCATCTATGAGGTGGTCTTCGTCTGGACCGGGATGAATGAATTCATGCGCCGCGCGGTGGACCCGACGCCGCTCTCGCCCCTGAACGAGACCATGCGCAGCTTTGTTCTGGGCAACTGGGTCTTCCTGGAGACGGCCGCCACCGGCCTGCAGCTTTTTTCACTGCGCCTGGGCGTGCTGCTCCTCACCCTGCCGATCTTCCTCGTCACCGCGATCGCCGCGGCCGCCGACGGTCTGATCACATGGTACCTGCGCCGCACCGGCGCCGGCCGCGAGTCCGGTTTCATCTACCACCGCACCAAGCGCGGCCTGGCCCTGTCGATACTCGCCCTGTGGCTGGTCTACCTGGTGCCGCCCGTGCCGCTGGACCCGCGCTGGGTGACCCCGCCGTTCGTGCTCGTCTTCGGCATCGCCGTGCGCGTGAGCATGGCGTACTTCAAGAAGTACCTGTAATCACGACCGCTCATCGATACGCACCGGCGCGCTTTCAATGCCGAAAGCCCGCACCTGTCTGCCCGCTTTTCCAAGTTTTTACCGGCCGCCGGCTCGCTACCATGCAACGCCATCGAGGCACAGTGGAGCACCTGAGTTCATGCGGCAACCGACCATCGCACAGCAGCAGCGCCTTGGGTGCCGGCACGGTGCGCGGGCACCGCGGATGCGTCGGTGCCTGCAGGTGCGATCCGCCCCGCCTTCAGCGCTCGCCATGGCGGTTCGGCACCGGCCATGAGCCGCCCCGCCGACCGTTTTCCCCGCCTCGTACCACGCCTGATCCGGCTGCGGGATGCGCCCTTCTATGTCGGGATGGACCGGAACCGCTTCAACGCGGAGGTCCGCCCGTATCTGGTTGAAATCCGTATCGGCGAGCAGGGCGTCGCCTTCGACCGACTTGATCTGGATACCTGGGTGGACCACTATAAATCCCGCAACGGGCGTTCCGGTCAACTCAGAGGAGAATTGACATGGGACGCAAAAGAACGGCCGGGCTCTACAAGCGCGGTGACATCTGGCATATCGACAAGCAGATCCGAGGTACCCGCATTCGCGAAAGCACTGGAGAAAGCGATCTCGCAAGGGCGGAAGAGTACCTCGCAAGGAAAACGGAGGAAGTCCGGCAGGCGACCATCTACGGAGTGAGACCGAAACGCGCCTTTCGGGCGGCCGCGACGAAGTACCTGAACGAGAGCCAGCACAAGCGTCGGATCGCCGATGAAGCGCTGCATCTGAAACAACTGGATCCGTTCATCGGTCCCTTGCCGATCGAGTCGGTCCACATTGGGACGCTGCAACCCTTCATCAAGGCCCGACGCAAGCAGGGGATCAAGACCAAGAGCATCAACCTCGCCCTGGGCGTGGTGCGGCACATCCTCAACCTGGCGGCATCGGAGTGGCTCGACGAACACAACCTGACCTGGTTGCAGACGCCACCCAAGATCAAGTTGCTGCCGGTGACGGACGCGCGTATGCCCTACCCCCTGTCATGGGAAGAGCAGGCGCGGCTGTTCCAGGAGCTGCCCACGCACCTGGCCAGGATGGCGCTGTTCAAGGTCAACACCGGCACCCGGGAGAAGGAGGTGTGTAACCTGCGCTGGGAGTGGGAGGTGTCCGTGCCGGAGCTGGACACCAGCGTGTTCATCATCCCGGGGAATCGGGTAAAGAACGGCGATGAACGTCTGGTGGTGCTCAATCGAGTGGCCGGTTCGGTCATCGAGAAGGTCCGCGGTGAACACCCCGACTACGTGTTCACGTACCAAGGCCATCCGGTCACCACGATGAACAACTCGGCGTGGCGGAGGGCAAGGAAGCGCGCCGGACTCACGCAGGTACGGGTCCACGATCTCAAGCACACCTTCGGTCGTCGTTTGCGCGCGGCGGGAGTGAACTACGAGGATCGTCAGGACTTGCTGGGACACAAGTCGGGAAGGATCACCACACACTACTCGGCGGCGGAATTGCACAACCTGATCGAGGCCACCAACCGGGTGTGTGGAGGGCATTCCCGCAAAAGCCCCGCACTGGTGTTACTGAAACAAAAAGCGGTCACAACGCTCTCTGTAACTGCTTGATGTAACTGTGGATTTTGGCGCGCCCGGAAGGATTCGAACCTCCGACCGCCTGGTTCGTAGCCAGGTACTCTATCCAGCTGAGCTACGGGCGCGTATGGAAGGCGGAGATTATCCAGTATCAGCGAGAAAATTCAAGGTGAAAATAGAAGGCCAGGGGATTAACCCTTAGGACGCACGTTGTGCCGATCTTCGGGAAAACAGGGACCTCGCTGGTCCCCTTCCGCTTGCTTGACGGAAAGAGAGGGATTATTCGGGCGCTTTGCGCCCTCACCCCTTCGGGGCCGCCTCCGCTGCGCTCCGGCGTTCTCCGCGGCCTCCGGCCGCTACGTCGAACCACAGGGTCCTCACCAAAGCCTCTCACTTCACCAAATAAAGAAGGCCCCACACGGGGGCCTTTTTTATTTGGCGGAGAGAGAGGGATTCGAACCCTCGATAGAGTTTCCTCTATACACCCTTAGCAGGGGTGCGCCTTCAGCCACTCGGCCATCTCTCCACGCCCGACGCTCGCAGTCTGTTCAGAGGCTTTGCGGCGGGGGCGGTAGGATACCGTGAAGCGATGTAGGAGGTAAAGTGCAGCCGGAGGCTGGAGAATCAAATCAATCGCGGCCCTCAGCGGTGGCGCCGTCACCCTGCTCCTGTTCGCGCTGAATGCGCTCGTAGATCTCTTCTCGATGCACCGCGACATGCTTGGGAGCATTCACACCGATACGTACCTGGTTCCCTTTCACGCCGAGAACCGTGACCGTCACTTCATCACCGATCATCAGTGTCTCACCCACTCTGCGAGTCAAAATCAACATGTGTGAATCTCCTTACTCATTCACTTCCGATATGTAATCCATCACTGGCGCAATAACCAGCAGAACACCCGACAGAGCCGGCATACGCATAGTTGTCGGCCTTGACGACCGAAACTATAGATCCCTCATTAACCAACTATTTTTATTGTGGAAACCATGAAACCGTGGTGGGCAAACCGTCACACGGCCCGGCGGGAGGCGGCGCTCAGGGCGCCTTGTCCAACTGGAAGGCGTCGTGCAGGGTGCGCACGCCGAGCTCGAGGTACTTCTCGTCGACGACCACTGAAATCTTGATCTCGGACGTCGAGATCATCCGGATATTGATGCCCTCTTCTGCCAGTGCCCTAAACATAGTCGAGGCAATCCCGGCGTGCGAGCGCATGCCGACGCCGACCAGGGAGATCTTGACGATCTTATCGTCGCCCAACACCTCGCGGGCACCGAACTCCTTGGCACCCGTCCGGATGACCGCCATCGCCCTGTCGTAGTCGTTGCGGTGCACCGTGAAGGTAAAATCTGTGGTATCACCCGCCGGGGAG
>Ga0172382_10000811_pt1 | contig 57934 bp, 45 predicted proteins | sample Leawel138RmetaG_FD_122245 | JGI IMG/M metagenome (GOLD analysis project Ga0172382, IMG submission 122245) | Leachate microbial communities from a municipal landfill in Southern Ontario, Canada - Leachate well 138R metaG | ecosystem: Engineered > Solid waste > Landfill > Unclassified | place...
ATCAAACCACCCACTTTTAAATACAAATATAAATTATTTTCTTGACAATCGAAAAAAGAATTGACAACTATTTTTTAAATAATTATTATTTACAAAAATAAGTAAAAGGAGGTTTAAGATGTTGCAGAAATACTTTTGCAATTATTTGTAACAAAGTATATAAACATGTATCAATGATTACAGTGTAAGTGAGCAAAACTTACAAAATTCTTTTAATACACCCTTTAAGGGATAAACTCTAAAACTAAATAAAAGATAGCCTTAAAAATAAAAGGAGATTAAAATGAAAGAAAAAATATTCTTACTGATAATGCTAATAACATGCCTTACATTATCAGCAATAGACTTTTCACAAGACGAAGAGTTTCATTTTTATGAATACGCCATCATTGACTCTGCTTACTTTGTAAATCTTGTTGACGTTAACAAAGATGGACATTTAGACCTTGTATATATACCAACAGAAATTTACTATGCTGACCCTCAAACAACCAACGAAAGAGCATATGTTCGCTATGGTGATGGAACTCTAAATGGACTTATTAACTCAGAAAACTACGATATAATTAAATCTGAAAATTCTGGTTTTACCAGTATTTCAGCAGATTTGAATAATGATGGATTTGGAGATCTCGTTTTTTGTACGTTTAGACATCTTGTTATTAATTTTGATTGGCGAACTCCAGGTGAAGGAATTTCTACACAAATTGAATATGAAAATGAACCTGAATTGCCATCTGCTTTCACAAGAGATGTATATTTGTGGACTCAAGATAATGGAGCTCTCGATTTTAATGGAGACGGGATTGATGATTTGCTCATTATACCACGGCCTATTGTTTTTCAAGCATCGTATTATTATCTGCCATCTACCTATATATTCTTTGGTGGAGATAGCTTTGATATTCACAATCCTGATATCGAAATAAGATCTGAAGCTAATTCTTATACTGAAAATACTATTATAAATAGAGGCATATGTGCTACAGGTGATTTTGATGGAGACGGCATCGATGACCTTTTCGTTACTGTTGAGTTTGACATAGATTATTATGATTATTCTGTGGAACAGTGGTGCGACACATATAGAGTCTATTGGGGCGGTGAAAACTTTGGAGAGGAATTCACTGACTATCCTGCACCTGATAGTTTTAGAATCAATATTTTGTATGATTTAAATACTTTTGACCTTAACAATAATGGCAGAACTGATTTAAGACATAGAATTTCAGGCACACAATACACTTTTATCTCCTTTGATGAAGAACGTAATATTACATTTTACAATGAAGATGATTTTAATGGATTTTGGCCCTGGATAATTATGGACGTAAATGGTGATGGACAGAACGATATTATTGATTTTAACACCGAATATGTTAGGCTTGGAGAGCATAGTTTGAATTCTTTCAGTTTCAGTGAATATGAATACCCTGTTAGTGGTTTATCCAGTAGATACTACAAGGTAATAAATGAATTTAGTGACTCTAACAGTGATGTTTTATATTATTACAGCTATGATACACCATTAGACTTCCAGATTAAGTTTATTGTCTTGGAAGATCCAAACTCAATTGATTCAAACATAAACTCAGATATGATCTCACCTATAAATTTATCTCTATATCCTATGCCTTTTACAGAAAAACTCAATATCAAAATAGATTCAAAAAATCAGAAACCAGCAAATATTGCAATCTATAATATTAAAGGTCAGAAAATCAGAGAATTCTCAGAGATCAATTCAAAGCAGCTTAGCTGGGATGGCAAAGATCTTAATGGAAAAAGCATCTCATCAGGAGTTTACTTTATAAAGGTCAATCAGGATAATAATCAACAAATCAAAAAAGTATTGAAAATTAAATAAGGGGATAAATTTAAAGCGAGTATATATAAAATGCCATTAAAGGCGTTACAAACGATATTAATTATGCCTCATATTCGCTTTTATTATATCAGAAATCTCATGCCTGTTTTCTTTTAGAATTATTGGCATAATACTATTTAGTAATCATTATTCAAAACAACTATTCTCTTTATGGAGACTAAAAATAAAAACACATCATTATTCTAAAAAATATTAAGTAAGTGATATAATTAATTTTTAATCTCAACACCCCCAAATATGGCAGTAATATTCAAGTACAGATGTTGTTCATTATCTAAATCATTATCAGGTTTTGTGTTATTGCTAATCGAACCAAAAATTGGAAAGCCTTCTATATGTACTTTTATATTTTTTGGCACAATGATCTCAATACCACCGAATATTGCAGACACTGTCATCACAGCCTTGTTTTCATGCAACTTGGCACAACTTAAGTCGATTTCAGCACCTCCAAAGATTGCACTAACTTCTCCTCCTTCAAAACTTTGAGATACGATATTTAATTCTGTACCTGAAAATAAGCAATGGCTTTCGACTCTGCTATCATCATATGTATTATGTACAAACTCGATATCTTCATTTACTTTACAATTAAAATGCTTCTTACTTTTTCTAAAAGCTTTACCAGGCAACAAGTATGATATTCCGACTGTTAGTATTGCAGATGCAAGCAAGGCTTTGGGCCAGCCAATACCATTCACAGAAAGATTACTCCATTGCAATAAAGCGCCTAATATTATTATAAAGACACTACTTGATGAAACACGCTTTTCCTTAAACACTCTCACAATTCCCCAAAGTAAGATTAAAACAGGATAATAAGTTACAAAAACATCTTTGCCAAAAGGTAAGCCGATAACTGATAAACCTAATGCAATTAGTATAACAGCCATGATAATCCGAAAAAACATACTCTCCTCCGATATATTATTTTACTAATATAAAAGAAGCAATAATTATGCCAAATAATAAAATAAAAATTTGCTTAAGCAAAGCTTTTAAATTATATTTTGTAAAAATAAATATAAGGAGTTAGTTATGACAATTAAAAAAGTTGAAGTTACCGGAAGCCTCAAAGAAAGATATCAAGTTGAGGTAAAAGTAAGAGAATTTACATTTGTTACCGATCAAGGCAAGCCAATGGGCAATAACGCTGGACCATCACCCGTAGAATATATATTCTTCGGTTTTGCTGGCTGTCTTGGCACTGTCGCAAGAATGGTTGCTTTAGAAAAAAAGATTGATCTTAAAGCATTTAACGTCAAAATTGAAGGTGAACTTAATGTCGATGTATTCATGGGTAAAAACAAGGAAGATCGACCAGGATTTAATGGCATAAAAGTCATTATCGATATAGATGCTCCTATTTCAAAAGAAGAAAAAGAAGCTATGATTCATGAAATCGATTCACGTTGCCCAGTTTCTGACAACCTTATGAATCACACACCAATCGAATTTGTGTTAGAATAAATCTCAACTAAATGATAAAAAGGTGGCTTATAGCCACCTTTTTTATATTAAAAGAATAATTAATTTACATAGAAAAGTTCTTTTGTTTTGCTGCCTGTTCTATTTCTCTTAGCAAGTCAGACCATAATGCCTTTCTATTATTTACTCCTCTTAGAGCTATTGCATTCTTTCGTGCAGATAGCCTACTATTGCCAACACTTCTCAAAAGCGAATATTGAGGATTTGGATACTCCCAAGTCCTGATAACTTCTCTCGTAGCAGGTTTTTGTAGTTCAACTAAAAATCTCGTATCATAAAAGAATTGACTGACATTTGATATATCATTTTTATATACAGTATTTATTTTGATATATAAAGCAAAATCATAATCGTTGGCAATATAATCAGTTTTTGCATCAATAATTTTGTAGCTAAAACCTCTTTCTTGAAAAGCAAAACTAATATCATCTATAAGACCTTGCTCATAAAATTCTGACTCTATTACTACCAAAAAGCGCAGGTTACGATTATAAAGGGGAGACTTTTGGTTTATATTCAATTGTGGCAATTGCTTATAATCATCAGAAATTGGTGCTACAGATATCAAATAATTCTGTTCGACAAAACGACTATACTCAGGCTTTATATTTATAAAACCATCAGAATTAGTCTTGTATCTTCTTGTTTCATTGGTGGTTACATACACGGTTAAGCCACGTAAATCAACCCCTTTATAGCTGAAATATACAAATATCTCTTTTGGAAAACGTTCATCACTATTGATTTGACTGATATGAATATTACTGCACAAATCAGCCCACAAGCTCTCAAATTCTGCTAAATTTCTCTGATAATCAGTAAGAATATTATTATCTGCAAGTACTTTATGATTATAATTTGAACGCTCAAACTCAGAAATGTTCCTCTTAAGCAATAGCAATCTCTCTATATTTTTTTCTAATGGAGCTGCCAATTCTTCACCAATTTCATCGCTCATACTTTCAAATCTTTCATTTATGTCCTTTATATATGCAGATTTAGAGAAGTGAATTTTCACATATGCCAGGTAAAACTCATCTTTTTTCACTCGATGCTTTTCCCAATATACTTCATTTGCTTTGAGGCTTATATTATAAACTCCAGAGTAATTCATTTTTTTACTGATTGTGATTTTCTGTTCTACACGATTATTATTACTCTGAATCTCATCCGCTATTCTGATATTTATATCTACTTCTATACCAAGATTTTGAACTATTTGTGTCTGTGCATGAGAAATAGCACTATCGATTGCCTGCTGCAAATCTTCACATGCCTCGCTGATGCCAATATAAGAGTTATGCTCTATCTTTTTAAGTTTTTTTAAATTACGATTGCCTCCATGCTCAATAACCTTTGCCTGAGCAAAGTTAGCTAAGATAAATAGCAACAGGAATATATTTATTTTTTTCATCTAATTACCTTTTTTGTATAATTAATACAAATTCGCCTTTAGGTAAATCTCCACAAATTCTTTTCCTATCAGCAATTGTAAATCTCAATATTTTCTCTTCAGGCATAGTAAGCTTATAGCCCAGTATTATTTTTGTGTTTTTGGAAAAAACTGAACTTATCGCATCCAAAAGTGCATGTAAACGATATGGAGTATCAAGAATCACAATGCTGCTATGATCGTGATACTTATCAAGAAGGCTCTTCAATTCCTTATTACGAATTTCTTTTTTGGGAGACAAAAACCCAGCATAATAAAACTCCTTCATTGGAATTCCTGCCACCATTATTAAAGTCATCAAACTTGATACTCCTGGAACAGGAATCACTTGAATCTGATACTCATCAGCCAACTGTACAAGCTCCACACCAGGATCCTCAAATGAGGGTGTACCACAATCAGATATCTGTGCATATACCATTGGTTTCATAATCATTTCATGAATCAAATCTTTTAACTCAGTTTGACTTGTATGCTCATTCACCTCAATAATTGGCTTAGAAAGACCTATTTGCTTGAGAAATCTTGCCGCAACCTTCCTCTCCTCCCCTATGATTATATCAGCTTGAGATAAAACATTCATAGCCCTAACTGTCAAATCATCTGCATTGCCAATTGGCGTTGCAACCACATAAATTACTGTCTTTCTATTCTGAGATGCTTCCATTGTCTTTTCTTTTCTTGATAACTAAAATAATACCAACAACAGTCAAAATCAATGATAGAGACAGCCCAATTCCTGCTAAGATAATACTTTTTCTATATGTATCAGCCTCGAACTTCATCACCACATCATGCGTGCCTGCAGGTATTACCACACCTCTTAAAATGTAGTTTACAGGGTAAATCTTGCTTTCATTGCCATCAATGTATATTTTCCAGCCTGCTGGATAATAAAGCTCTGAAATAACCATAAATGAGCTTACAGGGCTATCTGTCACCCAGTGTGTAGAGTGCAATTCTTTTTCTAACATATTAATGCTTGCATCTTCAGAAAACTCAAACTCATTGATTTCTTCTTCAACTATAGCAGTATATTTTGGGTTAAAATCGGGGCTATTTAGCCTATTGAATATTTGCTCTGGGCTGTTTATAAATTCACTGTTTTGCACAAACCAAGCACGTGGCTGAGCTTCTAAGTTTTGATAAACATACAAGTTTTGCATTCTATCATAATATACCTCTTTTAAGTTAGGTAAAGGCAATTTATTAGAGAATATCAAATACTTTGTATTTAACATATTAATTACATTCCAATTTAGAGGTAAACCTGACATCAACTCAGCATGCAAAGAATTATCTATAATATCTTGGTATCTTTTCAGCTTCGCACCATGATATCCACCTAAGCTCTGATGATAAAATGACCAGCTGGCTTTGCCAAATTCCTGTGCTAATGGAAAAATCCTGTATTGTTCCTGATCACGAAGTAAAAACTCATCAACCCCTTTCTTTTCCAGAGAGCTGAAGATTGTCTTTTCTTTTTCCAGCGTTTCACTTTTTAAGTGATCATGGTTTACGATTGATAAATCGACCACAGATAGCAAAATTAACAAACTAATAGCAATATATTTATTCAGTTTTTTACTTAAATATCCCAACAAAGCTGTTAGACCTACCGACAGTATCAAGAAAGATTGAATCCCACTTTTTATAAACAGATCTAATCGATAGTTACGCAAATAAGCAATTTGTGCAGGTTGATATTGCTGCATTTCATCAGGTTTTGTAAATGGCATAAATGAGAATATTTTTTTCCCAATCAAGAAGATTACAAATATCCCTACGCTCACAAAAAGAGAATATTTGATAAAGTTTTTTAGCTTTTCATTATCTCTATTTTTAATTATAAAATCAAGGGCAAATGCTGCCATTACTACAAATGCAAACTGTATCAAAACAAGTATTGTTGCGGGTACTCTAAACTTATTAAAGCCAGGTAAATACTTAAAAAACAGATTATATAACAGAGGAAATTCTTTGCCAAATGATAATAAGATAGTCAGCAGAGAGCCTATAGAAAAGGCATAGACAATTCTTTTTCTCACAAAAACAACTGATAATATAGCTAAAAAGAAGATAATTATCCCCATATACATATGAGTCTGGGTAAAAGGCATTGGACCCCAATAATATGGCGATATACCGCCATAAACCTTAGGCACAATGAAGCTCAAAACTTCACCTACGCCAAAAGACCAATTTGTTGCATATTCTCGGCTTAGACCTGTTGAGTCGCCAGAACCACCTCTGATAGTATATTTCCCATATTCAACTGTATTCATATACGGATTACTCACTGCCATAGCTCCAATAATCAGAGATAAAACTAATAATACTGTATAAAAACTGAAAGACTTAAGTTCTTTTTTTCTGATAGCATCAATTGCAAAAACCACCCAATAAACAGCTATTAATAGATATGTGTAGTAGGATATTTGTGGATGATTTTCTCGTAATTGCTGGATAATAAACATAGAACTAATACCAATACCAAGAATATTCTTATTCTGCCGTAAATAGTCTATTCCCCAAAAAATCCACGGTATATACATAATGGCTTTAAATTTGGTATTATGCCCTATTTCTATTAAGCCAATCGCATGACATGACAGAGCAAATGCTAATGCACCCAATAAAGCGACCAGTGGTTCAAATTTGAAATGGCTCAACAAAATATACATACCTATGCCACCAAATAATAAAAACAAAATTCGCCAGTTTATAAACCATTGAATCAAGGCAAAAACCCTCTCAATAAATGGATATTGATTTGGGAAAGAAATAAGATAAGAAGGCATTCCACCAAACATATTATCAGTCCACTGTGCCTTCAACCAATGGCTCTTATTATATTCGATGATTTGCTCAGCTGCACCGCGCCATTGCAATGTATCTGAAGCTGGTGGTGCATAACCCAAATAGGCTATTTTAAAAAACAATCCTGTAATAATCAGCACTAATGCAACTATCATTATTGAATGCATTAGTATTGGGTTAAATGCTTTATGTGCATTGGTTTCTATTGTCTTTCTATGTCTTGCTTTATTCATATCAACTCCCAATTATCTTAATAGTTCACTTTTACTAAATTAGTTTTTTTAGTCAATAGCTTTTTTCAATTATTCTGCCTTATATACATTTTAAATGCCAATTGAGACCTTTTATTTTTGTATCATATTTTGGATTTAAAACTGCTTTTTTTCATTTTAGCAGACAACAACACTCCCGTTACTTTCCCGTTACACTCCTACTACACTCCTACTACTTCTCCAAGATAGCAGGAGGAGTGTAGGGGGATACCAGTTGAGTAGATAAGGGGTGGAAAGAAGTTTGCTTTATACGTAAAAGCAATATTTTTAGGCAAATACTTAATTTTGTACATATGTGATTTTTCTATAAAAAAAGTCGACTTTTAAAAAAGCCGACTTATTTTTAAAGTTTATAAGTAATTAAAGAATATTGAATGGATTATCTTCAGGTACGCCTTGATATTCTTCGCTTGATTTTGTGTAGTTTTGTGTTTGTGTATTTGATCTATCTTCGATAGGTTTACGTTCTCTTCTTTGTTTTACTTCTCTTTTTGCAGGTCTTTCTTCTTGTTCTGGCATATTTAAAGGATCAAGAGAGACTCTACGCTTTACTTCATCGATATTAGAAATTATTAAAGTAATAGTTTCGCCTGCATTGTTTTCGTCTAAAGCCATTCTTGCACGAGCAATTTTTGATTTTGGTAAGAGGCCAACAAGACCTTCAGCGATTTTTACATAGGCTCCAAATTCGTTTACTGATTCAATAATTCCTTCAACTTCTTGACCAACATTAAAAAGTTCAGAAATAGTATCCCATGGATTATTTTCTAAATCACGAATTGAGAGTGATATTTTGTTTTCTTCTACATTTACTCTGATAACTTTAGCTTCTACAACATCTCCAATGTTTAAAACATCAGATGGGTGATTTATTCTACGTCTTGAAATAAATGATAAAGGAATAAGGGCTTCTACACCAGGCTTAATCTCAACAAATGAGCCAAACTTTTCATTTCTAAGCACTTTACAAGTAACAATCATGCCTTCAGCTAATTCATTTACTGCAGCAACCATAGGGTTTTCGACAGTCGCTTTAACTGATAGAGAAATTCTATCGCCTTCTATACGAATAATTTTAACAGTAATATCATCGCCTGTTTTTAATACATCTTCTGGTCTTTCAATTCTTTCCCAAGCAAATTCTGATATATGCATCAATCCTTCTACGCCACCAATATCAATGAATGCACCAAAGTTTGCAAGTCTAAGTACTTTACCAGTAACTAAATCGCCTACATTAATTTCATCAAGTCTTTTTTCTTTAAGTTCATTAACCTCTTTTTGGATAAAGTTCTTTCTCGATAAAATAATATTGTTATTTTTTTCAAATTCAATAATCTCAAAATCAAACTCTTTACCAACGAAGTCTTCGGGATTCAAATTTATTGTTAAGTCCATTTGTGAAATAGGACAAAAAGCTCTTATTCCTAACACATCAACAGAAAAACCGCCTTTTACTGCTTGAGTTACTTTTCCTTTTACAGGCACGTTATTGTTAAAAGCATCACGTACCAAATTCTTATTGCCATGTGACTGATTTAAACTTTTAGCTATTTTAATTTCGTCATCGTTCATCTTAACAACGAACCCCTTGATAGTATCGCCAACTTTAAGTTCTGGTTTACCGTCATACATATAGTCGCCAATTTCTGCGTTTGCATCTTGTTTCTGTCCAATTGATACGATAATATGTGAATCGGTAATAGAAACAATTTGACCTTCGACTACATCGCCCTTTTTAATTTTTGCTCTAATTAGATTAGGATTTTGATCGAGCATTTTGCCGAAGTCTTCTGTCTCCTGATCTATATTATTTTTTTCGTTTGTGCTGTCTGACATATCTTTTTATCTCCCAAAGTTATTTTTCATATATAAATGTCATTATTTTAAACTTAAATATATTGTCCATTATTTTTTTTAAAAATATGAAATAACTTTAAAAAACAATAAATAAGTTCTATATTAAACCACAATTCTTTCATTTATCTTTATGAATAATATGTAAAAGCTTTGATATTACATGCCTGAGAGCCAATTTTTCATAATAAAAGAAATTGGTGCCTTAGCCAACTCTTTAGATGAGATTACCTAAGACACCACAAATAATAACAAAGGATTACTAATCTATTCTACTCAATTTTTTGAACTTTACGACATTTTTTGTCACTAAATAGTAAAGCATTGGAATAATCACCAAAGTTAGCAGAGTAGATGCTATCAATCCACCGATACTTACTATACCCATTGCTTGGCGGAACTCTTTACCAGAAGAGCCAATTCCCAGAGCCATAGGTGCCATACCCAAGATTATCGCAATATTTGACATAAGAATTGCTTTGAGCTTTACAGGTGCTGCAACAATAAGAGCTTGTCTCACAGTCATCCCACTCCAGCGTAATTGATTAGTGTAATCCAATATCAAAATAGCATTGTTTACCACAATACCAATCAACATAATAATCGACATCATTGAAAATAGATTCATGGTCATTCCTGATATATATTGCACATAGAAAACACCAATTAAAGCGAGAGGAATTGTCGCCAAAATCAATAAAGGTTGAACAAAGCTTTCGAGTATCGCTGCCAACAACATATAGGTCAGCAAGATAGCTAATAGTGCTGCAAAAGCCATATCAGATATTGTCTCGCCCATCATTTGTGCCATACCGCCCCATTTATAACCATAACCAGGAGGGAATTCCAAATCTTCTAATCTATGTTCAATTTCGCTTGTGATATTTCCTGTTGGAACTCCTGTTGCAGGAGATCCTGTAATCTCAATCGTCCTTGCCTTATCGCGTCTTATTATTTTATTTAGACCTTCTTCGAAATATACATCAGCTAACTGACTGAGCCTATATGGACCTGTAGCAGTCATAATGGAGATATTATTGATTTTTTCGATACTATTGTATGAATCCTCATCTAAAGTAACTAAAATATCGTATTCGTTTTCATTTTGCTTTAGCTGTGTACTGATGCTTCCAGCCATGATTGCTCTGAGGTTTAATGCCAACTCCGCAACATTTGAGCCTGACTGTAATAGTTCAAAAACTTTAGGCTTTATTACCAAATCAACTTTACCCGAACGCGAACTTGTATCGAGATTTATCAAGCCAGGCACATCCTCTATCTTGGCGATTATAGATGTTTTAAGTTCATCTAATTTTTGGTTTTCCTGACCATAAAGATACATTGTTATAGGTTCTCCGCCGCCTCCACCTGCAGATGTTTGAACTTTCACTTTTATATTCGCATTTGGTATGGAAGATAATTCTTTAATCAAAAGATCGGCAAGTTGTTGGGTGCTTATATCTCTATCTTTTACATCGACTAATTTTACGTTTGCATTGGATAAGTTTAAGCCCGAATCAATTGACCCTTTGGTTCCAAGAGTTAAAAGTATATGTTTTACTTCGCTGTGTTGAGATACAATTCCTTCTATTTGAGACATGGTTTTTGCTGTTTCATCCAATGTGTAGCCTTGTGGCAATTCCATATCTATACGAATATTTCCCTCATCAAGGTTTGGCATAAACTCAAAGCCTATCTTTGTTGCAACAAATAAACTGCTGACAAACAGTATAATCGTCAATGCTAAGTACATTGCACTTCTTGACTTTCTACGCATGACGTTAACCAAAACTCGCTTATAGAAACGTTCCCAACTTTTAAAAAGTTTTTCCAGTGCCAGTGATAATTTACCCTTTTTTGGGTTTTCTGGCAGTATCACAGACGCCAACATTGGAGTTAATGTAAAAGAAATAATAATCGAGAAAACTGTTGCAAAGGTAACAGTTAATGCAAACTCTTTGAAGAACTGACCAGCAACAGAGCTCATCATACCAATCGGCAGATATACCACAACGTTGGTCAAAGCTGATGCAAGCACGGCAATAGCAATTTCAGATGTACCAATCTGAGCTGCATCTTTATTCTTTTTACCCATACTCTTGTGATGAAAGATGTTTTCCAAAACAACAACTGAGTTGGCAACAAGCGTTCCCACAGAAGATGATAAGCCCAGCAATGTCATAATATTCATACTGAAGCCTGCTAATTTTATTACTGAAAACGTCGCAATAATCGAAACAGGCATCGATATAGCAACGATTATTGTAGAACGCAAATCATAAAGGAAAAATAGCAATACGAGCCCTGTAAGTATTATTCCCATATAAATGTTGGATAGAGTGTCAGAGACAGAACTTTCGATAAATATTGATGAGTCATTGACAATATCGAGGCTCATACCCTCTGGCATGCTTGCAAGTATCGCAGAAAGCTCTTTTTGTAATGCTTTTGAAATTGCTACAGGGTTGCCATCAGAGCTTTTTAAGACATTTATACGAACCACATTATCATATTTTTGATTACTCTCAAGATTATAATATGTCGATCTTTTTCTGACTTCTTCGCCTGTGTCTCGAATATTCGCAATCTGATTAAACTTTTTTATTCCAGTTGCTGTTGGTATGTCTAAGTTTGCAATTTCATCGGCATCCAAAAGCTGACCTTTTATTTTAACAGATACTTCTTGCTTGCCATATTTAAAGTTCCCTGCAGGCAAATCTAAGTTATAGGCTGCTAAGATTTGTGATAATTGAAGCATTGAAATTGAGTTTTGATAGACAGATTGATCTGTAAGCTCTACATGTATTTCTCTTTTTCTTTGACCTTCTAAATCAACTTGTCCAACGCCTGGTATTTGTGATAATCTGTCTTTTAGAGTGTTTTCTGCATAGTCTGAGAGCTCTAAAAGTGACTGATTACCACTCAACACGAGGTTCATGACAGGCATAGCAGTCAAGTCAACTTTCAACACAATTGGCTTTTGAGCATCAGCAGGAAAGTTGTTTATAATCATGTCAATTTTATCTTTGATTTCTTGATTCGCGACGTCTACATTTTTACTCTTTTTAAACATAGTTAACACAAAAGACGCATTATCCAGCGAAAATGACTGGATATAGTCAATATCACTCACAGTTGATATTGCATCCTCAATCTTTTTTGTAATCTGGCTTTCAATCTCTTCTGGACCAGCTCCAGGATAAACAGTTTGTATTGCAACAACAGGCAGATCCACGTCTGGCATTAGATTATAGCTAAGAGAAAAATATGCTATACTACCAAATACCACGAAAACGAGAATGAGCATAGTAATTGTTACAGGTCTATTGACCGATACTTTCGATAAAAACATATTATTCCTCTTAATTTAAAACTTTAACTTTTTGTTTATCTTTGACAATATTAAAACCCTCTACAATCAAAATATCACCTTCGTTTAATCCGCTTTTAACCTCAAAATCAAGGTTGTTTTGAACTCCTGTTTTAATAATTCTTTTTACAGCAATGTCGTTCTCTACAATATAGACATAGGATTCTGAGTTGGCATCTTTTTGAACAATATTACGTGGTACAAGAATGGTATTTGGAATATCTATCAGGTTAATAAATATTTTTGCATTTACACCACTCTTAAGATGATTTTTTGCGTTATTAACCACAATATCAACGCCGTAAGCACGCTGATTAGGATTCATTGAAAGAGCTATGTCAGATATTTTACCAGTATAACTCTGATCATGCCATTCAACTGTTACAGGCATTCCCTTTTTAACATATGATATCTCGTTTTCAGTAAGCCAAATACGACCTTTTAACTCTGATAGTTGTGCTACTGTGAATAATAAGTCGCCTGGATTGACCTTTTGAGCCATCTTAACATTGATATCTGTTACTAAACCGGAGATAGGTGCCTTAACTTTGACAGCTTGTTGTACTGCCTCAAAGTTTGCTTTGCTTACCTTATATTGTGTTTCTGCTCCGTCTAAATCTTGCTTTGAAATCCCACCAGTACTAAAGAGGTTTTGCATGCGTTGAAAAGTTTGTTCGCTTAATTCAAGAGCTGCTTCAGCTTGCCTGTAACTTGCAGATGGGTTGGAAACAGGAAACTCAATCAAAACATCGTCTTTATTAACTTGAGAGCCAATTTTAACATTAATCTTTTCAACTTGATCGCTCACCATTGCATAAACTGGTGTCTCTTGAATACCGCTAAGTACGCAATTGTATGATGTTTGCATGACCAAATTGTCAGCTTTTATAGTTTCAACACCAACAGGCACACCCTGCTCTTTATAAATGTCTTCCATGCTACTGGATTTAATTTCTTCTTTTCTGCTACATGCTGTCAATGCAAGCATTGCTATTAAGAATACATAAACTGTTTTTTTCATATCATCTCCTTTATAATTTAATTCCGATAGATTTTTTAAAGCTATTTACTGCTAAGTTAAGTTGATGTAAAGCCTGAATATATGAGACTTTTGCAGCATTTAGTTGGGTTTGTGCATCAAGAATTTCAAGTTGTATTCCAATATTGTTTTGATATCTCTCGTTAGCAATTTGATAGCCCTTTTCGGCAGTTAGTATGTTTTTCTCTTGAACACTTAATTGCTGTTTAGCTGTCTCCATACTGTTCCAATTATTTGTAATTTCTATGCTTATCAAGTCTTCTGTATTCATTTTATTAAGCTTTGATTTTTTAAGATCATGTTTTGCTTGCTTAATCTTAGCATCGTTAGAAAAGCCAGTAAATATCGGCATTTGAAACGCAATACCAGCTTGGTATAAATGCCCAAATTCATCTTTATGGACTTTATAGTCGCCACTTGCTGTGAAAGCAGTTGCCTCAGCCGTTAGTAATATATTTGGTAAATAACTACCTTTATATGCTGTATGCTGGATTTCCATCATCTCCACATTTAACTCGGAAAGCTGCAATTCCAGGCGATGAGATAAACCCTGATTAATAGCTTCTTCCAATTCAATTGCAGGCACTTCAATATTCTTTAGCTTGTCTTCCAATAGTAATTCGTCTTCGTTATACCCAATTAGCCTTTTAAAGTTCGTTACTGCAATTTGATAAGTATTTTCTATATCTTCTAAAGCTGGGCTTAATCTTGTTACTTCCAAATCTGCACGTAACAAATCATATTCAGAGACTAAACCGTTTTCATTCATATTTTGAACTCTTACATAATGTTCATTTGCCAATGCCAGAGCTGCCCTTTGAATCTCAACTACTTCGTTAAGCAATAGCAGTTCATTATATGCCTTTGTTATATCAAAAACTAATTGTTCTTCTTTCAGTTGAAAGCTTTTGTTTTGCAAATCTTTGTATTTTTTTGATGCTTTGATACCATTAAGTAATTGTCCACCAGAATACAAAAGCTGTGTCGCCTTTAATTGTGCAGCAATGCTTGCCTCTTCTGTTGACTTCGCAGGCAATAAAATAGCGTCCAAAGTGTATGCAAGTCCTGTGTCTTGAGTTACATCGGTAAAGCTAAACCCTGTTTGTGTAGATTGAGGCAGATAAGTCTTTGTTGCTTGAACAGCACCACTCAAGCTTATCTGAGGCAAAATTGAAGATTTTACTTCTCGGTAAATATTTGTAGCTTTTCCTACTTCTTCTGCATCTGCCAAAAATTGTTTATTGTTCTTCTTAGCTAATTCAATTGACTCTGCTAAAGTCAATGCAGACAAAGATACAAAAAGAAAACTTAGTAGAATTAACACTAAGTACACTTTTTTATTATTCATTATAACTCCTTTTCTTTATTCCATAAAGGATAATATCTATAATAAGCTCGTGGTCTTTGAGCATGTTTTTTAATGAATCTTTGGAGTATTTGAAATGTATATTGTCGTCGCCTATAAGTATTCTTCTCAATAAAAATGAGATAAGCCTTTCAACGTCGAGTGTTTTTACAATTTCTCCCTTTGCTTGAGCCTCAATGAACAGATCTTTTAGTAAATTAAAATATAATGCCGTTTTTTCTTTTTTAAAGTCACTAATTTTTGTTAATAACGATTTTGAATGAGTCTGTATTGCCTCGTAGTAAACAGGATAAGACTTTATTGCATAGCTTAATGGGAGGTTAATCATAAGTTTAAATTGATCATCAAAGCTGTTACATTTTTCAAGCTCCTGGTAGAGTCTATTGAAAATCTTCTTATGATAATACTTAGCCAGCTCCAAAAAGATATCTTCTTTAGTTTTATAGTAGTAATAGATAGTACCTTTACCTATAAAAGCTTCACTGGCAATATCATCCATAGACGTCTTGCTATACCCATACTTTTCAAACAATCTATCTGCTGTATTCAAAATCAGTTCCCTTTTATCTTCTTTGTTATCCATAACTCTTCCTTCTATGATTTGTTTCGACTATTTTTGTATTTTAGTCATATTTATAGTAAAAAAAGAGTCCTACACAAGTGTAGGACTCAATAATATAGTTTATTTAATTATTTCACTTAGTAATGATTTCGCTTGGTTTGTATCCATTAGGCTAATTGGGAATGCAAAGACATAGCCTTTGCCTTTTTCACCTGCTAATGTACAGTTTTCTTTTACAAGTGCGATCACTTTGTCGTTGTATTCATTGTATTCATCTATTGTTTGAGGAGATTTTGGATCTTCACCAACTTGTTTGGAAACAGTTTTATATAATGCATATTGTGGGTCGACATTTTTGAAATAAGAAATGGTAGACAATCCATTATTAGTAATAATTAGAGGAATAGGCTGTGTATCTGGATCAAAATTAACACTTAAATCGCCAAATGGTGGGTTTTTCAAAGATGTTACAGCCTTGATATAAGGTTTAGTTTGATATTGCATTTGTGGGTTAATTGTGAGCACGTCATCGATGTCTCTTGGCATTCCAAAGTGAGAAGAGAAGAAGTATTCAGCAACAGAAAGCATTCTTCTTTGTGTAATTGCAATATTATCACCACCTGATAATACAAGGGTACCATTAAGATTTAGGAATGATTTAAATGTGACAGCATCATCAGCAATAGTGGATTCGTTTGGCTGGAAATCTTTGTAATAGATAACATATTTATATTGCTGTAAAAAGCTTGGTGCAAATGGATTATTGCTAAACAATCTCATTGTATTTGGTAAGTTTGCAATTGCTGTAACCCAAGGTGCTCTTCTAACAAAGTGGATTGGTTCACCTGGCAAAAGTTCAGAAATAGTATTAACGTAGAAATCTTTAATTTGCTCAGTCATTGCGTTTGAAGTTTCTGAAGTAATAATCAAAGCACCAGATCTCTCAACGAGTGGCTTTGGTCTTACTATTTCAAACTCAAATACTTCTGGGGTTGGGTCTTGTTTACCCTGCAAGTCTTCAACTTTTACTTTAAATACGTGTCTTCCTGGTTCAAGATCGCCGACGTTAATCTTTTGAGAAATATCATGTCCAGCTGGGACTTTTAACCAGTTTGGATCTGTATTACCCATTCTCGCTTGTGTTGCGTCATCTTTTAATGGTCCAAATTGGTATCTTGTGCCGTCAAGTTGCAATAAGTAATAAGATATTTCTGTTTGATAGTCGATACCACTTTGCCCTGTTGAGTCTCTTGGTATGGATACTTTTTTATTATCGGGATCGTTGCCTTCAAATTCACCACGATATCCCCATCTTAACCAAATCTTTGTCTTTTCATTGTTTGTATTACAGATAGCTGTTGGCAAGAATTTTGTAGGAGGATTTAGTTCCCCGTTATCTTCATTTTCGACAGGATGCAAATAGAAAGGTCTTGCAATTTTATATCCTGATGGTGTTTGCATAAAAGGCACAACTTCAGTGCCAGCATCATCTTGATTCTCTACATAGTGATTATCACTTAAGGCATAACATTTTTTATGGTAGATCAGAGTTTGAGGGTAATACTTACCATTTACAAAGAATTTATACGTTTTTACATCTGATTTGATACCAGCTAAGTCGACTGCACAAACGCGTAAAACAGTTATAGACTCTCTTGTTGTATTTGTGCTATCGTAATTTGTTCTGAGTGCAGGGGAAGATGATGCAGTGAGAATAACTTCATTCACTTTGTCACTATCTTTTGTATCAAACCATACCAACTCATCAAGAGGTGTGGTAAAAGTACTATCATCAACAGGATAGCGAGCGATTTGGTATTCAAAATACCATGGTATTGCACCAACATATGGGTCACTATCATTCATTGTAAAAACTAATTTAAAGCCTTGCCCAACTTCACTTGGCACCATCACGCCATTTTCTTCTTTTTCAAATGTTCCTTTTGAAGTCGATGCAAAAACTACTGGTTTGTGAGATTCAGCATGAAAATACTTTGTTGCAATATTACTAATATCTCCTCTATTATCGATAGCCACAACATCAAATCTTGAGACAACATTTGCCGAGTCTCCGTCAATGTTTGCAGGAAAATTGATAACTGCAGAAACTCTATCTGTCCAAATTGTATTTTTATTTGGGTCAGTTATACCAGCAGGCAAACGATAAATCCATCCATATTTTGCATCAACGGCCTTCAATACAGCGGGTGTATATTCACCATGAATATCAATGCTTTCATTTCCAGGTGTAGCAATTGGTTCATCATTTTCATTAAGAACTCTATATGCATACCCAACTACTGATCCATCGGGATCATAAGCATTCCAGTATAATGTCTGTTGAAACAAAATCGCATCATTTAGCTCAGCTGTTTCAAGAGTATCTGCACCTGCATACGACGTAATTGAAATTCTTGGTGGCACATTTGGCTTTAAATCGCCTTTTTCACAGGCACTAATAAATAAAGCCATTGTTAGTAAAACGCTTGCAGTTATTACAAATACTGCATATTTTTTAAACATAGTTCCTCCTATATTTTATATCTTTTTAAAACACAACTATAATAAAAACATAATTTCATAAACAAAGCATTTTAGTCAATCATTTTATTTGATTTTTTGCATTTTCTTTTTTGAACGTACAACATGATTCAACAAAACGCTTGTAGTTACTGAACCTACGCCTCCTGGTACAGGTGTAATTGCTTGACATTTTTCGAAGCAATCATCATAGTCAACATCGCCAACAAATACACTTTTTCCATCAATATCTCCAATTTTGTTAATTCCTGCGTCAATAATTATACAATTTTCTTTTATCATTTCTTTCTTAATTAGTTTTGCACTGCCTACCGCTGTTATTAGAACATCCGCTTGTTTTGTATATTTCTCGAGTTCTTTTGTTTTAGAATGGCAAACAGTAACAGTTGCATTGCCAGTGCTTGTTTTATGAAGTAAAAGGTTATACACAGGTTTACCAATTACATTACTTCTACCGACAACAACAATATGCTTTCCTTCTGTTTTAATATCATAAAACTTTATAATTTCCAGAATTGCTTCTGCAGTGCAAGGAATAAAGCAATCGAGACCCAAATAAAGATGTCCAACCGTTATAGGGTTTACACCGTCAACATCTTTTTCAGGAGATATTAGTTTGCCAATAAAGTGTTCATCCACTGATTTAGGTAATGGCTTTTGCACAATTATTCCTGAGACATTACTGTCGCTATTGAAATTATGAATAAACTCTGCGAGATCATCAGATGAAACTGAGTCTGATTTCCTTATTTGAACATCAACGCCCTGTTTTGCACCTTGTTTGATAATACTGTCTATATAGTATTCAGATGCAGAGTCATGACCTACAATCATAACAACAAGTACAGGTTTTAAATCGTTTTGGTTAATCATTTCTTTTGTCAGAGCTTTAATTCTTTTAGCAACTGGTTTACCACTTAAGATTTTAGTTTCCATGTTTCCTCCTTTTAATTAGGAATACTTTCTAAAACTTTTTTACGTATACGGCTTATATTAATTGCTTTTCCTGTTGTTTCATCAATCTCTATTAACACAGCATTAACATAAATATTATTAAACGAAACTTGATGCCTTATTGGCAAGCCATTTATTGTTCTTTCTATTGCTATTTCTTTTTTAATACCAATAACAGAATCTATTGGACCTGTCATTCCGACATCTGTAATATAGGCAGTTCCTTGTGGCAATATTTCTTCGTCTGCTGTTTGGATATGTGTATGAGTGCCAACTATTACGCTAACTTGTCCATCAAAATAAAAACCAAAAGTTCTCTTTTCTGCAGTTGATTCTGCGTGAAAGTCTATCAAAATATTTGTAGTCAACTCTTGGAAATCTTTTATTTTTCTTTCTAATGCAAAAAATGGAGAATCAATAGGCGACATAAATGATTGCCCGCAGAGGTTTGCAATCAACAGTTTTTTATCATTCTTTTCGAGTAAACAATAATCATTACCAGGTGCACTTGGTGGGTAGTTCAATGGTTTAACAAGTCTTTTTTCATTTACAATAACATCAATACTGTTTTTTTTGTCCCATAAATGATTGCCACCCGTCAAGCCGTCAACACCAGCCATAAATATTTCATTTAACGATTTTTCTGTTACTCCTTTACCGTCAGCAGCATTTTCACAGTTTGCTATTACAAAGTCAACTTCATTGCTTTCAAGGAAAGACGGCAGAAAAGCGTCTAAAGCTCTTCTGCCAGGTCTTCCAAAAATATCTCCAAAGAATAGAATTTTCATCTTATTTAGCAACTGCTGTTTGTCTTGTTTCTCTTAAAACAGTAACTTTAATTTGGCCAGGATATTGTATTTCTTTTTCAATTTGTTTTGCGATATCCATTGCAATATACATTGTTTGATTGTCGTCAATATTAGTTGGGTCCACGATAATTCTTAGTTCTCTTCCTGCTTGTATTGCGAATGATTTATTCACACCTTCAAAAGCATTTGCAATTTCTTCGAGCTTTTCGAGTCTTTGCATGTATGTCTCAAGCATTTCACGTCTTGCTCCAGGTCTTGCACCAGACACAGCGTCAGATGCTTGAGCCAATACTGCATATACGCTTTCAGCTTCGACTTCTTCGTGATGAGCCTCTATAGCATTTACAACTAATCGACTTTCGCCATTTTTACGTGCAAAGTTTGCGCCCAATACTGCGTGAGAGCCGTCAAATTCATGGTCGATAGCTTTGCCTATATCATGTAAGAAACCGCAACGGCGTGCTATTTCTTGGTCAAGTCCAAGTTCTTTTGCCATAATGCCACATATCCATGCAGCCTCAATACTATGGTTGAGCACATTTTGCCCATAACTTGTGCGATAATGTAAGCGGCCAATGAGTTTTATCAGATTTGGTGAAATATTATGAATATTGGTATCAAGGCAAGCCTTTTCACCTATAGAGATGAGGTTTGCATCCATTTCTTTTCTTGTTTTTTCAATCAACTCTTCAATTCTTCCTGGATGAATTCTACCGTCAGCTATTAGTTTTTCAAGTGCAAGTCTTGCAACTTCACGACGTACAGGATCAAAGCACGACAAAACAACAGCTTCTGGTGTATCATCTATGATAAGATCGACTCCAGAGGCTTTTTCAAATGCTCTAATATTTCTTCCTTCGCGGCCAATAATGCGTCCTTTCATTTCATCTGAGGGAAGCGATACGACAGCGACAGTGGTTTCAGAGATATGATCGACCGCCAATCTTTGGATTGCAGTGGAGATTATCTCAGCAGCCTTTTTATTTGCATCTATTTTAAGTTGCTCCATATCTTGGCGTATTTCATTAGCTGCAAGGTTACGTGCATCTTGTTTCATTTCTTCACGTAACACAGCCACAGCTTGGTCTTTAGTCATACCAGCAATACTTTCGAGCTTTTTCTTTTGTTCTTCGATCATTGTATCTACTTCTTTAGCTCTTGTATTAACATGTTCTTCTTGTTTTTTTAGTTTTTTATCTATTTCAATCAGAGAGTTTTCTTTTTTATCAAAAGCCTCGAGTCTTTTGTCAAAATTATTAACACGTTCATTGAATTTATTCTCAAGATTACGAACTTCTTTTTGTCTTTCTTTAATCTCATTTTCATAATTACGTTGAGTTTTAAACCATTCTTCTTTAGCATCAAGAATTATTTTCTTTTTCATGCTTTGAGATTCTTTTTTTGCTTCTTCAATCAGATCATTTGCAATTGTCTTAGTTTGAGAGATAATTCTAAATGCCGTATCTTTTTTTATCTTGTAATAGATGAGCACTAATATCAAACTTATCAACAAGCTGACTATTGCAGTTATTATTACTACTATATATGTTTGCATATTTATTTCCTCCAGTTTTTTATGCCCTGCATGTACCGTGTTTTAAAGTGACCTCGAAACCTAAGTTACAAGGTGGGCATCTACCTTTTAAGCATTGTAAGTCCTGATTCGTGTCAGGCATTTACGCAGCCAATGGCTCGATTCCCGTTATTTTGATAGGTTCCTCTCAAATTAAAAAATCACAAATACAGCAGGGTCAATCTATAATCCTTGCAGCATAGAGTTTACTTCTTCCAACTCTTTCTCAAGTCTTTTGTTTTCTTCTTTAAGTAAAAAAATTGTTTCAACAAGATTTAATCCTGCCACGATATGCAAAGTCTTTTGCTCAATAACACCAATGTTATGTGAAAGCTCGCGTAAATATGCGTCTAAATAGTCAGCATATTCGCGTATTTTTTGAGCATTTTCACCTTTCACAGGTACTCTTTGCCCCAAGACATTGACATCGAGCGTTTTCATGTTTATTCAGTATTTAGTCCAATTAATTGAGACAAAGCTTCATCAATTTTATCAACAGCCTCTTTATTGCTACCCTCCAACAGGGTATTAGCTTCTTTAAGGCTTTTGTTTTCTTGTTCTAATTGCTCAATTTTTGCATTCAAATTTTCCAATATTTCTGCTGAATTTTGTGTATTAGAGTTAAGTAATTGAAATTGGTCATCCAGCTCAATATAGTCTTTCTCAATTTTATTCTTGTCTTCTTGAAGTTGAGCAAATTCTTCTTTAAGTTTTGCATAATTTGAAATTAGTGCTTGAACTTTTTCTATCAATGGTGTCGAATTATTTTGCCCTTTTGATTCGGCATCTGTTTGATTTATTGTCAATTGTTCCATTTTTACCTCATTTCTATATGATATTTAGACTTTAATTTGTCTATTATGGAATTGATTAAATCATTTATATAGTCATCAGTCAAGTTATTTGTTTCAGGTACCAAAAGAATATTAAATGATATACTTCTAAAGCCTGTTTGAATCTGCTTTCCAGTAAATTCATCAAATGGGATAACTTCTTTTATCAGTTTTGCATTGCACTGAATAATATCATTTATAATACTTTGCACAGGATATTCTTTGGACACAATAAAAGATAAATCACGAGACACAGTTTGTAACTTTGAAATTTCTTTAAACACCACACCTTTTTTATTCATATATTTTAGGCATTCATTAAAATCTATTTCAAAGCCAAATATTTCTTTGTCATACTCAAATTTGCCAGCTACTTTTGGGTCAAATTTACCAAAAGTGCCGATTACTTGTTTACCAATTCTTATTTGAGCCGCCAAGTTTACTTGATAAAACGGCTCATCAGAGGGCACTATTTCGTACTTATTTATGGGAAACAGTGCTAATAATGTTTCAATTAACCCTTTTAGATAAAAGAAATTAATGTTTTCTGTTTTGTTTTTCCAATGTATTGGTGCAATTTTTCCAGACAAAACACCACTTATCACCCATTTTTCGGTACCCAGCTTTTTATCAGAAGTAAAAAACACCTTATTAAGTTCAAAAAGCTTTATATTTTCTTGCCCATGGTTAAAGTTATACACAGCATTTTTCAACAAACCAGGCAAGAAAGTCGTTCTCATTATAGATGATGCTTGTCCTTGGGGGTTCATAATTTCGATAAATGAACGTCGATAATCATTAGCGGGTATGTTAAGCATATCCAAATAGTAAGGATCTGAAAAAGATAGGTTTAAAACCTCATAGAATCCTTGAGTTACGAAATAATCTTGTACTTTTCTTCTTTGATAAAAAGAAATCTTATCAGTTATTTCTTCTTTTTCAGGCTTTGCTTCGATCGAGTCATATCCATGTAAACGGATAATCTCTTCAATCAAATCTATTTCTCGTGTCAAATCTTGTCTATATGCAGGTATTTTAAATGTTAAAGCATCTGTATCTTGTTTAAGCAAGTCAAGACCTAAAGCTGTTAGATAATCAATAATTTTTTCATCATCTAATACTAATGTCAGTAATTTTGTCATGCGTGATGGTCTTAAAACAACTATTTCTTCTTCTTTTGGATTTGGATAAACATCAACAGTTCTTGTATGAACGCCACCACAGAAGGTTAAAATTAAGTCAAGTGCACGTTTTGCAACAAGTTCAGCTACTTGTTCAGTGCATCCTCTTTCGAATCTATAAGAAGAGTCTGTAAAAATCTTTTTTTCATGCGATGTTCTTCTTACTTGGCTGGGGTTAAAGCATGCGGCTTCCAGCACAATATCTACAGTATCATCGGTAATATGAGAGTTTATTCCGCCAATAATACCTGCCAATGCAATAGCTTTATTACTATCAGCAATTACAAGCTCATCACCATTTAAGACATACTTATTATGGTCAAGTGCAGGAAACTCTTCTCCTTTTTTGGCATTTCTGACAATAATACGATCGCCATCAACATATTTTTTGTCAAAAGCGTGGAGTGGGTGTCCAAATTCCAAAGTAACGTAATTAGTAATATCAACTACATTATTGATAGGTTTAATCTCATTTGCAATCAGGCATTCTCTAATCCACTCAGGGCTTTGTTCAATTTTCACACCTTCAATCACGTTAGCAATATATCTGGTGCAAAGGTTTGTTTCCTTTATTTCAACAGCATATGTAGCTAAGTCTTTATGTTGATATTCTTTTAATAATGGTGTAAACAGTTCGACATCGAGCTGTGCGGATAGGTCTCGTGCAATACCGATCATTCCTAACAAATCGACTCTATTTGGAGTAATTTCAACGTCAAACACTGTATCAGCTATACCCAAATAGTTTCCTAAAGATTTCCCGATTGGTGCATCATCTGGCAATATCATAATGCCTTCATGTTTATCAGATATGCCAAGTTCTTTTTCTGAGCATATCATACCAAATGATTCTTCGCCTCTCAGTTTTGCTTTTTTTATAACAAAGTCACCTATTTTAGTGCCAACAGGTGCAAATGCAATTTTTTGACCTTGTTCGCAATTTGGTGCACCGCAAATAACTTGCATTGTATCTTTACCGTCAAACACTTTGCATATAGATAGGTGATCAGAGTTTGGGTGAGTCTTTTTTTCTTTAATTTCTGCTACAAAAATAAAATCGAGCAATTCATTTGTTTGTTGAACTGCCTCGACTTCAATACCAGAAAACGTTAATTTATCTTTTAAGTCATCAACGCTTAAGTCAATATCTATATATTCTCTAAGCCATTTATAGCTAATTTTCATTCATTTTCCAATCTGCATTTTTTTGCATTTACACATAAATATCTAATTATTCATAGTAAACTGCTTCAAAAAACGGATATCATTTTCATATAATAACCTTAATCCTGGTATATTGTACTTTAAAATAGTGATACGGTCTATTCCTAAACCAAAAGCAAATCCACTATATTTTTCTGTATCAATGCCCAATTTACCCAAAACATTTGGATCTACCAAACCAGCTCCACCCATCTCCAGCCAGCCAGAATTCTTACATATTGCACAGCCTTTACCTCCACAATTAACGCATGAGATATCAATTTCAGCTGATGGCTCTGTAAAGGGGAAAAAGTGAGGTCTAAACCTTGATTTCATATGATTACCAAACATTTTTTTTACAAATGTATTTAATGTATCTCTTAGGTCTTGAAAAGTTATATTTTCATCAACCACCAAAGCTTCAACTTGATGAAAGGCAGGTGAATGTGATGCATCTGGTCTATCGTTTCTATAGCAGCGTCCGGGCGAGATTATCTTAATTGGAGGCTTATAATTTTCCATAGTTCTAATCTGCACAGTGGATGTTTGAGTTCTTAAGAGCACATCATCTTTAATATAAAAAGTATCTGCCAAATTTCTGGATGGGTGATCTTTTGGGGTATTTAGCGCATCAAAGTTATGAAATTCATCTTCTATATCATAACCTTCTGCAATATCAAAACCCATACTGATAAAGATATCTTCAATTTCACGCCACACAATAGTCAAAGGATGCAAGCTCCCATAACCAATAGCATATCCAGGCATACTCAAATCGACCTTACTGTCTTGCAAGGTTTTTTGATATTCCATCTCTTTAAGCTTAACAATTCTATTCTCGAGCAAGTTCTCAATATTTTGTTTTGCAATATTGATAGTTTTACCAACTTTTGGTCTTTCTTCTGGGCTTAAAGAGCCCAGTGTTTTCATTAAATCCATGATCTCACTTTTTTTGCCAATATATTTGGCTTTAATGTTCATCAATTCATGAATACTCTGAGCACCCTTTATATCGTTTTCTGCTGCTAATACAACATGATTAAGCTTTGTTTCCACTTTTAATTAAGCCCTTTTGCTGTTTTAGCTGATTCGCACAAAGCTGTAAAAGTTGCAGGTTCATGCCATGCTAAATGAGCAAGTGTTTTTCTATTTACGTTGATATTAGCTTTATTTAAGCCATCAATTAAATTACTATAAGACATACCGTTAGATCTTGCTGCTGCATTGATACGAGTAATCCATAATTGTCTAAACTGTCTTTTCTTTTGTTTTCTATCACGATAAGCGTAAGTCAAGCCTTTTTCATAGGTCTGTCGTGCTGTTTTATAAAGTTTACTTCTTGCACCTACATAGCCTCTTGCTGCTTTTAAATATTTTTTATGTCTTCTATGTCCAGCTACATTATTTGTTGATCTTGGCATAATATTTCTCCTTTTTGATTACATTCCTAATAATTTTGCGATTCTTGGATAGTCTGCACGTGAAACCAAAGTACTTTGAGAAAGTCTCTTTTTTCTTTTACGGTTTTTAGATGTCAGTATGTGTGAATGCCCTGCACGATGTCTTTTAATTTTGTTTGTACCTGTTACTTTAAATCGTTTTGCGGCAGCACGGTGTGTTTTTATTTTTGGCATTTTTCCTCCTTGTGAACAGCCATTCTTTATTCTTATTCGTCTATTATTTCTTCGTTTTCCATTGGTTCAGTATCCACAGATTCGAGCTTTTCTATTATCCTGTCTATCTCTTTTTTGGGTGATACAACCATAGTTAACAAGTTTTTTTCTGATGATGGTTTGGAATCAATCTCTATTATATCTTTCAAATCCTCTGCGATACGCTCCAAAACGTCATAACCAAGTTCTTTATGAGCCATTTGTCGACCTTTAAATCTAACAGTAAACTTCACCTTATTTTGTTGTTTTAAAAAACGAATAGCATTGTTTTTTTTGAAGTTATAATCATGATCATCTGTATTAGGTCCAAACTTAATTTCTTTCACCAATACAACATGTTGTTTTTTCTTTAATTCTCTTGCTTTACGTTCTTTATGATAGTAATATTTACTAAAATCCAATATCCTACATACTGGTGGATTTGCATTTGGTGATATTTCCACAAGATCAAGTCCTGCTTCTTCTGCCAACTGCAAAGCACGTTGCAAACTTACTATGCCTATTTGACAACCTTCGTTACTTATCAAACGTACTTCTGCAACGTCAATTTCAGTATTAATCCTCTCTTTTGGTACTACTGCTTTTGTTTTTGATTTACCACGGCGAATGCGTATTATAATTGCCTCCTATTTTCTTTTTGGTTTTTTAAATCTTATGCATTCCAATTTACACTCTATATATGTAAAAAAGCGAGTCTTTGCCCGCTTTATTTTATTATAAATCTATTATTATAAATTATTCAGACCTTAATAGTAACCTTTCTAAGCGTAGAATCTTTCATCTACGAGCGACCATAAGGTAGAAGCACGGGCTTCTTTTTTACACTTCTAATACAAAATTATTAATCTATGAAAATCAGTCAAGTAAAATATTTGAAATTGACTATTTTTAAAAATAGTACAACTTTTTATCCATATTTGCCTGAACATAAATTTATTAATTGTATCTGCTAAATCACGTTACAAAACATAAATATAAGCTTATTCTAACTCAGATAGAAGTAATTCTTTATAATCCTTTTCCCAGTCTTGTTTCTCAATAAATACTTTCAAATCCTCTTTTCGTAGCCAAGACTTATAATTCTTATTTACTATTTTATCGACTAAATCAAATGCAGTATCTACTGTTAAGTTCATATGCTCACAATTATATTCAAACTTTTTCATTTGCTTATTTAAGCTTTTCTTTTTGCAACGAATTCATCTCATAAATACACAACTTTATGAGCATAAAGGTAGATATCTGCAAAAGTGCAAAGCTAAGCACATTTTATTATTTTTCAATTATCAATGCAAACACCTTGATATCTCGAGCTTTATGCTACCATTTACACATATTCTTTTTTTTGATTGACAATATTGTCGAGAAATTTTATATTATACCATAAGGAGTTTATATTGTGGATAAAAAAGGATATATCTTTTTATGAAAATTAAAAAATTCTTAGCACCTTCAATGCAAGAAGCATTGAAGATGATTAAAAAAGAGTTCGGTGATGATGCAATTATACTAAGTAATAAAAGCGTTCAATTAAAAGATCACCCCGAATGGAAAAACGCCATAGAAGTAACCGCTGCGATAGACAAAAAAGATGAGATACCATCTGAAAGCTTCGGCGATAAAATAAAAAAAGCAAGCTCAGAAAAAACCGAGCCAAGCAGTCTCTCAAATGCACAATTCAGTACATTACAAAAAGATATTAGTTTTATTAATGATAGGGTGGAATTGATTTTGAATCATATTAAATATGAAAATCTTCCGCATTTACCCAAAAGCTTACAAGAATATAATAAACTACTTATTCAAAATGGGATCAATGCATCAATTGCCAATACAATAATTGAAGAAGTATTTACCAGCTTGAGAGGTGAAGAACTTATGGAGGATGATTTAGTTGAACAAAAAATCCTCAATAAGATCAGAAATATGATCCAAATAACTGGTCCCGTAAAGTATAATCAAGGTGTACCAACGGTCGTCTTAGTAATGGGTTCAACAGGCGTAGGCAAAACAACAAGCGTGGCAAAGCTTGCAGCTTTATATAAGTTTACTTACAGGAAAAAAGTTGCTCTTATCTCTGTTGATAGCTTTAGAATCGCTGCAATGGAGCAATTGAAAGCGTTTTCAGACATTGCAAAGATACATTTTGAAGCTGCATATAATAATAATGACTTGATAGACATAATAAATAAATTAAAATCTTATGATGTTATCTTAATTGACTCAGCGGGCATTAATATAAAAAATATAAAGCAATTAATTGCATTAAAAGAGACTATCAGAGTGTCCCGTGCGGACGAAATACACCTTATTATTAATATGACTACACGCTACTTAGAAATGAAAGAGACTCTAAAAAGTTTTGCTATGATTCCATATCATGGTATAGTATTAACAAAGCTTGATGAAAGCTCTTATTTTGGAGATATTGTTAATCTATCAGTAGAAATGGACAAACCATTCTCCTATATTAGCTTTGGGCAAAACATACCCGAAGATATCAGCCTTGCCAATCGAAATGAACTGGCCCAAATTATTTTAAGAGGAAAATATGAAAAATAATACACAAAGTCAACAATTAAAACAATATATAGACGGTGATAAACCATTGAAAAAAAATAAGTTTGCAAAGCTTATTGCAATAACTTCTGGAAAGGGCGGGGTAGGAAAAACAAATTTTATTCTAAACTTAGCAATTGCTATGTCGATAAGAGGTAAGAAGGTTCTTTTGATCGATGCTGATATGAACCTTTCAAATATAGATGTGCTGTTAGGAATTTATCCTCAATATACCCTATCAAACCTCATGGACGACTTGATTACGGTAGAACAGTTAGTTGTAGAAGGACCGCGCGGAATAAGCATTATGCCCGCATCATCAGGAGATTTAATGGTAATGAAAAATATTAAAGAATATCAGCAAGCACTGATTAATGCATACACAGAGCTACGCAAGGATTATGATTATATCCTTATTGATACTGGAGCTGGTATCAGCGACCTAAGCATAGACTTTGTGCTAAGTGCTGATAAAATACTCGTAATTACAACCCCTGAACCTACCGCTATTACTGACGCATATGCAATGATAAAAGTACTTTACTATAGAGCAAAATCTCCTGATATAAATTTAGTAATAAATTTGGCACAAACCGAAGAAGAGGGTAAAACTATTTATAATAAAATAAATCTTATTGTACAGCATTTTCTCAACAAAACAGTTGCCCATGCAGGAACGATTCCCCTCGATAAAAGCATACCAGAAGCTGTGAAAGAACAAGTCCCTTTTATAATCAAAAGACCGCGTTCTGTCGCTTCAGCAAGCATACATAATATTGCTGTTTCTATTTTAAAAGAGGATAAAGAATGATAAAAAGAAATCAGTATGCAAATGCTTGGGCAAACATTGTGGCAATCATAATGTTTTTCCTCACATTTTTTACTGCATATTTCTTTGCACAATTCCCTTTAACAACATCATTTATCAAAGCAACTGTCACCTTGCTCGTTAGCATGATCGTCGCAAAAATCATTGTCTTTGTTTGGAATAATTCTATGCCTTCCGATGATTGGAGATTACTGGTAAAAGGAGCACCCGACCTGCCAAAACGCGCTGATCTTTTAATCAGCGAAACAGATAATGGCGAGTTAGAAAACAACTAATAATTATATTCTCTTATGAATATTCAATTAATATATTATTATTACTTCACTTGATATGCGAAGTCCACTTTATTTCTTTATATTCATAAAAAATGTGTTTAGAAGTCCAAAAGGATCCCGTTACCATCCCGTTACACTCCTACTACACTCCTACTACTTCTCCAAGATAGCAGGAGGGATCTATGGGGTATCTAAAGGGGCTTTTGTGCTTTAGCTAAAAGTTGTAATTTAAGCAAGAAAATGATAAAAACGAGTTTTTTGCAGTTTTTTTTGAGCTTTAATATATGCCTTTTGGTAATTTTTTTGGAGTAAGATAAGTTTTTAGCAAGAATTTTCTGGCTCGAAATGATTTTTTTTGTAAGAGAAATCTGGATTAAAATTAGTTTACAAAAATAAATTATTAAGAGCTTTTGCAATAGCCATTAATAATATGCTTGATATTTAGCGGAAGATAGTTTGCAAAAGAAGAATAGGTATTTTGCTTTAAAACTATAAATATAAAAAAAGAGCTGCTACGAATAAAGTAGCAGCTCGAAAGAAATTGTTTGTTATTCTACATTTTCTTCTACTTCTTCAACCTCTTGAACTGGTTCTTCTACAACATTTTCGACATTAGCTTCTTCAACTACAGCTTTTTCTTGTTTTGCACAAGCAAAAATTAAAAAAGATGCGAAAACGATAGCTAAAATCATGACTTTCTTAATAAGTTTCATTTTTTTTCCTTCCTCTATAACTATCCACTGTTATAGCAAACTTTTTATCTCACACTATAATAAACTAACATTGCCATTATTTAATAACAATAAAACTTGGCAAGTAATATTTTCTAAAAAATATAAATATTATATTTTTTAAAATAATATTACTAATTTTTATTAGGCAAGATATGCTCCTGATCTTGTTTTCATGCAAAAGTTATCAATCACAAATCAATCTGGTATTTGTTTAGAAAGACAATTTAAAGCATGGTCAAAAGCTTTAAAGAAGAAGTTTTTTTCAAAAATATATTGGAGCAAATGCAAATCAAATACATATTTTTTAAAAACACTAAAATTTACTTTGTTTTATACTGTCTTTAAATCATTTAGATATCTAACAAAAAGTTAGTTGACAATTTTTTAATTATTATTTTTTATGCAAAGTAAGAAAGGGAGTATTTAAATGAAGGATAAAAAAAGCTTAATTGAGATAATTGAAAAGCAAAGAAATTTGGCAAGAGCGGCAATAGTAGCTATGACAACTCTTGCTAAGTCAGGTCACCCTGGCGGATCTATGTCTTGTATAGATATAATTTTATCTCTATACAACACTATGAATATTGACCCAAAAGATTATTGGAAAGAGGGTCGTGATCAATTAGTTGTAAGTAACGGACACATATCACCCGCTATTTATACAAGTGCTGCACTTACAGGTTTTGTAGAGCTTGAAGATGTTATAAGCCAATTTCGTCTCATTCGTAGCATATTTGAAGGGCATGTTGAACCATACGTGCCAACAGTTGAGTGGGCGAGTGGTAATTTAGGTCAAGGATTATCAGCTGCTTGCGGATTTGCATTAGCATCACGAGTCAAAAATATAGACAATCAAATTTATGTAATCATGGGCGATGGTGAGCAACAAAAAGGTCAAATCTCAGAAGCACGTCGTTTCGCTAAGAAGTATAATTTAAACAATATAACCTGCTTTATTGACTACAACCAGCTTCAAATCGGAGGAGATATCAATGATGTAATGCCACAAGATATTATTGCAAATTATAAGAGCGACAAATGGGAAGTACTTGAAATTGATGGGCACAATATTTCAGAGATTTTAGATGCTATAGAAAAAGCGAAAACGATTGACTCTCCTGTGATGATTTTGGCTCACACAGTTATGGGCAAGGGTGTTTCTTTTATGGAAAACAAAGAAAAATATCATGGTTCAACTCTGCACAAAGAAGACTGTATCAAAGCAATAAAAGAGCTTGGTGTTGATCTTGATTTGGATAAATATGAGCAAATAAGAAATGAGCTTTATGAAACAACTGAACGAGTTAAATATAGCAGAGATTTTTCAGAAGATATGTCTTTAAATGAAAGCCCTGTAAGAGTTTATACAGAAAAGACAGACAATCGTTCAGCTTGGGGCAATGCTCTGACAGATTTTGCTAATGCTAATTTGGATAGCAAGACAAAAATAGCAGTCTTTGACTGTGATCTAATGGGCAGTGTAAAGACAGATGGTTTCCAAAAAGTTATGCCAGACAACTTTTTTCAAGCAGGTATAATGGAGCATCACACAGCCGTTTGTGCTGCAGCAATGTCCAAAATGGGCATTCAAACCTTCTTTGCAGATTTCGGTGTATTTGGCGTTGATGAGACTTATAATCAGCACAGGCTAAGTGATATAAATAAGACTAATCTCAAAATAATCAACACACACGTTGGGCTCGATGTTGGCGAAGACGGAAAAACACACCAATGCCTCGACTATGTGGGGCTTATGCGTAACCTTTACGGTTTTCTAAATATAGTTCCTGCAGACCCCAATCAAACTGATCGTGCAGTGCGTTTTGCATCTTTATACAAAGGCAATCTCGTAATGTCTATGGGTCGTTCAAAACTTGATATTATTAAAAAAGAAAATGGTGAGATTTACTTTGATGAAAACTATACATTCAAATATGGCAAAGCTGATAAATTGAGAAGCGGTTCTGACGGTGCAATGGTCGTAATGGGGACTCTTGCTAACAATGCAGTCAAAATAGTTGACAGATTAGCAGCAGAAGGAATTAAGATTGAGCTTTGGAACGTTTCATGCCCTACAAAGGCAGATGAACAAATGCTTGAATCTATTGTAGAAAAGCCTTTTGTAGTCAGTTATGAAGATCATAATATCAATACAGGACTTGGAGCTATTCTTGCAGACCATCTCATGAGTAGCGGTTTATGTACTCAGCTCTATAAGTTTGGTGTTCAAGGATATGCGTTTTCGGGTGCAGCTTCCGATGTCTATGAATACGCTGATTTAGGCGAAGAAAACGTTTACAAATCAGTAAAAAGAATATATGAACACCATAAGGAGTTTGTTAATTAAATAGGTGGAGAGTATTTTCTCGACCTTTGGAATGATATTTGCTATTTAATAAAGAAAACACAACACGGAGGAGTAATGAAAAAAGTCCTATATTTGCTAATAGCTATTAGTTTATTATTAATAGGCTGTGCCAAAGCAAATGACCCACTTGTTGATACACACAAGATGAAAGTTATTCAAACTTATACTACTATAGGCAATCCAATTGATATTGATTCACATGGTAATATGCTATTTATCGCAGATGACTTTGGCGGTTACCATATTTATAACTCAAATTCTGGCGAGTTGATCAAATCAGCTAATTACTATATGTATGCAGGTATACAATCACCCTTACAAGTGAAAATTATTAGATATGATCATCTTTCAAAATGTATGATTCTCTTAAATAGGTTAAACAGCTCAAATTGGAATATGGAGTTCTTCTCTTTAAATGACCCTGCTAATCCTACTTTATTAGATTATTCATCTGGGGATACAGTTGATTTAAAAAGTATTGTCTTAGAAGCTTCTGCCGATACATCTAAATATGACTTTGCAATTTATAGAACAAGCAAATCAAGCAGCAAACTCAAATACTCTGAAGTTAAATTGGGTTCATATCCGATTCAACATGATATCAGAGATGTTGAAACAAGCTATCCTCCCGAGCAACTTGGTATATCTGAAGAATACGTTTTTGTATGTTATGGACAGCTTGGTGTTACTATATTTAACAAAAACACCTTTGATAAAGTAGCAAGTTTTGACACTCCTGGCTATGCAACAGCCGTCAAATACCATGATGGTTATATATATGTAGCAGACAGGCAAGCAGGCTTCCATGTTTACAAATTAGACACAAATATGAATGTTGAACATATTTACACGTATAATACAACAAGTGGATATGCCGAAAATATTGAAATAAAAGATAATTATGCAGCTCTATCATGGAATTCTCAAGGCGTATTTCTCTTTGATATTTCCAATCCCTTAGATATCAAGCTTGCTGACAGACTGCCAAGCACTGTTGTCGGTTATGTGAATAATATCCATTTCTCCGAACATGAACGTAGTCTCTTTGTTGCAAGTCGAGATAAGGGTGTTTTAAAAATTGAATATTAATTTTCAGCAATATAGTTGATGTAAGTCGTGAGTTGTATAAATGCCGGAGAAACTCATGACTTACCTTTCTTTAGATACGAGCTCTAATGCGGGCAGTATTGCCTTAGAAAAAGGCGGCAAGATACTTTATATCAACTATTTTGATAGTTTGATAACGCACTCAGAGACTTTGATGCCCTCTATCAATGAGGCATTTAAATTAGCAAAAATCAAGGCACAAGACATTGATGCAATATTGCTTGCAAATGGACCTGGCTCATTTACGGGTTTACGCATTGGTCTTGCAACAGCTAAAGGGATTGCTTATCCACACAAAATACCTATTTTGCCATTTTATACACTTGAGGCTAATGCGATCAATTATATGAATAAAGGCAAGCCTATCCTTTCGATTATTGATGCTAAAATGGACGAGATATACTTGTCTTTGTATGATGAGCATCTAAATGAAATTAGCTCACCATGTTGTTTTTCCTACCCAGAATTGCAGTTTTTTTTAGAAGAGAAAAAATTAGACAATTTCTTTCTTTGTGGTGATAAACCAGATAGTCTTATAAAAATATTCAAACAAAACAAGATCAACTATTTTGAACAAACAGGGATATTATCGCTAAAAATATGCACATCTTTATTTTCTTTAATGAGCTTACGTAAGATATGCCCCGAATGGAATAATGAAGCCTATGCTGCACTTGAGCCATTTTATGTAAGAAAGAGCATAGCTCAGATAAGAAAATAAGACTTTGTTTTTTTCTTTTAAAAAGAGGGAAACTTTATATTTTATACATCATCTACTATTATTAAGATCGATTTATAAAATAAGATAATTTTTGCAAGTCATTTACTTAGCTTTTTAGCAAATATTTTTTGGTCGATATAAAACTAATTTGTTTTATTAAAGAATCTTTTTTTATTAAATCTTTTTTCTTGACTTTTAAACAGATATTTTATAATATACATTAAAATCTAATATGGGAGGGTCTATGAACATATTTTCAACAAACGAAGTGATTGAAATGGCTGTACAAATTGAAAGAAGTGGATACACTTTTTATGAACGTGCTCTCGGCAAGGATAATCTTGATCAAGAGACAAGAGATCTTTTAACAATTTTGAAAAATGAGGAAGTAAAACATGAGCAGTACTTTCTAAGTTTAAGAGAAGATGTAGACCTCTTTAATATGGATGAAGCTCATGACTGGGAAATGATTTCATCTTATATTAAAATGATTACAGACTCGAGATTATTTTCAGATGAAAAATCGGCAATGGCTTTAGTTGATGAGGCTAAATCAGTCTTAGATATCATCAATTATGCTATCACTTTTGAAAAAGATACTTTACTTTTTTTCCATACTTTAAGAGATAAGGTACATACAGAATCAACAAAAGAAGTTATTCAAAACATAATTCAAGAAGAAATAACACATGTATTTCGTTTGACAGAATACAAGAAAAAGCTAATAAATAAAGGAGCAAAACTATGACAGATCAAGAAATAGCAAAAGCTGCAAAGTTAAAACCAATTATAGATGTTGCAAAAACTATTGGTTTGACAGAAGACGATTTAGAGTTATATGGTAAATATAAAGCAAAACTATCTTACGAGGCATTAAAAAGATTAGAGAATAATAATATGGGACAGCTCATTCTCGTATCAGCTATCACCCCAACCCCAGCAGGAGAAGGCAAAACAACCAATACTATAGGCTTGGCTCAAGCATTAAACAAAATAGGTAAAAAAGCAATTGCTGCTATAAGAGAGCCTTCATTGGGACCTGTTTTTGGAGTAAAAGGCGGTGCTGCAGGCGGTGGATATTCACAAGTCATGCCAATGGAAGATATTAATATGCACTTTACAGGCGATTTTCACGCAATCACAGCTGCAAACAACACACTTGCTGCTTTAATTGACAACCATGTCTATTATGACAATAAAATGAACATTGATCCACGTAGAATCTTGTGGAAACGCGTCTTGGATGTCAATGATCGCATGTTGAGAGACTGCATTATTGGTTTAGGTGGTAGCAGACAAGGCTTTCCTCGCGAAGAAGGCTTTGATATTACACCTGCATCAGAAATTATGGCGATTCTTTGTTTGTCAAATAATATTGAAGAGCTTAAAGAAAGAATTGGCAATATTGCAGTTGCTTTCTCTTATACTGGTGAATTATTACGAGTGAAAGACTTTAAATTTGAAGGTGCAATAACCGCTATTTTGAAAGATGCACTAAAGCCTAATTTGGTACAAACATTAGAGAATACTCCTGTTTTTGTTCATGGAGGTCCATTTGCAAACATTGCTCAAGGTGCAAACAGTATTTTAGCTACCAAGACAGCGATGAGATTAGCTGACTTTGCAGTTACAGAGGCTGGTTTTGGCTTTGATTTAGGTGCAGAGAAATTCTTTGATATTGTAAGCCGTTATGGAGAATTTTGTACGTCAGCTGTTGTATTAGTGGCAACTGTTCGTGCAATAAAAATGCATGGTGGTGCAAAGTTAAAAACTATCACAGAACCTGATCCAGATGCAGTTCGTAAAGGGCTTGATAACTTAGGCAAACACTTGGAAAATATTGTCAAATTTGGTATGAAATCAGTTGTTTCTATCAACCGTTTCATCACTGATACAGATGAAGAATTGCAGATCATCAAAGATTTTTGTGAATCAAAGGGTTTTGACGCATTTGTGGTTGACTTCTGGGCAAAAGGCGGAGATGGTGGTTTGGATTTAGCACAAAAAGTTGTTGACTTGATAGATAATAAAGTATGCGAACAAAAGTTTTTATATGATTGGAAAATGCCAATTAAAGATAAGATTGAAATAATTGCTAAGAATATTTATGGAGCAGAAGCAGTTGACTACTCACCTCTTGCAAAACAAGACTTGAGATTACTCAAAAAGTTTGACTTGGAGCACCTGCCGATTTGTATGGCAAAAACACAGAAATCTTTATCAGACAACCCTGATTTGCTTGGCAGGCCAAAAGACTTTTTGGTAACAGTTCGTGAAATTAAGCTGGCAGCAGGTGCAGGCTTTGTGATTCCAATAACAGGTGAAATAATGCGTATGCCTGGTTTATCAAAGACACCTTCAGCACTGAACATAGATGTCAGTCATGATGGTGATATTGTAGGGCTTTTCTAAATATAAAACAAGAACGAGTGGATTCAATATTCACTCGTTCTATCTTTAATTATTATAAATATTTTTATAATTATTCATGTTAAAAAAAAGACATATAAAGAACTCAAGACTTTTAAAAGATAATATAAAAAAAGATATACAATACGCTCTTGTATCAGTATTTACTAATCTGGCTCGCATAAGAAAAGTCGAAAAAAAGCATATTGACTCCTTAGCTAAACTTTTTCGTAATACACTTTCTTATGAGCCCTCATTGTTGGAGCTGTGGAAGATAGCAGAATCTCCCTATTCCTTGAGGCAATCATGCCAGATTTTCAACAATCACTTTGCCAAACGTGATAAAGTTATCCTCTTTTTAAACATTATTTATCTTGTTTATCAAGAAGATAATTTCCACGTGTTATCGAGCCTTGAGATAATCAAAATAGTTGACTTACTCTATCTTGATATTTCTTTTTATGAGCAGGTATTAGACATTATTGAAGGCAAATCACAGCATTTTTCTTTAAACACAGATATTTTCTTTGTCGATCTAAACGACAGAATTTTACAAAATGATATTATATTTTCTAAGCAAAAAAATGCTGATTTGTATTTAAACAATGTTAATCTTATTGTTTTGAATATCTTAAATAATATTTTCTACGCTTTTAATAGCCAGAAAAATGATAATGCTGTATTTGCAAGCAATGTCTTTAATTTATTGGCAGATGACGGTTTTATTAAGATTATCGCTCAGGATGATCTAACAATCAATTTAAATAAAGCAATGTTACTTAAACTCTATCAAAGAAAACAAAGCAAAACAAGTTTTTCTTATCTCTTTAAACATGCTAATATTGAATTAGAAGTCGATAATAATGGACTTAAAACAACTGTTAAAACCCTATCAGGCAAATACTTTATTAATAATCGACCTGCTCGCAAACATGAAATATTAGCATTGGATGATTTGATCCAGCTCGAACATAAACATTTGGGGTTCAACTTTGTTTCAGGTGAATTTCTTCAACAAGAAAAACCAATATCAAAGCATGTCTTAAATGATGTAAATGGCAAGCTCAATCTATCTGAATCGGGTACTCAAAACCTTATACCAGAGCTTGCTCAGCTTACGTTTATCAGTAAAAACAAGCAAAACTTTCTCATACTCAGTAATATTAATAGCACATACGAAATTCTTGTAAATGGTGTTGATATTAATAATTTGGAAAGCCTAAAGATAAATGATATAATTGAATATCGTGGGCATAATTATCAATTAAACAAGTATTTCCAGCTTGAGGAATTAAAGCAATATATCCACAATCTCCAAGTACATGAGTTATATCATGAATTTTCAAAAGGACAAAAAATAGCATTGGATAATATAAGTTTTGATCTCAAAAGCAAGGAGATGCTGGCTATAATGGGTCCGAGTGGCAGTGGTAAAACTACGTTTTTAAAATGCTTACTTGGGGAGATATTACCCAAACGAATAAATATCACTATCAATGGTAAAAAATATAATCCTGAGACCTCAAGCTATCGGCAAGCCATTGCATATGTGCCACAAGATGATCTTTTATTTGAAAATCTAACTATATATCAAAATCTTTATTATTGTGCCAAAGTTCGTGTACCAGATTTATTTTCAAGTAATGAAGAGATAAATCTAAAAATTGATCATATTCTATCATTAATGGGTTTGCATGATAAACGCAATCTACGTGCTGGCAGTATAAATCAGAAAGTACTTAGCGGAGGAGAGCGTAAACGCCTCAATATAGCTCTTGAACTTCTCTCAGATCCCCAGATTATCATACTTGACGAACCGACTTCTGGCTTGTCAAGCAAAGATTCAGAGAAATTAATTGAGACGCTGAATGACTTAAAACAAATTGGCAAGATTATCCTTGCAACTATACATCAACCAAATGCAGATTTATTTCAACAATTTGACAAACTTCTCTTATTAGACAAGGGTGGAATACAAGTATATTTTGGCAAAACAAGCCAAATATTCTCTTATTTTGATGAAGAACTGGCGAAGCTGAATGACAAAAAACTTGAGACTAAAAGAGACCTTTCAATGCCTGAATTTTTATTTGATATACTTGAATACAACGAAATAAACCATTCTGAATTAATAAGAAATATAGGCTTTAAAGAAAGACAATTTTCACCTATTTATTGGAAAGAAAAGTATCGTAATAATAAAATGTTAGAGTTTTTGCAGCTTGATAATGATACTCATAAAGATGATCAAAAAGAAACAGAACAAGTGCAACATACTGCCAAAAAGAACTATCGGGCAAATGTGAAAAAGAACTATTTCCTTTTTTTACGTAATATGATAAATAAAACTGCTAACTTGTCATATGTTTTGGTCAGCTTATTAGCATCTCCTATTCTTGGCTTGATTATCTCCTCTATTTTGCGTTATGTAAACAATGCAGAACATGAGTCTTATTCTCTTTATCATAATCCAAATATTGGTTTGTTTATTTTTATATCTGTCATAATATTTATTTTCTTAGGAATGGCGTCAAGTATAAATGAAATCATCAGTGAGCGGCGTATTCTCAATCGCGAACGAAAAATTAATGTGTATCTTATTGAGTTTTTTTCTGCAAAATATTTGTTTTTATCACTATTATTACTTATTCAGTCGTTTCTATACTTAGCTTTTTCAATGCCCATATTACAAATAAAAGGTGTCATTTTACAATACCAAATCTTTCTATTTCTTGCAGGTTTAACAGGTGTTAGTATTGGGCTTTTTCTCTCATCGCTTTTTAATAACCGAGACTCAGCTACAAACCTTATGCCTTACTTAATTATTCCGCAAATACTATTTGCTGGTGCTGTGATATCGTTCTCTGAACTTAACCCCTATGTGAAAATCAATCATAATAGAAGTGTCCCAGAATTTTGTGAAATAATATCATCACGTTGGCTTTTTGAAGGCTTGGCAATAGCTCAAGTAGAGAATAATTATTGGGATAGAACTATCAGTAGCTTAAATAAAAAAATAATGCTGACAAGCTCTTATAAAGACAAGAATGCATTATATTCGCGAAAGAATAGCTTTATAAAAAGCTTTCCAGCAAAGAATTACCAAAATGAAAAACTCAATAAACTGGTTTTCATACAAAATGGAAGAACTTCAAATAGTGGATATTATCAGTTTATGTCAAGCTCTCGTATAGTTTTTGGTAAAAAAGTTTCGATAATACTGTATAATATCAGTATATCCATCTTTATCATACTCTTTTTCAATAGTATGACATTAATTCTTTTAAAATTTAGGCAGGAATAATATGAATATTTTTTCACGTTTACAAGACAATGACTTATTGAAATATCTTGATGAGCAAGAATATAGATTAGTAGCTGCAATAGCAAAAGAGGTTAGATATAAAAAAAATACAGTTTTTCATCTTGCAACAGAGTCTAATTTATATGTTATAAAACAAGGTAAAGTTGCATTTTTTATGTATAATCATGAAAATTTACCTGTTTTTTTTGATAATGTGGGTGCTAACGAAACTATCTGGGAGTCAGCTTTTTTTATACAAAAGTCCGAAAATATTCATTTTCATAGCATGGAAGATACACAGTTGCTTGTGTATAACAAAAAAGATTTGGAGAATATTTATGCAAAAGAGCCTATCATTCATCTCAAGACTCAAGCTGCATTAAATGATAGCCTATGTGAAAAACACATACGATTAACACAAAAGCTTTTAGGTACCTAATGTGAATAAATTATACTCATGTTTAAATACTGAACAAATCCAAAAATTGCAGACAATTGAGCGTATCAAATCTTTTCAACCAAGAGAGATTATTATCGCTCTTGGCGATCGTAATAGAGATATTATGGTCACAAATTCTGGAGAAGTAGAGATTATTAGCACAGATATTTATGGTAATGAAATAATTATTGGGATCCTATCTAAAGGTGATATTTTTGGAGAGATGAACTTTGTCATTCCTTTACGCCGTACTGCTACAATAAGAAGCAAAACATTTGCAACAATCACTTGCTATCCATATCAAGAACTCTGTCAGCTTCTCGTACAAGAGCATAGCTTAGGTACACAATTATTGAAGACAATTAATGAGCTGCAAGCACAAAAAATGTATGAGACTTTAAAAAAATATATAAACAGTTAAATTATGTAATTCCAGTTTTACAAGGGAGATGAGTTTGGCTTCGTTGTCTTTTCTGGCTTTGTGAATTAACATCAATCAACGATGTTTTTTTTAGATAATAATATAATTTCAAAATAAAAAAACCCCTCTTGCGAGGGGTTTCAGGGTTTAGGGTAGGAGGTTTTACCGTTCTCCAAACGGAGTTGGGTAAATTTATGAGATTATATGAGAAAAAGACTTACTCATTTTCATAATTCACTCTATGTACAAATCAATTTATATAGAATTGCAAACTTGTCAAGTAATATTTTCATTTTATTTCATTTATTATTGAAGAGTGTTCATAATCTAATAAATAACAGCCGTTTATATTGAAACAAAACATTTGTCGCCTTATTAATACTTAGCTATTACTTGATAATTTTGACAAACCAGTCGATTATGTAAAAAAGATTTTTGATAGAGCAGTAATTTTCTTATATTGCCATAATAAAAAAAGCACCTCCAAACCCGCTCTATTACGCTATCTGTAAAATGAATGAAATTTAGTTTTGCAAAACCCCTGTTTTGTCCTGCGTATATATATAGAGGGGCATATATTTTTAGTAGATATTTGGGTAATAAACAGTTTTTGGTTAAACATGCATTTTGAATGCAAATAGTAGTCTATAATAATGACTTTACGCTATGATTATCAGCATTTATATTTTCGCCAATAACTGAATTAAAAATGAAAATTGTTTATCTAACAAATATTATCAAACCATTAAATCAATTTGGAAGGAGAAATGATGAGAGTATATCTATCAGAATCACACGGTTTTCCTAAGCGTATTGGAGAATTTATTTTAGCATATTATGCCAATAATAATGTTGTAATCTTACGCAAACCTGTTAAGAGGACAATATTAGCACAGAATATTAATATCAAAAATAATCAATCATTTATTTGTTTTTTCTGGAGTTCTATGAGTATAAATATCAAATCTTTATTTGGTGATTATGCAAAAGTCTACAAGTGTTACACCATGCTAAAAAGAGCACAAGGTGTATCGGGTTTTAGTATGTTTATCTACTTTTTATATCGTTTGCAAAAACGTTATAGCATAGCAATTTGTGATATGACTGTTGACTTTATCATGAGCGTTTTAAAGCAATATAATAGCATAAAAAAACTAATGCGAGAGACTTTATTGTATTATTTGCATGTTAAGCACTCTTTCCAAAACGAAAAACTAATATTTGTGAAAAAAGAATTAGGCATACCTTTATCACAATCATATATCAATACATTTGCAAAAGAGGTGTTTTGTTTAGAAGATATCATTTCAAAGTCAAGTCACATTATTAACATAATAAAAGGCAATTTTGTAGTATTTTATGATAAATATGTTTCAGCTATCTACAATTGTAATAGATTAATTGACACATAAATAAAAAAGTTTGAGGTCCTCGATCAATGATGGTTAGTGTAGTTAAGCAGAATTATAATCAAAATAAAGCTTGCAAATAAAAAAAATCAATGATATAGTTGACAAAATAAATAATATTTAATAAATTGGATATATAAAGGTCATATTATGAAAAATGAGAATAAAAAGGGTGTTGTGAAACAAAATGATTGAGAAATCTCGATTAGGTTATATTTTAACCAAAAAGAAGATAATTAGTGAAGATCAGCTTGCAAAAGCCCTTGAGCAACAAAAGTTAGAAGGGGCATCAGGGCGAAAGCTTGGGCAAATTCTTGTTGAGGATTTTGGTATTGACCACCATCAGATATTCTCTACATTAGCAGAAATATATGCATTTCGTTCTGCAACAATTGAGCCATCAAAGTTGGAGCCAGCGAAAATTCAACATACAAAAGACTTGCTAAAGAGATTTAATGAAAGCCTAAAAAATGAGCTTGTCTATAAAAAAGTTTTACCTTTTCATGCAAATTTAGGACCAAGAGGTAATTTAATAGTCTTAGCAGCAGATGTCACAGAAAAAGTAGTTGAAAAAATTCCTTTAAATACCGAGTTCAAACGATACGAAGTTGTTTATTGCCCGCTAAAAACTTTGGATGAACTAATACAGATGTTTGCACCCCAAAAAAATGAATTCTTGGATATCTTGCAAGAGGCAACAGAGTCTACAATCACAGATACATCTTGGCATGAAGAGAATATCAATGAAGGCGAGCTTGATGAGGAGATTAATAAAAGCCTTCTTGTCAACCTCTTTGAGGGCTGCCTTTTAGAAGCAGTAAGAAAAGGTGGAGTCTCTGATGTTCACATTATTCCATATCAAAAAAATGCGGTAGATATTTATTTTAGAGTCGATGGTAAGCTTCAATTGTGGCATAGACAAGAACATACATCTCCAGAGGCAATGGCAGCAGTTGTAAAAGACAGAACTAATGGTGTTGATAGATTTGAGCGTGATGGTGCTCAAGATGGTTTTGCTCAGAGAGTTGTAGATGGGCATTTAATACGCTTTAGAGTCTCAATAATTCCAATAGTTTCTGCAGAATTTGAGCGTAGGTTTGAAAGTATTGTTATTCGTGTTATTGATGATCGTAATGTTATAGCTGATTTAAAGAAATTGGGATTTCAAGAAAAAGCAGAACATGATTTTCTCAAGGCAATTTCAGTATCTCAAGGCATGGTTTTGGTAACAGGTCCTACAGGCAGCGGTAAAAGTACGACCTTAATGGCAGCACTTTTTCACACTATGGATCCTTCCAAAAACGTTCTTACTTGTGAAGATCCAGTTGAATATGTAATACAAGGTGCACGTCAGATTAAAATTAGTCATAGATTAAGCTTTGATCAGGCTATACGTGCAATTCTTCGACATGACCCAGACATTGTATTAGTAGGAGAGATTCGAGATAAAATCACTGCTGATATAGGAGTAAAACTGGCAAATACTGGGCACTTAACACTATCTACCCTACACACTAATGATGCGGTGGCAGCAGTTTCCAGATTATTTAAAATGGGAGTAGAGCCATTTTTGATAGCAAATGTAATAAATATCATTGTTGCTCAACGTTTGGTAAGAAAAATCTGTCCTGAATGCTGCATACCTTTGCCAAAAGAAAAGTATAATAGTGCTTTAGACTTGGGTTTAACTATGGAAGATATTGAAAAAGGACTAATATTAGATCCTGGTCCTGGTTGCAAAAAGTGTAATAGAGGCTATAAAGGTAGAGTGAACATCTGCGAAGCTTTATATTTTTCACCTGCAATCAAAAAAGCTGTATTGGAATCTGGCAACGATATCGACGAGTATAAAATTCGCGAGATTGCTGAAGGACAAGGAATGCTATCATTACGTGAATCAGGCTTGGATCGTATAAGAAATGGTCTGACAAGTCTGGAAGAGATAATCTATGCTACGTCAGAGGATTAATCTATGAATATGGGACAAATGCTTTTAGTGTTATTAGGTTTGGCATTATTTTCAACAATTCTAATGTCATATTATAACACATTTACCAACCAGATAGATTGGATTGAGAAAAATCAAATCCAAAAACAAGCATTAAGAATAATTGACTTTGAATTTCAAAGAATCGAGTCGCGCGTTATTAGTGGTACTCGGATAGCAAGCATTATGCCAGAATATCAAAACTTCTTTACCCCAATTGATACTTTTTATATTCATAATTTGCCATATAGACTTTATTTGCGTGCTCAACCATCGCACGCTACTGGCGACACTCTGTTTGTTCCCGACCCTCCTCAATATATGAAAATGCACGCAAGAGTGGTAACACAGCGTGGTTTAGGGGACTCTGTTCAAGTTGGTATGATTGACGTATCAGTAACAAAAATCTTTGGCGATGTGTTTTCAATGGACTAAGCCATGATAACTCATTATTTAGGTAATTTCATTTGTAAGATTTTTTTCAATCAATGTATTTAGGATATAGGTAATAATTTGGGTGCATTATTAGATTCTATCGGGGCTATGGTTGTCGGCTCATTAGTATTAATTACAATTTTGACATCTATTCTAAACTTTCAACAATTGAATTATAATATAATAACAGTTACAAACCTTACCGATATTAGCGAAAAGATATTTAAGGTTTTTGATCAATATTATATGGCTAACGTTGAGACTGTTGTTGGATCTGAACCCAGCCATTTTTCTTATCATGCAACACTCGAGGGGGGACGAAAGCAACTTGTAGAAATAATTATAAGTGATAATAAAACTGGAATAGGTTATCCTTTAATGGTCAAAACAACAGATATTTTGACTAATGAGGAAAAAATAGATGCAGGGTCTTACATTTTAGCAGATTATAATGTTTTTACCTACTATAATCGAGATATGGTCGAGGTTGCATCACCTGATAGTGTAAATAATGTTATGATGGAATTAACATTTTTGGATAAGGGTTGGAAGGGGGATGAGAACGATATGATATACTATTATATGACAATTTGGAAATCATTTAAAAAAACTTACTTAAAATGATTGACAAATTTACAGCAAAAATAATCATAACATTTTATAATGATAAGTAATATTTTAAAATGACATTACAATATTAAAAGTGCAGGTATTTATGAAGAAGAATATTCTTTGCGTCGATGACGAACAAGAAATCAGAGAGCTTATAACTGAGCTTTTGGAAACAAAAGGCTATCGTGTAGTCACAGCATCTGACGGCGAAGATGCCTTAGAAAAGATGAAACATGACTCTTTTGATTTATTTTTAATAGATATGTCTATGCCAAAAATGGATGGCATGGCTTTGCTAAAAGAAATAAAAAAGATACAACCCTTGGCTGTAGTTATTGTGTTAACTGGTTTTTCCAGTATCGAAGGAGCAGTTAATGCAATTCATGCAGGAGCATACCAGTATTTGTCTAAACCAGTAAAAGCAAAAGAGTTGTTTGAAATAGTAGATAAGGGTCTTGATTATTCAGAAGACTTATATGGTCCTTTGCAAAAAGCCTTTGATCCAGGTGCATCAAGCATTGATCCAGCTGAGCCAATAATGCTTCACGGTTTTTCCATTGAAGACAAGGCGGATTTCATGGCTCTTGGTCGTGTAAAACAATTCCAAGCAGGAGAAACAATACCTATAGGTGATTCCAGAGATGGCTCTATTGTCGTTATAGAATCAGGAGAGGCTTCTGTGTGGATGAGTAATACAACAATTGACTATCTCAAGAAATTCGATACTTGGGGGGAGGAAAGTATAATTTTAACAGGATCTATACCTGTTAATTTACGAGCTGAAGGAGTAGTGGTAATTAGGTTTTTTGAGAGGAAAAAGATTTTGGACTATTTTAGTTACAAAGGCGAAAAGCTATTAAAACGCTTTATAATAAATATCTCTTCAGGAGTTTTTATCAAGTGGAGGAAGTCTATTCAAAGAATTGTCATGCTAAAGCTTGTCACAAGTAATGACTAAACTAAAACACAGTTGTTTTAACAAGAGGAAGTGAGTTTTATGAAAGGAGTATTTCTCATATTTTATTATAGGTATTATTGTTAAAAAAAATAAGATCTATAGATAATATGATAATTGTGAAGCTATGGGATTAAGTTATTCATCTGAAATAAGTATATCAATACCTGACTATATATCAGGAACAAATCGTTTTCAAGCGATAAATAAGCTACTAACAGTCAACCAACATTGGAAAAAAGAGGCTTGGGCAAAGCTTAAAGAATTATTTATTATTATGCGAGAAATAAATGCATCAGATATGGAAATTGGAGGACCTGGTGCAAAAAACAACATATGGTTTAGAGTATTTGGAGAGAAAAAACCACATTCTGCTCATGGAACATATAGTGAAGATGACATTAGCTGTATTGTATTAAGTGTATTAACTGATGAGCAAAAAGTAGAATTATTTAAAAACAAAAATATTGACTTTTCTATTGGAATTCCCTTGATGCCAGGTGAAAAACCAAGTAGATTTAGATCAGATGTTTATTATGAAACTGGGTCGTTGGCAGGAAGCTTTAGACGAATCAACCAAAAACTGTTTCCTATTGAAAATCTTGAACTACCCGAACCAATATTAAAAAGAGTTAATCTTGAATATGAACAAAGTGGTTTGATACTTGTAACTGGTATCACAGGATCTGGTAAAAGCTCTACTCTTGATACAATTATCGATCTAAACAATCACTCAAATAGTGGACACATTATTATTATTGGTGCTCCAATTGAATTTATTCATGAATCTGATAAATGCATTGTGCGTCATCGCGAACTTGGCGACGATGTATTATCTTTTAGAGATGGTGCCAGAGAAGCCTTAAGACAAGATCCAGACATTCTTGTTGTCGGTGAGATGCGTGATGCAAGTACTATGGCTATGGTACTGGAAATCACAGATAGCGGACATAAAGTATTTTCAACTTTGCACACCAGCTCAGCTGTTGAAAGTATTCATCGTATAGTAGGAGAATTTTCATCAGAAGAACAAGAACGTGTCAGAATGAGACTTGCAGACACATTGTCTGTTATTATTTCTCAAAAACTTGTACCAGATGTGGATGGACGATTAGTTTTGGCAAAAGAGATCCTATCTGTAACATCATCTGTAGTCGCAGCTATTCGTAATAATAATGTCGCAGAAATTTATCAGATGATCTCTGAAGGCAAAAAATATGGTATGTTTACAATCGAACAAGACCTTTTTAACTTATGCAGAATTGGCAAAATAACTCGAGAAACTGCATTTAATTTCGCAAACAATAAAAAGAGAATGATGCAGCTATTTCAGGCTTAGAGTATTATGAAAAATAAAAACAAAACAATTATCGGTATTTTTTTAGATGGTTTAACGCTTAGAGTTGCCCAATGTGAGCAGCAGTTCGAATCTATTTATGTAAAAAAGCTGGAAGAATTTATACTAAAAGAACCCCTAACTGAGGAAAAATCAGCCGAACTTGATATTAATAGTATTCCTGGCATAGATGGAGAAGCTCCTGCCCTTAGCTTTTCAGAGCCTAAGGAGGCAGAACCACTATTTGACGACATGGATGACTTCATGGGTATTGGTGATGATACAGACTTTTTGAATTTGACAAACAATAAAGAAATTCCAACTACAGAAGTTAAAGCTTCAAATGAAGATTTAAATCTACAACCAACAGAAGAGGTTTTGCCACAATACAATCTAAGCTCGTCGGGCTATTATGAAATATCAAGGTTTTTAAATCAATTCCCCTTAGCAAGCACGCTGGTATCTTTTATCACAGCTGAAGATAAGCTTTTTTGGAATTATATCCCCTATTCAGCAAAAAAGATAAAAAAAGGTAAAGTGAAAAAACAGAGCTTGTCAAGAGAACAAAAAAAGGATCAATCTGTTCAATTTGATATGTTTTACAACAAAAATAAAAGTGCTTATTCTCTTGTTTATGAAGGACAACACGATGTAATTAATATCTTTGAAAATGTTCAAGAAATCCTTAATATAAAAAACATTAATTATTGCCATACAGAGCCACTCGAAAGCACCCTGGTCAATGCGGTTCTTACTCAATATAAGTTCAAAAGTGGAGACTATGTTTTAGTATTGTATTTAAGCCAAGAGAATAAAATTGCAATTATCCTACAAGACGACAACTATATAAAATCATTTCCATTAATAATTCAAGCCAATGATACTGACATAATTAGAGAGGCGATAATATCCAAAATAATGCTTGAGCAAGATGTTTCTCAGTTAAACATAACTCAAAACATACTGATATGTGGAGATTTTTCCTGCCAAGAAGATATTGCTTTTTTTCAAGATAACTTCCAGTCCAGTTATATATCAGCATTTTCCTTTACCAAAGAATATACAATCCAAAATGAGCTCCCGTTAGAATTTCATCCCGATATAAATAAATTAATAATACCAAAATTCGTGCCATCAATTATGTTAGCATATCGTGCTTTAAATAATAAAAGCAAAAGGCTACATATGATAAACATGCTGCCTCAGCTAATTATTGACAAACAAAAATACTTCAAACTAAACTGGCATGGCATTTTAATTATGATTCTTGTCTTTATAACAACTATGTGGACAACCTATGACATTTTGAGTAAAAAGATTGAGCTTGCAACTGTACAAACTGAGAATCACTCGTATAATGTTAAAATAAATGAAAAACGAGCGTTTGAGAAAATTTTACATGAATATACTGCGCAAGTTGATTATTTTGAGAATAATAGAAAACAGATAACAAATATAATTGGCAAGAAAAACCAATGGGCTCATATATTTAATAAATTCTCTAATTTCGCTTCACAGCACTCGTATTTTTGGATAGATAGCATTGATGGAGGTGAGCAAAAAATTTATGTTAAAGGCATTTCTTATAATAAGAAGCACGTAACTGATTTTTCAAATCTACTGCCTCAAGGAAATATTCAAAGAATAAATATCAGTAAAATACAAGATGAACCTGTTTGGACTTTTGAGATTAGTTTTGATTATCCTGATCCATCTTTATATAATCCTCTTTTCCAGGAGATCAAAGTTGAAGTTGATCCAATAGTTGAAGATGTAAAAACTGAAACAAAAGAAGTAAAAAAAGATATTCGAAAGCCTAAAGAACAACCTAAAACCAAAACGATTAAAACAATTGCAAAAGAAGATTCGATAAGCTTGAAGCAAAAACAAGGTTCTGAATTATATGTAAAGGCAAGGATTAACGTTCAAGAGGCTAATTACAATGAGGCTATAGAAATGTTTGCTGAGTTTTTGTCAAATTATCCAGAGCATAGGCTCGTACCGATGGCTATTTTTTTAACAGCTGAATCCTATCTCTTATCAGAACACTATGAACAAGCTATACCCTATTATAATATTGTTTTAGACTTGAAAAAAGTAAAACAACTTGAATCACTTTTTCAGCTGGGTCTATGTTATGAAAACCTTGATGAATATGATAAAGCTATAAATTCATTTAATGAATTACTAAGACGATATCCAAAGTCACTATTGTCAAAAAATGCTGAAAAAAAGATAATGGCTTTAGAAGAAACAATAAAAAAACAGGAGCTGAATGAACAGCAAAATACTAAGATGCAAGCAGATGATAAACAACAAATCATTGACAACATAGAAGAGAGCAATAAAGAAACAGAACTGGTGGATGGTGAGCAAAATGAGGAATGAAGTTAGAAATAGCATAATTTTAGCAAGCCTTTTGATAATAATCTTTATTATGAGAATTGTTTTGTCGGCAGGAACCGCAAAGCAAATTAAAGCAGAAAATGATCTGTTGGCAAAGAATAAAGCAGAGCTTGCTTCTCTACAATATATAATCATTGACACTATGCAAATCTATCATATAAAACAAAATATTTCCAAGTTGGACAGTTGGCAAGAACAAAATGGCAAGAGCTTTGTAGCAAGAGATAATTCACGTAAAACATGGTCTTACTTAAATACAATAATTCAAAACTATGCACCCATTCTTGACATAAACTTTACGAACAATGGCGATGATAGTGACGAAAATAGTAATCATGATTACCATATAACGGGAACGACCGATATGCAATCATTATACAGTTTTATCAACCATATAGAGAATCAAAAACCTTTTTATATTATAAATGAGCCTCGTATCAACAGAAGCATCCAATTTGAAGAGGATGGAACAAGAGTTAGTAAAGTTAGTTTTGATATTCGTTTACAGTCAATTGTAAGCTCTGCTGGGCTTGATATTAATAATAATAAGTTTAAAAAAATAGCTTCTCATAAAATAAGCAATTTCTTTAATCCAAAAATATATTCACCATACGACGATCCAAAAGAGATTAATAGGTTGGATTCTGAAAAGCTTGTATTACTCAGTCTTACACCACAAAAAGCTTTTGTCAAAACTGATGATGGACAGATAATTGAAATGAAGGAAGGGCACAGAGTGGCTTTTGGCTATCTGAAATCAATAAATTGGAATAATCAGACAATAACATTTTCATTAAACAAAATTGGAATTTATAAAGATTTTATTTTAGAACTCAATAAGGAGTAAATATGAAAAAATCTATAGCATTATTAGTTGTTTTCTATTTTATATTATTAAGCCTATACGGACAAAAACAAACAGATTTAAATAGTTATATAACAATACAAAGAGGCACAAATTTTAATACTGCACTTAAGATAATTGAAACTTTATCCTATCAGTATGAGTCAAAGAAAATCGTAAATTCCAGTTCTTTTACTGGGGCAACATTGATACCTATCAATCAGTTACATTGGAAAGAGGCACTGGAATTATTATGCCAAACACAAAAGCTAAAATTAAACGAAAAAGGCGGAGTTTTTTATATATTAGATCAATCTGTGGATGAAAAACCAGTTGAGACAAACCTAAGGCCTTCAGAGAAACAAGTCAAAATAACAGCGATTTTCTTTAGGGCAGATAAAGACTTTTTTAATTCTGTAGGTGTTAATTGGCAAACCTTGTTCAACGGCAAAGTGCTGGCAAATATTGATTTTAAAGGCGGCAACAATGTAGCAAGTGATTTGATTAGTGCTTCTGGGTCCTACCAAATATCTCAAAATGATTATGTAATCGATTTAGCCTCCATGCTTAGATTTGTTGAATCAAATCAAAAAGGCTCAGTTATTGCACATCCAAACATATCAGTTTTATCTGGTAAAGAGGGCAAAATACAAGTTGGGCAAGATTTCTCTATTAAAAAGTCTGACGAAGCAGGAAATATAACAGATGAGTTTTTCTCTACAGGTGTTATTTTAAAAGTCAAACCAACAATTATCCAAAATGATAGTATAAATATCATACATTTAGCTGCATCTGTTGAAAAAAGTAGTGCTACTCCTGGTGCTATAAGTACAATTATCAATAAAAATGAGGCAAATACTGAAGTATATTTGTTTGATGGTGAAGAGACAGTCATAGGTGGTCTTTATGATGTTGAATATACTCAACAGCGTGGGGGAATTCCATTTCTTAAAGACCTGCCATGGTGGGTATTTGGCATAAAGTATTTAACAGGCTATAATATCTATGAACAACATAATCGTGAAATGATAGTTATTATTAAAGCAGAATTATATGAATCAATTGAACAGAGAATGCGAAACAAAATTGAACTGCAAGAAAAGATTGAAAAATTCCGCGATCGCCCAGATGATAAAATATTTGATGATAAAACCTTCAAAATTAAAGAAAAGAAAAAGAACTAAACCTTTGCCGTGAACTTGGAGATAATATGAGTTATATAAGAAATAAAGATACAAATCCAATTACAAATATTAATTTTCTTTTAAAGATAAGCATTATAATACTAATATCGCTCATGCTTGGTGCATGCTCAGATGATATGAAAGACGCAATAGATTATGATGCACCTTACAATTTACAAATCAGTAAAACCACAGAAGGTAATATTCAGCTTACTTGGCAGTATAATTCTCAAAGTAGCAATATCGTCTATATTATTGCCAGAAAAGATGGTGCTGAGAATTGGAATGAAAACTATTATCAAACTTCAAGTGACCAAAAAGTATTTGTCGAAGAAATACCTACAAATAGTTTCACAATTTATAGCTACAAAGTAAAAGCAAAAGAAACAGAAAGTGGTAATGAATCTTTATTTTCAAGCCCTGTATCATATTTCCCTGAATTATCAAAACCAACTGATTTACAAGTACAACAATATAGCCAAAACCAGCTAATGATTTCATGGACAGACAATATTCAAGGAGAAGCTGGGTACAAAATTGATAGAAAGTTAAATAATAACAACTGGGTCGAGGGATATGCTGTTTTAGAAGAAAACACTGAATCATATATTGACACTATTAACGAATCGTTTCAGACTGTTTCTTATAGAGTTTATGCTTATGTTGGTAATACAAAAAGCCCTGTAAACGAAATATCTTTTACACCAACAATTCAAACTCCTGATAGTCTCAATCTAAGCCAAATTTCAACAAGTCAGGTAAAATTGAGTTGGTCTTATAGAGGTGAAACACCCGATAATTTCGATATACAAAGAAAAATTGGCACCAATGATTGGGCTAACCTAACGCAATTAAGCGGTGAACAAAAGCAATATATTGACAATCTAAGTATAGAATCTGCAACTTTATCCTATCGAGTTAGATCAAAAAAAGATACTCTGTACTCAGCTTTTTCTTCTGCAAAAAGTATAAATTTTAATATTTTTGAGTTAGCTTCCATTAATCTAACAAACAGTGGCAATCAAGTATTTGTTAAAAACAATATGCTCTTTATTGCAAATGACTATAATGGTGCATTGATCTATAACATTGAAAATCCAACAAGTCCTAATTTGTTGACTTCTATTCACATGCCAGGCAAAACACTTAGCCTTGCTTTGGATGAAAACAAACTTTACATGGCAAACGATCAAGGCATCATGCAGGTTTATGACATCAGTGCAATCAATAACCCAGTAAAGCTATATAATGACATTCATTTTTATGGTCAAGGCAATCATATAAAAATTGCTGTTATCAATGGGCAAAAATATGCATTTGTTTCTGCTGGTAGCTCAGGTTTAAAAATCATTGCATTCGATATACCAAACATGCCTATGCCTATTGTAATAAAATCCATAAATACAGTACCTGGTGCTCATTGTTTTAAAAGTATAATCTCAGAAAACTCCATCTATATTGCTGAGGGTACCAATGGCGTCAGACAGTTTAATATCAGTGACCCCTACAGCCCCACTTTAATAAATCATAAAACAAATATCGGCACAATCGTAGATATTTCTCTTTCGCAACATTATTTATATGTTGCAAGAGGAGATCGGGGTATTGCTCTGCTCAATAAAACCAATTTTGATTTAATATCTGATTACGATACACAAGGGTATTCCAACTCCTTGGCTATCGACTCAAGAAACATCTATATTTCAGATAGAGACGAAGGATTTCTAATAGTAAGTGCTGTAAATCCTTTAGCATTATATTCGCTCTGTAAGCTTGAAACAACAAGCTATGTCCTATCTGTTTTTGTTCAAAACAAATATGCTTATATTTGTACTCAATCGTCTTGTAAAATAATTCAAATTCGTCCATAGGAGACAGATATGAAAAGAAATATTATTCTCTTACTTGCATTCATAGTGAGTATTGGCTTCTTATTAGCTCAAGATAATGTAACTATTACAAATGTTTCAATAAACCCAAACCCTTTTTCACCTGACAATGACGGGCAAAGAGACAATACAACAATTAGCTATTATCTATATTTTCCAAATAGCTTATCAAATCCAGAAGTTGAACTAACAATATATAAAAATAGCGATATTACTGACATTGTCAAACAAGTAGTATACACTCCATATCATGGTCAAAACCAATATATCTGGGATGGTAAAGATGAAATGGATAATATTGTTGCTGATGGCAATTACGGCTTGCAGATCAAGTTTAATAACCCACAAAAGATTTATAAAGTCGATCGTGGCATAATTGTGCAAACAACCTATCCAGAAATAGAACTAATATCTGCTTCGCCTAACCCTTTCTCACCAAACGGAGATGGATATCAAGACGTACAAATAGTTAGATCATTAATTAAATATTCTGACGTTCACTATTTAGGTACTATCAAAATAAACTTTCAAGACTCAACTGCAAAATTTGTCGATGATACTGACCTAACTACAAGAGTAAGCCCCAACCCTATCCCCTATTCAGAAGGTGCTTATTTGTTTTTAAATAGACCAGCAGAGCTTGCAACTAATATCACTGTACCTTCAAATATTGACTATAATATAATTGTAAATGGCTTTGAAGAAAACATTACAAGAGGCAATACCCTTTACAAGCTTGGGGAAAACTATAATCGTTCATATGGCTCAATTAGCTCTGATATTGGCATTGAAAATAATACTTTAATCTCTTACGGAGTTGACTATCTTGCTGTTTATGCTATGCCAAATAATATGTCTTTTAATGTATATGAAACTAATGGGGAAGAGATTTCATTAAACGACATGTATCATATGTTTTTTGGTTCATTTAATGACAACCCATTCGACAGAACAGATATTGATATAAGTCTGGGTAGAGCATATTCTATAAATCTTGGCACTGAAGAAGGACAAATACCAGGAGATGAGCTTGACGATGGCAAGTATCTTTATAGGCTCACTGTTTCTAACGAATATGAATTAGGCACCTTTATTTCTGGAGAGTTTATTATCAATAATCATCCAATTAGTATAGACGGAGAAGTCAATCCTGATAAGATTTCTCCACAAATAATAGACGGTATCTTTGACCAAACTATAATACAATATACCCCAAGTGAAGATGCTTATATAACTGTAAAAGTGTGGGATACAAATAACCAGCTTATCAAAACGATTATCGAAAATCAACTCAACTTAAAAGAGGTCGGTAATTATGTATTATGGAATGGTTCAAACAATTTAGGTCAAATCGTATCTGAAGATAGTGAAGAATTGTATCGAGTTGAAATAACAGCTGTGGATCGAAATATCAATGAAGATGTTACGAGTCTCAATCTGAGCATATTAGTTGATAATAAAGCCCCTGATGCACCAAACTTAACACAAGGCACACCAAATCAACTAAGCTCGCCTAATATCGTTGTATCAGGTATTTCGGATGAAATTAATAGCAGTATCATTCTCTTTCAAAATGGTATAGAAAAAGGAGTTGTTGGAACTACCCCAGCATACCCTGGCTATTTCCAATTCAATGTGTTGTTAGAAGAAGGAAACAATGAAATATTTGTAAAGCTGCGAGACTCTGTACATAATCTTGGCGAATCTTCCAATCAAATTAACTATTATCTCGACTCGCAAGCACCTGTTATCTCTTTAATTCAACCCCCAGCTAACACTATTTTCACCTCTATTCCTCAAGAATTCTCTGCACAAGTTACTGACAATGGTCTTGGCGTAAACTTCGTTCGCTTTGGCTTTTCGTTCAATAATAGCCCTAACCTTATTTGGAAAACAGGTATAAAAGACCCTGATACAGAGATTTACAGATGTAATTTAACTAATACTGATATAAATGAAAATATTTCACAGTTAGCCATAAGCATGTTTATTGAGTCTGCTGACAATCTGAATAATAGAATTATCTTAGAAAATCCTATCAGTTATAATTATTTCAAACCTTCTGCTACCAACCCACCTAATTTTGAAAATTCTTATCCAGAAGATAATTCAAATCTAAGAATCTTAGCAAATAACCAGATAAGAGTAACTATATCCAGCGACAACCCTCTTGTTTTAAATACAACAGCCACTTATTTAGTGTTAAAAAACATCTTATCTGGAGAAGAAATCTCTCATAATAATGGTGCAACATTAAATTATGATTATGATTTTGAAGAAAATAATTACCACATTATATTGCAACTAATTAATCCTTTAAGCTCTGACGGTGCTGACGATTCTCAATACCAAATAATATACAATGCAGAAAATCAGGTTGGTCAAACTATTACTGGACATACAATGTTTAATTATGATACGACAAACCCATTTATTACATCTATCAAGATCAATCAAAGTCAGTTATTCAAAGTAAATAACCAGTATTATTTCTCATCTCAAATTGACTCTATCTCTGTGTATCTTGATGACAGTCTTAGCGATATAGACTATGCTACAAATATGACAAGGGTACAGCTTTATAATGATAATAATCAAATTATTAATGGTATTCGTCGTATTGATACAAATACAGGCAGAATTACTTGGCTCTTGAATAACCCTATTAATCTTGACAATACAAACCAAAATTTAATAATTAAAATAAAAGCTACTGATAAAGCTGGGAACATTTTCACAGAAAACATACCATTTCACCTATTTAGCCCAGAATTACCACAACTCATTGAACACACACCAATAGCAAATTCAAAGATAAATACATTTAAC
>Ga0172382_10000813_pt1 | contig 57900 bp, 73 predicted proteins | sample Leawel138RmetaG_FD_122245 | JGI IMG/M metagenome (GOLD analysis project Ga0172382, IMG submission 122245) | Leachate microbial communities from a municipal landfill in Southern Ontario, Canada - Leachate well 138R metaG | ecosystem: Engineered > Solid waste > Landfill > Unclassified | place...
GACCCAAAATTTGGATAAAAAGAGTTAAGAAACACGATGAAGCGCCCCAAGATTTATAAAATTGAAAAGATAGGAAAAAAATAGAGGTTAATCGTAATCCTCTTGATATCAAAAATCGATATAAAGCGCTAGATATAATTTTTAATCAAATAAAAATAGACTGTAGAATTAAAACAATGAAAGAGATAAATCCCAAAAACTATCGAGAATTATGGGGGCCCATCGTACACATTGGCCCAGATGAGGAACTTTTTTTTGGAGGTGGGGGATATCATAGATTTGCAATTGCCCTTATACTTAATTTAAAACTTCCAGTAATGATTGGCTGTGTTCATAAAAGTTCAATTCCATTATTAAAAGACTTAAGAAAAATAGCAAATAAATAAGATATCTATAATAGAATATAAGGGTGTAAAAGTTTATAAACTTTATAAAAAGATAAGAATGAGTAACTCTGCTATAACCTAATGTCCATAATTGGGAGCACTAATATGGAAAAAGCTATGGCCTTCATTCAAAAATATCCTAAAGCATATCGAATTATACTTTTCTTTTGGGGATTTTATAGAAGGGGTTTTATTTATAGTAAGTTATTAAAAATTGCTAGAATTGTAAATGTGGATACTAACACTACCATATTTTATGATTTAGATCTTCTACTTGGAGCTCAATTGCGTGATGGTAACTTTAGTAGAATGGATATTATCGTTAAGTATTTAGCTTTGGAAGAAGTATATGGCAAAAATAATGGCGGTATAGCCATTTTCGAAAAAATGCAAAAAATAATAAATCCTGGTAATACAGAGCCAATACTTGAATTAATTAAAGTGGCAAATTCTTTTGAAAAATATTTTATAACTACTAAATATGCTACAGTTGATAGCAATCTCAAAATAATTGAAGATATGAATATAATACCATGTGCAATTTTCTTTAATACTCATATGATACCTATAAGATTTACATTGAGAAATAAGAACGTTACTTATGGACTAAATTGGTTTAATAAAAATAATTTTCAAAAAGAGGATATTTCTAGGATAAAAACAAAATCTGATGAAATACTAAAATTACCAAATTTAAAAAAAGAAATATTAAATATTCTGCATAGCCAAAAACAGCAATTTGGAGAAGGAAGATTTTACCAAAGCTTTGAAGATTTAAGGATATCCGGCCAGAGACCCACCTATGAACGTTTTAAGAAATATGGTATTGAAAAATATTTGAATAAATCCTCTTGGGTATTAGATATTGGCTGCAATGTTGGATTTTTTTCATTGTATGTATCCAAGTATGTTAAAAGAGTAGATGGGCTGGAGACTAATAGTGAACTCTTTAAAATTGGTACATTAGTAAAAGATTATTTAAAAATTAAAAACTGTTATTTCTTTAATTCAGATTTTAAGAAGCATAATTTTTCACACAAATACGACATAATTTTATCATTAGCAGTTCATAATTGGATAGGCTTGCCATTAGATGAATATGCTAGAAAACTTTATTTGTTACTTAACTCAAATGGTTTTGTACTATTTGAAAGTCACGATATTAAAGATACCAAATATGACTTTGATAGAGAATTGAATATTTTTAAAAATATTGGATTCAAAGTTGAATATATTGGAGATATTTGTGACGATGGATTACTTAAAAGGAGATATGCATTATTAGGGAAAAATAGATAAGAAGTAGTGCTATTCTACTATTTCATTTCTTTATATCATGTAATATGTTTCCTCGTTTCTTATTAATTAATTATTCTTTATAAAAACCATTTACGATCTTTCTAACTTTGTTACTAACATTCTCTAAAGAATATTCCCGTGGGGATTCCCAATCTTTTGATGATGAAAGTGCAATACTTAAAGATTTAAGTATGCTATCTTTTTCAATACCGCTCAAAATATTACTTCCACACTCTATAGTTTCAGGTCTCTCTGACATCCCTAATTGTTGCCGTTGGAACTTTAAGAATACAACATTCTTCTTGGACTGTTCCACTGTCAGTTAAAACACCAAGCGAATTTTTTTCTAATTGAATAAAATCAAAAAATCCAAAAGGATAGTAATAAAAAATACTGTCAATATTAAATCTAATACCAAATTTTTCCATTTTATCTTTGGTATGTGGATGCCAAGCTGAAAGTCTCCAATTGATTCGAGAAAAATATTCAAATGTTCGTTTACCAGAATATACAATTGGGTTAATTTGTGGTGGCCAGCATAGTAGCTATATGATTGATGATCTAATTGAACAAAGTGGATGTGATGACGAAAATATATCAAGATTCCGATTTAGAGACAAAGCCGTAGGCTGGCCTGGAGATGTTCACATTTCAACCCGTACTAAAGATTATTGGCTACCAAATGAAAGACGCTTAAGATTAAAACAGATTTATGAATTACATCGATGCATTGTCTGTTATGACCAGATGAATATATTCTGTGATATTGTATGTGGGGCCCATGGGGTATTTCTCAAAAACAACAACCCGAATGGCATATTGTTGTCATTGCCAGAACAGAGTCAGGAAAAAAGCTCTTGGAAAATGCTGCAAAAGATGGGGCAATAATACTTGAAGAATTATCTATAGAGGATATTTTTCGTGGGCAGACTGTTGACGGAAGACATAAAATTAAATTTTACACTTCACGCGATATTTATAATGAAAATAAATGGATATTTCCATTTTCAAAAGATAGTTTTGTAAATATCAATTATGCCCCAGTAAATAAAAAAATTCAGGAACAGCTAAATCAGAGACGGATATACACACATGATGTGTATATGACAAAAGAGAGTGAAGATTATCTTAGGAAAATCAGCTTGAAAAAGAAAAAAATAGAAGGAAACTTAACACAGAAACTGAAAAAGAAGATAATTCATATTGGGGGATTTATTCTAAGAAAAGTATCCATCATAAATTAAATTATTTAAAAATCATATTCTTAAAAAATAATATTTCATACATACTTATCCCTCTAAGAAGTAAAATAATTCCAAAATATGTACTAACTCCGAGACCAATCACGAAAAATATATCCTTAATTGTTACAGGACATAAAAATATGATTAGTAATGACATAACTAGAGATGCAGATATACTTTTTATTATAAAATCTAGGCTATAATCAAGTTTAATGTACTTAGAAGAGTAAAATAAAATAATAACAAAATTTATTACAAAGGCGATTAATGTTGTAAACGCTGCCCCATTTATTCCAAATATAGGAATAAATATTAAATTTAAGATTAGATTTAAAATTGCAGCAATAATAGTAGAACTTCCAATAATCTTAGTTTTATTATTGACAACTAAAATATATATAATAATTGACTTAAGTCCGAGTATAATATAACTTAAAGCAACATAAGGGGTAATTAAATAACCATTTGTCGCTATTTCATTTGTCGAGAGAATTGTTAAAATTGGGCGAGACAAGAGAGACATACCAAAAAAAGCGGGAATTGCCAATAATAGAAAGTATTTCATTGAATATTTAAGAATCTTTTTAATTTGATCAATATCATTCTGATCGTAGTTTTTAGATAATGTTTGGGGCAACATAAATACAATCGGGCCATAAAAAATAGATATTATACTTCCTAACGCATAACCAGGAGAATAGTATCCCGCAAAGGATACGCCCAGTAATAATGTAATAATATACCTATCACTTGAATTAGTTATCCAATTTGAAATTGTTCCAGGGACTAATGGGGCACTATAATTTAGATATTTTTTTGTATTAATAAATCTGGGTAAACAAAAACCAACATTTGAAAAAACGTATGCCATACTGCCTGAGAAAACTATGATTTTTGAAAACAATAGCCCCATGATGGCACCAACTATCCCATAATCTGCAAAGATAAAATAAGAAACAAGCGAAAATGTAAGAATCATTTCAAGTATTTGAAAAAAAGAGTATAGCCTAATCTTATTAAAAGTTCGAAATATGCCAATTAGAGGTGTTTGTATACACTCAAATAATAAAAGAATCGAGAGTATATGCACAACCTTAAAATTATTGCCAAACAGAGAATTGGCCAATTGATTAGATAATACAAAAAATAATAAAGAAACAATGCTACCTACTAAAAATACTATAATAAAGATGGAGTAAAAATCTTCTTTTATTTTATTTTTATCTTTTACGGATGATAAGAATCTAATAATTCCAGTATTTAATCCTAAGTTTACAATTGGCGGTATCAATCCTATTGTAACGCCTACCATGGCCCATATGCCATATTGTTCAATGGACAAGTTTTTCGTGATTATGGGAACAAAAAAGATTTTTATCATTCTATTTAAGATCTCTATAAATCCAATCAATCCTACTCTTTGTGCAAAAAGTTTGTGCTCACTCATTTGCCTCATATAATGGAAATATCTCTATTTTTTAAGATTATAGGTATAGATCAAGAAATTTTTTTATGTTTACTTCCAGATGTTTTGAAAGATATATTTTATATATGATATCAAACTATACGGCATTGAAGGCCATATTCAAAACACGTTTTGTTTTATGGGGAAGCTTAAATGTTAGATAATAAAAAAGATTGTGTTGGATGTTATGCTTGTTTCAACGCATGTCCACAAAAATGCATTACTATGGAAAATGATACCGAAGGTTTTATTTATACTAATTGCAATGAGAAAGAATGAAAAAAATAGCAATAATCACATTAAATGATTATAAGAATTTTGGAAATAGGTTGCAGAACTATGCCACCCAAGAAGTTTTAGCATTTTTAGGATTTATTGTAGAAACTATTCCTGTTGATCTTACTGTTAAAAATTCAAAAATAAATAAAACAAGAGGAATCAAAAAAATAATTGTAATGGGAAGTAAGGTTCGCAGAAGTGGACTAAATCTTAAGACATTTAAAAAAATTCTTTTATTTACATCAGCTTATTTAAAAAAGGCGAAGGATGGATCAAATCAAGAAAAAAGGATAAAAACATTTAAAGACTTTACATTAAATTATATAAGAGAAACAAATTATGTCCTTTCTGAGAGTAATATTCCAGAAAACTTAGGTGATAAATATGATTACTTTATTGCTGGTAGTGATCAAATTTGGAATCCTTTTTTTACAAACGGATCGTCTATATACTTCTTAGCATTTGCCCCCCAAAATAAAAGAGTAGCATATTCAGCCAGCTTTGGATTATCCGAAATGCCCACAATTCATATTGAGAATTACAGGTTGGGGCTTTCTGAAATACATAGGATATCCGTTAGGGAAAAAGACGGAGCCGGTATTGTTAAAGAACTAACGGGCAAAGATGTAATAGTTACACTTGACCCAACAATTATGATTACTAAAAATAAGTGGTTAACAATTGCAAAAGAATCAAAGCACAATCCTAGATGCAATTACCTTTTAACATATTTTCTAGGCGATATAAATAAAGATGCCAAACAAAAAATAAAATATATTGCAAAAAATAACAATCTAAAAATCATTCATCTAAATAATCCTAGGAACTCAGAAACTTATATTATTGGGCCAAGTGAATTTATAGATTATATTAATTCAGCAAGTTTAGTTTGCACCGATTCTTATCACGGCAGTATCTTTTCTATTTTATTAGAAAGGCCTTTTGTTGTGTTTGAGAGGACAGTTAAAGATTTTTCAATGTATTCAAGAATTGAAACCTTATTAGATAAATTTGACTTAAACAATAGAAAAGATGTTAACATAAAGGATAATCAGGTATTTGATATTGACTTTGAATCAGTTCGTCCAATTATAGATATTGAGAGAGAAAAAGCATTGAATTATTTGAAAGAAGCCTTGTCTATTGATTAAAATAGTTAATATATTAATACATTCTTTTAATTTTGATTGATAAATTATTCCTAAGATTTTTCTTCAGGAATAATAAACTACCTTACTCAAGAAATTGTTATCAATTTATCTCACAAATCTTTTCTCTTAATGTTTTATTTGAAATTCTAGAGTTTGCCCCAATGACAGAATTTATTACAGTTGATGATTTGATAGTTGAGTTTGGTAAGATAATCGAGTTATCAATTTTAGAGTCAGTAATCTTGCATTTATTTCCAATAACAACATTGTTTCCTATATCACATTCCTCATCTATTTCACAGTTTTCACTTATATGGGAATTACCAGAAAGTGCAATTGAATTTGCCTCTAAGTAGGATTTTCTATCGCCAATATCGATCCAATTACCGCTCATTACCTTGCCATAAACATCTCTGCCTTTTCCCACAGCATATTCAATAAACTTACCGGGGCTATCAACGTAGCCATTATCAACTGCACTTCTTAATAAAGAAATAGAATCTCTAGGATAAAAGTAAAGTGCTGTCGATACAAGTGTTGACTTTGGGATTTTTGGTTTTTCTTCAAAATATTTGATATAATTGTCCTCAAGCGTTATCTCCGAGTAAAGCTTCACCTTTTCTATGTCCTTAAGGTCGTACAATCCAACGGTCAGTGATTTTGATCTATTGTATGCGTTTGCTAGCTCTTTTATAGAAAAGTCAAAGTAGTTGTCACCTGCACAAATAAACAAGTCCTCACTTATTCCATTATTATCAATTAGATGCAATATGGCCCTAAGAGCACCAAACTTTTCCTCTTCTGATCTAGCAGGCTCAATTGAAAGTTTAAATTTCTCATCAATATTAGACTCTTCGAGCCAATTCCTATAATCCTTCTCAAATAGTTTGGAAGTAGTAATATAAATATTATCTAATTTTTTTATTTCAGATATCTTATCGCAGACATGTTCTATACAGGGTTTGTTACCTAAGGGTAAAAGAGGCTTACTGTAAGTAAGTGGTCTCATCCTTTTTGCAAATCCACCTGCAAGAACTATGCCCATCATAAAAATCTACACATTCTTAATTTTTATTTTAGTAAACTATATTAAAATTTCCAGTTTCTTAGTTTTAAGATTCTGTCATAGTCAGGATCACTTGGTTTTAACTTATCTTGTAACAGACCAATATTATAATAAAGCTTACAAAGTAATTCAAGTAAACTACCCTCTAAGTGATATGGCTCATTAAGTTCAAAATCAGTATCAACTGTTACTAATCCCTCTTGTCTTGTCGGATGCAAAAACCAACCATGATAAGCTTCTTCTCTAGTCAAACTCAATGCCATTTTGCCAAATATCTCCCTCACTTTAAGTGCTGCCATTGATGCAATCGGATGAGTTTTAAGAGAAGCTATGAATATCATAGAGTTGTACTCTAATTCTTTTAAGAGATTCTCATCTTTTTTTGGAAGATTTAGAAAATTTCTTTCAAGCAAATAAATCATGCCTGCATATGTAGTAACATTATAAAAAGGCGGCTCTTCTTCTGCAGGTATAGTGATAGTTTCTTTTGCATATTTCTTCGAAGCGGCATTAGGATTGCAGGTCAATAATACAGCATCACTAAAATGTTTAGCAGCATTAATAGAATCTTTACCGCCTGATGCGGATATTATACAGACTTTTTGATTAGTTGGCAAACGATTTACCTCTTCAGCTCTAAACACAAATCCATTGTATTTCATTGCATATAGCCTTGCAACGTGGAAGGCATTTCCATTACCTATAAATGCACTGCCAGTAAGATTTGGTAAATCAATTCCATTATTATTTATCTCTTTTATTATTTCAGGTATTTTGTTGACATAGTAATGAAGTGGAATCATTGATTTTCCTCTTAAAGTACTAACTCTTTAGTATTTCTCCAATTTCATCAATCTTTTTTCTTAAAGTTTTTTCATCCTTAGCCTCGATATTTATCCTGAGTAAAGGCTCAGTATTAGATGGCCTAATATTTGCCCACCAGTTGTCTTGCTCTATTGTTATGCCATCGGTATGGTCTATCCTACTATCTGAATATTCTTTTAACAGTTTATCTATTGTTTCCTTCTGATCTTTCACCTTAAAATTAATCTCTCCGCTATGGGCGTATTTCATATATTTTTTAGCTACTTCACTTAAAGGAGTATTACCAATAGCTTTCAGAATATAGTAAAGCGCCAAAAGCGGCGCCTCAAACCCCCCAGCCTCTCTAAAGTAGAAGTGATTTGAAAGCTCTCCGGCAAATATTGCATTCTCTTCTTTCATAGTTTTTTTGATAAAGTAGTGGCCAACTCTACTCTTCAAAGGTTTACTGCCTAAAGAAACAATAGTTTCAGGAACTATATGGCTACAGCGTAAGTCATAGATTACTCTTTCATTAATTTTTTCTTTTAGAATTTCAGAAAGCATAACACAAGAAAGTATATCGCCACGAACCATATCTCCTTTTTCATCAACTACCCCCATCCTATCTCCATCACCATCGAAGATTATCCCAATACTGGAGCCTGTTTCTTTGACCTTATCAATTAGCATTTCAAGGCACTCTTTCTTCATAGTGTCTGGTGCGTGATTGGGAAAGTTTCCATCAGGCATATCCCCGATAAAATAAATCTTAGAGAATATTTTTTCAATTATCCTTTTCTCATAGACCGTTGCACCATTAGAAAAGTCAACTACAATACTATCTTTATAGCCTAAATTCTGAAATTTATCAAAATAATACTTAACATACCCTTCCCCGAAATCTTTAATATAGTCTCGGGATTTATACATTATATCAGGCATTTCTTGCTCTTTAAATTCTGGCTTGATATCCTTCTCAGGGGACAAAGGTATCCCATCTTTTCCACATATCTTAAACCCTGTGAATCCCTTTGGATTATGAGAGGCTGTGGAAATTACCCCAACATCAAATTTATCTTTTGTCAAATAGTAAAGCATGGGCGTTGAAATAATACCTGCATACTCAACTTCAGCATTACTATCCAAAACACCGGTAATAAAATAATCCTTAACTTTATCTGAGCCTATGCGTGAATCTATTCCAAACAAGATCCTTTTGTACTTCCCACCTAAAGCTCTTCCAAGATTATATGAAAAATTCTCATCGATCTCTTGCGGATATTTTCCCCTTATATCATAAGCCTTGAATACCATGAAATCTATGATTATAGTAAAAAATCCATTTATTACTATTATGGTTTCTTTAAAATCAAACCAAATCATTTATAAATAGATTCAATGTTGAGAGAAACCATGAAGCGAGAAGCCCTAGTGTATAACACCGCAATGCTAAATCTTCCTAAAAATACACTGCAATTCCTATTTGGAGTAATTCTATTTGCAATGGCTGGCGGGGATTACAATATTATAACATGCATAATAGCGGCCTCTGGACTTGGCCTTGGCCTTGGCGCGATATACCTCTTCAATGACCTAACTGATCTAAAAGAAGACAGACACAATGAAATGAAGATAAGGTGGAAGGCCGTTGCAAACGGCACAATGTCGAGAGATGAATCCATAATATTGATCAAGCTCTCTAGCATCACAGGAACGCTACTCGCACTTCTCTCAGGATTAAATTTCTTCTTAATCTATCTATCAGTTATTGCATTAAACATCTGTTATTCCCACCCATCAATCAGATGGAAGAATAGCAAGACACTATCAGTAGCCGCAATAGCAACTTTACAGGTATTGAAATTTTCTAGCGGCTGGTTTCTGTTCACACACACAATAGAAGGCTTTCCAATACTATTTGTTATTGCGCTCGCAATAGGGTATACTTTGCTCTTCATCTACTATAAGAATGACACAGAAAATCTAAAAAAATTAGTTATAGAGGACAAGAAACGAGTCTTGCCGTTATCACTTACCTGCATAATTATGCTCTTAACATCATTTTTCATATACACTTTTCCTGCAATTGCTCTATCAGCAATAATACTTGGAATACCTACAGTTGGCCTATATTTCCTCACAAAAAATTATATCGGCAAATCTGTAAATGTTGTCTTCATGTACGCTGGGCTTGTCGTGCTGCTTCTCTCATTTCTACTATTATCAACACCAACGGTCACAGCTATTAATCAGAACATGATCGACCAGAATGCAACTATGAAACAGTACATTTTAGTAACGGCAGAGCAGATTATCTCAGGGCTTTCTGGAAGGTAATCGGATAATCTTTGACTTATAAATATTTTAGAAAATCTTCCTCTTCAATATTGGCCTGTTTTAATATTCCTTTCAAAGTTCTAATTTTTAATTCATCATGCAATGGAACTACACACCCAACTTTTCCAGTTTGGTCTTCCTTAACTAGAATTACGTGACTTCCAGCTTGCCTTATTGGTGTAAATCCCATTTTTGTCAATACCTTAATTACTTTAATGCCAGAAAGACAATTAAGTTTTGGCATTTAAAGTGACCTCAAAAGTAGTGAGCAAAGGGTTGGAGTGTTTTTTTAATGGAAATTCATCTAAATATAGTTCAGTTGCTTCCTTTAAATTAGAAAGTGCTTCATCTATGGTATAACCTTGGCTTACCGTTCCTATTTCCGGACACTCTGCAACATACATATCCTCTTCCTTAAAAATAACAGCACTAAGCATCATCAACTAAGATTATTTATAAATGTATATAACTTTTACTGAAGAGAATTTTTAAATTACTCGCTTATCTTTTCAATCTGCTCTTTTAATTCTAAACTTTAGTTCTCACCTAAATTTCGGATAACTGCATCGATTGATTTCTGATCAGAACTAAAATCTTCAAAATCAATATCTTGAATGTAATTTTCAATTTTGTATATTGCTTCTAGAATATCGTCAATATATAGTTTTTCGTCTCTAAGAGACATAGGATACTTCCTTTAGGATTCTATTTTTTATTCTGTCCTTTAAAGCCGGTCTTGTTACTATCTCAACATCGATACCAAATTTTTCTTTTAGGTAGTCTTCCACTTCAAAAGTTTAAAATAGTCTATAGGCACCTCAAAGTCAACAAGTAAGTCAATATCACTATGTTCAGTCTGCTCATTTCTAGAATAAGAACCAAAGAGTCCTACATTAGAAACGCCATATCTTTGTTTTAAGTATGGTAGCTCGTGCTTTAAGACTTTGATTATCTCTTCCTTTGTTTTCATCAATTGATACATACTTCAATATCATATAAAAAATTAACTAAGTATAAAAAGAACTTTCCAGGAAACTTAAACGTAAACTTTTCTGCAGCTGAATTGGTAATATAAAAGAAAAGCTTTCAAGGATTAATCTTGACAAAGTGGAAGCCACAAAATATTCAAGAACGAAGCTGGAACAATAATTACAATACCATATCATTCAGGAACGAGTCTCCATCCAAAAGTATTGAGAGAGATATTAAATAGTGTAGATATTTCTCTTGAGGATTTCAAAAAATTAATTTGATATGTTCTAGTTTTAGGATATGATTAATACTATAAAGGGGCAGATTATTACGGGGCTATCCGGCAGATAATTTTTCTTTTCTGATAATTCTTTCGATCTTTATCAAATAAAAGAAAATATTAAATACTTGATTAGCTATCGAGATACAGAGGCGCTATGATGGGGTCATTAAAATTTCCAATAATAGTTGAAAAAGATTCAGATGGATACTTTGCATTCTGCCCAGATATTCAAGGTTGTTATACTCAAGGAGACACTTACGAAGAAGTTTTAGAAAATATAAAAGACGTCATTAAACTACTTTTAGAAGAAATGAATGAAGCTGGCACTAAATTGCCTGAAACCCAGAACGTAAGCTTTACTACAGTTGAAGTGACAATATGAAGGAAAAACTTCCAAGAATTAGTCCTGACAAAGTGATAAAAGCATTGGAAAAACTTGGATTTTCTCAAGTAAGGCAAAGTGGAAGCCATAAAATATTCAAGAACGAAGCTGGAACAAGGATTACAATACCATATCATTCAGGAACGAGTCTCCATCCAAAAGTATTGAGAGAGATATTAAATAGTGTAGATATTTCTCTTGAGGATTTCAAAAAATTAATTTGATATGTACTAGTTTTAGGATATGATTAAGAGAATTTTGATTAACTTCGACCCTATTTCCGCTATTAGTTAAATTTACATTCCAATAGCGGGTTTTAGTTGTCATGGGCAGCTTGATTGATTTTGCCTTGAAAAGAGAGTATGAACGCCTTCAAAAGCTAGGTGACAGATTAAACTATATTATCAGTTTCATACCCCTTCTAAAAGAATGGCATAGCTTCAGCTATCGGCAAATTTTGGGGAATTGCCCAAAATTTGGATAAAAAGAGTTAAGAAACACGATAAAGCGCTCCAAGATTTATAAAATTGAAAAGATAAGAAAAAAATAGAGATTAATCGTAGTCCTCTCTACTTTAATTTTTTCTCGTCTTGTTCGTAATCTCTAAGGCTTCCAGACTTTTAAGAAATCGACCCTTTCAAGGTCGCTGTCATTTGTGGCGATATTCTCTATGCCATTATACTTGCACGTAGCGGCATGGATTGCATCATTAATCAAAAGAATATCTAAAAATAAGTAAGAGCTCTCTAAAATTATTTCGTTAATATCCAAAACTTTAATATTTTCTATTTTAGATATCTCAAGAACAGCGTTCATAGGCCCTTTAATTTTCTTGAGAACATCAGAGTTATTTTTTATTATTTTTATAGAATTATGAATTGGTGTTTCATACTCCCTAGAAACATTTAATATGAGTAGTTTATGATAAACTTCAGAAATTACAATAGGATTGATATAACCTGTAATCTCACCAGATTTAATTTTGTTTAATAATAAATTACACGATTTAAAGTTACCAGTTGTGGTAATGGAATAGATAAAAATATTGCTATCTAAAAATATATTACCTTCAATGAATTCATTAAGTTTCATGAAATCATCATAAAAGCAAATCTAATTCTTCTTCTAATATCTGTTTTACCATTTCGTTTGAAGCTTTTATTTTCGTTTTGAATGGGGGTTTGTCCTCTGGTAATATCTGAACTAAGACTTCCTTGTCCTCTATGTTAATCTTCTCAAGAGGATAAATAATACCGTCCTTTATCCTTGCATGGATTATTATTCCCATAAATATTACTACAATTACATGTTTTTAAGTATTGCTGTAAAATTCCTTGAATGGACTAAAAGGAAACAAAGGCGGACTGTCACCATCATCAATCAAGATAAAAAAAATCTGTTATCTTTTTCTTCTTTTCTTACATTAAGGCTTCCAGACTTTTAAGAAATCGACCCTTTCAAGGTCGCTGTCATTTGTGGCGATATTCTCTATGCCATTATATTTGCACGTAGCGGCATGGATTGCATCGTTTGGTAAAAGCCCGTATTCTTTCGATAAATCAAATGAAAGTTTGGATATATCTTCTCCAAGTTGTAAGATTTTTATCCCTTCATACATATATAATTCTTCAATCACCTTACTTGATTTTTTAAGTTTAGAAATTATACCTGGATTCTCTTTTAAATAAATTTTTGATTTAGACGGGTCTAATTTCTTTGTTTCTGATATTTCAATCATTATCAGTTTATAGAATAATTCACTTATAACTAAAGGCGATACAAAACCTAATAATTCACCATATTTTACCCTTGAAATATAATCTCTACAATCATTACTAAATTTATTATTTGATTTTACCGTGTAAAGAAAAATGTTGGTATCTATAAAAGCATCTTCATGTAATAGATTAATAGTTACACTCAAGACATATCCTCATCTTCTAATATCTCTTGGAATACTTCATCAGAAACGTCAAAACTTACACTAAAAGCAGACCTATCAGGTATTATATCGTCTATTTTAACTAAGACTTCCTTGTCGCCTAAGTCAATCTTCTCAAGAGGATAAATAATACCGTCCTTTATCCTTGCATGGATTATTATTCCCATAAATATTACTACAATTGCATGTTTTTAAGTATTGCTATGAACTCCCATCTATCAAATACAAGGAAAAGGATATATAAAATTTAATTTTTAATTTCTTTTTCTATTTCTAATTTTATGAACACATAGATATAAATATTATTGTAACGATTATGAAATTATTTTGGCCCTTCTAAAAGGAAAGAGCCATATTAGAGAAATATCAAGAAAACTGAAAACAAATCAGACTTCAGTTAAAAGAAGGCTTGATGAGCTATACAAACAAAATATAGTTGACTACAGGATAGAGGGAAAGAATTATGTCTATTTCATTAAGAAAAGCTTAGAGGCAAGAAGCTTTGTGATAATTTCTGAAAGTTATAGTTTTATCTTGTTTTTGAAAAAATATCCTTACTTAAAAGGCATGATTAAAAAGATTACAGAAAAAGAAAATATCGACATGGCAATAATCTTCGGATCGTATGCCAAAAGCATTGCTAACGAATCAAGTGATATAGATCTTTATATAGAATCAGAAAACCTCGATTTAAAAAAAGAAATTGAGTTAATAGATTCAAGACTAAGCGTTAAAATGGGTAGATACGATAAAGAAAACCTATTAATAAAAGAGATTGAATCAAACCATATAATCATAAAAGGGATTGAAAAGTTTTATAAAAAAAACAGATTTTTTGATTAAGCTAATAGATGAGAAGAAAAATAGAGGTTAATCGTAGCCCTCGTAATTATTTATCAGGCATCTCTATTTAATGGGGAAATTTTATAAATAATTAAAAACAGTTGATTATCATGGAAAAAATAAATAAAGAACAATTAATTAAGACGCTCGATATACATCAGAGCGGGTATGTTAATTTTGATCTACCTAATCCTAAAAATGGAGAATATCTTCTTGCAGTATTTCACTTAGTATCTGGGGGGAAGTTAAATATTTTACAAGCTGCAGCAGAAGTTGCGGCTGAGTCCTCCACAGGTACAAATTTGAACGTAAAGACTGAAACCCCCTTCTCAAAAGAGATGAATGCCATAGTTTACAAAATTGATCAGGATAAAGACCTTGTTTGGCTGGCTTATCCATGGAGGCTTTTTGACAGAGGCGGAAACGTGCAGAACATATTGACATACCTTGTCGGAAATGTCCTTGGGATGAAGGAAGTAAGCGCATTAAAATTGCTTGATGTCTGGTTTCCGCCTTCAATGCTAGAGCAGTATGATGGCCCAAGCTATACACTAGATGATATGAGAAAATATTTAGGTGTCTATGATAGGCCAATTCTTGGGAGTATAATAAAACCCAAAATGGGATTGACTTCAGCAGAGTATGCAGAAGCTGCTTATGATTTCTGGGTGGGCGGCGGAGACTTTGTTAAAAATGACGAGCCGCAGGCAAATCAGGATTTCTGCCCATATGAAAAGATGGTGACAAATGTCAAAGCCGCTATGGATAAAGCGGTCAAGGAAACAGGGGAGAAAAAAATCCACTCATTTAATGTCTCTGCGGCAGATTTTGACACAATGATTGAAAGATGTGAACTTATAAGAAACGCTGGATTTGAACCTGGAAGCTACGCATTTTTAATTGATGGGATTATTGCCGGGTGGATGGCTGTGCAAACCTTAAGAAGAAAATATCCTGACGTTTTTATACACTTTCATAGAGCAGGTCATGGCGCATATACTAGGACAGAAAATCCAATAGGATTTTCAGTATTAGTTTTATCTAAATTTGCAAGATTGGCAGGTGCGTCTGGAATTCACACAGGGACTGCAGGTGTTGGAAAAATGCAAGGTAGCCCTGAAGAAGACATTGTTGCAGCACAGAACATTTTGCGTTTTAAATCTAAAGGGCATTTCTTTGAGCAGGAATGGTCAAAAATATTTGAGGGTGACAAAGATGCAATAGCTCTTGCTCAAGCAGATACCGCACGCCACGTTATTTTAGAGGATGACAGCTGGAGAGGCATGAAAAAATGCTGCCCTATTGTTTCTGGTGGCCTAAATCCAACTTTGCTGAAGCCGTTCATCGATGTAATGGGAAATATCGACTTCATTACAACAATGGGTGCAGGCTGCCACGCTCATCCAAAAGGGACAACAGCCGGGGCAAAAGCATTGGCCCAGGCATGTGAGGCATACCAAAAAGGGATTGACATTAAGGAATATGCCAAGAGCCACAAAGAACTCGAAGAGGCTATTGAGTTTTTCTCTAAAGGAAAGAAGTAGTTTTTTGTAAATTTTAATTTTGACCTGGCAAAGGGTAGTTTGAAAGGAAATTATTATGTTAAAATTACAAATTTGGATGAGATATTACCACTTAAGTGATAACTTTTATTAATAGTAGAATACATAATAAATAGATAAAGGAAGCTCTTCCTACAAAGGCAATACAATAAGACTAACTGAAGAATGATGGATTCATATTACATCAAGCCATCCCGAAATGGCTTTCCTTTTAGAAGGGGTACTAAATACAATTGCTGCGCCAGACATAATATTCAAGGGAGATTTTGGCGAATCTATATCTGTAAAAAAGATTAATGATAAATATCTAGTAGTTCCATATAAAGAGGAAAAGGATGGATTTATAATAACTGCGTATATCACAAAAAAAATTGAGGAGAAGAGAAATTATATGGGGAGCCAAAAAATAAGTATGATTGAAGGTATTAGGAAAATTTATAGCGACGTTGAATTTGATTACGATGAAGAAGTTGACGTTTTATATGTCAGTTTTGGTAAACCATCAAAGGCGATTAGTGAAGACTTAGGAAATGGAGTAATTCTTAGGTATAATGAAGAAAATGATGATCTTGTTGGAATGACTTTAATTGGAATTAAGAAGAGAAGCACTCATTAAGATGTTATTTTTTAAAGTATCGATTCAACTTTTACCATTTCTAGCTTCTTCCATAAATAAAATTTTTAGCTGATTATAAAAAGCTAATACTCAATACCTTCCCTTGCACCAATGCCTTTCTGGTAGGGGTGCTTTATCTCTACTACCTCTGAGACTAGGTCAGCGATATCGATTATCTCTTTTGGGGCTAATCTCCCGGTGAGCACAACCTCAACATGTCTAGGTTTATTTTTTAAAATATCAATTACCTTTCCTACCTCCAATAATTTAAAATGTAATGCGATGTTTATTTCATCGAGGATTACAATATCATATTTTCCGCCATTAATAGTTTTTTTGGAAAACTCAAATGCTTCATTTACAAGGTCGATGTCCTCTTTACTTGGATTCTTGAAGTTTACAAATTTGGGTTTCCCAAAGGATACTATATCAATATTCTCTATTTTTTCTATGGCAAAATGCTCACCATATGTATCCCCCTGCTTCATGAACTGTATTATTATGGATTTTAGCCCACGCCCAGAAGCCCTTAAAGTGAGACCAAATGCGGCTGTACTCTTCCCTTTTCCATTGCCTGTATAAACTTGGATTAATCCCTTCATAACACTCTATATATTTTTACACCTACTCATTTAAAAAATAAACTATAACTAAAATTATTGAGAATTTCTTAATTAAAAGCAAAGACGTTTAAATAGAAACGGTCGCCTATTTTCTCTTAATGATAGAGTTTCTTGATGTTTCCAAGCTTTTTGGTGACCACAAGGCTTTGGATTGCGCCAGTATCAAAATAGAGGATGGGACGACCATAGGCATAGTTGGCCCAAATGGCGCTGGGAAGACGACTTTAATCAGGCTTCTTTGTGGGATTCTAAAGCCATCACATGGACAGATAATAATTGATGGGAAGGACCTTCAAAAACATTCTGCAGAAATTAAGAAAATAATAGGCTACCTCCCTGAAGAGCCTAATCTTTACGAGCGTCCAACAGCCGGTGAGCTTTTGGAATATTTTGGGCTATTATACGGAGTTCCTAAAGATAAAATTAATCAAAGAATTGATGAGTTACTAAATCTAGTCGGACTATCAGATAGAAAGGATTGGAAGGTATCCTCTTTTTCCAAAGGTATGAAACAGAGGCTTGCAATTTCAAGGGCCTTGATCCATGACCCCAAAATAATTGTTTTTGATGAACCTACAATGGGCCTAGACCCGCTCACCTCAAGAAAAATAAGGGATTTTATAAAAACTCTAAAGAAGAACAAAACAATTATCCTATGCACCCATTATATGTATGAAGCAGAGCAGCTTTGCGATAAAATAGCAATCATTGATAAGGGAAAAATAAAGGCCTACGATACCATTGAAAATCTTAAGGAGATATATATCAAGGAAAAAACGTTTAAGATTGGCCTAAAGAATATGACGAGTGAAATTCTAGATAGGATCTCTCTCGATAAAAATCTTAAAGTAGAGGAAAGAGGAGAGAATTATCTTATCATAAAAGCTCTGAGCTATGAAGATCTTAACTATATCCTAAGAGAAGAGACCATCTATTTTGAAGATTTGACGCCCTCTCTTGAAGAGGTCTTTATTGAGTTGGTCGGTAGTAAAAATGATTGAGCAGATGGTAAAATGGGAGCTTAGAAGGCTATTTAAAAATAGAAAATTCAAAATAGCTTTTACCTTACAACTTCTTGTAATCCTCCTCATAATCCCTCTTTTTGGCAGCTATGTAAAGGCCCTTGAAGAAGGGGGATTTTTCAATCTCTCCGTCGGTGGTAAAGGTTACCTCCCGATAGGGATCTCCTCTGAAAAAAACTCATTGACGAATATTATCTCAGAAAACAAAAGATTTGATATTGTATGGGTGGAAGAAAAAGAGGGGCTCGAATTATTACGAAGCGGAAGGATTTCGGCCTTTTTAGTTATAGAAAAAGAATTTGAAGATAAAATCAGAAGCTATAGATCCTCGACAGTTGAAGTATATATGAACAATCAGAACCCAAAGGGGGTATCTGCCTATTCTGAGCTAAACATCATACTGCTTGGTTTTAGGGATGGGGCTATAGAGGCCAGAATCAGAGAGTTATCGATTGCAGAACCCAATATAGAACTTGTTTCTCAATCACCCACAAACAACAACGCATCACCCCAAAATCAAACTACTCAAAACACAACGCAACAGCAGACCATAGAAGATGTAACAGATATCCCAGATAGACCTTCTAATTTCCAAGAGCAGATAGAAAGAACAAGGAAATCATTTGAGGACGAGCAAGGGGGTTACATAGTCCTTCTAGTCCTTCTTATGCCTCTGTTTTTAAGTGGGGGGATGCTAATTGATTTACTTATATCTGAAAAAGAGAGGAGAACTGGGGAAATGCTTTTGGCGCTCCCCATGAAAAGGGAAGAAATATTCTATTCAAAATTTATCTCTATCCTAGCTATAATATTGTTCCAGCTTTTATTCTGGGTGATCACCCTCTACTATTTTGGAAGGGTGGCAAATCCCCTAATTATCCTGCCACTTACAATAACGGCAATACTGCTTCTAAGCATAACAGGACTGATTGGGGTCTATTCAAAAAACTACAAGGATTCGGCCCTAATTGTCACGGTAACTTTTATCCTGCTATTTTTCTTGCTTTTTGGTACGTCCACTCTGTATGTTGCAGGCCTAAAGGATGCCGCAGCTATATCTCCACTGTCTCTTGTTATAGCAATTGAAAACGGCACATACTCGTTGAAAGAAGCGGCCATTTCAATATTGCCGTCCCTTAGCTTTTCCATTATTCTAATTTATTTGTCCACCGTTCTTTACAAAAAAGATGAATTTTATTTTGGCCCTAGGCCCAGCATATCTGACCTTGTCTTTGAATTTGCCGGCAAACTGAGATTAAAGGACATAGTTTTTAGCCCTTACTTAATAGCCCTTATCCTTGGATTTATTGCAATTTTTATATCGATAATCTTTGAGATATTCTTCGGGATTATCGCCCTCTATTTCACAGAATCAATATTTGCCATACTTTTTCTCTGGGCAATTATAGAAGAGCTCTCAAAAAGTATAGGTGTTTTTTCAGCTGAAAGATATTTCCCGCTGAAATGGCATGAAGGGATTCTAGCCGGTATGACATCTGGCCTTGGATTTTCTCTTCTTGAGAATATTATCTTCACAGCCTTTACACTTAATCTGTTCCCAGATTATGCGCTTAGGGTGTTTGTCATGAGAACTTTTCTTTCAGGTGGCATTCATATTGTTTCAACAGGCGTTATCGGGATAGGGATTAGTGAAAGAAAGTATATGGTGCCTGCATTTCTCGCAGGTATCATGATCCACTTTATCTATAATATTACTGTACTTTGGGGGGCGCTATGAGAAAAGAAGTAATCTATCTTGCAGAAAAGGAGCTCAAGGACATATTGAGAGAAAAGGTCTACATACTTGCATTTTTACTGCAGCTATTCATAGTAATTGGTATAGTCTTGATTGGAACATCCTACGCATATATCCAAACTTATGTTGATGATCCAAATAGCCAAGGTACATTTTTAGTTTACTCTGAAGTTGAAGGGTTTCCTAATTACTTAAACGATGAATCGATTAAGAGTGTTGTTTTAAGAGATCAAGAGTTTACCGGAGCCCTTCCTATAAATATCGATGGCGTTATTTGGGCGCAAGGCGATAATTCTATCAAAGTACTACTAAAAAACCCCTTAAACTTTGGAGATCTATCGGAGCCAATTAGAAGGGCATACCTAAAGGCAAAACTAAAGGGTGAGCTCCCTGATGAGACCTTAAATCCCATCTCGATTAAGATATATCCTAAAAACTATACATATACCCTATCAGACCTATTCTTTGTTGAGATAATGCAGACGCTTCTAATCCCGCTCATCCTGCTCCTGCCAATATTTCTTTCTATGAACATATTGTCTGATTCTATAGTTGGAGAAAAAGAAAGAAAGACTTTTGAAATATTGCTTGCTTCGCCGTTAAAAAGAATAGAAATCATCCTCGGTAAGATACTGCCAACTTTTGCAATCTCAATTGTCCAGGTAATAATATGGGTGCTAGTCCTAAGCGCCAGAGGGATCTCAATTTTCAATATACCTCTTCTATTAGTCTTCCTCTCAATAATCATGTTGCTCTTATTTTCAATTTCCATAGTCTTTTCAAATATTTCCTCAAATATTACGGAGTCAAACCTTTTCCTCACACTTTTCATGATGATTGTGACCCTCGTTATGTTCGTACCAATACCTTTAGAAAATCCAATATTAAAAGAGGTGCTTAGCTACTCCCCAATTATCCCCTTAATCAAGATAGCCTCTAACCCCTCTATTGATTTATTGGAAATTGGGAAGTACATGGCTATTTATTTGGGGCTTGCTTTGATCTCGCTATTTATTGCCCTAAAAGGGATCGCTAAAGATGAAAATATACGGCTATAAAAATTAGTTTCAAATTACCCGATCCTAAAAAAAGTATAGAATAATTTTATAAACATTAGAAACACTATGGATTTGGTGCTTATTTGAAAGAAGTAAGAGTTGAAGATATTCAGAAGGAAATAGAAAAAGATATTGAAATGGGAAAAAAGATGGTAGATGAAGGAAAGAGGCTTTTAGAAGAAGGAAAGTACAAGCTCAATGAAAGTAAGTCGAGGATCATAGAGTTGGGGGATGAGGCAGGGGAAAAACTAAAAGATTTTGAAGAGAAACACAGAGAAGAAGTTGACTACATAGTGAAAGAATCTGAAAAGGCCCTCCAGGAAACAGAAATATTTATCAGAAAATACCCAATTATGAGCGTATTCGCAGCTTTAGGATTTGGATACCTTCTAGGTAAACTAATGAGAAAGTAAGTGGGACAATGATAGAAACAGCACCTCTAAACAAACTCATTGAATTACTGGTAAAGTATATTGGAGTCTACGTAAAACAGGGCGCCTCCGATGCTATCGAAGAAGCGATAAAAGAGCCCATGAATAGACTCACGAAAACTATTTTCTTGGTTGCTGGGTCCGCTATACTCGTTTTCTCAGGTGTCATAGCTCTTTTTATTTCGCTAGTATTCTTCTTGAAAAATGTTCTTGGTAGTTATTTGATGGCCTTTTTAATTGTCGGGATAATACTAGTCATTGGAGGGGCGATAGTAGGATACGGAGGATATACTTATGGGAGAAAGGATAGAAAGGCAAGACATTGAAAAATTATTAAAAGAAATAAAGATTAGGATGGGCTCTGAAGACGATCTGTTAGGGATCATTGAAAAGCACCCGATAGCTGTCCTTCTCGTTGCTTTTGGAACTGGTATTATTCTATCACAATTAGATGAATACCTGATTGAAAAAGTAGAAACTGGAAAAAGCTGCCCCGCAATTGAAGGAATTATGAAGGTTGGACTTCCTTTAATAATGAAAAAATTTATTAGATAGATTACCGGTCAAAATAAATGCTCTTGCTTGAAACAGATAGCGGGATCCCCAGGACTACATCACCTTCAATGAGTTGCATCTCCATCGCTGTTGCACCGATGGAATACATTATCCTGTTATCAAGATTTAATATCTGAGCAGTCTTTGATGCGCTGCCAAGTGCTATACCAAGGTCTACCAGAGCAAACGCACAAACAGGTGCAAAATAATCATTAATTTTTTTCTTTTCCGGGATTGTGGTGCAGTTATACCCACACATACCACAATCTAGACCAAGAGGCGGCTTTGCAATTGCACCGATAAGGACTATTGCATCCGATTCTAATACATTCTTTGAATCTCTCTGGAAAAATTTTAGGCCTTTTTTATCCCCATATACTTTCATTTTTTCAACTAGCTCTCTGTGATCCTTACTACCTTTGAAGATTGTTTTTGTTACTATATCGTCTACCCCTTTGCCTTTGGGCGCTGTAATTGCTGCTATTTCAATAAGGCCAGCGGCCATCTTTATACTTTCATTTATTTCTGCTGCCACATCCACACCTCAAAAGTTCTCAAGTATGCTTATACTATTAGATTTCAAAACGTCTATCGACTTCTTTAGGTCACTTACTTTTAGGATCAATATGGCCTTTTTTTCTATCTTAGTTATAAATGCATAAGCGTATTCGATATTAATTGAAGCCTCGCTTAACAGAGTGGCTATTAGCCCCATGGACCCAGGCTTATCTTCCATGAGAACCCCTAGAACTTCTCCTTTTCTAAAGGACATCCCTGCGTCTTTTAAGAGCTTAGTCGCTTTTTCATTATTGTCTGTTATCATCCTTACAAGACCAAATTCTCCAGCCTCAACTAGCTGTAAAGCCCTGATATCAACGCCGTTTTTCCCAATAATATTACAAAGCTCTGCAAGCCTCCCAGGCCTATTGTCAATAAAAACACTTATCTGCTCTACCATTTCAACACCTACATATCCTTTCTTAAATCAATTACTCTTTTTGCTTTACCCTCAGGCCTTGGTATCTGGCCTGGCTCGACTAGTTCAACATCGACGCTTAAGCTCAGCATCTCAAAGAGCCTTTTCTTGATTTCTTTTTCAAGTGATATAAGTTCTGATATACTATCTGAGAAAATTTCGTTTGTAACTTCAACTTTTATCATCAGGCAGTCTAAAATGTCTCTATCGACTATAATCTGATAATGGTCGCCAACGCCTTTTAATGCCATTAGAACCTCTTCTATCTGACTTGGGAAAATATTGACCCCTCTGACTATTAACATATCATCGCTCCTTCCAGTAATCCTTCCAATTCTAGGATGCAATGAGCCACAGGCACATTCTTCCCATGTTATCCAAGATAAATCTTTTGTTCTATACCTCATGACTGGCATTGCCTCTCTCTGTAGTGTTGTGAAAACTAGCTCGCCTTTTCCCTCGCCATCTACATCTACCTTATTCCCATCTTTATCAATTGTCTCGACAATAAAGTGGTCAGACCATGTGTGAAGCCCGTTATGCTCAGAGCACTCGATACCGACACCAGGTCCGCAAAGTTCAGTGAGCCCGTATATATCAAAGGCTTCAAGGCCAAGACCTTTTTCTATCCTCTTCCTCATATTTTCCGACCAGGGCTCTGCACCAAATACCCCCCTCTTTAAAGATAGCTCATCAAGTTTTAGGTCATTAGCTTTGATAACTTCTGAAAGCATCAAAGCATAGGATGGTGTGCAGGCAAGTGTAGTTGTTTTCATGTCTTTTAGTATCTTAATCTGCTTCATTGTGTTTCCACTGCTTGTTGGGATTACTGCAGCACCCAATCTTTCTGCGCCGTAATGAAGCCCCAGACCCCCTGTGAATAGCCCGTATCCATAGCTAACTTGAACTAAATCTTTATGGGTTGCACCAACTGTTTCAAGGCATCTCTTATTTAATTCTGCCCATAATTCTACATCTCTCTTCGTATATGGCACCACCGTTGGAACACCGGTCGTACCTGAAGAGGAATGGAATCTTACAACATTATCAATGGGCGTAGCTATCAAGCCATATGGATAGTGATGCCTAAGGTCTGCTTTAGATAGAAAAGGAAGTTTTGATATATCGTCCAATCCTTTGATATCTTCAGGTTTTACACCTGCTTCTTTCATTTTTTGTTTGTAGTAAGGGAGATTGTCCCATGAATATTTGACATTTTTAACAAGGAGCTTTCCTTGGGATTTTCTTATTTCCTCGATCTTTTTTTGCAATGAATCCCTCCAAGAAAATTATAACTGAACACGACCTCTTAATTTGAGTATATATTTTTATCGTATCGCTTATGGTTGATTAGACAAAGCTTTTAAAAAAGCTTGCTGTCAGAAATTAAGAGAACATATGTCAGAACAAAATCTTATTCCTTTTAAGGTAAAAAAAAACTTTAGTCTGTCTAGCAAGGCCTACGAAGAAGGAAGGGATTATGAACTTCATTTCTTAGAAGTTGAAGTTTTAATTAATGAAGGGTTAGTGGATATAATACCCTTAAACTCAGTAAATTATAGGAAAATGTTAAAGGAAGAGGGCTCCACAGAAAAAATGTTAGAACTAGGTGACAACTTTTATGCATTTGCACGTATATCCCAACGATACCTAAGAGAGCAGAGCAATATATCAGAAATGGATAAAAAGGTGTATAGTGACAGCGCTGCTGCTTTAAGGAACTTCCTTAGATTTAGGGCTGAAAAGATCTTAAAGGCGCTGTTAATTGAAAATCAAAAAATTGAAGTTCATGAATCAGAATTAATTTTCAGTTCACTTATTGGTGAAGAGATATCAAATTGGATAAGGTTTAACGAAGACATCATAAAGGGAGAAAAACATGAAATATAGCTACGAAGAAGTTGTTGATAGATTCAAGGAGTTCTATGAAGCTTATCCTGATGTAAGTGAGCCAAAGTACAAAAAGCTAATAGACAAAATGAAGATGGAAGGGAAGAGCTCCCTTTATATCCATTTTGATGATATTATTGATTTTGATTTTGATCTCTCCGAGCAACTTTTGAAGGAACCAGAACATATATTATCGGGGCCAAGTGTAGCTTTAAAGGAAGTCTATGGTGCTGAAACTGATAGAAGGCTAACGGCCAGATTTACTAGTTTGCCATCAACTGAGAGGATCGATATCAGGGATATCAGAGCAGTACACATCAATAAATTTATCCAAGTTGAAGGTGTGGTAAGGAGAACTACAGAAGTTAAACCTGAAGTAATCGAGGCTATGTTTAGTTGTGAGAGATGTGGAGAATATATTACTATTATGCAAGATTCGCCGACTTTTAAAACTCCTGTCACTTGTACAAACCCAGCTTGTGGCAGAAATGGCCCTTTCAAGCTGGTAAAGGCTTATTCGAAGTTTGTTGATTGGCAGAATATAAAGATCCAAGAGAAGCCCGAAAAACTAAAAGGAGGCCGATTGCCCTGGATCATGGACTGCATAATCAAGGACGATATAGTTGATACCGCTCAGGCTGGAAATGTGGTGAATATAGTCGGTATTTTAAAAACAGTTCAGGAACATTGGCCCAAGGGCGGAGGCAAGAAAACGACCTTCAATAAATCTATAGAAGTGAACAGCATTGAGATAAAGGAAAAGGATATCCAGGACTTAGAAATATCCGAGGAAGATGAAGAAAAAATATTGGAGCTAGCTTCTGATCCTAAAATTTGTGAAAATATAACAAATTCTATTGCCCCTTCAATTTTTGGAAATCAGCATGTGAAGTATGCTGTTGCATTGCAAATGTTCTCAAGTGAGGCAAGAGTCCTCCCTGATAGGACAAGAATAAGAGGGGATTCACATATACTCCTTGTTGGTGACCCTGGAGTTGCCAAATCACAGATTCTTAAATATATTAATCTTGTTGCGCCAAGATCTATTTATACAAGCGGTAAAGGAACTTCTGCTGCCGGACTTACTGCTGCCGTAATAAGGGATGAAAACTCAGGTAGCTTTGCCCTTGAAGCAGGAGCCCTTGTTATTGCAGACAATGGTATTGCCTGTATAGATGAAATTGATAAAATGTCCAATGAAGACCGTTCATCAATTCACGAGGCTATGGAACAACAAACTATTTCAATTGCTAAAGCAGGTATTATTGCAACTTTAAACGCAAGGGCTTCCATACTTGCAGCTGCAAATCCAAAGCGAGGAAGATTCGATAACTATAAGCCGCTTGGGGAACAGATAGACCTTTTACCCACCCTCCTCTCAAGGTTTGACTTGATTTTCATATTGACAGATAAACCTAAGGAAAGCGATGATAAAAAAATTGCAGAGCACATATTAAAACTTCATTCGAATGAAAAATATTCAATAATGCCGTTATTGGAAACTGAGGATATAAGGAAATATGCCATCTATTCAAAGAAGACCATTAAGGAAATAACTTTAACAGACGAAGCGAAAAACAGGCTTCTAGAGTTTTATATCAGTATTAGGAAAAAGGGTGAAGAAAAAAATACCCCTATCCCGATTACCGCAAGGCAACTTGAATCCTTGATAAGGTTATCAGAGGCAAGGGCCAGGATGAGATTATCAAATAAAGTTATGGTAGAAGATGTTGAGGATATTGTTCAGTTGTACATGAAATCAATTGAGGAGATAGGCAAAGATCCAGAAACTGGAGAGATAGACATAGACATGATTATGACCGGCAGGCCAAAATCCCAGAGGGATAAAATAACTGTAATAATGGAGATTATTTCTAATTTAGATAAGAAGAGTAACAATGAAGGTGCACTTACAAGTGAAGTCTATGAAGAAGCAAGGGTAGAAAACATCAGTGATTCGTTTACCCGTAAGATAATTGATGAGTTAAAACAGAAGGGAGACGTATATGAGCCAAGGCCAGATAGGCTAAAATTGACTCTGTTATAAGGAGGTCTTAATGTACAACAGAGGGAGAAACTCAGAAGTATCATTGGTAAAGAAATTATGGGAAAACGGATATGCCGCCCTTAGAATGCCTGGTTCTGGGAGGGGGCAGCTATACCCTCATCCTGATATTATCGCAGGTAATGGCAAGAAATATCTTGGGATAGAAGTAAAGATAAGGGCTGAGGAAAGATGTTATTTCAAAGATGAAGATGTTGAAAAGCTAAAGGAGTTTTGTACTACTTTTGGCGCTGTGCCATATTTTGCAGTGAGATTCGTCAGAAGATGGCGTTTTTATGAAGTAAAAGATTTAGAAAAAACACCAAGCGGATATAGGGCTTCGTTTGAAAAAGGTCAGGAATTCTCTAAGGTCATAGGAGAAGAAAATGATCGTTAGGAATGTAGGGCCAGACGATATATACACAGTTATAGATTTAGAATACCAAAATTTTGAGTATCCTTACCCGCCCGATGTAATAAACTTTCTATATGAATTCCACAGAGATACTTTTCTTGTTGTAGAAAATGACAAAGTTGTTATTGGGTTTGTCATTGGTATAGTGCAGAAAAGAGAAGGGCATATACTAGTAATTGCAATAAGAGATGATTACAAAAAAAAAGGTGTGGGAACATTTCTTATGAAAAAATTGATCGACGTCTACAAGAAAAAAGGTATAACTCGATTAAAACTTGAAGTTAGGGCCAGCAATGTTGCGGCACTATCAATGTACAGAAATCTTGGATTTAAGATTACTAACAGATTAAAACATTACTATGAAAACGGAGAAGACGGGTTACTTCTAAGAAGAGAAAATCTTTAAGTTTGCTTTTCCTTACCAACGTATTTAATCTTTTTTAGCGGTCCTTCGTAGTAAATCTCAATTTCTTTTTCAAGATATTCGTAAAGGTATCTCTCTACAGTGCTTCTAGGGATTCTTGTTTCGTTTACAAGTTCTTGGATAAAGTAATCTTTACCTGATTTTGTCCTTTCTTTAAGAAGATTTCTAATAAAATCAATTCTCTCGTTTCTCAACTCAAACTGTTTTCTCCAACCCACATTTATCACCATCGATTACATATATTGAACGATTAATCTTTAGTTATTAATATTTAGTTACTCTTACTATATAAAGTTTTCGGTAATTAAAATTAATAATTGAGATTTAATATAGTATTTCATTGGTCAATAAAACTAAGTATAATGAATAACATTAAAAAATAAATATCAATTTTATTGATAAACAATAGAAAAAATCAAAAACTAATTTAAAATATTCTTTTCAAAAAATTCAGCAGATACCCAAAAGATTTATTTAGGGCTTGTATATCTGTTCGTTCGAGGATAACATGTTTAGAAACATTGTCATTGTGGGAACAGGTTATGTTGGGATTCCTGTCGCCGCTATGTTTGCTGATAAAGGTTTTAATGTAGTGGGAATCAACAGAACAAAAGCAAAAGTGGACCTTATAAACAGGGGGTTATGCCCTATAGAAGGGGATGAGCCAAACTTACCAGAGCTCATAGAAAAAGTTGTAAAGAATAAAAAACTTGTCGCAACTACTGACTATTCTGCATGTAAAACTGCTGATGCTATATTAATCTGTGTTGAAACTCCTTTTGATTCTGATAAATGGGAGCCACAGTATGATTCATTGAAATCTGCACTAAAGAGTGTGGCTGAAAATATGTCAAAAAACTCATTAGTTATTGTAGAATCAACTATAGCCCCCACAACTATGGAAACTCTAGTGAAACCAATCCTAGAAAATACTTCAAAGATGAAAGCAGGCAAGGACTTCTTACTTGGTAACTGCCCTGAGAGGGTAATGCCTGGAAAACTTCTCTATAATATCGAAAATCTCTCCAGAGTGTGTGGAGGTATAAACGAAGAGACTAGAGAGAGGATGCTTGTACTCTATTCACATATTGTCAAAGGAGAGCTTTATCCAACAGACTGTATTACTGCCGAAGTTGTAAAAACTGCAGAAAACGCATACAGGGATGTTGAGATAGCCTTTGCTAATGAAGTTGCATTGATCTGTGAAAAACTTGGGATCAACGTCTACGAAGTAAGGGGATTAGTAAATAAAGCACCTTACAGAAATATGCATTTGCCTGGGGCAGGTGTCGGCGGGCACTGCCTCCCAAAAGACTCACTATTACTTTCTTACGGGGTAAAAGGTATACTAACCCCTGAACTTATGATACTTGCAAGAAATTTAAACAAAAAGATGCCAACCCATACCGCTGGGCTTTTGATAGATGCCTTAAACGAAAAAGGAATGGATGTTAAAGGCAAAAAGATTACCGTATGCGGGTTTGCCTATCTAGAAAATTCTGATGATACCAGGAATACCCCTTCCCTAGAGGTAATTAACAGCCTAAAGGAGAAGGGTGCGATTGTTGAGGTTCACGACCCATTTGTCAAGAGCTATGAAGGTCTTGAGATAAAAAAAGATTTTTACAGTTGTGTAAAAGACTCAGATGCACTTGTATTTGTCACAGCACACACTGAATACAAAAATCTTGACCTACACAAAATCAAGGGATTGATGAAGACCCCAATAATAATTGATGGAAGAAATATCTTTGACAAGGAAGAAATGATAAAAAGAGGATTCCTTTACAGAGGTGTTGGAAAAGGATAATTAAATTTTTATTATTTTATTAGTCATGTAGGAATCAATTGCTGAGATTGCAACTTCAAGTGCATGAAGTCCTTCCTCACCTGAAACTGGAGGTGCTGTGTTCTTTTTTAGATAATTGATAAAACATTCAAGCTCTATTGCCAATGGCTCTTTTCTTTCGATTTTCGCATCCTTTTCCCATTCTTTGTCAAATAAAATAAGCTTCTGCTCAATATAATCAACTTCGGCTATGCCTTTGTCTGCAACAACAGTAAGGCTTCTGACTTTATGCGGGGTATGCCAATTGGTATCAATTAATCCTGTGCAGGTATTTCCAAAAGTCATTAGAATTGTTGCAAAGTCCTCAAAAGGATGCATTCTTTTACCACCTGTTGCGTATACTGTTTTTACTTTTTCTTCCAATAAAAAAGACATTATGTCGATATCATGAACGCCTAAATCAATAATAATACCCACATCCCTTATCCTAGGGTTGTAAGGCCCGACCCTCTTTGAAGACATTGTGACAACTTTTCCGAGTGTGTCATTTTTTATTAATTCCTTTAGCTTTTGAATAGCTGGATTAAATCTTTCGATATGACCAACTGAAAGCTTTACACCTTCTTTCTTAGCGTTGTCAATTATTTCTTTACCGTGTTCAACGGTGTCTGCGATGGGCTTTTCAACTAGGATGTCAACACCATTTTCGATAAGATAGTCGCATACGCTCTTATGGAGTTTTGTTGGAACAGCGACAACAGCAGCATCTATCCCTTCTTTTACAAGCTCTTTGTAATCCAAAAAACCTTTAGTGTTAAAATTACCGGATAATTCTGAGACTCTTTTTTTGTCGATATCAGATATCCCAGTTAGTTCAACATCCATCGACGCAAGATTTCTTATGTGGTGACCCCCCATAACTCCAGCGCCTATTACCCCAACTTTTATCATTCGAATTCCTCAAAGAACGAAACAATATGTTCAATTTCTTCTTTATTTAGTAATGGGTGGACAGGGATCGATATTACTTCTTCTGCAGCTTTTTCTGTTTCTTTTAGTTTATCCTTGTACCCAAGTTCAATGTACAATGGCTGCTTGTGCAGGGGCATTGGGTAGTAAATGCCATAGCCTATGCTAGCTTTTTCAAGACCTTGAATTACTTCATTCCTTCTGCCATCTTTTATTCTCAAAGTATACTGGTGAAAAACATGCTCATTATTTGGATTAATTTTTGGGCATTGCAAGTAGCCTAGCCCAGATAGTTTTTTTGAATAATATTCGGCATTTTTTTGTCTAGTTTTATTAAATCCATCGAGTTTGTTCAGCTGGCAAATGCCGATAGCCGCACAAATATCAGTCATCCTAAAGTTAAATCCCAGTGTATCATAATAGTACCTTTTCTCCTGGCCATGATTTCGGAATTTTCTTGCTTTTTCATAAACTGATTTGTTGTTAGTTGTGATCATTCCGCCTTCCGAAGTTGTCATGTTTTTTGTTGGATAGAATGAAAAGCATCCGGTACCAAATGAACCCGCCCTTTTCATGTCAAATTTTGCACCGTGTGCTTGGGCGGCATCTTCAATTAAAATAAGATTATGATCCTCGCATATCTCATTTATTACTTTTAGATCTGCCATTTGCCCATATAGGTGGGCAGGCATTATAGCCCTTGTCTTCTTAGTAATTTTATCTTCTATCAAAGATGGGTCTAAATTAAATGAATTTGGATCTATATCGACAAAAACTGGCTTTGCACCTGTGAAAAGGACAGAGTTGGCTGTTGCAACAAATGTAAATGATGTGGTTATGACCTCATGTCCCTTCCCTATGCCATTTGAAAGAAGGGCGACATGCAAAGCTGTTGTTCCATTAGAGGTAGCTATTGCATATTCTGTTCCAATATAATTTGCAAATTGTTTTTCAAATTCATCGACTTTTTTTGATTGAGCCATATTTCCGCTCATTAATACAGATTTGACAGCTTCTATTTCTTCTTCTGTAATAGATGGTTTTGCAATTGGTATCATTTTCATTCCTCTAATAGTTCATAGTTTTCTTTATTCAAATAAAAGGTAGTCTTGCATACTGTGCATTCCATTAAAACTTTATCCTTTTCTTCACCGACTTTGACTGCTTTCCTGCCGCATTTACAGACAAAACCTTTGATCTTTGCGGGATTTCCGAAAACAAGCCCATATGCTGGAACATCCTTTGTAACTACTGCACCTGACCCCACCATAGCGTATTCGCCGATAGTCGTTCCACATATTATAGTGGCATTGGCGCCTATGGAGGCCCCTTTCTTAACGAGGGTCGTAACAAACTCCCAGTTGCTGTTGAAAGCTCTTGGATACAAATCGTTTGTAAATGCCATGTGAGGGCCCAAAAAAACATCATCTTCGACTTCGACACCGTGATAGACAGAAACACCATTCTGGATCTTAACATTGTTTCCAATTTTCACATCAAAGTCGATGTAAACGCACTTGCTAATAATGCAGTTCTCACCTATTTTTGCCCCTTCCCTAATCTGTGATTGATGCCAAACTTTAGTATTTTTACCAATTATGGCACCTTTAGAAATTTCTGCAGTTTCATGAACAAAGTAATCTGCCATAGAAAAATAGTATAATAAAAAGAATTTAAAATTATCTGATGATTATCTTGGTAAAACGTACAATACTCCGGCTATGCCAGACAGAACAGAAAACAAGTAGCATAGTATTATGGCTTTTTTTTCAGTCATGGGAAAATAGTAAGGTAAAAACCATTTCACGGTAAGATTATTTGGGACATGAAGTATCCCATTCTCGTCTACTTCCCCGAATTTAATATGGGGATATCCCCTTATTTTCCAATAGACAAACATTAAGAAGTTGATGATATGAGGTATTAGTATTATTACTCCAAATATCTCCATGTTTTGGAATATTATAAATCCTCCAAGTGCCCCCCCAATCATGAGAGTACCGATATTGCCTAAGAATATCCTTGAAGGGTATTTATTGAAGTACATGAAAGCTATCATTGCCCCCAGTATAGGTGCGACATAAACAAGACCGATATACCCATATTTTATGAAAGATGCGATGGCTGAAAATGTCAATAGTATCGTGGTAACGCCCCCTGAAATCCCGTTGAATCCTGAATGCATATTTACTAAGTTTGAAACAACCATGACATAGAGAGGAGCGATAATATAGGAGAATAATATCCCAAGTTCTATCTCGATGAATATAAGTGAGAGATTTGTATCAAGATTTAGGAGTGCTATAGGGAATGCTAAAAAGAAAGGGGCAATGAGTTTTATTTTCCTCCCCACATCCACAAGGTCATCCACCAATCCAAAAATAGCATAAATAAAGATCACAAAATAGAATATCAAAAGCTCCTCAATCTGCAGGAAAAAAATCTGGATTATGATCAAAGAGGATAGAACTCCCATTAGTATAGGAAGGCCCCCCATTGTCGGGACTAGAGTTTTTTTAGTTTTATAGTAATCTTTTACTACATGACCTTCTTCTACAAATTTCTGGATGAATTTAGGTATCAAAAAAAAAGTAACTAAAAAACTGACAATTATGGAAATAAAAAAAATTAAGTAGGTTTGCATGGCATCAGCTGTTATCTTAATATTCTATAAATCTTTACATAACCGTTATCGTACACAAGATTATAGTTTTGAAGACCGCTCTCGTAAACAATAAGTCTTGCAAACAAAGTATCTTTAATAGTTTCAGGCATCATTATTGCGTTTTGTGGTGTGATGTAAATTATCTGAGGTATCGATTGAAAAGTATACTGGACATTCTCATATACAAAGTTCTCGTCATTTGGATTTTCAATAACAAAGTTTGAAACACCGTAACGCTGATTGTTCTGTTCTATGTAGCAGTAAGTATTTGTATCGCCAGTAACTAGGAAAAGCCTAGTTGCACCGCTTTCATATACATATGTAGTTACATTGTTCAATCTAGATGTGCCTTTGAAATAGAAATAAGCGGTCCTGAACGCATCCCTCCCTATCACGCTGTTAAGTACGCTAGTTTTAACTAAAAGGCTCTGGTCTACAAGTACATAATTCATCCTAAAATTATTCCCAGTTGCCCTGTATGCTTCTTGCTCCATTGCTGTTATCTTCTGAATACCGGTAGAATCAGTAGCTCCAAGGAACTCTCCGAAACCACTTATCCACGGACCCATTCCGCTTCGCATACCATCAGAGATTGTTCGTCTTCCACCAACTGTCTGTATCCAGTACCCATAATCCCACCAGTTGCAGACAATTTCTTCCTGAGGGGTATTCTCGTTTAACCATAGAAGTGCAGAGAGCCAGTTGTCATCGAGGTGAGGGGATTGAGAAGTTCTATAAGGGATTGAACCTCCGTATCTCTGATCCAAAGGATTGTAGAGAGACAGAGAACTGAATATAATAAGAGCAATGACTGTAATTGTAAGTGCCTTTTCTTTTGAAAACTTATTTGTTAAGAAGTCATAAATTCCCATAAATCCGAATGCAGCCATTATGGCAAATGTAATGCCACCAAAAAATGAGTTTCTTAGCATCTGGTAAGACATGAAAGTATTAAATGCAAAAGCGGACAAAATAAAGAGGGTTTGTTTGGCATTTTTATTACTAAGTATCTGGGATACCCCATATACCACACCTATTATCGCCATTATCGGGAATAAGTAAAATTTGTCTAAAAAGTCAGAGAATGTACTTGACTGGCCCTGACCAGATATCCCGCTGATATCGATGCTCCTAAATAGATATCCTAATATATTGTAGTTTAGCACAAACTCAGCTATTGCGATAAGAATGACAGAAAGCACAGCCATAAAAGCAATGTAATACCTCCTGTCTTTTGCAAAATATCCAGAGAAATTAATGATGGATGCAAATCCCAGTCCTAATAGAGCAAGATAGATCCTAAGTGATTCCAATTTATATGTTGGTATCAAGAAATTGGCGTAAATCAAAGAAACAAAGCAAACTCCCGCCAATACCCACATATCAAGATCCTTTAGGATTTTATCTTTGAGTGTAAGATTTTTGATTTTTTTAGTTTCTTTAATGAAAGGTTTAAACAGCACGTATGTCGCAACTATTAGAGGTATAAAGAAGAAATTGCCAAATGTGTTTGCATACAAGATCAACACAACAAGAGAGAGCACCCCATATAATATAATTTTGTTTCTTTCCTTTTCTTTCATTATATACATGGCTAACAGCATAAAAAGGATAAAGAAAAATGAACCGAGTGTATCCTTCCACAATCCTCCTCCTGAAGTCCTGTAGATAAACGCAGGCATTATTGCAAGGAAGAAAGAGGATATAACTGCAACATACTTATTTCCCCATGCTTTTAATGCAACAAAGTATATTAAAATTACACCTATTATTCCTACGAATATCGGAAGGTACATATGGACTTTTAGGAGATTAGCACCAGTTACTTTTGATATCATTGAGGTCAATATAGGGAGACCTTGCAAATCTTCGGCCACAAATGATCTGACAACTGTTGGCGCCATTGGGTCTACTCCAGGAAGCCCACCAAGAAGATAGTAAGTTGCCTCCCTTAGGAAGAAATACGGGTCATACCCCAAAAGCCTATTAAATCTCAGGGGCCAAGATCTCATAAAATATCCAATAACTATAGATAATACGAGACCTATAACGATAAGATAATTATCAAGATTATTAATCCCTTTAAAAGAAAATTTTTCTTTACTATTGGTTTTTTTATTTTTTTTCCCTTTAGCCTTAGCCATAAAAATCTCCCTACTTAATGGGCTTAAAAATAATTTAAATACTTAACTGAAAAAAAGAATATAAAAATAAAAAAGAATTAATTCTTTCGTCTTCTGAAGTAGTAATAGACTAATGCTGCAGCGCCCAATACCCCAGGGATCTCAAATCCAGGTACACCTTTGATAGGCGAGGTTGATTCTTGTTCAACTGTGACATATATTACATCCCTGTCTGTTTCTCCGTTGTTGTCTGTTACAACTAGGGTCACTTTGTAAACACCTGGTGTTGCATATGAGTGCAAAGGCTCCTTTTCATCTGAACCCCTGTCGTCTCCAAAATCCCAATCATATTTTGTTATTGTCCCGTCAGGATCTGTAGATTTTGAAGCGTCAAAATGAACTGCTTCGCCAACTTTTACTTTGACATCACTTCCAGCATCTGCTTTTGGAGGTTTATTTGTAGTAGGCGGTGGTATAGTTGAATCTTCTGTGATTATGGCAATTGCTGTATCGGTATTTGTGGCCCCGTTATTATCTGTGACCGTTAGTGAAACTGTATATGTGCCTGGAGAAGAGTATACATGGCTTACTATTGACCCAGATGAGCTACCCCCATCCCCAAAGTCCCATGCATAGCTAATTATAGTGCCATCTGAATCTGTAGAGCTAGAGCCATTAAAACTAACAGATTGCCCAACTTTAGAAGTTTTGTTGGCGCCTGCATTTGCCTGGGGAGGATTATTTGAAGGTGTTGGTGTAGGTGTTACAGACACAGTTAAGGTTTGAGTACGCTCATTATTTGCTTCGTTTTCCTCTGAAACAGTGTTAGATGGATCTATTCCAACTTTTACAGTAGTAGAACCTTCAGGTAGTATTAAGGTTGGAACATTAATTGTAGCGGTTGATCCTGAGGGCATACTAACGTTTCCAGTGCCATCAAATTTAGTAACTCCGTTAAACCATATCTTTAGTCCAACTTCTCCACTGTAATCTCCTGCACCGCTGTTTGCAATAGTCACTACAACCATATTGGAAGCACCTTTTTCGATATTGGTAATTTTAAAATCAGGTTTGCTTGATGGGGAGCTGTAGAAGTATAATAAAGTGGGTTTGTTGAAAGTAATCCTATCAACTTGACCATCGTTGTCAGTTGTAGTTGCATATTCTATTCTAAACTGTAAATTTTTCTTGCCGGATGCAACTGCATTTGCAAGTTCAGACTTAACGTCCATCACATCACTTGGAGCCGAGCCACCAGACCATACTGTGGATAACTTTGGCCCATTAAAATCTGATACAGTTAAACTAGTCCCATAATCTACATTGTACACCCTTAGATTACCTAAAGTGGCAAAAGGATTGCCTAAAGTTATGGTATTGTCTGTGAGCCCAAGAGTTGCAGAAGTAATAGTAGAGCCTGCGGGGATAGAAGATATATCAAAACTCAAGAAACATCTGATCTGCAAATTTCCAGCTTGATCTCCTGCCGTATATGTTCCACTACTATAAGTTGATCCTGCACTTGTCATGCTTCCGCTTAAGCCAGCATCAGGCGCATGAAGTAGAAGGGTGACTAATGGTATAGGCTCTATAATAAATGGTATACTCGTTGTAGTTGTTAAAAGGCCGAGGAACAAAGTTGTTGCTAAAATTAAAGATATTATTTTTGTTTTGTTTTTCATAACTTCACCTATATTGTCCCATTATTATTAGAAAAGAAAGATATTTAAATCTTATTATAGGTTTAATCATGATTTTAATTTCTTAGCTGCAGTCTTTAGTGCAACTAAAATACTTTTTTGAGGCATTATTGTCACAACAGGTATTGCAACAACTTTTTCTACGATGGAGCTTACTATTGGGGCGCATACCAATGCACTAGCACCGTCTCTTTCTGCCCTAATAGACTGAATGAATACTTCTTCAATATTTGTAACAGAATACTCTTTAATCAAATATTTATTATCGCCCTCAAATATATAATTCTCATCAAGCATGTTTAGTGCCGATCTTGAAGCTACTAGTGCAATGAACTTATCATCATTTTCTTCCTCCTCTTTTAGTACTTCATGAATCTTTCTTAGTGTTTTGAGGTTTGGTTCCCTATCTCCAGAAAAAATCTTATAAATAGTTGGAAGTGGTATCCCCGAAATATCAGAAAAATTTTTGATGGTTCCAAAGCTTTTTATTAAAAGTGATTCCAATTCAACTTTAAATTTATCATTAGTAAAAAATATGATCTCTTTTAATCTTTCTGTTTCTGTGTGCCCCAACTTATCACTTAATGTATATTTATAGATCGTATATTTATACTTTTGGGTAATAATTTTATACTATAATAGTAAAATTTATAAATCAGAATAATGATTATTATACAGGTGAATTAAATGAAAAAAATATTTGGTATACTTGCTTCTATCTTGATTGCTTCGACACTTCTTCTAGGATGTGTAGGGCAAGGAACAGATGATGCAAAAAAAATGACCGAACTTAGGATAGGTTACCAGCCAAGCACCCACCAGATTGCAGAAATGATTGCAATGGAAAAGGGATGGTGGCTAAACGATCTTAGGAAGTACGGAATTGAAAAAGTAACAGATTATGAATTTCCTTCTGGGCCTCCAGAGATGCAGGCAATGCTTGGTGGGCAGATTGATATAGCCTATGTAGGTGCAACACCACCTATACCTGCAATTGACCAAGGCCTAGACGCTAAAATAGTTGCTGCCGCCCAGACGCAGGGTTCCGATATATCCATATGGCCAGAAAGTAACTATACCGGTCCATCGTTCTTTATTGGAAAAAAGATAGGCACATTCCCCCCAGGATCAATACAGGATATGGTATTGAAGAAATGGTTAATGGACAACGGGATAGATGTTTCGAAAGTTGACATAAAAGCCATGGGGCCAGGAGATGCTACTACAGCTTTAACAGCCAAACAAATTGATGCGACGTTCTTACCTCACCCTTCACCTGCTCTTCTAGAGATAGATGGTAATGGAAAGAGCGTAGTTGAGTCCGGAGAAATGTGGCCAGGGCACGCCTGTTGCGTTCTTTTAGTTAGTGGAAAACTAATGAGGGAAAATCCAGAGCTTGTAAAGGAAATTATAAACATCCACATCAAATCCACCGAATATATCAATGAAAATCCAGAAGAGTCTGCGGAGATAGCTTCAAGAAAACTGGGATTAAGTAGAGAGGTTGTAGAGTATTCTATGAAAAACTCTGACACAACATTCATTCACGATCCAAATGCTATAATTTCATACATGGAAGCATATGCAAAAGAACACTACGATCTTGGGTATACAAAAAAGCTCCTTACAGCAAAAGATCTCATAGATACAAAGCTTTATGACGAAGTTACTAAAAAATAAAGGATAAATATTTAAATTAATTTTTTATTTATTGTCCAAATGAATGGATACGACAATTTTCTAAAAAAGTATAAGATTTATACTATAATATCATTTGGAATAGCAGTTGTTATATGGCAATTTATTGCAGTTTTTATAGTTAATAACTCATTTATTCTACCAAGTTTCACCGAGACAATCACATCTTTATACGATTTGATAGTGAGGATGGAGATATTCACTGATTTATTAATAAGTTTGTACCATTTTGCCATAGGGATGTTCTTTGCGATTATTTTTGGGATACCTATGGGGATTGCTATGGGATGGTTTAAGAAAATAGATAATCTGATGGACCCCTTAATTGAATTATTAAGGCCTGTGCCACCTTTAGCTTGGATACCTTTTGCAATAGTCTGGTTTGGATTAACTCATCAGTCTGCAGGTTTTATTATTTTTATCGGGGCATTTTTCCCAATACTTACCAACACATACTCAGGATTTAGCAGTGTTCCAAAAACTTTAGTTGAAGCGGCGAAGGTTTTAGGGTGTACCAAAAATAAAGACTTGCTCAAATCAGTAGGTCTCCCCTCCTCGTTTCCAGATATAGCTGTTGGGCTAAGAGTTGCAATGGGAATAGGGTGGATGTGTCTTGTCGCTGCAGAACTTTTTGGGGTAAGTAAAGAAGGTCTTGGGTATAAGATCTGGTGGTATTATTATCTTCACAGAATGGATAATGTTCTCTCTTATATGATAGCCTTAGGCCTTATAGGATTAGGGATAAATTGGGTATTCAGATACGTTGTGGAGAAAAAACTTCTCAAGTGGATGGAGGGGACTGTATATTAATCTCTTCCATAAGTTCTTCCAAAATGTCCTTCCTTAACATTACGAATTCCGTATTGGTCCTACTTCTCTTTCTAGAAAGAGCTATCTTAAATTCTTTTTTTATTTTTGCAGGTCTTTTAGTTAGAACTAAAACCCTATCTCCAAGGTAAACTGCCTCGTCAACATTGTGTGTGATAAATATAATGGTTTTTTTTGTTTCAGTCCAGATTCGTAAGAGCTCGTCTTGAAGACTATTTCTTGTCTGTGCATCTAGAGCTCCAAATGGCTCATCCATAAGTAAAACATCAGGGTCATTGACTAAGGCCCTTGCAATCGCCACTCTTTGCTTCATCCCCCCCGATAATTGGTGGGGATAACTGTTCTCATATCCACTCAAGCCTACCATTGAAATAAATTTATTGGATAGCATTTTTCTTTTTTCAGGGGGTATGCCCTTGTACTCAAGACCAAATTCAACGTTTTTCTGGACCGTCCTCCATGGAAACAGTGCAAATTCTTGAAAGACCATCCCTTTTTTTGAGGAAGGGGATTCTACTTTTTCCCCATCGAGCAGAACTTCACCTGTGTCGGCTTGCTGCAAGCCTGCTATAATCCTTAAAATTGTTGTTTTGCCGCAACCTGAAGATCCAACTATGGAAAGAAATTCTCCCTCGTAAACATCAAAACTAAGATCTTCGATTACAGGCAGAGGTTTCCCATCGTCAGAATTAATAAAACTCTTTGATATGTTATTTACCTCAACCTTTATTTTATTCATATACATTGTCTTGTAAAACTACTTTTAAATTTTGCCATGATTCAATTTATAAAGAAAGGACTTTTTTTATCTTTATGAAAATAATTGGGGTGTATGGCTTTAAAAAATCCGGAAAGACGACAATTGTAACTTCAATTATCAATGCCCTGGTCAAAGAAGGATATTCTGTTTCATCCGCCAAAAGTATCCACATCGATAGCTTCTCTTTGGAGACTGAAGGAACTGACACATTCAAACATCACTCTTCTGGTGCAAAAAGTGTTGGTTTAGCTTATCCAGAGGGTAAAGCAATCTTATACTATGATCTAAAGACAGAAGATTTCCTAAATAAGTTTGATTCGGATTACCTTATCCTTGAAGGTTTTAGGGATTATAAATGCCCAAAAATTCTCTGTGCAAGGAATGAAGATGACGTATTAAAAGATCTGAGGGAAGAAGTTTTCTGCATATCGGGTTTAATCTCTAATAAGATTCAAGATTATAAAGGAATACCAGTAATTAATTATGGCCAAATAAATAAAATTATAGAAATAATAGAAAAGTTATAGGTTTTTGATGCATTTCTCAAGAAACTCTTTTGTTTGGGTATACTCGGATAGTATCTTTTCACCAAATGGTGTCAACTCTGAATGGCCTCCGCCTTTCCCACCCCTAGTTTTAGAAATAATTTCCTGACCAGAACTCTTTTCAATCGCCCTTATCTTCCTCCATGCGTGGGCATAGGATATATTATAAAAGTTTGCTGCTTCAGAGATGGATTTCAACTCCTTAATTTTAAGCAAAAGATCAGCAGTTCCCTTTCCCAAAATATATCTTTTTTCTTTGTCTTCAAGCCACATTTTGAATTTAGGTATATGTTCCATAGTATCAATCACACGAAGAGTATATATGCCACAAACATGAAAATTATTAAGACTATTGCGAGTATTATACTATCTCTATTGTTGAGTCTTGCCTTTGGAACTCCATCAATATCCCTATCAATTTCTTCTTCCATATCATTACCATTCTTATTAGGAGTTAAAAGTATATAAATCAATGGTTTATCGAAATGAAATTAATATTTATTGTAAATGAACTTTACAATATACAAAAAAGGTGTATCAAGAACAGCTATAATCCATTTTACTATATACTGCCCTATAACTAATGACAGTAGAATATCTATAGGGGCAGTTCCATAAAATGCAATTGTGATGAAAATAACTGTGTCTGCAAGCTGACTTATCATAGTTCCTGCGTTATTCCTAAGCCAGAGATGCTTTGGATACTTATTCTTAAAAAACATGAAGATCTTTACATCAAGATTTTGAGAAACTAAATATGCAATCATTGACCCAAGAACAATTCTTGGAACTATCCCGAATATAGTTTCAAACGCTGCCTGGCCCTGCCAAAATGGGGCCGCCTGCCATTGAATTGCAACCCAGACTGAAATAACAAGTACTATGTTTGATATAAATCCGATAAAGACCGCTTTGATTGCTTCCTTCTCGGAGTATAATTCTGAAAGAAAATCAGTCAACAAAAATGTAGTCGAATAAACTAAGACGGCCGCAGGAACTGTAAACGGTCCAAAAACTACTATTTTGGATGCAATGATGTTAGCAACTACTGTAAAGCATGCAAACATCCCAATAATATATTCTACCCCATACCTTTTGGCAATAACTGCAGAAATTGATCCTATTGCCAATGTCAAAAGAATCCAGACGATAACTTCAATCATGCGTTAACCCTTCTATTTTTTTTATTGTTGATTCATTTTGGATAATTTTTCATGTTGGTAGTTTTATTAAGGAGCCCATACGGAAGTAAGAATGGTACTCTCTTTGTGTAATCGACGTAACGCTCCCCAAACAAAGCAATCATAACTTTTTCTTCTTCTTTGGACATGTGGACAACAAAAATTGTAATTAGGATTGCAAATTCAAGGTATAGGAGGTAAGGGCTTGCAATTATAAACCCCCATACTGCCAATAACCATGAAAAATACAGAGGGTGCCTACAAATAGAATATGCGCCTTCATAGAAGAATACCTTCGGAGTGTCCATTACCCCAAAATATTGAGGCAGCCTATCTGCTTTAGATATTTGGAGTGTTACATAGGAAGATAGCCACATCGCAATTAGAGGTGGAACTATTCTGATTAGACCTTTTATGGGGGTAAAAAGCTCAGGTGTTGTTTTCCTATATAAAAATACAAAGTACAAAGTAAGGCCCAATAATAAGAGTGAAACGGGTATTCTTATCAATGTATACGAAGAAAGACTTAAACTAAACTTTGATGTAAATATTCTCTTAAATGAGTCTTTTGAAGTGGCTAAATGCCATATGCCAAAAATCATGAAAACAAATAATACTAACAGGTATTCAATCATAAAACCACATAAAATCTTAAATCCAATTATATTAAAAAGATTTCTTAAAATTAAAGAGAAATTAAAAATTAAATTTTTTTATTTTGGTATAGGGCTAAAGTCCTTTGCATACCATGCGGGGTATAGAACGTAGTAGAGTATCAAGGAAACAAATAATCCTATGAACCATGTCCACATCCCTGTTGCTGGTGCTATTAAGGGTAATCCCATTGAAACTACTATTCCAAGGAATAGAGAAACTGCACCGATCATGTTGACCCCGTGTGTTTTAGAGTATCCAAGGTATATTGAACCCAACACACCAAGTACTAATACTGCTGTTGTAATCCATGAAGGCCATCCTGTTCCAAGTATTAATCCCTTAGTTGAGAAGTACACAATCAATATAGCGCATATTCCTAACAATACGGTCATTACGGGGTTTGCATTCTTCTTGAAATCGTAGTATCCGTTATTCTTGTATATGTCATCTAACTTAATAGTTTGTTTCCTAACAAGCCAAAAGTCTGCTATAACGACACCTGCAATAGGCCCAAGGAATGCCCCATATCCCAATAGCCATGTCCAGATGTATGCATTTGGATCTGCCAAGAATCTCCAAGGCTGCATTAGTATACCTATCAAGCTTATGATAATAGTTGTAACTTCCCAGTTTAGTTTCTTTGGATATACATGCATTACATCGTTAATTGGAGCAACCATGTTTGCAGCAATATTTGTTGTAAGTGTTGCTAGAATGACAAATATTAATCCAACGTAAATGAAGAATACGCTTCCAGTTTTAATCATCAAAGTTACAGGATCCCAGATTGCACTTCCGAAAATAACAACTGATGCAGATGTGACTGCAACTCCTATGAAGGAGTATAAGGTCATTGTTGTTGGCATTCCAAGTGTCTGGCCTATATACTGAACTTTCTGATTTTTAGCAAACCTAGTCAAGTCAGATATATTAATCGCTAGAGTTGCCCAGTATGCCACCATTGCAGTCAAGAATGCTGGCCATATCGCCCAAGATGCGGTTGTTGGCTGGCTTAAAATTGGCCCCCATCCACCTGCTTCTTTGTATCCCCACCAGAGTAAACCTATTCCAATCAAGAGTAATAACGGTGCTGAAAGATCATTTAACCATTTTACACCAGGTGCAGATTTCTTAGGTGAAGAGTAGTAACAGATTACAACGGTCATTAACCAAGACAAAAGGAACGATATGACTGTGTGTGCATTTAAGTTGAAAAAGGGTATAGTTCCAGTCAATGCACCGTATCCAGTTGGGCTTAATTCAACTAAAATACCGTCAACTGCGAAGGCCATAACCATTGTCTGAATTCCAAACCATCCTATGGCTACGACTGCTCTTAGCAACGCCGGGATATTAGCCCCATAAATACCAAATGCGCTTCTCAAGAAAACAGGGAATGGTATACCGTACTTTGTTCCTGCAAAGGAGTTTAGAACCATTGGGATCAATACAATAATTTGACCGAGAGCTATGGTACCAATGACGATTGCCCAATTGAATCCAGCGTCAACCATACTTGCACCTAACATCCATGTTGGAACACATACGGACATCCCTATCCATATAGCAATGTACTCGTAGTATCCCCATGTCCTTTTTGCAAAGGGCACAGGCGCTAAGTCTGAGTTGTAAAACTGAGAATCAGGCAATGTTTCGGTAAGTTCGAACCTACCGTCAATTTCTTTTACAATAGACTTTGCCATCGTTTTTACCTCCATTTTTTTGCCGAACTTATTATCGACGTATTGTTATGTAATTGAATATTTAAAAATGTTTTGGTGAGTTATTAGCCGAAATAAGATTTTATTGGATAAGTGGCTAATAATATGGACAATAATCGAAAATTTTTTATATTTGCAATGAAAAAATGTTATTTTATAAAAAATCCTGAAATACTCACTAGAAATATTTATAAAACAGGATTAAAATCAATTATTGTGGCGTCGACAATATTAATCAATCTGATATTTACTGCAATAATATCTATAATGGCTTACTTAAAGTATCTAAGCGCAAAGAAGGATATTTACAAATACTTTGCAATCGGTTTCTCACTCTTTTCAATTCCATTTATTATGAGTGTGCTGAGAATTTTGTTTTATGGAAGAAGTGAAGTTGATCTGATAATCAACATCATAGGTTACATTGCTATTATTTATGGATTGATGAATAGATAATTTTTCTCAAAAAAAAATTTGGTAGCGGGGAGTGGATTTGAACCACTGGCCTGCGGGTTATGAGCCCGCCGGGCACTCCTAGCTGCCCTACCCCGCTAGAATAAACATAAGCGGACCCGGAGGGATTCGAACCCTCGATCTACGGCTTAGAAGGCCGTCGCCTTATCCGCTGGGCTACGGGTCCTGATGCCTTAGATTATAATTTAATCTTTGCTGGCTACTTATAAATGTTTCTCTCAAAAATGAAGTTTAAAATTAATGAAGATTAAAGATAATCCTCAATTTTTTATCATTTATAGAAATTTTAAAAGAATAATCTTGAATATTCTAAAAATAAATTAATAAGAAAAGCATATAAATTTAAGGTCAAAATACTAAATATGTATCGACCCCCTTATGTTGCCGGGAGTTTTTATCCTAAAGATAAATCAACGCTTCAAAAAATGATTGGAAAATTTATGGAAGAAGCAAAAAGGAATATTGATTTTATCGACGAAGGGAAATACGCTGGGGTGCTGTGCCCTCACGCGGGGTATGTTTTTTCTGGTAAAACTCAAGCTTATTCCTACTCCTACTTATCAGATTCTCCACCAGAAACTTTTGTCATTCTTGGACCAAATCATACCGGTTTAGGTCTTCCTGTATCATTGATGGATAAAGGCTCTTGGGAAACACCATTTGGCGAAATAAAAATAAATGAAGAGCTTGCATCAAAGATAGTTGAAAAATCAGGATTTATAGGGGTCGATTCTTCTGCCCATAAATATGAGCATTCGATAGAGGTACAGTTACCATTTTTACAGTACATCAAAGAAGATGCAACTTTTGTCCCGATATGTATGGGGATTCAGGATAAAGAAACGGCTCTTGATATAGGAAAGGCGATTGCTAAATCAAGCAAAGAATCTGTAGGGGTAATAGCTTCAAGTGACCTTGTCCACTATGGCAGTCGATTTGGATATAATCCCTTAAAGGGGAACAAGGAAGATACTCTTTCCTGGATAAAGAACAATGACATGGAGATACTCAAAATGGCCGAGAATTTTGATATAGATGGATTATACAAATTTATAGATACCAAGAGGTATACTACATGTGGTTATGGCCCACTTTCAGTTATGCTTTCTTCTATGGGGGAGCTAGGCGCAAAAAAAGCAAGAATTTTAGATTATTCAAATTCCTATGAAACTTCAGGAGATTGGAGTGCTGTAGTAGGTTATGGCTCGGTGGGGATCAGATGCTAGTATCTGCGCCAGGTAAGATAATCTTGTTCGGAGAGCATTCTGTTGTTTATGGGAAAGGTGCAATAGCTTCGGCAATTGATTTACGTACGTATACCGATGGAAAGCTATTGAATGAGAAAATAATCAAGATCCATGCAAACGATCTTAAAATTCCGGGGCTAAGTATATCATTTTCTGAGGAAGAGATTTTTTTAGGAACTGACTACGGCAAGGCTGGATTTGTGGTATCTTATGTTAAGTCAGCTATAGAACGGATATTCAATGAATATGGTTCAAGGAAGGGCTTTGAGATATCCATAAAATCTGATATCCCTGTTGGTGCTGGGCTTGGCTCGTCTGCTGCCGTTGTTGTTCCAACATTAAAACTTCTTTCAGAGCTTCTTGAGATGAAACTTAAAAACGAGGAAATAGCAAGAATGGGAAAAGAAGTTGAGTTTGAAGTCCAAGGGGGTTCAAGCGGGATTGACCCTGCCGTTTCAGCTCTTGGTGGCGGACTTTATTTTAAGAAAGAAAAGATTGAAAGATTCTCCGCGCCAAATCTCCCCCTAATAGTTGGATACACCGGAGAAAAGGGAAGCACAAAGATTCTTCTTGAAAAAGTAAAGGCATTGAAGGAGGAGTATCCTGGAATCGTTAATGACATTATGGATGCCATGGGGGAGATAGCAGACAAGGGAAAGAAAATATTAAGCGATAACGGCGACCTAAAAGAACTGGGTGCTTTGATGAACATTAATAACGGCCTCCTTGAAGCTATAGGCGTTTCAACAAAAGAATTATCAGAACTTGTATTTGCATCAAGGATTTCTGGAGCGCTTGGTGCAAAAATAACTGGTGCAGGTGGCGGCGGGTGCATGTATGCGCTAGCACCAAACAAACAGAGAGAAGTTGAGACTGCCATCAGAATTGCCGGAGGTATACCCATCAGAACTAAAACAACTGATGAAGGGGTAAGAATTGAGCATGAGTGAATACTTATCATACATAATTAATGACAGGGCGCGTGATCACTCTATTGAGAAAACTTCAACTGATTTTGTTTCTATTGACGTGGCAAAAAAGATAAGGTCAATCTATTCTGGTATGTCAGAATATCGTAGGACGCCCTTGGTATCTTTGGAAAAACTTGGCGTTGGAAAGATATGGGTGAAGGATGAATCCTATAGATTTGGCCTAAATTCATTTAAGTCGCTTGGCGGAATCTATGCAATTTATAAGCCATTAGAAAAAAATGGCCGGCAGGAGTATTTCCATGTCCGAAATATTTTCTCCCTCTTTTAAGGAAGGGTTGGTGAATTGACATTTTCTGCTGCAACTGACAGAAATCATGGGTTGATGTTGTATGGGCTTTCATGAAGCTTGGACAGAAGGCCGTTATTTATTTACCAAAAGGTACAGTTCCTCAGAGAATTGAAGCAATAAAAAAGACTGGAGCTAAAGCTGTTGTAATAGAAGGGAACTATGACGATGCTGTAGAAAAGATGGCAAGAGACGGTGAAAATGAAAGTTGGCAGATAATATCTGATACTGTTTGGAAAGGGTATCAAGACATACCAAGATGGATCATGCAAGGCTATACTGTGCTATTTGATGAAGCAATAGAAGAGATAAAAGAAAATGGTGGCGTTATGCCAACTCATATAATTCTCCAAGCAGGTGTTGGCTATTTCGACTCAATCTATGGGAAGAAAAGGCCGGTGTCCATTATTGTTGAACCGGATAATGCGGCTTGTTTTTATGAATCAATTCAAATAAATGATGGAAGTCCTCACAGGGCAAAAGGGGATCTTTCAACCATAATGGCAGGATTGTCATGTGGTATCCCAAATCCAATAGCATGGGATATTCACTTGACTATTCAGATGTCTTTGTTTCGTGTAAGGATGAGCTATCTGCACTTTCAATAAGGGTGTTGGGGAACCCTTTGAAAGGCGAAAAAAAGATAATTTCTGGGGAAAGTGGTGCAATTAGTCTTGGAGTCCTAATGTATATAAAGAAAGATCTAGAAATTGGGAAGGATTCAGAAATTTTATTAATCAGCACCGAAGGTGACACCGACCCGAAAGGCTATCTTGATGTTGTGTGGGGAGGAAAACTTTCTTCTCGACTTCTTATATAGTCAATATTATAATAACGCCGATCGCCATAAGTGCAATCCACCACATCTTCTCATGACGGAATATCTTTGTCCCATCTAGAGGTCCGAATGGTAAAAGGTTGAATACCCCGATAAACGCACTGACATATGCAACTTGCGCAAGTAAAGGGATGAATGTGAACCTATACAGCCCAAGAGTAGAGACTGCAACTATCATATTTGCAAGAGGTCCCGAAAGAGAAATCTTTGCATCCTTCTTCTCATCTGTCAAGCCATATATGTAAACTGCGCCGGGTGCTGCAAACACTACCCCCAGGGCAAAGGACATCACTAAAGCAAGCAATAGCCCCATCTGCCAAAGATGAAACTGGGCAGGATATCCATATTTAATAGCAGTAAATTTATGAGAGAGCTCATGAAGCAAAAAAGCAGCGCCCACTATCACAAAATATTTCGGGAGAGATGAGATAAAAAATATCATTTTGTTGACACTACTCAATGCAAATGCACCACCGCTGAATGCAAATCCAAATGCAATTGACAATGCTGCCCAGGCAACTAATAGCTCAATGACTTCTTTTTTAGTAAAATTATACATACGCTTCACCTAAGTACCTTATTATCCCAGAAACATGACCTGCTCCCACGATAGCTAAAACCTTTTCCTTCTGTATTCTTTTTAAGTTTTCTGCCATGAATCTGTCACGCTCATCCACAAGCACTTCATATATGAAGGGGTACCTATCCTTGATTTCATCGATTAACTCTACTGGATTTTCATAGACATAATCAATTGAATACTCTTTGTCAGGTAAAATTGCATCTTTTAAAATCATGGCTTTTTCTTTGAATCCAACTTTCTCTAAGAGTTTCTGTATTGTTATTCTAAGGTCTCTATCGATTAATGCTACAGGTATACCTAAAGATCTAGCTTCTACAGCGGCCTCAATCATTTCCCTTCCCGCCATAATCCCTGTATCGCTTGATATCCTCTTCTGGAGATACGACATAAACAATAGCAAAAGTGCATTTTTAAAACCAAAATCTTTCATCTCACGAAGCGTTGGCTTTCTATCGTCATTGTGAAGTAGTGCATCAAGCCTCGCAGGGTCTAGCTCAAGAGCAACTATATCAGGTTTTTCTTCCCTTATGGTTTCCCTGACTTCAATGACACTCTTCTCATAGACATGGGCAGTACCAAGAATTATGTAGTTAGTATCCCCTACTTTGAGAAATTCCTTCATTTACATCCTCTTTAGCATAAGTATTTCGGAAAATCTGAGTATATCTGTTTTTGATATGAATCCGATAAGCTTATCGTTCTCAAGGACTGGGGCCCTCCCAAGATTTTTTGCTGTAAGCTTTGTATGGAGTTCAAATACTTCCATATCGGGGATTGCAATGATTATATCCTTCATCATGGCATCTTGAACTTTAGTATCGATCCATTTAATCCTTGGAACAGATAGAAGCTCATTTATTGTTATGATCCCTAAAAGATTGCCATCAAAAACAACAGGATAACCTTTGTACCTTTTTTCAATCAGGAGCTTTTCAAAGTCTTCCAAGGTATCGTTTGGCGAGACAGTAACTACATCTTTCACCATTAGGTCTTTTACCTTTATCCCTTTGAGTGCCGATGACATCTGGGTAGACTGATATTCCCCCATGCCCCCCATGTATATGAAAAAAGCAATTATGATAAGCCATGGATTATACAAAACACCGACAAATGCGAAGACTATTGCAAGGCCTTGGCCTATCCTAACAGAAATCTCAGTTGCTTTTAGGTAGTCCATCTTTGTAGCCAAGAATGCCCTTAATACTCTGCCCCCGTCCATCGGAAATGCAGGTATTATGTTGAATAAACCAAGCAAGAAATTTAGGGACATCACAATTCTAACTATATCTTTTAATGAAGTTAACTCGACCCAGTTGAGGTCAAAATGCATGTTGAGCCCAAAAAGAGATCCAAATAAGAATAATACTGCGCCCAGAGCTATGCTCGTAAGAGGGCCGATGACTGCAATTGCAAACTCATGCCTCTTTGGTATTGCCTCCATCTGAGACACCCCCCCTATCGGCAGAAGGGTAATCTTTTTAATCTTAGCGCCATAATGCCTTCCAACTAGAGAATGTGCCAGCTCATGCACTAAAACTGAAGCAAATAACAGGACAATTACTAGCAAAGGTATGAATCCAAAAATCGAAAAAATCAAAAGAAGCAGCAAAAACGTGATGTGAAGCTCTATCGGGATACCTAGTATACTTCCAAACTTTAAACTCCAAGGCATATATTGTCCTTAGAAGTTAATACTTATAAGTATTAGTTTTTGGGGGAGCCAAAAAATTTTTTTGTACCCTTCGAGAAATTATACTGCATTGGCTCCCAAGCTAAAGAAATTGGGTACATTTATATAATTTTGGTTGATTCGAATTGAACACTAATTCTAATAAAAGATTTTATGTTACCGCTAACAAAAACTAAGGTGAAAAGATTAATATATTTGAAAATTAAGCTAAAGGGGCTTAAAATGAATGATGTAGATAGACGTATTTTAAAGGAATTAGACAAAATATAGAAAGATTTAGATAACGGCGAATTATCTATATGAATAAGGAAGAATTTCTAAAAGAAATTCAGGATTGTGGGTATATTCCTCCAATATTTAAAACAAAAATAAAAGATTTGACTGTTGAAGAGTTTCGTTCACTTTTATCGAATATTATAAAAGAGGCCACGGATGATTTGAAGGAAGACATGTTGGCTCTTACAAGTCAGACATATATCTATTCAATTGAAGAATCAAGAAAAGATTAGGAAGAAGGAAATTTTTTCATTTTAGGAAATGGAGAGCGATATTATTTTAATAGATTAAAAAAATAAGAGACGAACTTTCAGTTTATTATGCCTCCAGAATGAAATTGTAATCAAATATATAATGGCGCAGCTTCCAATAATTTTATATACCTAAGTATACCAAAGTATACAGGTGTTGTTATGGCCACTACTATCAAAATCCATGAAGAAACTAAGCAGGAAATAGATTTATTTAGAGAATATAAAAATGAAAGCTATGACGAAGTTATAAAAAAAATTTTGTATATTGTAAAGAACTGTAAGGATAATAAAGAACTAAGCCTAGAAACTATCGAAGCGATTGAAAAGGCAAGAGAAAGGATAAAAAAAGGCTATTTTTTAACAGAAGAAGAAGCAAGATTAAGGCTTGGATTATAATATTCGAACGTCAGGAAACTTTTTTAACTTTGAAATATTTTCAAAGTAGATATATCTAATTAAATTTGATTATGATGCTATTGATTTTCTTAATAGTTTATCAGAAAATATAAGCAGAATTTACTGTAAAATTATCCTGCAAAAGATAATCCACATCACTATTTTGAAAAATTAGCAAGTAGAGAAGATTATAAGCTTCGAGTTGGAGACTATAGAGTTATAGCGGATATTAATGATCAAAGTAAAGTTATTAATATAACTCATATAGGTCATAGAAAAAATATTTACAAAAATATATAATTAAAAATCAACGGACCAGGGGGGATTCGAACCCCCGACCTATAGCTTAGGAGGCTATCGCCATATCCACTAGGCCACTGGTCCCAAATCGGATTTTATAGTATTATATATAAGTTTTTACCATTTAAAATTCCATCTTCGATCTGCTCGGCGATTGGATTTTTGTTTGATATCTTGATTTTTCCAGATTTTGGAACATTAATCTCTTCAAGATACTCATCTTCTAAGAATATCTTGATGTTTTTACGGGCAAACTTTTTTTCAACATTTATGAGAACATATTTTTCCCTGAAGTCTACATCTACCGGGATTCTGCCCTTTTTCCCCTTCTCTTGAGTCTTTTCCATTGGCCTTACATCAATTGAAAATCCTATTGCGTTTTCAAGTGCCCTTATGTTCTTGCCTTCCTTGCCGATTATTGAAGGGATGTCGTCATTTTTTAAGTATAGTGCAATCCTGGAATCTGAAACTGCCTCTAGATCAAATTGTATCCCAAGCTCGGCGTTTAATTTTTCCTTTAGCTTGGATAAGGCCAATTTTTTCATGGGAGAAGTTTCTTTTCTCCTGGCCTTAAGCGGCATGACTACGACCTGCTCCCCATATGTGTAAATCTCATAGAGAGGCGTCTTTGTGTAGAAGTCCTTTATTTCAACTATTGGCCTTGCAAGGTCAGCTTCGCTCATGCCGTGGGGCACCTTCACAAGAAATTCTAATTCTAAAACAGAATTTACCTCTCCGTTTTTTATGAAGATAATGGTATCTATAAGCTGTGGGATGATACCTAGCTCAATTCTTCCTATGAAACGTTGTATAGCATCAACAGGCTTTGTCGCATGGACAACACCGACCATGCCAACACCTGCTAATCTCATATCAGCATAAATCTTGAAATCATTTGTGACCCGCATCTCATCGAAGATTGTGAAGTCTGGCCTTACCAAAAGCAGGATATCCCCAGTTTTTGCCATATTGCCTTCTAAAGCGGTATACTGAGTTATCTCAGGCTGGACATTTAGATCCCTTGGCTTTTCCATAGTCTTTACTATTTTTTCTAAAGATGCATAAAATTCTGCTATGGCCTGGGCAAATGTAGACTTGCCCATCCCAGGTGCACCTGCAATAAGAATGCCTTCTGCAGTTTCAAGCCTCTTCATTAGCTGCTCAGGCAGATTATACTCTTCAAGTGTGAGTTTTTTTACCGGTCTTACAGCTGTTATTTCAAATCTATCTGAAAACGGCGGTGAGGTGATGACTATCCTATATTCTTGCAACTGGACAACGCTTGCACCTTTTTCGTCAAGCTCAATGAAGCTGTCCTTTGTAGTTTTTGCCCGCTCTAAGATATTAAGAGAGATTTCTTTTAGCTCATCTTCGCTGTAAACTCTATCAAACTTTTCTAGGGCTATTGTGCCAGGCTTTCCTTTTTTTCGTGCAGGTGTTATCCCATCCTTTAGATGAACAGAAAGAGTTTCTAAATCAAAGAAATCTTCGATCTTAAGTTTTACTTTTTTATATGGTTTTAGAAAAATAGACTGTACCCCTTTGGCCTCGGCAATATCCTTCTGTATTAAATCCCCTGTGATAAGGGTGCCGCCTAGGTCCATTGCGGCTTCCCTGATTACGGCATCAATGTCTCCCTTTTTTGCACCTGCTATCTCATATCTTGTTAGCCTCCTGCCGTAGTATTCTAAAGGTACGAATATCTCTCTTGATATATTGAATATAGCCTTTAACTCTGAAATGCCAGATATACCAGAGGATTTTCCCTCGTTTGCCAGATGCTCAATTTCGGCAACTGTAGCTTCGGCTATAACAATTCTTTCTAATTCTTTAGCAAAATCAGCGTCACGCAAAAGGGCTTTAAATCTACCGTCGACAACAACGGATGTATCTGGTACAGCTATCATATGGATCACAAGGACTAGTATATTTCTCCCTGCGGGTAAACGACTATGCCCTCTTTTGATATAGAAAATGGGTACTGTTTTATCTTGTGATTTGTCTCCCTCATCTTTCTGATGAATATGCTCCTCTTATACTCTGCCATCCTAGGCATGGTCTTCTCACCTTCCACAAGATGCATTGTGATGACCCCTCTTGTTATGAACTCCTCATATCCGAATCTAGAATACCCTTTACCATTTATTATCTCAGTTATCAAAATACAAGTTGCATTTGTCTCTGTTAGAACCCTACCCATCATGTAGATATCATCACGCATTTTTTCAGGTTCATCTGAAAAGAAAAATGCAGGGAGCGAGTCTATGACAATTCTTTTTGCATCTATGTCCATAGCTATCTCATATAATTTTGAAAGAAGAGACTTTATGTCGACATCACTTTTGACGTAAAAATTTTCATCTGTTGGAACTCCAACCCGAAGCGATGCAGCGTCAAGTATGGCGATCTTTTTCTGATCTTCGTACTTTTTTAAATCCCACCCAAACTGGAGCGCTTCTCTCCTAAGCTCCTCAGGTTTTTCTTCAAACGTTACATAAATGCCAGCTTCGCCAAAGTCCTTGGCACCGGAGTAGATATACTGCAGGGAAAATATAGTCTTTCCTGTTCCTGCCTCACCAGACAACAATATTGATGAGCTTTTTGGGAGGCCTCCGCCTATTAGTTCATCAAGACCTTTAATTCCTGTCTTTACCCTATCTTCCATATATTCTCACCTATATTCTTAACGTAACTAGGAAAAATGCAAGTATCATTATTACAAGCCCTAATATAAATACACTAAAAGATGTGTTAATAAATGCTTCCTTCCTTATATTTTCCTCCCTTAGTTTTGAGGATTTAAATGCGGTAATAAATGATCCCATGAAGAGTATGCTTGATATTAATAGGAAAACAGATAACGATTCTTTGTATATATAATTTGATATGAGCGCATACTGTGCCAAAAATAGGGATACCGCAAACATTATGGTTGATGCATTAAGCATACTCTGTGATGTCTTGCCCATTACCTCACCCCCGCCATAAGCCCGTAAAGATAAAAGACATACCCTAAGACACCAATTATCAGGTAAATCATATATTGATTCTTCTGATCATTTTCTTCAAGGTTGTATTTGAACTGGAGTATGATGTGGATTGTGTAGAGAAAAATTGAGATTAGAATACTTGATGATCTAGCAATTTCAGGGTATGACGCAGGCGAGAACTTCAAAAGCGCGTTTAGAATATCTGACGAGCTTAAGATAAATATGAATAGAAGAAGATACCCCATTATGGAAAAAGTTTGTCCCATGATAAAATACATTGTTTTTGACTTGTAGTCGTTTGTTGTGTTAAATAAAATGAATGTGATAATCTCTACCGTGAAAAATAGTAGTATGGCTGTTCCAATGCCTAAAAATAGTACGTCTACCATGGAATCCCTTATATTGTGAATCTATCAAATATTACTTTATTATTATCTATCCGATACTTTATTCTTTTATAGTTTCCGCTATAAAGCTTACCAAAATCGACATAGAATATCTCTTCGCCCATTTCAACGACCCGCTCTAGAAATAATGTAGCTTCGGCTAGGTGTCTTATTGATATCTCCACTTCGTCCTTGTGCATGCCTTTGTGGAGAAGGATTATTATTCTAGCGTTTTTTTCTCTCCCGATTGCAAATAATCTCTGGAGAAACCTATATACGGGAACAAGACCCAATGTAACTATCAAAGGCGATATGGAGTCTATGATTACTGTCGTGTGTTTCCCAGTCTCCTCCCTTGCCATGAAGATATTTCGTATTATCTCATCTAGATCATATGCATAAGTGATATGGTATTTTTCAGAGCTTTTGATGCCAAGCCGTTCAGTATAGCAATCTATAATGAATTTAGGCTTGAAGAGTTCTCTAATTTCTATGGGGCTTTTGTCTATACCGACATAGATTAAATCGCCCTTGATTAATTCTTTGCCAAAATACTCCTTTCCAGTTTCTGGCTCCCCTAGAAGAAGTATGTGGTTCTGTTCTAGCTCTTTGAGCATAGGGCGATCTCACCCCAGATTTTATCTATTTCGCTTATTGTTGCAACTTTTATCCCAGGGAGGTCTAGCTTTGGTTTGTCTGTACCTGAGTATATGGCGCAGAACTTTCCTATCTGCATGAATGAATCCTTGAGTTTTACTGCGAACAATATCCCCTCCATTTTTCTCAATCTTTCGAATAGATCCTCAGCCTTTTTTATTGTGATTGAGTCGATTGCATAAGTTTCTGGGACTATTTCAATGATGTAGTAAGTTTCACCAAGTTTTTTGTGATTTAGAGTTAATCTGTAATTTAGGACATTTTTCAGCTTTTTTAAGCGGAAGTGAATAGTGGTATCTGGAATATTTGTGATTTTTGAGATGTCAGTTATTGAGATTCTCGCATTTTCTCTCATGACATCTATAATCTTTTGATCAATATCTTTCATGAAGAGGAATTAAATCTGATACTATTTAAATTTATCGCAATTTAATTTGTTATAATTGGAATTTAATTATTGATATCTATAATTATTGCGAATTTAACATAGATTACCGAAACACTTAAAAACAATTCAAAGCAATTTATCATTGTCCATGTATTAATGGAGATGATGAAATGATGAAATTTTTTAGAAAACACAGGAAGGCTGTATCACCAGTTATTGCGGTCATGTTATTGGTCGCAGTAGCAGTAGCAGCCGTTGGAGCATACTTTATTTGGTTTAGATCTTTCCAGACGCAGACTCAGAAGTCAGTCCAAGAACAGAGCAGTGGTGCACTTGGTAGTGGATTACAACTTGTTTCCATGACGGATGATAGAGTAAACTACTATGTGGTATTTAAAAACACTAGCGGATCTCCTATCACATTAAAAGAAGGAAATGGAAGTGCAGTTGTAGCTAATCCTGGAGGAAATCTAACAATTGGGACTTCTGAAAAAGTAATTGAAAAAGAAAGTGTAGACACAGTTACTGTTACACCTGGTGGTGGATTCACTCCAAACCGAGGTACCACTAGAACCTTTACTATTACCTATACTGTGGGTTCTGGAAGCGATGAAAGAACAGAAGTCTTGGTAACAACATACACAGACTCATAAACTAAAACATTATTTTATTTTTTGCTAATTTTCTTTTCTTATTAAATTTTAAAAAGCCCTTATATTATTGTAGTGGGTAATAAAATCAGTAAATTTTAAATATTAGTAGGCACTACATTTATTATGGCTTTTATCAGAAAAAAGAGTAAAGGCAACAGTTACTATTACGAGTTAGTCGAAAGTAAAAGAAAAGGTAACAAAGTCATGCAAAAAGTCCTGAAATACTTCCCGTCTCTTAAAGAGGCTGAAGAGTATGCAAAATCAGAGAATATCCTCCTTCAAATCGATTATGGCAAGTGGCTAGATAACGATCTTAAAGAGAGGCTAGAAAATAAATTCAAGACACTAAACAATCTAAGGCCTCTGTCCGAAGATGTTCTAAATACTATAAGAGATAAGTTTGAAATCGATATGAGTTACCATTCAAATGCTATAGAAGGGAATAGGCTTACGCTACGCGAGACATGGCTTGTAATAAGAAAAGGAATTACAATAAGCGGTAAATCTTTAGAAGAGCACCTTGAAGCAACAAATCATAGAGAGGCAATCGAACTAATAGAAAAAATTGCAGGTAAAGGTGAAGATATAACAGAAATAGATGTTCTAAATCTTCATGCCTTAATTCTTGATAAAATAAATCCACAAAACGCCGGATTTTACAGGCGTTCAAACGTATTTATACAGGGCTCAGAGTTAAAACTTCCAAAGTGGAGAGATGTCCCGGTATTAATGGAAAGAGTATATGAAGAGCTAAACAATCAGGACAAAGGGATTGATGCGATCTATTCCTCAGTTAAAATACACTATGATACTGTGAGAATACACCCATTTATTGATGGGAATGGGAGGCTGGCACGACTTCTTATGAATTTAAGACTAATGAGAAGTGGATTTCCTCCAGCCATACTAAGAAAAGAAGAAAGAAGGGCATATTACTCCGCATTGGAAAAGGCCGATAAAGGAGACTTGAGACCTTTGACGATGATAATTGGGAAAGATATTGAAAGAGCGCTTGATCTGTATATTGAA
>Ga0172382_10000814_pt1 | contig 57871 bp, 53 predicted proteins | sample Leawel138RmetaG_FD_122245 | JGI IMG/M metagenome (GOLD analysis project Ga0172382, IMG submission 122245) | Leachate microbial communities from a municipal landfill in Southern Ontario, Canada - Leachate well 138R metaG | ecosystem: Engineered > Solid waste > Landfill > Unclassified | place...
CCGACGATCACGACCTTCACGTTCAGCTCCCTCGGTAAGTGGAGTAGGAGTAGGGCGACAACAGCAACGGCACGTGATAGTGCCCCGACGGATCGGTGATCTCGAACGCGATGACGACCTCGGGATAGAAACTGGCGACGTGCCGGGCGGCGAAGTACGCACCGGTGTCGAAGTGCAGCCGGTAGATGCCGGAGGCCAGCTCGCCGCCGAGGCCGGTGATGCGACCGTCCGCATCGGTGAGTCCGTCGGCCACCGGGGTGTCCGCAGCGGTCAGGGTGACGGCGACGTTCGCGGCGGGCCTGCCGGTGGTGGCGTCGAGGACATGCGTGGAGAGCGTCATGCGGCTCCCTCGCGGTCGCGGGTGCTGCAGTCGGTGTCGATGAATCGTGCGCAAGCGTGGTTCATGCTGCCATCATGTCGGCTCGTGCAGTAGTCGCTCCAACCGCAATCGGTTGATCTTGCCGAGTTCGTTGCGCATTACCCGGCGTTCGGTGTCGGCGTCGTTGCCGAGTCGTTCGGTGAGGATGTCTAGCAGTTCATCGGCCGATCGCCCACTGGCGCACACCAGGTAGACGTAGCCGAACCGGTCTTCGTACTCGCGGTTCTTCGCTGCCAGTGCGGCTTTGACCTCCGGGCCGCTATCGGCCACCCTGGCCTGCTCGCGCGCCGAGGACGGATTGTCCGCCTTTGCGCCGATGCGCGGGTGGCCGTCCAGGGCGGCGTCGATCTCTGCGTCGGGCAACTCGGCGAGCACGCGGTCGGCGCGGTCGTAGAGCGCCTCGGCGTCGCGGAACGGGGAACCGGCCACCACCCGGCGCGCCCAGATCGTCGATGAGCACACCTCGAACAGCAGGTGCATCCGCTGTCGCTCGGAGAGCGCATTGAAACCGGCGAGTCCGATCGCTTTCACGAGAGCTCGTTGAGCCTGCCGAACCGGGCCGCGGCAATGGGATTGGCATCGGCGACCAGGTCGGTGAACCGGTAGTTGGCGATCTTGGCGACCTCGATCAGGGCGTAGGCCTTCTCGGTGGCCGGGGAGTTGTCCATCCGCGACCAGCCGTTGCGCAGCACTCGGTCGAAGCGCTCGGTCTCCCGGGCGCAGATGATCAACGGAAAGCCGAAGTGTTCGCGGTAGGCCGCCGCCAGGGTTACCACATCCTGATGATCCTCTTCGTCGAGGTTGCTCAGCGCCACATGGTCGACCGCGAGCACCTGCCCGGTTTCATCCTCGGCGCCGAGATCGTGGAACGCATCGAGCAACTCCTGCTGCTGCTCGGCGTTACCGGTCAGCACCGCGTCCTGGAACGCCTCGCGCAGCGCGGCGGTGTCGGCGAACGGGCGCTGGTCGAATGCGCGGTCGGCGGCCCACGAGACACCCTGCACCACATGCCCGAACACCTCGGTGAACCGCTCCCGGGTCATGGCGTTGACCTCGTCGAGCGTGATCGAGCCCGAACCCGCCACGCGGGGGCCCTTCTTGACGATGTGGAAGAACACGATGTTCAACACGATCGCGGTGATCGCACCGGTGCTGATACCGCTGCCGAACAGGATATCCAAGCCGGCGGGTAGCTGCGACGAGATGTCCGGGTAGGAGGTGACCAGGAGCGCCAGCGCCAGACTGGTGGTGACGATGATGACATTGCGGTGATCGGTGAAATCCACCTTGCCCAGGGTCTGGATGCCGACTACGGCGACGGTGGCGAACAGCGTAAGAGCCGCGCCGCCGAGCACCGGGTTCGGAATGGACGCGACGATGGCGGCGACCTTGGGCAGGAAGCCGAGCAGGATCATGATCACCCCGGCCGCGGCTACCACCCAGCGACTCTTGACGCCGGTGAGGCGCACCAGGCCGACGTTCTCGGAGAAGGCGGTGTAGGGGAACGAGTTGAAGATGCCGCCGATAGTGGTGGCCACGCCGTCGGCGCGCAGCACGTTGCCGATATCGGACGGCCGGACCCGCTTGCCGACGATCTCGCCGGTGGCGATGGTGCTGCCGGTGGATTCCACCGCGATGATCATCATCACGATGATCATGGTGATGATCGCGACGATGTCGAATCTGGGCATGCCGAACGCGAACGGCGGGGTGAAGCCGAACATCGAGGCCTCGGCAACGCGGTCGAAGTTCATGTCGCCCAACGTAAATGCGACGGTACAGCCGGCGACCAGGCCCAGCAGCACCGCGATGGTGGACATGAAGCCGCGGAAGAGGCGTTGGATCGCGACGATCACCGCGATGGTGCCCAGCGCGTAGAGCACCCAGCGGAGGTTGGTCGGATCGGGTTCGTGGGTGGCCGGGTTGGTCACCGCGTCCAGCGCGCCGATGGGCACCAGGCACAGGCCGATGATGGTGATGAGGGTGCCGGTGACGACCGGTGGGAAGAATTTGAGCAGCCGGACGAACATCGGGGCGATCAGGAAGGTGAAGACGCCGGCGACGATCACCGCTCCGTATACGTAGAGCAGGCTTTCGGTGCCGCCACCGTGCGCCAGGCCGATCGCGATGATCGGCGCGACGCCGGCGAACGTGACCCCCTGCAGTAGCGGCAGCCGCACACCGATGTTCTTGAACCCGACCGCCTGGATGATCGACGCGATGCCGCAGGTGAACAGGTCGGCCGTGATGAGCATGACCAGTTCTTCGCCGGACAGGCCGATCGCGTTGGCGATCAGGATCGGCACCAGCACCGCGCCCGCGTAGAACGCGACGACGTGCTGGAAGCCGTAGGTGGCCAGTTTCGGGAGCGGGAGCACCTCGTCGACGGGGTGCACGCGCTTCTTCGGGCTCTTGGTCGGTGCCGACATGCGGTAAGAATCCGACAGCTTTGCTGAGATCCGGTGTCGCGCGGGTTTCGTCGACGTTGCGACGCGGGCGGGATCAGGGGTCGTGCAGGATGACGCCGCGGATGTTGCGGCCGACCGGTTCGGTCAGCGGTGTGCTGAGACGACCCGAATGGTGTGCCTCCTGCTCTTCGCGCAAGCGCTCATGCTGTGCCCTGCCGGCATGCGCGTCGATGAGAGACGGATCGCCGCGGCCGGAGTGAACGTAACGATTTGATCACAAACAGAGAGGCTGCTGTGACCTGCCCAATCGGGCGATCGTCGCCGTCCGAGCGTCGCAGCCTCCAGGGTTTTCGCGGTTCGGGCGACCACCGCAGGTTTGCGTGCAAAACCTTTGCCGGAATACGGTCGGAGCACCGATGACGTAACTGATGACGCACGAAAACTCTGTTCGGTGGTGATCTTCTAGGTGAACATCCATGTGTCACGTGGCGCGGGCATCGCGCCGCGTAATTGGACAACTGCTGCGAAAAGTGCTGTGGTGCGCAGTAATTCGTGGGCTCGTTTTCTCCGACGACCGTCTGATCGCGACGCGATCGCGATGCATCGCCTCGTGGCCGACACCAGGGTGCTCGATGTGAACTCGACGTACACCTATCTGCTGATGGCCACAGACTTTGCCGACACGACGATCGTGGCCGATCGGGACGGCGAACTCTGCGGTCTGATCACCGCCTACCACCCCCCGGTTCGGCCGGAGGTCCTGTTCGTCTGGCAGGTGGCGGTCGCCGAGTCGGCGCGGGGCACCGGGCTGGCCGGCGTCATGCTGGACACCCTGGTGGACCGGGTCCGGCGCGACCGCCACGGTCATCCGGTCACCGTGGAGGCGACGGTGTCCCCGGACAACACGGCGTCACGGGCCTTCTTCGGCGCGTTCGCCAAGCGACACGGGGTGCTTCTCGTCGAACAGCCCCACTTCACTTCTGCCCAGCTCGATTCCGACGGAAACCACGAGGACGAGCCGCTTCTGCGAATCGGTCCAATCGCGACACCCATGGTCGACTGACCACCATCGAAAGGACACATGTCAACTCCAGCCACGATCGTCCGTCCCGGGGAACCCGACCTTCCAGCGGTGTACAGCTCCGTCGAATCGGAGGTGCGCAGTTACTGCCGCAACTGGCCGGCCACGATGGCCCACGCCCAGGGATCGTGGGTGACCGACGTGTCGGGTCGTCGCTATCTGGACTTCTTCGCCGGTGCAGGGGCATTGAACTACGGGCACAACAACCCCATCCTCAAGCAGCCGCTTCTCGATTACCTCTCCAGCGACATGATCGTGCACTCACTGGACATGGCGACCGAAGCCAAGACCCGTTTCCTCGAGACATTCGAGCGGCTGATCCTGAGGCCGCGCGGGCTCGACTACAAGGTGCAGTTCCCGGGGCCGACCGGCGCGAACACCGTCGAGGCGGCGCTCAAACTCGCCCGCAAGGTGACCGGCCGCGAGTCGATCATCAGCTTCACCAACGCATTTCACGGAATGACGCTCGGGGCGTTATCGGTTACCGGCAACTCGATGAAACGCGCCGGCGCCGGCATCCCGCTGGTGCATGCGACACCGATGCCGTACGACAACTACTTCGGCGGGGTCACCGAGGACTTCCATTGGTTCGAGCGGGTGCTCGACGACTCCGGCAGCGGTCTGAATCGACCGGCCGCTGTCATCGTGGAGACCGTGCAGGGCGAAGGCGGTCTCAACGTGGCGCGGGTGGAGTGGCTGCGCGGACTCGCCGAGCTGTGTCAGCGCCGCGAGATCCTGCTCATCGTCGACGACGTCCAGATGGGGTGCGGACGTACGGGTCCGTTCTTCAGCTTCGAAGAGGCTGGGATCGTCCCGGATATCGTCACGCTGTCGAAGTCGATCAGCGGTTACGGATTGCCGATGGCGCTGACGCTGTTCCGCCGCCAGCTCGACGTCTGGACTCCCGGTGAGCACAACGGAACTTTCCGGGGACACAACCCGGCCTTCGTCACCGCCGCGAAGGCGCTTGAAACCTACTGGGAAACTGAGACATTCGTCGAGGATACGCTGGCAAAGGGCCGACGGGTCCGGGAGCGGCTCGTCGGCATCGCCGGGAATCATCCCGGTGTCACTGCGCGCGGGCGGGGTATGGCCCAGGGGCTGAAGTTCGAGGATGCGGCGGTGGCGGGCGCCGCCGCCGGTGCCGCGTTCGAGCGAGGTCTCTTGGTGGAGACGAGTGGTCCGGCCGACGAAGTGATCAAGCTTCTGCCGCCGTTGACGACATCCGAAGAAGACCTGGACTCGGGCATCGACATCCTCGCCGAGGCGATCGCGGTAACGGTCGCCTGAACAACCGCCGGACCATGCGCAGAAAGGAGCGTGCAGACCATTGATCGTCCGCACCACTGACGAGATCACCGGGACGAATCGTGATGTGGCAGCCGAGCACTGGAGGTCCAAGCGGATCATCCTGGCCGACGACGGCGTCGGGTTCTCGTTTCATGAGACCACGATCGACGCGAACTCCGTGAGCGAGTTCCACTATCAGCACCATGTGGAGGCCGTGTGGGTCGTGGAGGGCACGGGTACGCTCACCAACCACGAGACCGGTGAGGTGCACCCGTTACGGCCCGGCACGATGTATCTGCTGAACGGCCATGAGCGGCACAGGGTTACCTGCGACACCACGATGCGCATGCTGTGCGTGTTCAACCCGCCCGTCACCGGCCGGGAGATCCACGACGAGAACGGTGCCTACCCTCCGGCGGTGCAGGCAAGTTGAGTTCCCGGCATCTTTCGCAGAGCACAGACCGGTACCCGACCCGGCTGGACACGCAGATCGACCCGATCGCACGCGAGGAGCCGACCGTGTGGGGCTCGGCGGCCAACGGTCCGCTGGCCGCGGCCGATCTCGACTCCATGGCGAGCAATGGATACATGGTGCGGCGCGACGCGGTGGAGGCAGCTTGGCTGCCGGCCCTGACCGCAGAACTCGACCGTGTCGCGGCGACGGCGGACCCGCGGGACCCGCGGATCATCCGCGAGCCGGGCGGCAGCATCCGGTCGGTGTTTCAGCCGCACCTCTTCAGCGATCTGATCAGCGAGGTCGTCACGCTGGACACCGTGCTTCCCGTCGCCCGTCAGTTGCTGGGCAGTGACGTCTATCTGCACCAGGCGCGCATCAACATGATGCCCGGCTTCACCGGGACCGGCTTCTACTGGCATTCCGATTTCGAGACCTGGCATGCCGAGGACGGCATGCCCGAGATGCGTGCGGTGTCATGTTCCATCGCCTTGACTCAGAACTTCCCGTACAACGGTTCGTTGATGGTGATGCCCGGGTCGCATCGGGTCTTCTATCCCTGTGTCGGGGCCACGCCCCGCGACAATCACGCGTCATCGTTGGTCAAGCAGGAGATCGGCGTCCCGAGTCATGCCACCTTGACCGCAGCTGCCGATCGGCACGGTATCGACCAGGTCACCGGTCCCGCCGGAACCGCGCTGTGGTTCGACTGCAACATCATGCACGGGTCGGGCTCGAACATCACGCCGTACCCCAGGTCGAACATCTTCCTGGTGTTCAACTCGGTGGAGAACCGGCTGCTCGCGCCGTATCGGGCGGAGACGCCACGTCCGGAGTACCTGGCGGCCAGGACCAGCCAACCGTTCAGCGCCACCGCCCTCACCACTTGACGCCGAAATTGCATTCCAGCAGGCCTCTACTCGAAAAACCGCTGCTGGAATGCAATTTCGGCGGATCGGTCAGTGGTCGTGCAGGATGACGCCGCGGATGTTGCGGCCCGCCCGCATGTCCTCGTAGCCCTCGTTGACCTCGGCGAGCTTGTACTCGTGGGTGACGGTCTCGTCGAGCAGCAGCTTGCCCTCGCGGTACAGCGACAGCAGGCGCGGGATGTCGGCGCGCGGGTTGGCCTCGCCGTAGAGGCTGCCCAGCAGCCGCTTCTGGAACAGCGTGAACATCATCATGCCCAGGGTCGGCTGGTTGTCGGCCATCGTCGACAGAGCCGTCATCACCACGGCGCCGCCCTTGCGGATGATGTTGGCCGCCTCCTCGAGCATCGAGCCCTCCAGCAGGCCGACGGTCAGGATCGCCGAGTCGGCCATCACGCCACGGGTGAGGTCGGCAACCAACGCGGTCGCCTCTTCCATCGAGGTCACGAAGTGGGTGGCGCCGAACCGGAAAGCCAACTCCCGCTTCGATTCCACCGGTTCGATGACGACGATCTTCTCGGCGCCGGCCAGTCGGGCCCCCTGGATCGCACCGCTGCCGATCCCGCCGAGCCCGATGATGACGACGGTGTCGCCGGGTGACACGTCGGCGGTGTTGACCGCCGAGCCCCAGCCGGTGGTGACGCCGCAGCCGAGCAGGCACGCCCGCGACAACGGAATGTCGTCGTCGATCTTGACGATGGACGCCTCGGGCACGGTGCCGTACTGGGAGAACGTGCCGACGAGTGCCATCACGCCGACGTCCTGCCCGCGGACGTGGCGGCGGTAGGTGCCGTCGAGTTGCGTGCCGGCCATGATCATCGCGCCGAGGTCGCACAGGTTCTGGTGGCCGGTCGAACAGAACCGGCACCGCCCACAGGCAGGCAGGAACGACGCGACCACGTGGTCGCCCGGCGCGAGACCGACGACGCCAGGACCGACCTCGCGGACGATGCCCGCGCCCTCGTGACCGCCGATCAGCGGCAGCGGCGCGGGCAGATCACCGGTGCGGATGTGCTCGTCGGAGTGGCACAGGCCGGTTGCCTCCCAGGACACCAGCACCTCGCCGTCGCCCGGCGGGTCAAGGTCGATCTCCTCGACCGTCCAGTCGCCACCGTACTCCCACAGAATCGCCGCGTTGGTCTTCATGCGGCCGAGTCTAGGAAGCTCAGATGGAGCGCACGGCGGAATCGCTGGACGCGCGTCAAATGTGTGCTCAGCGGATGTGTTGCGAGGCCTTCTGCAAGTGTTCGACGGCTTCGGCGACGATCGCCGGCACCAGTTCCGCGCACGAGGGCAGATCATCGATGATCCCGGCCACCTGGCCGGAGGCGAGCACACCGGCATCGGTGTTGCCCTCGACGAGGCCCGCCTTGAGCAGCATCGGAGTGTTGGCGGCCATCACGACCTGCGACCACGTCAGGTCCTTGCCGCGCCGCATGGCCAGCCCGTCGGTGATCATCGACTTCCAGGTCATGCCGGACATCTTCTTGAACTTCTGCGCGTTGAGCACCGCTGCCGAGAGCCCCCGGATCGGGGACCCGCTCTCCAGCTTCTCGACCAGCCCGGTGCGCAGCACCCGGTGCGGCATACCGTCGACCTTGGTCGACACCACGGTGCCGTCCAGCGCGGCGTCCAGGTAACGCTGCTTGACCGCGTCGGGCACGGTCGAGTCCGACGTCAGCAGGAACCGGGTGCCCATGGCGACCCCGGCCGCGCCGTACGACAGCGCGGCGGCCAGGCCCCTGCCGTCGAAGAAGCCACCCGCGGCGATCACCGGCATCCCGGTGTCGGCGACGGCGTCGAGCACCGACGGCAGCAGCAGCGTGGTGGCGATCGGGCCGGTGTGCCCGCCGCCCTCACCACCCTGCACGATCACTGCGTCGGCGCCCCAGCCCGCCACCTTCTTGGCGTGTTTGGCCAGACCGACCGACGGAATCACCACCACGCCGGCGTCTTTCAGCCTCGCGATGAGATCGGGCTTCGGGGCCAGCGCGAACGACGCGACCTTCACCCCTTCGCGGATCAGCAGGTCGACGCGTGCGTTCGCATCGCCGGCATCGGCGCGGATGTTGATGCCGAACGGCTTGTCGGTGGCGGCCTTGACCTTGGCCACCGCGGTGGTGAGCTCCTCCAGCGTCATCGTCGCCGAGGCCAGGATGCCCAGCCCGCCGGCATTCGACGTCGCCGACACCAACCGGGCGCCGGCGACCCACCCCATCCCGGTCTGTACGACGGGATGCTCGATGCCGACCAGTTCGGTCAGCGGGGTGCTGAGCCGACTCATACCTTGACTTCCTTGTCGCGCAACGCCTTCGGGTCGATGACCTCACGCAGCAGCTTCTGCTCGTCACCGGACGGCAGTCGGGTAGTCGCTGCGTCGGCCAGGCCGTGCACCTCGAACGAGGTGTTCTCGGCGACCTGGTCCGGCTCGACGCCGGGGTGCAGCGACACCGCACGCATCTGATGGTCGGGGCCGTTGAAGTCGAACACGCCGAGGTTGGTCACCACCCGGTAGACGTTGACGAACCGGTAGGCCGGATTGTCGGGATCGACCTTGTCCCAACCGATCCCGGACACGATGTCGACTTCAGTGCCGAACACCCGCTTGGAGTGGTTGCCCACCCAGTAGCTGGTGGCGTGGTTGATGGTGTTGCCTGGCGCGCCGCGCACGCCGAACATCTGGCGCGTCGGGTGCTGCAGCGGACCGAACGCGGACAGGTTCTGGTTGCCGTAGCGGTCGATCTGGTTGGCGCCCATCACCACATGCCGACGACCCCAGGCCAGCGTCTCGAAGACCCGGCCGAAGGGCATCCAGCCCTCGATCGTCGCGGCGGCACCGATGGCCGGGGTGTCGGCGATCAGTCGGGCCTCACCGTCGGTCAATACGATGTCGGGGGAGAACGTCAGCCGGGCCAGCCGGGCTCCGATCGACACGATGGTCGTCATCGGGCTGACCATGATCTCGCCTGCGTCGCGGAACAATTCGGCACAGGCGACGGCGCACACCTCGGCGCGGGTTGCGGAGATCACTTGGCGGCCTCCCGATCCTCGGTGAACTTGCGGACGGCGGCCTGGTAGTCGGCCTCGCTGCCGGACAGGTAGGTCTTGACGAACTCGGCCCACGTCTCGTCGGAGCCCGCAGCCTCGGCGTAGTGCCGCTGGAACTTCTCATCGCGGCGGTAGTCGGGCTCGGCGGTGGTGAAGTGAGCCCCGTTGGGCGCCTCGACCACGGTGTCGACCATCATCCGGTTGATCAGCAGAGCCTGTGGCGGAACGGATTTCACCAGCTCTTCGGTGGACACCACCCTCTCCACCGACAGGAGACGCTTCTGCGCCGACATCAGGAACAGGTCGTCGAAGTACGGGTCGATGCCGGTGTAGGCCGCATTGCCCTTGGCGTCTCCGATGTTCATGTGCACGAACGCGGCGTCCAGGTTCAGCGCGGGCATCGCGACCAGTTCCTCGTAGCCCGAACCCGTCGGATACGGCGAACGCACGGTCTTGAGCTCGTCACCCCAGAACGCGCGGACGTCGCTGCCCAGTCCGGCGCGGATCGGCAGGAACGGCAGGCGCTGTGCGGCCGCCTGCAGGCCGCAGCGCAGCATGCCCTCGTCCATCTCGCGGGCCTCGATCGATCCCGACGTGCGGGCCTTGGCAAACCACGGATCGTAGAACGGCGGCGAATCCAGCGACACGAAGCCGTAATACACCCGCTTGACCTTGCCCGCCGAGCACAGCAGGCCCAGGTCGGGTCCGCCGTAGGTGACCACGGTCAGGTCGGTGACATCGGTGCGCAGCAGGGCGCGGACGAACGCCATGGGCTTGCGCCGCGACCCCCAGCCGCCGATGCCGATGGTCATCCCGCTCTGTATCGAGGACACCGCCTCGTCCAGAGTTGTTCTCTTGTCGCTCACGCCTTCCCCTTTTCTGTCCCGGCGAACGCGTCGCGGTGCTCGTCGGACACGCCGGCGAGGTTCAGTTCGAACGTGAAGCCTTGCTCCATGCGGTATCTCGCGTTGACCGGCTGGATGTCGATGAAGTTCAGCGCTTCCTTGGCGGCGCGGATCACCCGGGTGTCCTTCGACGCGATGTCGCGCGCGACTCGCAGCGCGGCCTCGTCGAGATCGGCCCGTGGCACCACCTCGTGAACCGAACCGAAGTGGTGCAGGGTGTCTGCGGTGACGGTGGCGGCGGTGAAGAACAGCCGGCGCATCATGTGCTGTGGCACCAGTCGCGACAGGTGGGTGGCCGCGCCGAGCGCGCCCCGCTCGACCTCGGGCAGCCCGAACTTGGCGTCGTCGGAGGCGACGATCACGTCGGAGTTTCCGACCAGGCCGATGCCGCCACCGACGCAGAAGCCGTTCACCGCCGCGACGACGGGCACCGCGCACTCGTAGACCGCGCGGAACGCCTCGTAGCAGCCGCGGTTGGCGTCGATCAGCGCGGTGAACCCTTCGGTGTTCTGCATCTCCTTGATGTCCACACCGGCGTTGAAACCGCGGCCCTCGGCCCGCAGGATCACGACGTGCGTGCTGTGGTCGCGCCCCGCGGCGGTGATGGTGTCGGCCAGTTCGAACCAGCCGCGGGACGGGATCGCGTTGACGGGCGGGTAGTCGACCGTGACGGACACAATGCCCGGTTCCACGGTCTTTGTGGTGATCGGCATGCAAACTCCTGGGTCGCTACCTAAGCAAGCACTTGCTTGGTACGCTAGCACAGTGACTGACGCCGTCGACAGTGCCCGCAGCGGCATCGCCCTTGGCCTGACCGGACGCGTCGTGCTCGTCACCGGTGGCGTGCGCGGCGTGGGTGCGGGTATCAGCAAGGTCTTCGCCGACCAGGGCGCCACCGTCGTGACGTGTGCGCGCCGTCCGGTGGAGGGATCCCCCTACGAGTTCCGGTCGTGTGACATCCGCGAGGACGACTCGGTCAAAGGCCTCGTCGAAGGCATCGTGTCCGACCACGGCCGCCTCGATGTGGTGGTGAACAACGCGGGCGGCTCCCCGTATGTGCTCGCCGCCGACGCGTCGGCCAAATTCAGCACCAAGATCGTGGCACTGAACCTGCTTGGTGCGCTGTCTGTTTCAACCCACGCCAACGCAGCGATGCAGGCGCAGGCCGCCGGGGGCTCGATCGTCAACATCACCAGCGTGAGCGGCAGGAGGCCCACTCCGGGCACCGTCGCGTATGGCGCGGCCAAGGCCGGCATGGAGAACATGACCGCCACACTGGCCGTGGAATGGGCGCCGAAGGTCAGGGTGAACTCCGTCGTGGTGGGCATGGTGGAGACCGAACAGTCGGAACTCTTCTACGGAGACGCCGATTCGATCGCGGCGATCTCCAGGAACGTGCCGCTGGGCCGGCTGGCCAAACCCGAGGACATCGGTTGGGCCACCGCATTTCTGGCCTCTGACGCGGCGTCCTACATCAGCGGTGCGTCGCTCGAGGTGCATGGTGGCGGGGAGCCGCCGCACTACCTGGCGACCACCACTGCCGACATCAAGACACAAGGGTGACTTCAGAAAAGGGGTTAGCAATGGGACTGCTCGACGGCCGCGTGGTCATCGTGACAGGTGCAGGTGGCGGAATCGGCAGGGCGCACGCGCTGGCGTTCGCCGCCGAGGGAGCGCGCGTGGTGGTCAACGACATCGGTGTCGGACTGGACGGTTCCCCGGCCGGCGGAGGAAGCGCCGCCCAGGCGGTCGTCGACGAGATCGTCGGCGCGGGTGGGGAAGCGGTCACCAGCGGTGCCAACGTCGCCGACTGGGCCCAGGCCGAGGGGCTGATCCAGACTGCCGTCGACAGTTTCGGGACTCTCGACGTCCTGGTGAACAACGCGGGCATCGTCCGGGACCGGATGTTCGCCAACACCAGTGAGGAAGAGTTCGACGCCGTCACCGCGGTGCACCTGAAGGGGCACTTCGCGACGATGAAGCACGCCGCCGCGTACTGGCGCGCAAAGTCCAAGGCCGGCGAGAGTGTGGACGCGCGCATCGTCAACACCAGTTCCGGTGCGGGATTGCAGGGCAGCGTCGGGCAGGCCAACTACAGCGCCTCCAAGGCCGGCATCGCGGCGCTGACCTTGGTCGCCGCCGCCGAGATGGGTCGCTACGGCGTGAGCGTGAACGCGATCGCCCCGTCGGCGCGGACCCGGATGACCGAGAGCGTGTTCGCCGACATGATGGCCACGCAGGACAAGGACTTCGATTCGATGGCGCCCGAGAACATCTCGCCGCTGGTGGTGTGGTTGGGCAGCGTCGAATCACGTGACGTCACGGGCAGGGTGTTCGAGGTCGAAGGCGGCAAGATCCGCGTCGCCGAGGGCTGGGCGCACGGCCCGGAAATCGACAAGGGTGCGCGCTGGGATCCGGCCGAGCTCGGCTCCGTGGTGCCGGATCTGCTGGCCAAGGCGCGGACGCCGGTGCCTGTCTACGGCGCCTGACCCCGCTGCGCGCGGGGGAAGATGTGGTCGGCGGCCAGTTGCGCCAGGTCGCGCAGCGTGGTCACGTGACCCGACGTCCAGTCCCGGGGAGTGTTGTCCCAGACGCACAGCGTGCCGACGGCGTGATGGTCTCTACCGATCAACGGGATGCCTAGGTAGGCGACCACGCTGCCGTCGCTGACCGCGGGGTTGTGCTGCAGCACAGGATCGGTGCGGGCATCGGCGAGCACCAGCGGCTGGCCCGACGCCACGGCGTACTGGCACAGGGACCGCTGGATCGACGTCTCCCGTGATTCCGGCTCCTGGCCCGTCGACCCGTGCATGCTGACGAAGAACTGTCGGTCGTGGTCCACGAGTGAGACAGCCGCGCCCGGCGCTGCCAAGGCGGCGGCCGCCATGTCGACGATGCGGTCGTACACCTTCTCGGCGGGCGAATCGAGCAGTCCGGTCGCGTACAGCACCCGAAGCCGTTCCGGGTCGGTGATGATCGATTGCGGCCACTGCCACTGTGCGGGAACCGGGATCTGCGCGTGAGACAGATGCGCCAGCAACTCGTCGCGCACCCCGTCGTTGCTCGTGACGTCGTCCATCAGTCGCATGGCGACGGCCTCGGCGACGTAGCGGTCCGGCGACAGGCCGGCCTTGTCCGCCAGCTCCATCACCAGGCGGTTGAGCCAGTCGTCGAAGCCGGATACCGAGACCACCCGCCAACGATAATTGAGCAGGGACGCCCGCGGGCCGGTGTTCGCACCGAAATCCCGTGGTCAGACCAGGATCCGCGCCGATTCTCGCTGCCTGCCGAATCGGCTCAGGCGGCTTCCTTCTCTGCGGCACCGTCGGTCTCGTCGGTGTCGTCGTCTCCGGTGGTACCCGCGGTGGTGGTTTCCTCGGTGGTTTCGGTCTCGATCTCCTGCTTCTCGGACTCCAGTGCCTCGATCTCCGGCTCCTCGGACTCCAGGGCCTCGGGTTCGGTGGCTTCGGACTCCACCGGCGTCTCGGCTTCGTCGGATGCCGCCTCGGGCGTTCGGCTCTCGACATCCTCGGACGGGGCCACCGCGACGACGTCATCCGGCACGTCGGCGGGGACGTCGGATTCGTCGGTGGTGGATTCGGCCGACATCGGCGCCTCGACCTGTACGGATGGTGCCGGAGGGAAGACCAGCTCCAACACATCGGTGGCGACCGCCCCGACGAACCTCACCGGTGCGAGCACGACGTCGATGACCGCCTGCGCGAACGAGTCGGTGATGGCGGCGAGGTCTCCGGTGGCGAATGCCTTCTTGACGTTGTAGACCGCGGTCTGCGGAGTGGTGATCAGTTCCCGGACGTTGACGAACGTCTTGGTCAGGAATGACGGGTCCGGGTCCACGGCGACGCCGTCCCAGCTCACCAGCGTCCAGCCGTCCTCCGGATTGCCTTCGAGCACAACCACTCCGGTGTTCGGCAGCTGATGGCTGAGCAACAAGCCGAGGTCGGGGTTGTCGACGTTCATCATCGTCCAGAACATGATCGTCGCGCCGTGGGAGAACGCGACCGGCCGCGCCCACCCGTCCTCGTAGATGATCTGCACGGCTTCGGACATCCGGTCGGAGAAGACGTTGCCGTTGGTGTCCGTGGAGTCGGGGATCCACGCGGATCGCAGGCCAAGTGTCCACAGCGCGGGGGTCAGGCCGTACCCCAGCCGGCCCAGGCCGTCGGTTTCCGAGGAGCCTTCGTAGATGCCGGCGTCGATCTCGCGCAGACCGGGCAGCACCGTGACCGACTCGCCGAGGATGTCGGCCAGCGGCGCGGCGGTCTCCTGAGTGCGGACCATGTCCGAGGCGTAGATGCCCTGGTAGCCGCCGGCCGCGAGCACCCCGGCGATGAGGGCGGCCTGTTGCTGTCCCAACGCCGTGATGTGGGGCCCGGGAACCTCGGTGTTGATGATTCCGTCGGCGTTCGCCTGTGATTGGCCGTGCCGGACGAAGGTCAAGACGATGTCGGCTGCTGCGAACGCCGACGCGGCGAAAAGGACCGCCGCGGCCAGCGTCGCGGCCAGGATTGTCAGCAGCCTGCGCGCTGTCCGGCGAACGTCCCGCATAGTGCTGACGCTAACAACAGCGTGCGCAGAATTACCGCGAATCGGGGTCGCAGATCAGGATCGGGATCTGGCGGTCGGTGTAGGAGCGGTAGTTCGCGAAGTCCGGGTACATCGCGTCGAGCTTGGGCCAGTACTCGTCACGCTCGGCATCGGTGGCTTCGCGCGCGATCAGTTTCAGCTTCTCGTTCCTGATCTGGAACGTCACCGCAGGGTTGGCCTTGACGTTCAAGTACCACATGGGATTTGAGGCGCGGCCACCCTGCGAGGCGACCAGGACGACGCGGTCGCCTTCGCGCAGGAACAACAGCGGGCTCTCCCTGGGCTGTCCGGACTTGCGGCCGATCGTCGTCAGGATCCCGACCGGAGGCGGCGCCGAGAACCGGTTGGATCCGAGGCGCCAGTTGTAGCCGATCCGCCCGCCGGTGGCCTTGTAGGCCCACGTGTTGAACTTCGACATCCACTTGATGGCGACCCCGACGGCTTTGGAGTTGAGGTTCTCGACCTGCTTGGGGGTCAGCGGACGCGGGGGTTGGGCCATGGCGTGCACCTTAACGGGTCAGGAACGGACGGATGGAGGCCTTGATGTGGTGGATCTGCGCCCGCCCGGACGGGTCGTCGGCCGGGATCAGGAACGTCTCGTCGATGCGTGCGCCCACGCGCCGGCCGGCCAACGAGGGCTTCGTGGCGAGCTCGAAGCGGGCACGGACGGTGTCGCCGTCGAGGGTGAACTCCGGCGCCGTCACTTCCCGGATCACCCGGTACTGCAGGCCACGGTTGAGGCTGCGGCGCAGGTGATTTCCCGAGAAGCCGGTTTTGAGCCCGACCTCCACGCGGGTGCAGCCGGGCGCGAACGGCACATCATCGGCCCGGTGGGTGGCCAACGCGCTGATGTAGGCCTGGGCCGCGGCGATACGGTCCGCGTCCGCAATCATCGGCAAGCCTCTATATCCGCTCGATGATCGTTCCGGTGGAGAGTGCGCCGCCGGCGCACATGGTGATCAGCGCCGTCGTCTTGTCGGTGCGTTCCAGCTCGTGCAGCGCGGTGGTGATCAGCCGGGCGCCGGTGCTGCCCACCGGATGTCCGAGCGCGATGGCGCCGCCGTTGACGTTGACGGTGTCCATGTCGGCCTCATGCACCCGGGCCCACGACAGCACCACGGACGCGAAGGCCTCGTTGATCTCGGTGATGTCGATGTCGCCCATCTTCATGCCGGCCTTCTCGAGCACCCTGGCGGTCGACTGGACGGGACCGTCGAGGTGGTAGTAGGTCTCGGCGCCCACATTGGCCTGCGCGACGATGCGGGCGCGTGGCTTCAGCCCCAGCGCCTTGGCCTTGTCTTCATCCATCCAGAGCACCGCGGCCGCACCGTCGGAGATCTGCGAGGAGGTTCCTGCGGTGTGAATCCCGCCCTCCATCACCGGGTTCAGCGCCGCCAGCGCTTCGGCGGTGGTGTCGCGCAGACCCTGGTCGCGGGTCACCGGCGCCCACTCGGCGGTCGGCTGCTTGTTCTCGTCGAGCACCGGAGCCGAGATGGGCGAGATCTCCCGGTCGAACCGGCCCTCGGCCCAGGCCTGCTTGGCCTTGGCCTGCGACGCCACTCCGAGTGCGTCCACGTCGGCACGGGTGATGCCGCGCCGCTTGGCGATCCGCTCGGCGGCCTCGAACTGGTTGGGCATGTCGATGTCCCACGAGGAGGCGCGGATGATCGAACGGTCCGGCCCGGCGTTGGCGCCCAGACCGACCCGGCTCATCGCCTCGATGCCGCACGCGATGCCGATGTCGATGGCCCCGGTGGCGATCAGACCGGCGATCAGGTGGTTGGCCTGCTGCGCGCTGCCGCACTGGCAGTCGATGGTGGTGGCGCCGACATGCTCGGGCAGACCCGCGGTCAGCCAGCCGACCCGGGTGATGTTGTTGGACTGCTCGCCGAACTGGGTGACGCAGCCGCCGATGACCTGCTCGACCATTCCTGCTTCGATGCCGGCCTTCTCCACGAGCGCCTTCTGCACCGCGCCCAACAGCTCGGTGGCGTGCAGACCGGACAACCATCCGTTGCGTTTACCGATGGGGCTGCGAGTGGCTTCGACGATGACAGGGTTACCCATTACGTCAGGCTAGAACACGTTTCATTACTCTGACAAGCGGCGATGCTGCCGTGCCTTTTATCTGCGGTGGAGGCGTGTTTTACTGGCACTAGAACACGTTGCAATTGAGGAGTGCTTTCCTATGCCTGGCCCCAATTCCTGCCCCATCAGTCCCGAGTTCGACTTCCTCGACGCGAGCCTGAACCTCGAGCGTCTGCCCGTAGAGGAGTTGGCCGAACTCCGCAAGTCCGAGCCTGTCCACTGGGTCGACGTGCCGGGTGGCACGGGCGGCTTCGGGGACAGAGGTTACTGGCTGGTCACCAAGCACGCAGACGTCAAGGAAGTGTCCAAGCACAACGAGATCTTCGGCAGCTCCCCCGACGGCGCCATCCCGGTCTGGCCGCAGGAGATGACGCGTGAGGCGATCGACCTGCAGAAGGCGGTCCTGCTGAACATGGACGCGCCGCAGCACACCCGGCTGCGCAAGATCATCTCCCGTGGATTCACCCCCCGCGCCGTCGGACGGCTCGAAGACGAACTGCGGGCCCGCGCCCAGCGGATCGCCGCGACCGCCGCGACCGAGGGCTCCGGAGACTTCGTCGAGCAGGTGTCCTGCGAGTTGCCCCTGCAGGCCATCGCCGAGTTGCTTGGCGTACCGCAGGAAGACCGCGACAAGCTATTCCGCTGGTCCAACGAGATGACCGCCGGCGAGGACCCCGAGTACGCCGACGTCGATCCCGCGATGTCCTCGTTCGAGCTGATCACCTACGCGATGAAGATGGCCGAGGAGCGGGCCAAGAACCCGACCGAGGACATCGTCACCAAGTTGATCGAGGCCGACATCGAGGGCGAGAAGCTCTCCGACGACGAGTTCGGCTTCTTCGTGGTGATGCTCGCGGTGGCAGGCAACGAGACCACCCGCAACTCGATCACCCACGGCATGATCGCGTTCTCCCGCAACCCCGACCAGTGGGAGCTGTACAAGAAGGAACGTCCCGAGACCGCCGCCGACGAGATCGTCCGCTGGGCCACCCCGGTGTCGGCGTTCCAGCGCACCGCGCTGGAGGACACCGAACTCGGCGGCGTGCAGATCAAGAAGGGCCAGCGCGTGGTGATGTCCTACCGCTCGGCGAACTTCGACGAAGAGGTGTTCGAGAACCCGCACTCGTTCGACATCATGCGCAACCCGAACCCCCATGTCGGCTTCGGCGGCACCGGAGCGCACTACTGCATCGGCGCCAACCTCGCCAAGATGACGATCAACCTGATGTTCAACGCGATCGCCGATGCGATGCCGGACCTCAAGCCGATCGGTGACCCGGAGCGGTTGAAGTCGGGCTGGCTCAACGGGATCAAGCACTGGCAGGTTGACTACACGGGCCAATGCCCGGTCCAGCACTGACGGGCTGACAGGCTCAGAGGCTCAAGGAGGAGTCGGTGGATTTCAGTCCAGACGAGGGGCAGCAGGCTGTCGCCGATGTGGTGACGTCGGTGCTCGAGCGGGACAACACCTGGGATGCCCTGGTTTCCGGGGGTGTCACGGCGCTCGGCGTGCCCGAGCGTCTCGGCGGTGACGGCGTCGGCTTTGCCGAGATGGCGACGGCCCTGACCGAGATCGGCAGGCACGGCACCATCAGCCCGGCGCTGGTCACGCTCGGGACGACGGCGGTGCTGCTCGACCTGGCCTCCGAGGCCCAGCAGGACCGGTACCTCGGCGGTGTCGCAAAGGGGTCGGTGCTGACGCTGGCGCTGAACGAGCCGGGTGCGCAGTTGCCGGACCGGCCCGCTGTGGCGCTCGCCGCGGGAAAGCTCAACGGCACCAAGGTGGGTGTCGGATATGCGGCGCAGGCTGACTGGATCGTGGTGACGACCGACAACGGCGTCGTGGTGGTCCCCGGCAAGGCCGACGGCCTGACGGTCACCAAGACGCCGACGTCGAACGGATCCGACGAGTACGTGCTGGCCTTCGCCGACGTCGCTGTCGCCGACGCCGACGTGCTGGAAGGGGCGACACCGCATCGGGTCAACCAGCTGGTGCTCGCCGCCGTCGGCGCGTTCTCGGCCGGGCTGGTCGCCGGCGCGCTGCGCCTGACCGCCGACTACGTGGCGACCAGGGAACAGTTCGGCAGGCCGCTGTCGACGTTCCAGACGGTGGCCGCCCAGCTCTCGGAGGTCTACATCGCCTCGCGCACCATCTCGCTGCTCTCCACATCGGTGGCGTGGCAGCTGACCGAGGGCCGCGATGCCGCGGACGATCTGGCGATCCTGGGTTACTGGTTGGCATCGCAGGCCCCGCCGGCGATGCGACTCTGCCATCATCTGCACGGCGGCATGGGCATGGACATCACCTACCCGATGGACCGCTACTACTCCTCGATCAAGGACCTGACCCGGTTGCTGGGGGGTCCGTCGCACCGTCTGGATCTGGTGGGAGCCTGATGTACATCGACCTGACGCCCGAACAGCGGCAGCTGCAAGCCGAACTGCGGCAGTACTTCTCGACTCTCATCACGCCCGACGAGGCGGCGGCGATGGAGACCGACCGGCACAACGAGGCCTACCGCGCGGTCATCAAGCGGATGGGCTCCGACGGCAAGCTCGGGGTGGGCTGGCCCAAGGAATACGGCGGCCTGGGCTTCGGCCCGGTCGAGCAGCAGATCTTCGTCAACGAGGCCAACCGGGCCGATGTTCCGCTGCCGCTGGTGACCCTGCAGACAGTGGGTCCCACCCTGCAGGTGTACGGCACCGAGGAACAGAAGAAGAAGTTCCTGCCCGGAATCCTGTCCGGCGACATCCATTTCGCGATCGGCTACTCCGAGCCCGACGCCGGCACCGACCTGGCGTCGCTACGGACCACCGCGGTCAAGCATGGCGATGAATACATCGTGAACGGGCAGAAGATGTGGACCACCGGCGCCCATGACGCCGACTACATCTGGCTGGCCTGCCGCACCGACCCGGAAGCGGCCAAGCACAAGGGCATCTCGATCCTGATCGTCGACACCAAGGATCCGGGCTACTCGTGGACACCGATCATCCTGTCGGACGGGGCACATCACACCAACGCGTCGTACTACAACGATGTGCGGGTGCCCGCCGACATGCTCGTCGGCGAGGAGAACGGCGGCTGGAAGTTGATCACCACCCAGCTCAACCACGAGCGGGTCGGTCTCGGTCCGGCGGGGCGCGTTGCGGGAATCTACGACCAGGTGCACGCCTGGGCCTCGAAGCCGGGCTCGGACGGGGTGACACCGGTCGAGCACGACGACGTCAAGCGGCTGCTGGGCCAGATCAAGGCGATCTGGCGGGTCAACGAACTGCTCAACTGGCAGGTGGCGGCATCGGGCGAGACAATCGCGGTCGCCGACGCGGCTGCCACCAAAGTCTTTTCCACAGAACGCATCCAGGAGGTCGGTCGGCTGGCCGAGGAGATTGTCGGCGGCTACGGCAACCCGGCGGATCCCGAAACCGCAGAACTGCTCGACTGGCTGGACAAGATGACCAAACGCAACCTGGTCATCACCTTCGGCGGAGGTGTGAACGAAGTGATGCGGGAGATGATCGCGGCGTCGGGTCTGAAGGTCCCGAGGGTGCCACGGTAATGAGCGACCTGCAGTCCGCCATCGCGGAAATCAAGGCCGCCGGCCGCAGCAAGCCGCGCGCCGGCCGGGATCCGGTGAACCAGCCCATGATTCATCATTGGGTCGACGCCATCGGCGACAAGAACCCGATCTACGTCGACGACGAGGCCGCGAAGGCCGCCGGGCACCCCGGAATCGTGGCGCCGCCTGCGATGATTCAGGTGTGGACGATGGGCGGGCTCGGGCAGGGCCGCTCGGACGACGATCCACTGTCGAAGATGATGAAGCTGTTCGACGACGCCGGCTATGTCGGGGTGGTCGCCACCAACTGCGAGCAGACCTACCATCGTTACCTGCAGCCGGGCGAGGAAGTCACCATCGCGGCCGAGCTCACCGACGTGATCGGGCCCAAGCAGACCGCTCTGGGTGAGGGTTTCTTCATCAACCAGAAGATCACCTGGCAGGTCGGCGACGAGGATGTCGCCGAAATGATGTGGCGCATCATGAAGTTCAAGCCTGCCGAGCGAGCCAAGGGCGCGCAGGTTCCCGAAGATCTGGACCCGGACAAGCTGATGCGGCCCGCGTCGTCCCGGGACACCCAGTTCTTCTGGGACGGCGTGAACGCCCACGAGCTGCGGATCCAGCGCCGTCCTGACGGCACGCTGCAGCATCCGCCGGTGCCCGCGGTGTGGCAGTCCCAGGACGCACCGATCGATTACGCGGTGGCCTCGGGCAACGGAACCGTCTACAGCTACGTCGTGCACCACGCGCCCAAGGTGCCCGGCCGCACCCTGCCGTTCGTGATCGTCCTCGTCGAACTGGATGAAGGAGTGCGCATGCTGGGTGAGCTGCGCGGTGTCGACCCGGACCAGGTGGAGATCGGATTGCCGGTACGCGCAACGTATATCGATTTTCCGGACAGCGAGGTCAGCCCCGCATGGACGCTGTACGCGTGGGAGCCGGTGCGGTGAGCGCGCCCGCTCTGGAGGTCGGGACCAAGCTGCCCGAGCTGAAGATCTACGGTGACCCGACGTTCATCGTCTCCACGGCCATCGCCACCCGCGATTACCAGGACGTGCACCACGACCGGGACAAGGCGCAGGCCAAGGGGTCCAAGGACATCTTCGTCAACATCCTGACCGACACCGGTCTGGTGCAACGCTATCTGACCGACTGGGCGGGCCCGACGGCGCGGATCAAGTCGATCGGCCTGCGCCTGGGCGTGCCGTGGTACGCCTACGACACCATCACGTTCACCGGTGAGGTCACCGCCGTCGACGACGGTGTGGCCACCGTGAAGGTGTTGGGCAGCAACAGCCTCGGCGATCACGTCATCGCCACGGCGACACTATCTTTGGGGGACCGCTGATGCTCTCCGGAAAGGCCGCGATCGCCGGTATCGGCGCGACCGATTTCTCCAAGAACTCCGGCCGGAGCGAACTTCGCCTGGCGGCCGAGGCCGTCCTCGATGCGCTCGACGACGCCGGGCTGACACCGTCCGATGTCGACGGCCTGGTGACGTTCACCATGGACTCGAACCTGGAGACCGCGGTCGCGCGTTCCACCGGGATCGGGGACCTGACGTTCTTCAGCCAGATCGGCTACGGCGGCGGCGCCGCGGCCGCGACCGTGCAGCAGGCTGCGCTGGCCGTCGCTACCGGGGTGGCCGAAGTCGTTGTGGCGTACCGGGCGTTCAACGAGCGCTCGGAGCACCGCTTCGGCCAGGTGATGACCGGCCTGACGGTCAACGCGGATTCCCGCGGCGTCGAGTACAGCTGGTCCTATCCGCACGGGCTCAGCACCCCGGCCGCGTCGGTGGCGATGATCGCCAGGCGTTACATGCATGAATACGGCGCCACCAGCGCGGATTTCGGTGCCGTGTCGGTGGCCGACCGCAAGCACGCCGCGACGAACCCGAAGGCGCACTTCTACGGCAAGCCGATCACCATCGAGGACCACCAGAACTCGCGCTGGATCGCCGAGCCGCTGCGGCTGCTGGATTGTTGCCAGGAAACCGACGGTGGTGTCGCCATCGTCGTCACCACCCCGGAGCGCGCCAAAGACCTCAGGCACCGCCCGGCGGTCATCGAAGCGGCCGCCCAGGGTGCGGGCGCCGACCAGTTCACCATGTACTCGTACTACCGCGACGAGCTCGGCCTGCCGGAGATGGGTCTGGTGGGGCGGCAACTGTGGGAGCAGAGCGGCCTGTCCCCCGAGGACATCCAGACCGCGATCCTCTACGACCACTTCACCCCGTACACACTGATCCAGCTCGAAGAGCTCGGGTTCTGCGGCAAAGGGGAGGCCAAGGACTTCATCGCAGGCGGCGCGATCGAGATCGGCGGCCGGCTGCCGATCAACACCCACGGCGGCCAGCTGGGCGAGGCCTATATCCACGGGATGAACGGCATCGCCGAAGGTGTGCGTCAGCTGCGTGGGACCTCGGTCAACCAGGTGCCCGATGTGGAGCATGTGCTGGTGACTGCGGGCACCGGGGTACCTACGTCGGGGCTGATCCTGGGCTGAGGCTCACAGTGTGAACGCGCGGTCGTAGACCGCGAACACCGCATCGCGCGAATAGGTCGACGCAAAATGTTCCCGAGCCTCGTCGGACACCTCTGCGTTGCGTTCGACTGAGGTCAGGGAGCAGAGCAGGTCCGCCGTCGCGGCGGCGTCGTCGGCAATCAGGATGCCGGTGCCCGGCCCGCTGTCGATCCCCTCCGCCCCGACCGTCGTGGAGATCACCGGCAGCGACCGTCTCAGTGCCTCGAACACCTTGAGCTTGATGCCCGAACCGAAGCGCAGAGGGTTGATCAACGCGGCCGCACCGTTGAGTGCGTCGTCCAGATCGGGGACGTAGCCGGCGACCGTCACGCTGCCGGCGAGTTCGGCGGTCAGGGCCAGCAGTCTGGGCGAAGCGTCGCGACCGATCACGGTCAGGTGGGCATCCGGCATCCGGGCGAGCACGAGCGGCCATGCCGTCCGTAGGAACGACTCCAGCCCGTCCTCGTTGTGCGGCAACGACAACAGCCCCAGGAAAATGAATTCCTTTGTGCCCCGGTATGTCCGGCCTGACGACGCCACGATGTTGAGCAGCGGCGGCACGCACTGGATACGACCGGGGGCCACGCCGGTTCGCCGCTGCAACTGAGCTGTCTCGCCGGAGTTCAGCAGCAGGCAACGACCGAACCTGCGGGCCGCCCTGTCCTCGCTGCGCAACACCAGCCTGCGCTCGAGGCGAAGCAGCGCTGACTGGCTGACGCGGTGCGTTGCCAGCGGTTGGAGACGCTTGGGCACGTGCTCGGCGAAGTTGCCGAGCGGGCTCAACTCGACATCGGGGTAGCGGGCGGCAGCCTTGAGCATCCGGTCGTAGCGTTCGGAGAACAGATCGTCGAGGTAGCAGATCGAGTTTGCGGCGATGTCGTCGGATGCGTACTGCGCCATCCGGACCGTGTCGTAGATCCGCAGTCCCGGCTTGATGTCCTCGAGGATCTGGGTGATGGCCTCCATGGTCTGCCGCGAGCCGAGGAATGCTTCTTGAAGACTGGCTCGACCGGTCGCCACCCTGGCCGCCACATTGCGGAGGACGTCGACGCGGCGGGGGCCGGGTACCTCGTGAAGTTGCACGGGAAAATTCTCACGGCGCGCTGTTCCGACCTTGATGTAGTGCACGTTGTCGGCGCCGTGGCGGTCGGCCAGGTAATCGACGAAACCCGCCAACACCACTTTCTTGCCAGCATCGGTGGGGTACGGGTCCACTGCACTGATCAGCGCGACTGACACGACGCCATGATGGCATGAAGAATTCGCGGGAGCGGGCCTTTGCTCAGTGCCCAGCCGGTAACGTCGGCTCCTAGTGGGGGAACGCGGTGTCGCGCCGTGTGCTGGGAGGGTGTTGTGACGGGCTCGGAACCGGCAGGCGCACGTCCGCCGCACGCGAACCCCGAATCGGCATCGGCCGAGGCGGGCGGCGGGGACACCCCCGTGATGCCCTCGACCGGGCGACAGACGGCCTGGAACTACCTGATCTTCGCGCTGAGCAAGAGTTCGACCCTGCTGATGACGATTGTCGTCGCCCGGATTCTGAGCCCGACGGAATTCGGCATCTTCGCGTTGGCGGTGCTGGTCGTCAACCTCTTCGACTACGTCAAGGATCTCGGTGTCGCTGCAGCGCTGGTCCAGAACCGGCGGGAGTGGCGGATACTCGCGCCGACCGGGCTCACGCTTTCGGTGCTGTTCGGTCTTGGCGCCAGCGGCGTTCTGGCGGCCACCGCCGGCGTCGCTGCGCGCGCCCTCGGTCAGCCGGAACTCACCGGCCTGATCAGGATCTTGGCCGTAGGACTGGCGATATCGGCGTTGAGCACCATCCCGGCAGCGTGGCTGCGAAGGTCGATGAACTTCTCGGCCCGACTGATGCCCGAGTTTGCCGGCGCGGCAACGAAAACCGGGCTGACCATCGGGCTGGCGGCTGCCGGGTTCGGCGTGTCGAGCCTCGCCTACGGCCAACTGGCCGCCGTGGTCGTCATGACGGTGCTGTACTGGCGTGTCGCGCATATCCGCCCGAGCCTCGGCTTCGACAGTCGGGTGTGCAGGGAGCTGATCCGGTTCGGGCTGCCGGTCACCGCGGTGACCCTGCTCGCCTACGCCATTTACAACGTCGACTACCTTGCGATCGGCGAGCGACTGGGCGCCACCGAGCTCGGGCTGTACACGATGGCGTATCGCATCCCCGAACTGCTGGTCCTGAGCCTGTGCGTGGTGGTCAGTGAGGTGCTGTTCAGCGCGCTGTCAGGGCTGCAGGACGACCGCGACGCCTTGACCGGGCATTACATGCAGGCCCTGACCGTGGTCGCTGCCCTGACGTTTCCCATCGGAGTCGGTCTCGCCGTCGCGGCACAACCGCTGGTGGGCACCCTCTACGGCGTCGACTACGCCGGATCGGCCCCGATACTGTCGGTGCTGGCGATCTACACGGCCCTGTACTCGGCTTCGTTTCACGCCGGTGACGTCTTCAAGGCGATCGGGCGCCCGGGCATCCTGACCGCGATCAATGCCGGAAAGCTCGCTGTCCTCGTCGTACCGATCTGGTGGGCCGCCGGGCACAGCGCCCTGATGGTCGCCTTCGCGCTTCTGGGTGTCGAGGCGCTGCACTTCCTGGTCCGCATGACGGTGCTGCACCGGCTGATGGGTACCTCGTGGCTTTCCATTGCGGGGGCGTTGTGCCGTCCGGCCGCCGCGGCGGTACCGATGGGGTTGGTCCTGCTGGGCCTCGCTCGTGTCACCGACGGCCTCGCCGACCCACTGGAACTCGTGGTGTTGGCCTTTGTCGGCCTGTGCGTCTACGTGCTGATACTACGATTTACCGCAGCGCAGCTTGTCAAGGCTGCGTTCGGGATGGTGCGGCAACGGCTTTCTCGGTCGACGGCGGCATCAGCGACGACGGCGAAAGAAGGGCCATGACGAAGCGCCGAATGTTGATCGCGGTCCTCGCAGTGCTCGGCGCTGTCCTCGGGGCGGGGATCGGAGTCTTTGCCGTTGCCGCCCCGAGCCGGTACAGCGCCTCTGCCGATGTCGCGTTTCTGCCTGCACCGAATCTGACCACCGTAGAGGCCTCGGACTTCTGGGAGGTTCTGACCCGCGGCCAGGTCACCCGGACCGCGGCCATCGTCTACGACGATCCCCGCTGGCTCCCGTCCGCGGCCGACGCGGCGAAAGTCCCGCGCGACGACCTGACACTGGAGGCGGTGGCGCTCCCGGACACCACGATGTTGACGGTGACGGTGTCCGCCGGTTCGGCGGGCGCTGCCGAGGCGGCGCTGAACAACGTGCTGACCACCGCCACTCCGGAGGTGAGTTCGCTTGTCGCACCGTATTTCGTCAAGGTGCTGTGGCCGCCGGAGAACAGCGCGTGGCCGGAAGCCTCACCGGGGCGGCTGCAGTTGGCGGCCGCCGGTGCGCTGGGCGGGTTTCTCATCGGCGCGGGCATCGGGTGGTTGGTCCAGCGGCGACGCGGTGATGCCGGGTCGCCGGGTAAGCACTCAGATGGCTCAACCCACGGCGCCCCACCGGGCTCATGACCGGCTCCACCCGCGTCAGCCAGGGTGAGCTCGCGGGACTCGTTGTCGCGGTGGGCTTCGTCAGCATCGGGTCGCTTCTCGTTTTCGGATCGCGCAGCACGCTGCTTCTGATCGCCGCGCCGATCGGGGCGATCGCGTTGTTTGTCGTCGCCCGACGCCCGGTGCTGGCGCTGAGCATCATGGTGGTCATCGAGTTCGCCAATCTGTCCGGCCTTCTCGCGCCGAAGACCGGCCTTCCCATCTTTCCGGCGTCGCTGTTGCTGGGGCTGATCGCCGTCGGATTCGCGCTGCGCGATCCACAGTGTCGGGGCCGGATCAACGGCTGGACAGCGGTCTGTGCGGGATTGCTCGCCGTCTATCTGGCCACCCAGGCGGTCGCGGGGATCGGAAGCGTCGATACCGCAGAATCCGTTGCGATCCTGCAGCGCCACGTCATCGATTGCGTTTTCGTCATGGTGGTGCTGGTGCTGGTCCAGGTCACGGCACGACCCTGGACGGTGGCCGCCGTCATCGTCGTGACGTTGGCAGCGTTGTGCACGCTCACCGTGATCAGCCAGGTTGTCTACGGTGGTGCCGCGACGTTCGGTGGGTTGTCCACGGTGACAACGGCATCTGGAGAGATGGTCACCACGTTGCGCTACGGCGGTCCGCTTCCGGACTCGAACTTCTGGGGTCGGCACCTCGTCATGGGGTTGCCGATGGCCGCTGCGCTGATGACGCGCGCCCTCCGGTCCGCCCGCCGGGCGACGGCAGCGCCCTGGGCGATTGCACTTGCCCTGCTGCTCTGCGGCATCTACCTGACACAATCTCGTGGCACGTTCCTCGCCGCGGGTGTCGCGATCGTGGTGTGGTTCGTGGCCGTCGACCGCGCAGTCCGGCGGTGGGCGCTGATCCTAATACCGCTCGGCGTCGCCGTCTTCGCTGTCCCGGGCGTGGGCAACAGGATGGTGGCCGCATTCGAGGACTTCACCCACGCACAGGTGCAGACCGACATCGACCCTTCGGTCGTGCAGCGGATCTCTGCCCAGCAGCAGGCGTGGCTGATGTTCAACGAACGCCCGACTTTCGGATTCGGCCCTGCGACCTTCCCCGGCCAGGTCATCAACTTCGCCGACCGCACCGACATTGCTCCTCGCGATCCGACCAACGCGCCCCACAATCTCTACGCCGAACTCGCCGCGGAGTCGGGATGGGTCGGCCTGCTCGGCTGGATGGTGGTGATCCTCGGGTTCCTGACGATCACAGTCTTGGGCATCCTCGCGAATCCCTTTCGGCGCGACCGTGTCCTGGCCGCAGCGGTATGCGCGGCGATCGTCGCGTGGTCGGTGGCCAGCATCGGGCTGCACATGGCCTACTTCCGGACGTTCGGGGTGGTGCTCGCCCTCGTCGGTGCACTTGCGCCGATGTGGCCGGTGCCGGCCGAACCCGTGCGCAGGCTGGTCCACGGTGTGATCACTTGGGGCACCGCGGGTCTGCTCGGGTTCGCCGCATTCTGGATCTTCCTGTCAGCGAACAGCTCTGCAGCCGTGACCGCCCGTCAGCCGATGACGCTGGTCCCCGCGGGGCCCGTCGACGGGTGGTACGCCTACGCCCTTGACATCCGCTCCCGCGCCGAACTACTGCCCACTGTCGCACGTCTGTTGGAAGACCCTCGGTCGCCGGTCGACATCATTGCCGACCCGGCGCGCGGCGTGCTGATATTCACGGCCACCGCGGACAACGTCGACCGGGCGCGCACCGATATCCAACGCGCAGCCGCGCATGCGGAAGCGGCCCTGCACAGCGCAATCGGCTATCAGCAGTACTCGCTGCAGACTGTCGGCAGCATGCGCGCCCAGACCACGCGGCAACCCTCACCAGGCACGCTGATCGTCGCCATCGGCGTGGGGGTCGGAACCATGCTCATCGTCCGCGCGGTGTGGCTGCGGGCGGCAACCCGGCGGCGCACCGGCGCCGTTGACGATCGACCCACGACCCGGGAGGCGACATCGGTACCCGCGGCAAGCCCATAGTGCTCGTCGAGCTTTCACCCTCCGGGGGACTGTTCCAGTTCGCGTTCGAGCTGGGTAGCGCTCTGGCCGCCCGCGGCGAACGGGTGGAGCTGTGGACCGGTCCGCGTCCCGAATTGGCGTCGTCACAGCCGGGTTTCACCGTCCGGCCGGTGTTGCCGACGTGGCACCCCGGCGACACGGGTGTGCATTCCCGCGCATTCCGGCTCGCGCGGAGGGGGTTTCGCGCGGGACAGTTGATCTTCGCCTGGACGGTACTGAGCGTTCGCCTGCTCGCCGCCCGGCCTCATGCGGTGCTCTGGTCGCAGTGGCGCTTCGCGTTCGAGCCCATGTTCGTGGTCGCGGTTTCAACGCTGTTGAGATCGAGCATTCTCGGTCTCATCGCCCACGAGCCGGTGCCGCGGTCGGACGCCAAGGACACCAGCACGGCCAAGGCCGGGGCGCTGCTCACCAGAGCCTTCCGTGCCGCCTGGCGACGACTGGATGTGGCCTTCGTTCTCGGACCGCGCACGCGTGATCTCGCTGTCACCCACTGGCAGCCGCGGTGTCCGGTCTATGTCATCCCGCACGGTGCTGAGCCGGGGGTTCGTGGGGGCCGTTCGGTGCGGCCGGTGGCCGACACAGAACCCGTGGTGCTCTTCTTCGGGGTGTGGGCCAAGTACAAGGGAATAGAGGTGCTGCTCGACGCCTTCGCCCGGGTGCGCGCCGAGCTACCGGAATCACAACTGGTTCTGGCGGGGGATGTCGGCGCCGATATCGACCTGCCGTCGGTGTTGGATCGCGCCGGGCAGATCGGCAACGTCGACGCACGCCCCGGCTATGTGGCGATCGACGACGTGGCGGCGCTGTTCGACGCCGCCCGTGTGGTGGCCGTCCCCTACATCCGCGCCACGCAGAGCGGGGTCGCCCACCTGGCCTTCACTTTCGGCCGTCCGGTCGTCTCCAGCGCCGTCGGAGACCTTCCGGAGGTGATCGAGGACCGCGTGACCGGCTTGCTGGTGGAACCCGACGACGCCGACGGACTCGCCGCTGCGCTCGTGGAACTGTTGAGAAACCCGTCGCTGGCGGCCGCTCTGGGCGCGGCGGGGGAGCAACGCGTCAATGACGCATGGGCAACAGCGGCGGCGCGCGTCTCCGACGCGCTGGCTGAATCGGCGACGGTCCGCTCCCGCAGGGGAGACTGATGGCTGTCACGGGCCGGCCCGACCGGATCATGGTGCCCCGCGTCTGCGCGCTTGTCGCGGCCCTGGCAGTCGTCGTGGGTGGCGGAACATCGTGTTCGTCTCCGTCCGCCTCCGGGGCGCTCGCCAGTCCGTTCGACGCCTCCAGCCCGTGGCGCCAGGTGATCCCGGCGGATGCCCGTGTCGACCCGAACAGCGCGGCGATGATCGCTTCCGTGCAGCCGACTGCGGCGCTCCACGCGAACCTGGTCGCGTACGGCATCCCGATCTACGCGGCCGGCACGGACACCCCCACCTACACCGTCGCGTGTACCCGGGTCGACTACGGCCTCTGCCCGTTCGCCGGCTGGCCGGTCGCCATTCCCGATGGGGCAGAACCCAATACGGGCTCTGACGGGGTCCTCGTCAGCGTTCAGGAATCGAGCGGGATCATCTTCGAGTTCTGGCGCGCGGTCCGCGACGGCGAGACATGGACAACTGCTTTCGGGGCGGTGAACAGTCTCCACGGATCCGGCTGGGGCGGAGCCGCCACCGGTTCGGGTGCCTCCCGGCTTGCCGGCGTGGTGCGGGTGGCCGAGATCGCTGACGGCGAGATCCCCCACGCCCTGGCCCTGCAGTCCAACAACGCATGCCCGACCTTTCGTGCACCCGCATTGAAGAGCGACGGCACGTCGACGCGAGCCGACTGCATTCCCGAAGGCGCCCGTCTCCAGCTCGACCCGGAACTGGACCTCGGTTCGTTGGATCTGCGGCCCGGCGAGCTCGCTGTTGCGCGGGCGATGCAGCGCTACGGTGGCTATCTGATGGATGTGGCGAACACACCGCTGAGCGTGAGTTTCGAGCGCGAGGCTGACCCGGCCGCGGATGAGGTGGGCCAGACCTACTCCGACGCAGGTTTCCGTTGGGACTACGACGCGATGGAGAACGTTCCGTGGGACAAACTCAGGGTGCTGAAATGACGGTGGTGAAATGACAAGGGGAATCAGCGCGCTCGTGCTCATCGACGCGTTTCGGATGGGCGGAGCGGAGACTCTTCTGGCCCCGATGATCGTGGCGTCCCGCGACACGGACGTCACCATGGACGTGGTCAGCATCTCACCGGCGGACTGGAACTCCGAAAAGACCATGGCGATCCTGGCCGACGCGGGGATCGCGACCCGGTCGCTGGGAATTCGCCGGCTGCTCGATCCGGTTGCGTTGCCGCGGTTGGTGAAGACAATCAGGCAGGGACGGTACGACATCGTCCACGCCCATCTGGAGATGGCGATGACGCTGGCGGTTCCAGCCGCGGCGTTGGTCGGCCGGCCCGCAGTGTGCACCTTCCATCACGTCGCGCGTCCGTTGCAGGGCCGGGCGGCCTGGCGCGAACGCCTGGCTGTCGAGGCGGCAACCCGTTCCCGGCGTGCGCTTTTCGTGTCCGAGGCGTCACGTCGTTCGTTCGCGGAGGCCTACCGGCCGAACCGCATGCCCAAGAACTGGGAGGTCATGCACAACGGCATCGACATCTCGAATTTCTCTCCCGGCCAGGCTGATCCGCGGGTCCGCAGCGAGCTCGCGGCAGGCACTCAGGGTCCTGTCGTGGTGCTGCCGGCGGCGTTTCGCGACTTCAAGGGCATTCCGGTGGCGATCAAGGCGTGGCCGGCGGTCAAGCAGAGGTTCCCCACCGCGGTGCTCGCTCTGACCGGGGGAGGTGAGCTGGAAGGCGAGTTACGACGGCTCGTCGCCGACCTCGGGTTGGGTGACTCGGTGAATTTCGTGGGCGTGCGTACGGATATGCCGGAGGTCTACCGTGCCGCCGATGTCGTGGTGCTGCCGTCGACACATGGCGAGAACCTGCCCACGGTACTGATCGAGGCATCGGCGACGGCATGCGCCATTGCAGCGTCGCGGGTCGGCGGGATTCCGGACATCGTCCTCGACGGCGCGACCGGACTGCTGTTCGAGCCGGGATCGGCCGACGGGTTGGCCGAGGCGGTCTGCCATCTCCTCGACGACGTCGAACTGCGCCGGCGGATGGGCGCCGCGGCCAGTGAGCGGGCGCGAACCGAGTTCTCGGCGACAGCATGGCTGGCCCGGCTGCGGATGACATACCTCGAGGCGATGGGCGTTCCCCGGTGAGCCGGAGAGACGTCGTCTATCTGGTGTCGCGATTTCCGGTGACGTCCGAGACGTTCATCGTTCGTGAGATCGAGGCGCTCGACCGGTCGGGCAAGTTCCATCTGGAGATCAGGTCGCTGTTCCCGTCGCCGGATGAACCGGTGCACGACATCGCGCGGCGATGGAGCAGGCACCTTGTCCGGCCCACCGCCCGGGATGCCGCGACCGGCTTGGCATGGGCCCTGCTGACGCGGCCGATCGCTGTCATGTCGGTGCTGGCGACGGTGACGTCCGGCTACCTCAGGCGTCCGCCGCTGCTGGTGCGCGCGCTGACCACGGTGCCGATCGCGTGCGCACACGCGCGAGATCTGGCCCGACGGGGCCGTCCGTGTCATGTACACGCGCATTACGCGACCTATCCCGCCCTCGCCGCATGGGTGTGCCGACGGCTGGCCGGAATCTCCTACAGCTTCACCGTCCACGCACACGATCTTTATGTCGACATGTCGATGCTCGACAGGAAGATCGCCGACGCCTGCTATGTGGTGACGATCTCGCAATACAACCGCGCCCTGCTGGAGCAGCACAATTCGAAGGGCACGCCGATTCGTGTCGTCCATGCCGGTATCGATGTGGGGGCCTATCGGTTTCGTGCTCGGGGGGTGCCCGCCGAGGGTGAGGTGCGAGCGCTGACGGTCGCCTCGCTTCAGCAGTACAAGGGCCACGCCGTGCTGCTGGAAGCACTCGCGATGGGCGGTCCCGAAGTCGACCGCATCACGCTGGACCTCATCGGTGACGGCGTGCTGCGCGGTGATCTCGAGGCCCTCGTCGATCGGCTGGGGCTGCGGGACAGGGTTCGCTTTCTGGGAAGTTGCAGCGAGGAGGCCGTGCGGGCCGCGCTTGACGCCGCGGACCTGTTCGTCCTGCCGAGCATCGTCGCCGACGACGGCCAGATGGAAGGCCTCCCGGTTGCTCTGATGGAGGCCTTGGCCTGCGGGGTGCCTGCCGTCTCGACCAAGCTCTCCGGGATCCCCGAGATCGTCGTCGACGGGGTCACCGGCCTGTTGGCGACCCCCGGTGACGCCGCCAGTCTGAACGCCACGCTCACGGCGATGGTTCAGCGCGGAACTGCCGCGGTCGAATTCGCGGACGCCGGCCGGGCGTTGGTGTCTCGCGAGTTCGATCTACGGGAGTCGATCGCCGCACTGACCGGGCTGCTGGACGAGTATCTTCCGCCGGTGGCGAGCTAGGCCTGCCTGTCGCTGTCGCTGTCGCCCGGCGAACCGCCACCCGTCGCCCGTCGGCGGGTGCCCAGCCAGTAGGCCGCGATGCCGATCGCAGCCGCGGCGACCACGCCACCGGCGATCCACCACGTCGGTACGCCCTCGCCACCTTGCTCTTGGTCATCCGTACTTGTCGCCGTGGGCGGACCGTAGACGCTGAGTGTGTTTCGCCCCGGAACCAGTTGCGGCTCAGCGCCTTCGATGGCCACCACGGCGTTGCCGCGCAGTCTCGACCAGCCGCGCGGGTCGTCGTTGAGCCATCGCAGCAGTTCGTCGAGTTGCGCCGCAACCCCGTTCGACGTCGCGATCAGCAGTGGGCGCTGTCCCTCGGAAACCGTTTGCAGCGAGCCGAACCGAATGCCGGGATCGAGCGTCAGCGTCGTCTCCCGGTCGTCATCGAAACCGGTGAGGGTGAGCTGCTGGCCGTCGCTTCTGACCGGAAGCTGGATCGACGGGTCCGTCCACCCGTCCGCGCTGACGAGAACCGCCGGTCCGTCGCCGTCGATGGCCTGCTGCAGAGAGGTGACCTCCGTCTGCAGGGGGACAACGCTCAGGCGCTGGAGCCCCAACACGATCTGCACCGCGCGTGCGGTGTCGACAAAGCTGTCCGGGTTGATCCCGACCGCCATGCGCGGCATCAAGGCCTGCGGCAGCGCGGCGAATCCGGCCGAGAGCGGTGGCGCAGCCGGGGTGCTCTCCACGACGGTGCTGCCGGCGATCGTGAGGGTGATCGGCCTGAAATCGTTGCAGCGCCCGATATATCCGCTGGTGTCGAGTCCGACGACGACACTGGTGTACCGCGCAACGAGGCGACCGGGCACGTCGACCCACCGGTCGATGTTGCCGTCCGCGCCTGCCTGCCAGGTATCGATGATCTGGCCGTCCACCGATGCGGTCATCTGAGCACCGACCTCGGGTGGGACCGGCGTGTGCGTGCCCAGCAAGTGGAGTCGGAATTCCTGTGTGGCGTGGCCGAACCGGGTCTGGTCCAACGCGATGCTCACCTGTGGAGCCACTCCGATGTTGGACAGGTTGGTCGTACCCAGCTGCGCCAGGGTCGCCGAGTCGCCCGGCGGCGCCGGCTCGGGGCGCAGTTCACCCGCAACAGCGCTGGTGCTGACCGCCATGTCCAGGGAGCTGTCGGTCAGCAGTCGGGCCTGGTTGGTCAACTGGTCCGGCGGCCCGGAGATCAACAGTTGCGGGTCGTCGCCGCCTGCGAGTGAAAGACCTTCCTCCGCACCCTCTTTGACGACGATCCGGCGTTCCAGGGGTTGCGCAGGCCCGCCGACCGTGGTCGCGTCCGCGGGCAGCGGTACCACGTTTATCTGTGGCGCCTGGGCGCGGTAGCGCGCTTGCAGGGCCGCCGCCAACTGCACTGCCGTGTCGGATTCGGCTTGCGTCGGCGTGTCCGGCAGGCCGATCGTGACAGTGCGTAGCACCGGCGGAAGGAAGTCGGCGACGGTGCTCGGCGGGGACACCGTTCCGGTGTAGGTGATCGATCCGTTGACGAGGCCGACCGGGTTCTCCTCGTCCAGGCAGTAGCCCTCTTCGGCGAGGCCGGTGAGCTTGAGGGTCACGGTCGCGGAATCGTCGACAACTTCGACCGAGTCCAGCGGGATGACAACAGGCGCGAAGTCCGTCAGAGGCAACGCGACCTTGCTGACGAGCCGATCGTCCTGGGTGACGGACAACGTCCCGGATCTCATGGCGAACGGGAGGTTCAGTGTGGCGTTCAGCGTGGCCGGTCTCAGTCCCGGAGCCACCGGGAACGACAGTGTGGTCTGGCTCGTGTTCCCGTAGAACCACAGCGTGGTGGCCGAACCGGCGTCGGTCAAAGACAGTGTGGTCGTGCCGATCGCAGGGTCGGAGCCCCCGTCCGGCTGCGCGTGGGCCGGCGGCGCAAGGCAGGTGAGCAGTGCGACGGCGGTGATGAAGGCCCCGACCTGAGGTAACAGCCTCGCGCGGGCCTCTGAAATCCTGGACAGCTGCGCCTCCCCCCCCGGTGATGACCGTCCCGTGACGTGCTCGATCAACCTACTCGACCCGCTCGTCCTTCTCCAGAACTTCCCAGACACCGGCCTCCGCGGACGAGCCGCTACACCGAGACGGAGGTGGGTGCGAGCACCCTCAACTGGGACCACGGGATGGCGTTCATGTCGTAGTAATCCCAGGCGAATCCGGCGTCGACCCAGACCGAACCCGGTGAGGTTGAGGTTGCGTCGTCAAGCAGTTCAAAGGCGAAGGCCATCCGGGCTGAGCCTTGGTCGACGACGTAGGCGCCGTGGGTCTGCAGAGTCTTGGCGATCACCCTCTCGCCCGGCGTCATCCCCGGGATGGCGTCGACGTCGATGCTCGGGTCGAGTTGAATCCGGTAACCCTCGGGTATCGGCACCGCGACACCGGCCCAGTTCTGGCCGTCCGATTTCGCTGCGGGGTAGACGAAGTCGGGTCCCGCGAGGTCGGTGGAGAAGGCGAGCGCGTGGTTGATCCCGGTGTTCGCGGCGATGGCCGCACTGAGTTCCGCTGCCGTGATCACGCCGGCATACCGGGCGATGGCGGCGGCCGTCGCCGATCCCGACTGGTCGATTCCGTCACCGTCGAGGTCCGTCATTCCGCCCCACGACCCGGACCACGTGTTGGTCGAGCTGTTGTACTTCGCCTGCCAGATGCCGTACGCCAGCCCTGTCGTCGGATCGAGGATCGCGACGTGGCCATCGCTCCCCGGGGGCACCTTGGTTCCGAGTGGAATCGGCACCGTGGTGTTGCCGAACGGGTCACTGCCCCACGGTTCGGTGAAGGCGACGTCGTATCGCGGTGTGCTCGAAGTGAATTCCGAGGCCGACACCAGCGCCACCGAGTAGTCGTACAGGTTGGCGATCCGCAGCTTGTCCGGCGCTGCCAGGTAGTTCACCCACGTCGCGCTGTTGGTGGCCAACACCGGGTTGGTGGCAATCGGCTGCCACAACCAGTCGGCGCCTTCGAAATACCCAGGCGAACCGGTGCTCGGCGGGGTGGGCGGCTCCGGGTCGACGACGGCTGAGACCACGGTGACGGTATCGAGCCGCAGGTTTCGGTCGCCGTTGCGCCGTGAGTACCGATCGTTGGTGAAGGCGACGCTCAGGGTGTAGGTGCCGGCCGGACCGCTGAAGGGAACGGTGTAGTCGGTCCATGACGTGGCCGTGACAGCCACCTTGGACACGACTTTGCCGTTGACGGACACCCTCATCTCGGGCGCACCACGGTACTGGTCGCCTTTCGCGCGGATCACGAAGCTGGTGAACTCCGGAAGGGTCACGGTCGTCGAGGCGGTCGCGTTTCGATGAAGTAGTAACGCGGTGCCACCCGAAGCGGTGGGATCGGTGTAGGTGGTGCCGTTCGACGGCCGCGACACGGTCAGGGAGTCGGCATCGATGACGACGTCCCGGTCCTGGGCGTCTGCGTCGTCGGCAGCTGTCGAGCTGGCCTGCTGGGGCGCCTCGGTGAGCACTGATGTCTGCGCGCTTCTCGCGGCGGGGGAAGGGATCGCGGCCCGGGCCTCGTTCGGGCGCCCGATCGACGCGGAGGCCGCCAGCAGGACGGATTCCTGCGCCGGGCTGTCCGGGACGCCGGCAGGTTGGCTCGACGAGGATGTTGCGGACCTCAGCGTCGTCGTGGTGGTCGCAACGGACTGCTCGGCCGGTTGTCGGTCGTCGCCATCGGACGTTACGGCGCTCTCGCCGACGCCGGACGCGGGAGACTCGGTGTCACGTGTGGGGCGATCGCGCCCGGACGCCGCTTCGGTCGCGGCGGTCCTCGTCGCACCGCGGCGGGTGGGCGGTGACGGCTTGTCATCTCGATCGGCCGGCTTCTCCCGGGCCGACCGGTGCTGCGGCGGGGCGGCCTCGGTGCCGGAGCTCGATTCCTGGCTTCGCTCTGCCGAGGATTCTGGCGAACCTCCCTCCGCGGTGTCCGCGAAGGCGACTCCCGGGACGGCGGCGATCGCGGCGCCCACTCCCAGCGCCACTGCCAGCGCACCGATGCGCCCGATTCGCTTGAGATCTGTGGCCCTTGACGAAGGGGACGGACCTGTAATTGAAGTTCTGGCAAATTTCGCGTCAGCAAATTCAAAGTTGCTCTGAGTGGGCCCGGCAGCCGATGCTTCCCCGGAGTGTGGAGGTGCGTCGCGGTGCGATGACATAGCAAGTCTCCCAGGGAAGTTCGGCGTCGATAAGCAGCGCGTGATCGGCAGTGAGCGTCCCAAGGCGTGCGGGCACGAGCCTATCTGCTGCAAATCCGTCCTGTGGACGGATTCGCGGGTATTGGCGTCAGTGCCTGCGCCGGCGAGGTGTGCCTCACCCGATCCCACGACGACGCCCACTACCCTTGGTCAGATGAGTTCCCACGAGCCGGAACCCGATGACGCGGACACCGGTCCGCTGCATGTCAGCAGGCTGCGTACGCCACTGGGGGAAGGGCCGGGAGACCGGGAGCCTCGCTACGACGCACCGTTGTCGGTGAATCCCCGCCCCGTGCACCGGGATCGCCGACCGGTCGTGCTCGTCGCCGCGGCGGCCGCCGCTGTCGTGGGTCTGGGTGCGCTCGCATGGGTCTTCTGGCCTTCGTCCGGTGGTGCGGGCCATGCCGGTGCGCCCACCACGACCACGGAAACCGAGAGCCGCGAGGAGGCCGAGACGCGGCTGCTCGGCATGGTGCCACCCGGATATGCCGCGGACGCGTGCGAGGCCGTGGTCCCCGTCAATGGTGCTCTCGCACAGGTCAGTTGCGACAAGAACGACGACACGGGCGGCCCGCTGACGGCCACTTACACGCTGGCCAAGGACGGCAGGGCACTGCGGGAGCTGTTCGACGGGGTGGTCAACGCCTCGGCGGTGGTGAACTGTCCGGGCAACATCCAGTCGCCGGGGCCGTGGCGCCGCAACGCGACCCCGGAGCAGACCGCAGGCACGCTGGTGTGCGGTTTTCAGCAGAGCAGGCCCACGGTGGCGTGGACGACCGACGCAGATCTGATGGTCAGCGAGGTGCAGTCGGGACCGCAGGGGCCGAATATGGTGCAGCTCTACACCTGGTGGGCTTCGCACTCCTGAAACAGACCGTGCCGCCTGCAGGGCAGGCGGCACGGGTCCGATATTCGTCCTCTGTCAGGCCGGCGGCGCCGGAACCACCACGGTGGTGGTGGGCGCACCCGGCGCCGGCGCGGGCTGCACACCCTCGACTGCCGGTGCACCCGCGGGCAGCGGCGTGCCGGAACTTCCGTGCGGGGCCGGTGCGACTCCGGCCGGAACTGGCGCCGGGCCGGCTTCGACCGGGGCCGCGCCCGCAGGCAGCGGTGTGCCCGAGCTGCCTTCGGGAAGGGGGGTGCCCGAGCTGCCCTCGGGCAGCGGTGTGCCCGAGCTTCCGGCGGGCGCCGCGACAGGCGTGGGAACCACCGAGGTCGGGGTCTCCGCGGCAGGGGTGGCACCCGGCGTCTCAGGTGTGGCGGTGCCGGCGGCGGCGGACGGCGACGCCTCGCTGCCGTATCCGGAGGCACCACTGCCTGCCGATCCGGTGGCCGGGGCGGGAGGCGCCTCCAGCCAGAGCAGGACCTCGGAGCCGCCGTCGCTGTAGAAGACGCTGTCGGGCTGCTGGCCCGTGACGTCGAAGTAGATCTTGCCTGTGGTCTTCTGGCCCTGCGCCAGCGTGGACGGGTTGACGCCCTGTTCGGTGGCCACGCCGAACAGCACGCGGTAGGTGTCGCCGTTCTCGGCGCGAGCGTTCAGATTCGAGACGATGGGCGTCACGGTGCCCGCGATCGCCTCGTCGGTGGCCGTGGCTTCCCACAGGGTTCCGACCGGGCGGTACGGGATGACATCTGAGCTGGGCTTGAGTCCGGTCACGGTCCAGTGCTGGATGACGCTGCCGTTGACGAGCTCGCCTGGCTGGCCGAGATACTGGACTTCGGCGTCGGCCGAGGCGGACCCGGCGCCTACGACTCCGACTGCGGCGGCGGCCGCGGTGGTGATGATCGCCGCGACGGTGGGCTTGAATCTCACGCGCTTTCCTCCTGTGTTCGTTGAGCGAGCAGCGAGGTGTTCCCCTCAAGCAAAGTAGCAGGTCGCCGACGCGCCCCGACCGCCTCTTGGGCGCCGCCGGCGTCCTCGGCGGCGTTGGCGGGCAGCGCATTTGACGCAGGTGCTTATTTGCGGAGTTAAGTAGCTGATTTTCGACGTCCACGCGACGACAGCAAACGCGATGTACCGAATCGGCCACGGCGGCTGGCGCGTCCGGAAGGCCCGGATGCGGAGAGATTGCGGTAACCCGCTGGAAACGTTCTAAACGCAAGCATATAGCGCCGTTCGCAACTACTTTGCGATTTGCGCAGATCAACATTTGAACTTAAGTAGGCTTCACAACTTCCGTTCAGCACATTGTCAGGGTTCGGCGCGCCCCCTGGGCGAGGCATCGGCTTGGTTGAGCCACCCCGGAAGTGTCGGAAGAAGGACGGCAGGTGAACCTCAACTTCAGCCTCCAGCAAAACTCAGTTTTCCCACCCGTGCTCTGGTATGACTGTCTGGGCGTTGCCAATGCGGGGATTGGTGGCGGTATTCGACGCGACTAGACAGGGGATGACCCATGGCAAGGCATGCCAAGAAGAGTGATCGCTCGATGGCGATCCGCACGTATCTGACCGCCGGGCTCACGGCAGGCGTCACCGGTGCTGCGCTGGCTGGTGTCGGCACACTGCTGCTCGCCGACGGCGACGTGTCGGGTCCCGCGCAGATCGAGGTGCAGCTCGTCTCGAACGAGGAAGACATTCTGTGGCTGTCGCTCAACGGGGGAAGCGATCGGCGCAGTGCGGCTCAGTCGGCGGTGGTGCAGCAGAGCAGCGCCAACCCGGCCTTGCGGCCGATGATCGGCGACGGCGGTTGGCTGATCGGCAACGGCCTGGACGCTGCCGACGACTGCCAGGGTGACGCCTGCAACGGCGGTGACGGCGGGATCCTGTGGGGCAACGGCGGCAACGGCGCCCACGGCGGCACCGGCGGCGACGGCGGCTTCTGGTTCGGGCACGGCGGCAACGGCGGTGACGGCGACGCCGTCCTCGACGCCAACGGCAACGTCGTGCGCGCCGCCACGGCCGGCGGTGCCGGCGGCAAGGGCGGCTACATGTTCGGCAACGGCGGAGCAGGCGGCAAGGGCGGCGACGCGGTCTACCAGAACGGCGTGAAGAAGAACGGCGCTCTCGCCGGCGGCCGCGGCGGTGACAGCGGATACCTGCTCGGCAACGGCGGCAACGGCGGCGCGGGCGGCTCCGACAGCAACAACCTGAACGTCGCGGACGATCCTGCCACCACCAACGTCAACGAGTCGGCCCAGAACAACGCGGCCGGCGGCGCGGGCGGCGCCGGCGGTGTCGGTGGCATCCTCAACGGCAACGGTGGCCACGGCGGCGACGGCGGCTCGGCCGACTCGGCGAACGGCAGCGCCACCGGTGGCAGCGGCGGGCGCGGCGGTCTGGCGCACTCGAATGCCGGCGGCACCGGAGGCAACGGCGGCAACGGCGGCGACGCTGAAGCCGACGACGCGGGCAAGACCGCCAAGGGCGGCAACGGCGGTGCCGGCGGCACGAGCGGCACCGGCCAGGGCGGCTCGGGCGGCAACGGCGGCAACGCCGTCGGCGATGACGCCCACGCTGTCGGTGGCAGCGGCGGTGCCGGCGGCGGAGTCCGGCTGGGCACCGGTGGCGACGGCGGTGACGGCGGTGACGCGGTCAGCGAGGACGGCAACGCGACCGGCGGAAAGGGCGGCGACGGCGGTTCGGTCGATCTGACCGGCGGCGGCGGCGGTGCCGGTGGCGAGGGCGGTGACGCCGACGGTGACGAGAAGGCCACCGGCGGCAGCGGTGGCTCGGGCGGCACCGGAGGCCTCGGCGGTGACGGGGGAGCCGGCGGTGACGGTGGCGACGCCGTGGCCGACGACGAGGGCGGCGCGACCGCGGGCAGCGGTGGTGACGGCGGCTTCGGCGGCACTGACGGTGACGACGGATCGGCCAGCGACGGCGCCGACGCGCCGGCAACCGACTGATAAACACACTTCTGCGGGCGCCGAATCCTCTTGTGGGGGCGGCGCCCGCAGTCGTGTCGTCAAAGTTCTTGCCGAAGAATGGCTTTGATGTGGCGTTATGATCGCCCAATGCCGGATTTCGGAAACGCGTCCACTCGCACGAACCAACTCGTCATCGCAGCCCTGGTTGTCGCCGTCGCGGCACTGGGCGTGGCGGTCTGGGCGTTGATCAGCTCGCCCTCGTCGAGCGAGACCTCCTCGGCGACCGCAGACCAGTCCACCGATCCCAAGACGCGCGTGTGCAGCGCGTTCGAATTGGTGCGCGGAGCGGTGTCGCTGCAGACCAACGCCAATCTCGGGGAGGACCCGGTCGCCGTGCAGGCGGTGGCGGCCAATGCCCGGCTGGCCACGCTCGGCGGCGGGCAGTTTCTGCTGTCCCGGCTCGACGGCGACGTGCCCGACGATCTCGCCGGCGCGGTGCGGACCTTCGCCAACAACCTCGAGTACATCGGGATGAGCCAGCTCGCCGGCGCACCCGGAGACGACCCGACTCAGGCGAATCGGATGAACGACGCGCAGGCGGCGTCCACGAAAATCACCGAGCTCTGCAAGTAGGTCGGATCAGGCCGGGACGAACTCGACGCCTGCCAGTGCGACCGCGTTGTCGCGTTCCGGTGTGGTGACCGTGGCGGAGTAGCCGCCGTCTTCCTTCCAGACGTTCACCCGCAGCGTCTCGCCGGGGAAAACCACGCCCGCCATCCGGGCGCCGTAGGACTTCAGCCCCGAGACGTCGCCGTCGAGCAGGTTGTCCACCAACGCCTTGCAGGTCATGCCGTAGGTGCACAGCCCGTGCAGGATCGGGCGCGGAAAGCCGGCGGCGGCAGCGAAATCCGGATCGGAGTGCAACGGGTTTCGGTCCCCGCACATCCGGTAGAGCAGCGCCTGCTGCGGCGACGTCGGGACGGTGATCTCGAGATCGGGCGCACGGTCGGGAGCCGCAGAAGATCCGGACGGGCCACGATCACCGCCGAAACCGCCCTCCCCACGGGCGAAGATGGACCGCTTCTGCGTCCACAGCAGCGTGCCGTCGGGATCCTTGACCGTCGTCTCCGACCAGATGACCGCGGCCTTGCCCTTGTCCCAGATCTCGGTGAACCGGGTGACCGCGATGCCGGTGCCCGACGCCGGGATGGGGCCCGGCACCGTGACGGCCTCGCTGGCGTGCAGAACCTTGCTCAGCTCGATGTCGATCCCCGGGAACTTCACCGCCGGCGGCGCGGTCATGTGGAAACTCTGCGCGACGTTGCCGAACGTCGGTAGCACCTGCGGGGTGTCGTCGACGAGATAGCGCAGCTCCGCCCTGTCCATCGGGTCCATGCCTGCACCCAGGCCAAGGTGGTAGAGCTGGATGTCGCTACTGGTCCAGGCGAATTCGACAGGATCCAGCTCGGCGCCGATGGCCTCGTCGAGATTGATGGGCACGCCTTCTAATCCTTCCGTGCAATGTCCAGTGCAGCCAGGTAGCCGAACGTCATCGCCGGCCCGATGGTGCCGCCGGGTCCGGGGTAGGTGTGACCCATCACCGGGGCGCTGGCATTACCCGCAGCATAGAGGCCCTCGATGATGGAACCGTCGTCGCGCAACGCCCGGCCCTGCACGTCGGTGACGATGCCGCCCTTCGTGCCGAGATCGCCCGGCACCATCTTGGCGGCGTAGAACGGTCCCTGGCTGATCTCGCCGAGGTTCGGGTTCGGCTTGTTGGTCGGGTCGCCGTAGTACCGGTCGTAGGCGCTCTCGCCGCGCTTGAAATCCTCGTCGACGCCGGAGCGCGCGAAACCGTTGAAGCGCTGCACCGTCGTCTTGAACGCGTCGACGGGCAGACCCGTCTTGGCCGCCAACTCCTCCAGGGTGTCGGCCTTGACGATGACGCCGGACTCCAGCCACTTCTTCGGAATGCGTTGTCCCGGCTGCAGTCCCGCGAAGATGTAGCGGTCGCGGTAGCGCTGGTCGAACACCAGCCAGGCCGGGATGTTCTCACCGGGGCCCGGGCCCTGGCCGTACTGCCCGCCGTACATGTGATGGCACGCCTCGACGTACGGCATCGACTCGTTCATGAACCGCTTGCCCGCCATGTTGACGATGATCGAGCCCGGGGAGTTGCGCTCCGACAGCGCGAACCACGGGGCGTCCACCAGAGGCACGGTCGGCCCCCACCACGCGTCCTCCATCACATCGAGTGCGGCACCCAGCTTCTCGGCGGCCAGGATCCCGTCACCGGTGTTGGCCTTGGCCCCGACGGTCCACTCGGTGGTGATCGGTGCGCGCTGGTACTTCACCCGCATCTGCTCGTTGTGTTCGAAGCCGCCGCTGCCCAGGATCACCCCTCGACGAGCCCGGATCAATTGCGGCTCAGCACTTTCCGGAGCCGTGGTGTCACGTACATAGATGCCGCGGACCACGCCGTCCTCGACGTAGAGGTCCGTCATCGCGGTGTTGAGGCGCACCGGGACGCCGGCCTCGCGCAGGCCGATGCGCAGCGGGGCGATCAGTGCGCGGCCCATGCCCACCAGGTTCTTGCCCGTGGTGTTCGCCCACACCGACCGGATACCGACCCTGAGGCTGCGCAACACCCCGCGGGGATGGCGCTTGAGCTGATTGAGTCGCACGTAGTCCTGCTGCATGACGACCATGTTCATGGGCACCTTGCCGTACGGCGGTTCCAGGCCGGGCAGATCCTCGCCGAGCTTCTTGGCGTCGAACGGCTTCGGTTCCACGGAGCGGCCGGTTGCCTTGCCGCCCGGGGTCTCGGGGTAGTAGTCGGAGTAGCCGGGCACCCAGCACAGCTTCAGCGGCGAGTGCTTGAGCACGAATGACAGCATCTCCGGACCGCGCTGCAGATAGGTGTCGATCTTCTCTGCGGGCACCACGTCGCCGATGATCGCGTGCAGGTAGGTGCGGGCCGCGTCGGCCGTATCTTTGACGCCGTCGCGCTTGAGAACTTCGTTGTTCGGAATCCAGACACCGCCACCTGACCGCGCAGTGGAACCACCGTAGTGCGGGGCCTTCTCAACGACTATCGTCGAGAGGCCCTGGTGGGCGGCGGTGAGGGCGGCGACCATACCGGCGGCGCCGCTACCGACCACGACGACGTCATACTCCTGCTCCGTCATGTAGAACACGTTATAGAATTGCCCGGCCGACTAACAACTGTGCCGGTCGAAGAAACGAGGGGACTTCACTTTATGTTGTCCGTTGAGGTGCGCGAGAAGCTCGCCGCAGACCTGGCCGAGGCCGAGCGCAGTCGGGTGCCGATCTCGCCGTTGACCGATGGTCAACCCGGGATCGACGTGGTGGACGCCTACGAGATCCAGCTGATCAACATCCGTCAGCGGGTGGCGGAGGGCGCCCGGGTGATCGGGCACAAGGTGGGCCTGTCGTCGGAGGCTATGCAGAAGATGATGAACGTCGACGAGCCCGACTACGGGCATCTGCTCGACGAGATGCAGGTCTTCGAGAACGTTGCGGTCAAATCGGCGAACTACCTGTATCCGCGGGTGGAGGTCGAGGTGGGCTTCATCCTGTCCGACGATCTGCCCGGCGCCGGCTGCACCGAGGACGACGTGCTGGCCGCGACGGCGGCGTTCGCGCCTGCCATCGAGCTGATCGACACCCGGATCACCAACTGGCAGATCAAGTTGTGCGACACCATCGCCGACAACGCGAGCTCGGCCGGCTGGGTGCTCGGAGAGGCGCGGGTGTCGCCCAAGGACGTGGATATCAAGAACATCGACGCGGTACTGACCAACAACGGAGAGGTCGTCGCCGAGGGGCGCAGTGATGCGGTGCTGGGAAATCCGGTGACCGCGGTGGCGTGGCTGGCGCGCAAGGTGGAGAGTTTCGGTGTCCGGCTCAAGGCCGGCGACATCGTGTTGCCGGGCTCGTGCACGCGTGCGATAGATGCACCTGCGGGCAGCCATTTCGTGGCCGACTTCACCGGGTTAGGTTCAGTACGACTGGATTTCGAATAGGAGCCGGGTATGGCTGACAAAAAGTCTGTGGCGATCGTGGGGTCGGGCAACATCAGCACCGACCTGCTGTACAAACTGTTGCGTTCGGAGTGGCTGGAGCCGCGCTGGATGATCGGCATCGATCCCGAGAGCGAGGGGTTGGCGCGGGCGCGCAAGCTCGGTCTGGAGACCTCGCACGAGGGCGTGGACTGGCTGTTGGCCCAGAGCGAGTTGCCTGACATGGTGTTCGAGGCCACCAGCGCCTATGTGCACAAGGCCGCCGCTCCGCGCTACGCCGAGGCGGGCATCCGGGCGATCGACCTCACCCCGGCCGCGGTCGGGCCCGGCGTGATCCCGCCGGCCAATCTGCGTGCGCACCTGGACGCACCCAACGTCAACATGGTGACCTGTGGCGGCCAGGCCACGATCCCGATGGTGTACGCGGTGTCGCGCGTCGTGGAGGTGCCCTACGCCGAGATCGTGGCGTCGGTGTCGTCGGCGTCGGCCGGCCCGGGGACGCGGGCCAACATCGACGAGTTCACCAAGACCACCAGCGCCGGGGTGCAGAACATCGGTGGCGCCCAGCGGGGCAAGGCGATCATCATCCTGAACCCGGCCGAGCCGCCGATGATCATGCGCGACACCATCTTCTGCGCGATCCCCGAGCACGCGGACCATGCCGCGATCACCCAGTCGATCAAGGACGTGGTGGCCGAGGTGCAGACCTATGTTCCGGGTTACCGGCTGCTCAACGAGCCGCAGTTCGACGAGCCGTCGGTGGTCAACGGCGGCAACCATGTCGTGACGGTCTTCGTCGAAGTGGAGGGTGCGGGCGACTATCTGCCGCCGTACGCTGGAAACCTGGACATCATGACCGCGGCAGCGACGAAGGTCGGCGAAGAGATCGCGAAGGAATCTCTCGCCGCTACCGCTGGAGGAGCACAGGCATGAGCACCGACGAGATCTACTTCAATCCCATCTGGGACGTCCGGATGACCGACACCTCGCTGCGCGACGGGTCGCACCACAAACGCCACCAGTTCACCAAGGACGAGGTACAGGCGATCGTCGCCGCGCTGGACGCGGCGGGGGTGCCGGTCATCGAGGTGACCCACGGCGACGGACTGGGCGGATCGAGCTTCAACTACGGGTTCTCCAAGACCCCCGAGCAGGAGCTGATCAAGCTGGCCGCCGAGACGGCCAAGGAATCCAAGATCGCCTTTCTGATGCTGCCCGGGGTGGGCACCAAGGAAGACATCAAGGAAGCTCAGAGCAACGGCGGGTCGATCTGCCGGATCGCCACCCACTGCACCGAGGCCGATGTCTCCATCCAGCACTTCGGCCTGGCCCGTGAACTCGGCCTGGAGACCGTGGGCTTCCTGATGATGAGCCACACCATCCCGCCGGAGAAGCTGGCCAAGCAGGCCCGCATCATGGCCGACGCCGGCTGCCAGTGCGTCTACGTCGTCGACTCCGCCGGCGCGCTGGTCCTGGAGGGCGTAGCCGACCGGGTGGCGGCGCTGGTCGCCGAGTTGGGGTCGGATGCTCAAGTTGGGTTCCATGGCCACGAGAACCTGGGTCTGGGGGTGGCGAACTCGATCGAGGCCGTCCGCGCCGGGGCCAAGCAGATCGACGGCTCGTGCCGCCGCTTCGGCGCCGGTGCAGGCAACGCGCCGGTGGAGGCGCTCATCGGGGTGTTCGACAAGATCGGCGTCAAGACCGGCATCGACTTCTTCGACATCGCCGACGCCGCCGAGGAGGTCGTGGCGCCTGCGATGCCGGCCGAATGCCTGCTCGACCGCAATGCGCTGATCATGGGCTACTCCGGGGTGTACTCCAGCTTCCTCAAGCACGCCATCCGCCAGTCCGAGCGCTACGGGGTGCCCGCGCACCAACTGCTGCACCGCGCCGGGCAGCGCAAGCTCATCGGCGGCCAGGAAGACCAGCTCATCGACATCGCGCTGGAGATCAAGCGCGAACAGGAGACTGCGAAGTCCTGACGCGTCGGACCCGCCGGGCACGATGGCCGCATGACGACGAGAGCTGACGCGCAGGCGATCCTCGAGCAACTGGCGGGCCCCGGGGCCGTCCTGCGCGATGACCAGTGGACGGCGATCGAAGCTCTGGTCGTGCACCGGCGCCGCGCCCTCGTCGTGCAACGCACCGGGTGGGGCAAGTCGGCGGTGTACTTCATCTCCGCCAAGCTGCTGCGCGCGGCCGGCCACGGACCGACGGTCATCGTGTCGCCGCTGCTGGCGTTGATGCGCAACCAGGTCGCTGCCGCCGACCGGGCCGGTGTGCACGCCGCCACCATCAACTCCAGCAACGTGACCGACTGGGCCGAGATCCATGACCGGGTCCGCTCCGGCGACCTCGACGTGCTGCTGGTGAGCCCGGAGCGGCTGAACAATCCTGACTTTCGCGATCAGGTGCTGCCGTCGCTCGCCCACGACGCGGGTCTGGTGGTGGTGGACGAGGCGCACTGTGTGTCGGACTGGGGGCACGATTTCCGGCCCGACTACCGGCGCATCCGCACGCTGCTGGCAGACCTGGGCGCCGACGTCCCGGTGCTGGCCACCACCGCCACCGCCAACGACCGGGTGGTCGCCGACGTCGCCGCGCAGTTGGGCGTGGGCGACTTCGGACGCGAGGATCAGGACGGCGGAAGCGACACGCTGGTGCTGCGGGGCGGCCTGGACCGCGAGTCGCTGCGGCTGTCGGTGGTCAACGCCGGGAACCCGGCGCAACGTGCGGCGTGGCTTGTCGCCCAACTGGATTCGCTGCCGGGCAGCGGCATCGTCTACACCCTGACAGTGGCGCAGGCGCACGACGTGGCGTCCCTGCTCGCCGAGCAGGGACACAAGGTCGCCGCCTACACCGGGGCCACCGAGGCTTCCGAACGTGAACAACTCGAGTCCGACCTGCTGGACAACCGGGTCAAGGCGCTCATCGCCACGTCCGCGCTCGGCATGGGCTTCGACAAGCCCGATCTGGGTTTCGTGGTACACCTGGGCGCACCTTCATCGCCGATCGCCTACTACCAGCAGGTCGGTCGTGCGGGACGCTCCACGGCCAGCGCGGAGGTGATCCTGCTGCCCGGGCGGGAGGATCAGGAGGTGTGGCGGTACTTCGCGTCCGTCGCATTTCCGTCGGAATCCATGGTGCGCAACGTGATTGGAGCACTCGAAACCGACCGCCCGCAGTCTACGGCCGCGCTGGAGCCGCTCGTCGACCTCAACCGGTCACGGCTGGAGATGGTGCTCAAGGTGCTCGACGTCGACGGCGCGGTGCGGCGCGTCAAGGGCGGCTGGGTCGCCACCGGCCGGCCCTGGGCATACGACGAACAGCGCTACCGCACGCTCGACGAGGCCCGCAGGCGCGAACAGCAGGCCATGCTCGACTACCAGTCCACCGACGGCTGCCGGATGGCCTTCCTGCGCCGTCAGCTCGACGATCCCGAACTCGGCGCCGACGAGCGGTGCGGCCGCTGCGACAACTGCGGGGGATCGAGTTATTCCGCCGACGTCGACGCGGCGGTCGCCGAGGACTCCCGACAGCGGCTCATGCGGCCGGGGGTGGAGATCTCGCCGCGTAAACAGTGGCCGTCGGGGCTCGCCAAGCTGGGTGTCGATCTCAGCGGCCGCATCACCGACGGACCGGCACCCGGACGTGTCATCGGCCGGCTCACCGACCTGGGCTGGGGCGCCCGGCTGCGCACACTGCTCGAGCAGGACGACGCGGAGGTGCCCGACGACGTGGTCCAGGCCGCGGTCAAGGTGCTGGCGGCGTGGGACTGGCAGGTACGGCCGACCGCGGTCATGGCGCTGGACTCGGACACCCACCCGCTGCTGACCTCTTCGCTGGCCCGCAGGCTGGCCGAACTGGGGCGCCTCACCGACCTCGGTGTTCTGCGCTACACGCCGGAGCGGCGGCCGGTAACCGCGGCGAACTCCGCCTACCGCGTCGCCGCGTTGCGCGGCGCCTGGGAGTCGCCCGATCCCGATGCGATCAGCGCGGCCGGGGGCCCGGTGCTGCTGGTTGACGCCATGACCGACACCGGATGGACGCTGACGATGGCCGCGCGGGTGGTGCGCTCCGCGGGTGCGCCCGCGGTGCTGCCGTTCGCGTTGGCGGCCACCTCGTAGAGAAAAATCCGGATCGGAGTTCATCGGGGCCGACCTGCGATGATCCGGCCGCCGAGGACCCGCCCGAACCGGGCCGGTGTTTGGCCCCGGCGCCCTCTGGATAGGCCTGTGGTGCGACCGAATGGTCGTAGATCCCGAAGATGATCCCCGAATACTGAGGAGTGGTCTCTTATGAACGCGTCCGTCACGACTGTGCGCCGCGGCCTGTTCGGCATGTTCGCCGGTGGCCTGCTTGCCTTCGGTTCGGCGGCGATCGTAGCGCCGGTGGCCAATTCACAGCCCGCCCCGGACTGCTCGGCCAGCAATGTGGCCGGAACCGTGAGCTCCGTCGCGGCATCCGAGGGTGCCTACCTGGCGGCCAATCCGCAGACCGACCAGGCGCTGTCGGCGATTGCGACCCAGCCGGAGCCTGAGTCCCAGGCCGCCTACGGGGCGTTCTTCGCGCAGAACCCACAGGTGGAAGACCAGCTGCAGGCGATCCACCAGCCGGTGTCGGCGCTGAAGAACCAGTGTGGCGTAGAGGTGACACCGACACCGATCTCGGCTGCCCTGACTGACGCCTGAATCAGTTGACAACCGCATCATCGGTATCAGAGCTCACCGCGTCGGCTTCGGCCGGCGCGGTGAGTGCTTCTCGGGCCCGGTAGCCGCAGAGTCCACAGCTCTGAGATTTTTGCAGTAGCGGTCTACTGCATTCATGGGTCGGCGTTCGATCAATGATTCCTTGAATGACGATGCAGGAGAGGAATCCGCCATGTTGAACGCAGGCCCGCTCAACCGAGAATCACTGACGACCGCCTGCGCGTTCGCGACCGCGGGCGTCCTGGTGTGCGGTTGCGTGGCCCCATCGATGGAGTCACGAAGCGTGCGGTCGGAAGTTCGTGTCGTCCAGTTGGCGTCGCGTTCGGCGACCGTGGCGGATCCGCTGGGCGGGCTCGTCGAATCCCTTCCCGACGCTGTCGGTGTGGACGCCGACGTTGTCGCCGCGGCCCTACGGCTGCCTACCGTCGATCCAGCGGACGTCTCCGCCGCCGTCCCGCCGGTCCTGGCTTCGTTGTCAACCGATGAGATCACGGAAGTGACCGAAGCAAGCGTCGGTGGCCCGATGATTGCGACGCGCTTGATAAGTCTGTTGTTGCAGCCCCTTGTCTGGTTGGTGCAGGTGCTTCCGGACCCCCTCAAGCCGATCGCCGGCGGCTTCCTCTTCATGGCGACGTTTGTCGGTGGCGTTGTCGGGGCCGCGATCGACGCGGTGGTGGATCCGATCCTGAGGCTCTTCGGATTCGGAGCCTTGGCGGCTGCTCCGCTCGCTGCCGTGGAAGCGGTCGCGGGCGATCCTGCGGCCGACGATTCTGTGGTCGTGGCGGCGGAACCCGAAAACGCCACCTCCCAAACGATTACGGTGGTCGATGCAGAGTCGACGGAAGTCACTGAAGGCGTGGAGGTCGCCGGCCTCGACGAGGCCGAGACCGAGGACGCGTCAACGCAATCGGAGTCTCCGCTGCAGGAGGAGGTCCCGTCGGATGCGGTGCACTCGGCTGATGATCTGACCGAGTCTGGTCTGACAGATCTGGATTCGACCGAGATCGACATCTCGGACGACCAGGCTGACGCCCAAGCGGCGCAACAGGAGTCCGAGGTGACCGCCGGCGACGACGGATCATCAGAAGCTGGGCGGGCGGCCGAAGACTCAACACCGTCGCCGGAGCCTTCCGGCGACGTCGCTGATTCCTAGTGGTCCCGGTCTGGCCCTTTCCCGACTGTGTGCGGCCAGCTTGTCGGTCGAGCGCCACCCAGTTGTGCCGTCACCGCATCTGCGGTGCCGATCAAGGCCTTGGCGCGCTCACGGATCTCGTTGTCCGTCAACGCCTTACCGATGTGCATCGAGGCCACCATCACCTGGCGGCCATAGTGATCGAAGACGGGTGCGGAGATCACGCTGATGTCATGCCGCTTGCGGCCGGGCTTCTCGTCGGGCAGGTACACCCGTTCGCCGATGTCGGAGACCAACTCGCCGAGCAGCGCCCGCAGCTCGTCGGGCAGGGTGCTCGACATCCCTGCCATGAGCGAATACAGCCGGCGGCCCCCGGGGGTGAGCCGCTCGACGAGGTAGCCGTCGGCGCGACACCGTCGGATCACCCGGTGCAGCCGGTCGGGATCGGTGCGTGAAGGGTGCAACGGCACCGTCGGCTCCATGGCCAGCCAATCGCGCACGGCTTCGTCGTCCCACAGCACGAACATCAGTCCGACCGGTGGGGCGAACGGGTAGCTCTGACCCACCTCGACGCCGGGTCGGGCGCCGACGGGAGCCACCAGGTCCAGCAGCGTGATGCGGTCGTCGACCACGGCAGACAGCGCGGCGGTGGCGCCGAACCGGGTCGACAGGCGGCGCAACTGTTCGCGCGCAGCCGGGCTGACCCGCATCGACTCCTGGGCCTTGTGTCCCAGAGTGATCAACGAGGGGCCCAGCCGGTAGGTCTTGTCTGCGGGGTCGCGCACCAGGTATCCCGCGTCGCGCAGTGACGTGACGATGCCCAGACAGGTCGGCTTGGTCAGATCGACCCGGCGGGCCAGCTCGGACACCCCGAAGCGCTCCTGCGGGTGGCGGGCCAGGAAGTCGAGGACCCGCACCACCCGGTCAGTCGGTGGTGAGGCGCGTCCCGGTGCCGGCGGTTCGGACATGGCAGCAGACTACCAACCGTTCCATATATGGAACGGTGTGGTCGATATATTGACTCCGGATAGAACGCGTTCTAGTTTTGGGGCTGTGTTCACGCAGCCGCTGGCCGAGGCCATCGCCGAGGCCGAGAAACTCGTCGCCGCCGCCCCGTTCATCGAATCCGAGGCGGACCTGCTCGAGGGGCTGCAGTATCTGGCCGGCTGCGTCGCGGCGTGCACGCACGTCGCGTTCGACTACGACCGCGACCACCCCTTCCTGCACAGCGGCACCGGCCCGTTTACCAAGATGGGTCTCGACAACCCCGACACCATGTACTTCGGCACCCGTGTGCAGCCCGGCCACGAGTACGTGGTCACCGGCAGGCGCGGCACCACCACCGACGTCAGCTTCCAGCTTCTCGGCGGCGAATACACCGACGAGGTGGTCCCGGACAGCGAGACGGCGTTCGACGACCGCAAGCTCGACATCGCCGCCGACGGCACCTTCGAATGGCGGTTCACCCCCAAGGTGCCGTCCCAGCTCGTCATCCGCGAGGTCTACAACGACTGGTCCGCCCAGCGCGGCACCTTCGCGATCGCGCGCACCGACACCGCGGGCACCGCACCGCCGCCGCTGACGCGCGAGCTCATCGAGAAGCGCTACGCCGTCGCCGGGAAGCAGCTGGTGCAGCGCGTCAAGACGTGGTTGCAGTTTCCTCAGTGGTTCTACAACGACACCCAGCCGAACTCGATGGTGGCGCCCCGGCTCACCCCCGGCGGGCTGGCCACCCAGTACTCGTCGGCGGGACAGTTCGATCTCGCCGAGGATCAGGCGCTGATCATCACGCTTCCGGTCACCGACGCGCCCTACCTCGGGTTCCAGCTGGGCAGCCTCTGGTACATCTCGCTGGACTACATCAACCACCAGACGTCGTTGAACGGCACTCAGGCGCAGGCGGACCCGGACGGCATGATCCGTATCGTCGTCGCCGACCGCAATCCCGGCGTGACGAACTGGGTGGAGACACTCGGGCACCGCAAGGGCTTCCTGCAGTTCCGCTGGCAGCGGGTGTCGCGTGAGCTGACGCCCGCCGACGGGCCGACCGTGGAGCTGGTCGACATCGACAAGGTCGCCGCGGCACTGCCGTACTACGAATTCAACACGATCTCGGAACAGGACTGGCGGGCGCGGATAGCGCTGCGCCAGAAGCAGATCGGCGAAAGAATGGTGGGTTGAGATGGCCTTCGGGCTTCTGCGGGACAAAGTTGTCGTCATCAGCGGTGTCGGGCCGGCGCTCGGCACCACACTGGCACGGCGCTGCGCCGAGGAAGGCGCCGACCTGGTGCTCGCCGCGCGAACCGTCGAGCGACTCGACGACGTCGCCCGGCAGATCACCGACCTCGGTCGGCGGGCGGTGTCGGTGGGCACGGACATCACCGACGAGGCGCAGGTGAACAACCTGGTCGACGAGTCGCTCAAGGCGTACGGCAAGGTCGACGTGTTGATCAACAACGCCTTCCGGGTGCCGTCGATGAAGCCGTTCGCCGACACCACGTTCGAGCACATGCGCGACGCGATCGAGCTGACGGTGTTCGGCGCGCTGCGCATGGTGCAGGCCTTCAGCCCGGCGCTGGCCGAGGCCAACGGCGCGGTCGTGAACGTCAACTCGATGGTGGTCCGGCACTCCCAGGCCAAGTACGGCGCCTACAAGATGGCCAAGTCGGCGCTGCTGGCGATGTCGCAGACGCTTGCCACCGAGTTGGGGGAGCAGGGTATCCGGGTGAATTCGGTGCTGCCCGGCTATATCTGGGGCGGAACACTGGAGTCCTACTTCACCCACCAGGCCGGTAAGTACGGCACCACCGTCGAGGAGATCTACAAGGCCACCGCGGCGGCGTCGGACCTCAAGCGGCTGCCCACCGAGGACGAGGTGGCCTCGGCCATCCTGTTCATGGCCAGCGATCTGTCAAGCGGAATCACCGGCCAGGCCCTCGACGTCAACTGCGGGGAGTTCAAGGCGTGACCCCCCGCACCGACGTCGGCACCGTCGAGGACCTGCACGCCTCGGCCGTGAAGGCCTGCGGCCTCGATGATTTCGGCTCTGACGACGACAACTACCGTGAGGCGCTCGGCGTCCTTCTCGAGTCCTACCGGCGTGATGCCGATCTGACCGAGCTCGGCAGCAAGATGCAGAGGTTCTTCGTCCGCAACGCACTGGTCGCCCGGTTGGTCTCCGAGGCGGCGTTCAAGCAGTACCCCGAACACGCCGACGTGGCGATCGAGCGGCCGATCTTCGTCACCGGGCTGCCACGCACCGGGACGACGGCCGTACACCGCCTGCTGGCCGCCGACCCCCGCCATCAGGGTCTTGAGCTGTGGTTGGCGGAGTTCCCGCAGCCCCGCCCACCGCGCGAAACCTGGTCGCAGAACCCGGTTTTCCAGGCACTCGACGCGCAGTTCACCAAGGCCCACGAGGAGAACCCGGATTACACCGGTCTGCATTTCATGACGGCAGACGAGGTGGAGGAGTGCTGGCAGCTGCTGCGGCAGTCGCTGCACTCGGTGTCCTACGAGACGCTGGCCCATGTGCCCACGTACTCGCAATGGCTGGCGCGCCAGGACTGGACGAAGTCGTATCAGCGGCACCGGCGCAACCTGCAGCTGATCGGGCTCAACGACCGCGAGAAGCGTTGGGTGCTCAAGAATCCCAGCCACCTGTTCGCGCTGGACGCGCTGATGGCGACCTACCCGGACGCCCTGGTGGTGCAGTGCCACCGGCCGGCGGAGACCATCATGGCCTCGATGTGCTCACTGGCCCAGCACACCACCGAGGGCTGGTCGAACACGTTCGTCGGCGACGTCATCGGCGCCGACTCGATGGAGACCTGGTCGCGTGGGCTCGAACTGTTCAATGCCGAACGCGCCAAACATGATCCGGCCCAGTTCTACGACCTGGACTACTTCGCGCTGATCAAGGATCCGATCGGTGCGGTCGGGGACATCTACCGCTCTTTCGGTATCGACTTCCCTGATGCCGCGCGCGCGGCGATGACCGCGACCCACGAGGAGAGCAAGAAGGGTCCCCGTGCCCCGAAGCACACCTATTCGCTGAGCGATTACGGCCTGACCGACGAACAGGTCAAGGAGCGCTTCAAGGGACTCTAGACGGCTCGCCGTCGTGGCCTCTAGACGGCTCGGCCGTCGTGGTCTCTAACCGTCGCCCGGCGACGGCGCGCTGGAGTACTCCTCCAGGCAACCCTCGGCGACCGCATGTCTGATGCTGTCGGTCAGGCGCGGGCACGAGCGTTCGCGGGCGGGGTCGCCGCCGGCTTCCCGGATCTCGGCGAAGTGGGCGCACCGTTGGGTCGCGTCGCTGGTCCACTGCACCGATGTGTGCGCCGGTCCGAGCTTCTTGACCTGCACCGACACGTGGCAGAAGCGGCAATCCACCGATGCCAGCCCGGCCGTCAGATAGCGCTCGCGGTCCCGCCGCGTGCCCTCCCGCACGGCCGCCGCCCGATCCGGGTCGGACGCGAAATCCGGGGCCTTGCGCCATGATCCGGGCCCGTCGCCCGCCGGAGTGTGGCCGTGTTCGTGCTCCTCGTCGTCGTGCCCGTGCAGTAGCAGCATCGACTTGGCGAGGCGGTCCACATCCGGTGCGTCGCTCATGCGCGATCCGCTCCGCTGCTCGCTGGCCGGCTCATGTCGACTGCGTCTCGGTTTCCCTGGCCTTCAGGTTCTCCTCGACCTCGACGTTCCACTTCTGCACCGCAGCCGTGGTGTCGACTTCCATCTCGAACCGGTCGGTCATCTCGGGCGTTACGTCGGCGACATCGACGTAGAACTGCTGATACCAGCGCCGCATCTGGTAGACCGCGCCGTCTTCCTCCACCAGCAGCGGATTGTCGATGCGGGTCTTGTGCTTCCAGATCTCGACGTCCTGCATGAAGCCTTTGCTCACGCCGTCGGTGAACGCGTCGGCCAGCTTCTGGGTGGTGCCGTCGTCGAGGCCCTTGGGCTTCTCCACGATGACGCCCCACTGCAGCACGAAGGAATCCTGGGTCACCGGGTAGTGGCAGTTGATCAGGATCGATTCGGCCTTGAAGTCGCCGTACTTGTTGTGCAGCCAGTTGATCATGAACGACGGCCCGAAGTAGCTGGCCTCGGAGTCCAGGGAGGCTTCCCCGTAGGCGGTGCCCATGTCGTTGACGTCGGGCCGGCCCACGTTGTGCAGGTACTGGCTGGCGATGTGACCTTCGAAGACGTTCTTGAAGTAGGTCGGCAGCCCGAAGTGGATGTAGAAGAAGTGCGCCATGTCGGTGACGTTGTCGATGATCTCGCGGCAGTTGGAGCCCTCGATGAGCAGCGTGTTCCACTTCCAGTCGGTCCACTCACCGCTGGACCACTCCGGGATCTCCGGGATGCGGACCTCCGGCTGGGGTGGATTGCCCTCGTGGTCGTGCCACACGAACAGCAGGCCGCCGCGCACGTCGGTGTGCCAGGCCCGTGTGCGGGCCAGGCGCGGAGTGCGCTTTGCGTAGGGGACCAGCTTGCACTTGCCGTCGCCGCCCCACCGCCAGTCGTGGAACGGGCAGGCGACCTCGTCGCCCTTGATCTCGCCCTGGGCCAGGTTGCCGCCCATGTGCCTGCAGTAGCCGTCGAGAACGTTGAGCTCACCCTGCGAGTCGGCGAAGACCACCAGCATGGTGCCGAAGATCTCGATGCCGTGCGGTTTCCCGTCCAGGAAGTTCTTCACCGGACCCAGGCAGTGCCAACCCCTGGCGTACCGGTCGGGCAGCGCTCCGGTGTCGATCTCGCGAATATGTGCGGTTCCCGCAGATGCCTCGGTGCTCACCTCTGGGCCTCCCCAATCTCGGCTTCTAACTAGAACACGTTACAGTTTTGCCTCCCGCCGGGCAATCCGTCGCCGCTCACCTGCGCGAAATGTTGCCTTCGCCACCTCTGTGGCGGGGATACCCACTTGTTGGCGCCTATATAGTGGACACAATGTCCAGTATTTTGAGGTCGGTCCGGTGACGGTCGTCGCGGTCGCGGCGGCGACCACCCGCCCGAGTGGTCGCAGCGCCCGCCGTTGGCTCGCGGTTGCCGCGGCGACCTTCGCCATCGCGTGGGGCGGAAACGAGTTCACCCCGCTGCTGGTGATGTATCGGACCCAGGACGGCTTCTCCGCGCTGACCGTCGATCTGCTGTTGTTCGCCTACGTGCTCGGCATCGTGCCTGCGCTGCTCATCGGTGGGCCGCTGTCCGACCGCTTCGGTCGCCGGCCGCTGATGTTGCCCGCGCCGGTGCTCGCCGCCGTCGGGTCGGCGATCCTGGCGCTCGGCGCACAGTCGGCGCCGGCGCTGGGAGTCGGACGGGTGTTCAGCGGCGTCGCCCTCGGCCTCGCGATGGCCGTCGGCGGCAGTTGGATCAAGGAGCTGTCCAGCCCGCCCTGGGAGGACGGTGACGCGGGCGCCCGTCGCGCCGCGATGAGTCTGACCGCCGGGTTCGGGCTGGGCGCCGGCACCGCAGGTGTGCTCGCCGAATGGGGTCCGGCGCCGACGGTTCTTCCCTACGCGGTCAACATCGCGATGGCGCTCGCCGCGGCGGCGCTTATGCGCGCCGCGCCCGAGACACGCACCCGCCA